>JAABUK010003590.1_pt1 | contig 26099 bp, 16 predicted proteins | sample 5559141 | NCBI WGS metagenome assembly JAABUK01 (sample SAMN10711869, study PRJNA513367) | rock metagenome | isolation source: Antarctica rocks | place: Antarctica: Victoria Land, Pudding Butte nord | collected 2016-01-03 | reverse complement strand
TTCTCCGCGTTGCACTACGTGCTTGTCAAACGCGTGACCACCAGAGATCTCCTCAGCGGTGAGTCGATCGCGAAGAGCGGACGCGTTGACAGCACTATGAGCGGCGTCCTCCGAGCCGTGAACGCCTACGAAGAGGGGAACCAGGCCGCCGCTCGACGGGTCGAGGCCCGCGATGTTCGGCCCCTTGTGGGCATTGCATCTGTTGCAAGCCAGGGCGAGATTGCCCGTGTCGTCCGGACCGCCGTGCTGCCTGGCGATGATATGCTCGATATGATGCGAGAGTCCCGTCTGTTCCTGCCGGAGCAAACAATATTCGCACCGGTGCCCGGCCCGATGGCGGACGAACTCTCTCGTTGCAGCGTCCATCAGACGGGACCATTCAAATCAAAATGCCGCCTGACCTTCATTTTCAGGATGGAAATGACGTCGTCGGCGTGAATATAGGCTTCATATTCGGCAGACTCCTCGGACGTCAGGATGCCCTCATTCGCCCGATCGGCGAGGAATTCGACCCGAGCCTGGGCCTCCGGGTCGACGCCCAGGGCCAGGATTCGCCTCGCCGACCCCTCATCGAGGCATCGGCTGAGAGGATCGAGCATCCGGTCGAGGACAGATCCGCCTTGCGTACGGCTCATCGATCGGTGACTCCCTGACGTCCTCGGATTCGAGCTAGGATGGCGCGGGGGACCTTCGGACGCACTTCAGAGCTGGGTCTGGGCGATCTCGATCGCCTTGAGCAGGCCGCTGGCCTTGTTGACGGTCTCGTCGTACTCGTCGCCGGGGATGCTGTCGTAGACGACCCCCCCGCCGGCCTGGACGTATGCGGTCTGGCCGATGAGAACGAGTGTCCGCAGGGCGATGCAGGTGTCCATGTTGCCGGTGAAGTCGATGTAGCCGACGGCTCCGGCGTAAGGCCCACGGCGGTGGGGCTCGACCTCGTCGATGATCTGCATGGCCCGGACCTTGGGGGCCCCGGAGACGGTCCCGGCGGGGAGGCCGGCGCGGAGGGCGTCGAAGGCGGTCTTGCCCCCGGCGAGCTTGCCGGTCACGTTGGAGGTGATGTGCATGACGTGCGAGTAGCGCTCCACCTTCATCAGGTCGGTGAGCTGCACGGTCGAGCTCTCGGCGACCCGGCCGACGTCGTTCCGCCCGAGGTCGACGAGCATGATGTGCTCGGCCCGCTCCTTGGGGTCGGCCAGGAGCTCCTCGGCGAGCCTTCGGTCCTCGGCCTCGTCCCGGCCCCGGCGGCGGGTCCCGGCCAGGGGGCGGACGGTGACGGTCCCGTCCTCGACCCGGACCAGGATTTCGGGCGAGCTGCCGATCAGCCGGAAGTCGCCGAAGTTGAGGTAGAACAGGAACGGGCTCGGGTTGACGACCCGGAGGACCCGGTAGATGTCGAAGGGGTCGGCCGTCGTCTCGACCCGGAACCGCTGGCTGGGGACGACCTGGAAGACGTCGCCGGCCTTGATGTATTCCTGGCAATGGCGGACGACCGCCTCGTACTGCTCGCGGGTGAAATTCGAGGTCCGGTCCAGCGTGACCGGGCCGTCGGTGTCGATGTCGGCCAGGGCCAGGTCGGGGCCGGGCCGGGCCAGCCGGTCGACCAGCTCGTCGACCCGGTCGGCGGCGGCGGCGTAGGCGGACCGGGGGTCGACGCCGGGCCCGAGGTGGGCGTGGGCGACGACCAGGACCGTCTTCCGGATGTGGTCGAACAGGACCATCCGGTCGTAGAACGCGAATGAGAGGTCGGGCAGGCCCCGGTCGTCGGGCGGGGCGTCGGGGAGCCGCTCGGTGTACCGGACCGCGTCGTAGGCGGCGTAGCCCACCGCCCCGCCGGCGAACCGGGGGAGGCCGGGCAGGTGCACGGCCCGATACCTCGCCAGGAGGGCTTCCAGCTCGCGGAACGGGTCGTCGGAGGGGGTCCACCGGGCGGGCCCGGGGTCGGCGGGGTCGAAGGCCCGGCACTCGCGGCCCCGGGCCTCGAACCGGAGAAAGGGGCCGGTCCCCAGGAAGCTGAACCGGCCGACCTTCTCGCCGCCGACGACGCTCTCGAACAGGAAGGAGGGGGTCTCGCGCTCGATCTTGCGGAACGCCGAGACGGGGGTCAGGCCGTCGCCGGTCAGCTGGCGATAGACCGGGACGCAGGGCGCCTGGCCGGCCCACCGGGCGAATTCCTCGAACGCGGGACGGTGGACGGGCATGGGAGGGGGCCTCGGTCGAGGGCCGGCGGCGGGACGGGCGCGGGTCGCTCCGGGAGGTCGATCTTAGCACCCGATCGGCGCCCGGGCAAGCTTCGCCGGGCAGGGCGATGCCGCCGCAAAAGTTGTTGGAAACTAACGGCATACGGCCGCCCGGCGGTATTCGGGCGGGCCATCGGATTGGGCCCTCGGTTGCTTGACAGCCCCCGGGGGGGGATTACAATGGCTCTGACATTCCACGATCCCCCAGGACCCGACGGGCGCCGAGAGGCCGGAAGCCGAGCGATCCCGAGGCGCGGGCCGCCGTCGGAACGGAGGAGGATGGTGATGAAGTGCCAGAAGTGCCCCAAGCCGGCGACGTTCCACATCACCGACATCGAGCGGGGCAAGCCGAAGGAGTTCCACTTCTGCGACGAGCACGCCCGGCAGCACCTCTCGCCGGCGACCGAGTCGGGCGAGAAGCCGGAGATCAGCTCGCTGGCCGAGAAGCTGAGCCAGGGCGGGCTGGAGGCGGCCCGCGAGGCGACCTCGGCCGAGAAGCAGGTCTGCCCGCTCTGCCAGACGAGCTTCCAGGAGTTCCGCAACACCGGCCGGCTGGGCTGCCCCTACGACTACGAGGTGTTCCGCGACGAGCTGATGCCGCTCCTGGAGAACATCCACGAGGAGACCCGGCACACGGGCAAGTTCCCCCGCCGGGCCCCGCGCGACCCGGTCCGGCAGACCGAGCTGATCCAGCTCCGCAACGAGCAGAAGCGGGCCATCGCCGCCGAGGACTACGAGGCGGCCGCCCGGATCCGGGACAAGATCAAGGCGATCGAAAACGACCAGGGGCGGTGATCGCATGACGTCCTGCCGGGTGACCTGACCCATGACCTGCCAGCGGTGTCACGAAGAGGCGTCGGTCCACCTGACCGAGACGGTCGACGGCCTCCGGCGCGAGATCCATCTCTGCCTGCCATGCGCCCGGGAGTCGGGCCTGGCCCTGCCCGAGGCGCCCCCCAAGCTGGGGCTGGACGCCGTGGTCCAGGGCCTGATCGTCGCCCACGTCGGCGAGCTGGTCGGCGAGCTGGCCGAGCTGACCTGCCCCGACTGCGGCATCCGATTCATGGAGTTCCGGACCCGAGGCCGGCTGGGCTGCCCGACCGATTACCAGGCCTTCGCCAGGGGCCTGCTCCCGCTCCTGGGCCGGTCGCACGGGGCGACCCGCCATGTCGGCAAGTCTCCCCGTCGACCGTCGGCCGCGTCGGACCGGCCCCGGCTACGGCTCCGATCCGAGTTCCGCGCCGCCATCGCCCGCGAGGATTACGAGCGGGCGGCCCGGCTCCGCGACCAGCTCCGCCCCAAGGACGCCGACCGATGAACCTGGACGACCTGACCCGAACTTCCGGCGAGTGGCTCCGAGGCACCGGGCCCGAGAGCGACATCGTCATGTGCTCGAGGATCCGGCTGGCGCGCAACCTCAACGACTTCCCGTTCATCAACCGGGCCAGCCGCCTGGAGCGGACCGAGATCGAGTCGGTCGTCCGGGCGAGCCTCTCCCAGGTCGAATGCGAGCTCAGCTTCCTCGACGTCAACAACCTCAGCAAGCTCGACCGCCTCTTCCTCGCCGAGCGCCAGCTCATCTCGCGCGAGCTGGAGAACGCCGACGGCCCGCGCGGCGTCGCCATCGCCGCCCACGAGAACGTCTCGATCATGATCAACGAGGAGGACCACCTCCGGATCCAGGTCATGCTCTCCGGGCTCTCGCTCCACGAGGTCTGGGAGCAGATCAACCGGGTCGACGACCAGCTCGAGGAGAAGCTCTCCTACGCCTTCAGCCCGCAGCTCGGCTATCTGACCGCCTGCCCCACCAACGTCGGGACCGGGATCCGGGTCGGCGTGATGCTCCACCTCCCCGCGCTGGTCCAGACCAAGCAGATCGACAAGGTCTTCCGGGCCCTCCAGAAGATCAACCTGGCCGTCCGGGGGCTGTACGGCGAGGGGACGCAGGCCTTCGGGGACTTCTACCAGATCTCCAACCAGCAGACCCTCGGCAAGAGCGAGCAGGAGCTGATCCGGAACCTCACCGAGGTCGTCCCCCAGATCATCGACTACGAGCGGAAGGCCCGGCAGGGGCTGGTCAGCGAGAAGCGGCAGATCCTCCACGACCAGGTCAGCCGGGCCTATGGCGTCCTCAAGACGGCGCACACGATCTCCAGCGAGGAGACGATGCACCTGCTCTCCAGCGTCCGGATGGGGATCAACCTCGGCCTGATCGACGACCTGGAGATCCCCACGGTCAACGAGCTGTTCATCCACATCCAGCCGGCGCACCTCCAGAAGATCCAGGGCTCGCCATTGGAGGTCGACGAGCGGAACGTCGCCCGCGCCTCGTACCTCCGGAGCCGGCTCTCCAACGGCCGCCACGCCGCCGAGAATTGATCCGACGGCCCCGGGGTCGCGCGGGCGATCCCCGATCTCATCCCTCGTCCTTCCCCGGTCACTTCTTTCGCGTGGCCTCGTCGGTCTTCTCGGCGACCGGGCTGGGGCTTAGCGCATTGGAGCTGATGTAGCACTTGAGGACCTGGGGCCGGGCCGCCCTCCCCTCGGGCGTGGGGACGATCCGGAGGTTCCGGCGGACGGTCTTGTCGGGATGGCCGGGCTCCTTGACCGTGATCGCGAACGAGCAATCGCGGTCGGGGCTGACCGTCTCGACGGCGATCGGGTCGAGATAGATCATCCCGTCGATGGCCCGGGGATGATTCTTGGTCTTGAAGGCGATCGTCTCGAACCGGCATCCGGGGTGGCCGGGCTTGATCACGACCTCGCCGCCCTCGATGGATACGAGGTCGAGGCGGAGGCTCAGCTTGACCTGCTGCTTGATCGGGGTCGGCTCCGCGGCCCGGGTCGCGGGGGCCCAGGGCCCCGCCAGGCTCGCCACGAGCGTCAAAGCGGCCATCCATGACCGGCCTTGCATGCGATCGCACTCCTTCCGAACCGGGTCGGTCGTCCTCGGGCGATCCCGCTCCCTGGGATCGCCGGGCGCCAGGGGTCGGCGCGTCCATCGACGGGCGGCGGCAAGGTAACCGCCCTCGCCGACCGACGCAACCCCATTCGAAAGCCGACCCGGGCGGCCGTCAGATCGTCCGGCCGCCGTCGACGTCCCCCGCCCCGCGGGCCGTCGCGGCGGCGTCGGCCCGGGATCGTCCCGGTCGTGATGGCCCATGGTGCGACCTCACCGGCCCGGGACCTCGGCGACTTCCGCGGGGTCCCGGGCTTGCCGGTCCGGGACGGGTGCTCCCGTGGGGAACGCCGCCGCCGGGACGGGGCGGTTCCCCCGGGCCTCGAAGATCGCCCGGGCGACGGAGTCGGTCGACGGGGCCATCCAGTCGAGGACCGACCGGGGGTAGACGCCCAGGAGCACGGTCAGGATGACCATCGGGCCGAGGATGACGATCTCACGGCGGTCCAGGTCGGGCAGCCCCGCGAGCGAGTCGTTCCGGCCCCCGAAGACGCGCCGGAGGGCCCAGAGGACGTATCCCGCCGTCAGGACAACGGCGAATGCCGCCCCGACGGCCAGGGCCGGGTCGTAATTGAAACACGCCAGGATCACGAAGACCTCGGCGACGAACCCGCAGAGGCCGGGCAGGCCCATCGAGCCGAAGAAGATCAGCGCCGAGGCGAAATAGAACCGGGGCATCGGGCCGGCCAGCCCGCCCAGCGCATCGAGGTCGCGGGTCCGGGCCCGGTCGTAGATCACCCCGACCAGGAAGAACATCCCGGTCGCGGTGATCCCGTGCGCGATCATCATGAACATCGCGCCGTCGACGCCGTAGGCGTAGAGCCGGCGGTCGCCCGCCAGGTTCATCGCCGCCATCCCGAGCGTGACGTATCCCATGTGGCTGATCGAGCTGTAGGCGACCAGCTTCTTGAAGTCGGTCTGGGCCATCGCCGCCAGGGCACCATAGAGGATGTTGAACACCCCCAGCGCCGCCACGGGATAGGCCCAGTCGTGGGCCCCGGCCGGGGCCAGGGGCCAGGCCAGCCGGATCAGCCCGTAGCCGCCGATCTTGAGCAAAACCCCCGCCAGGACCATGCTGATCGGCGTCGGGGCCTCGACGTGGGCGTCGGGCAGCCAGGTGTGGAACGGGAACGACGGCAACTTGACGCAGAATCCGAGGAACATCAGCCCGAAGACCCAGCGCTGGATCCCGATCCCATAATATCCCGTCTCCGAGGCCGCCCTCGCCAGCCTCACCGCGTCGAAGGTGTGGGCCCGGAACGCCTCGCCCCCCAGGGCCGAGGCGGCGTCGCCCGGCCAGAAGTACAGGGCCAGGATCCCGACCAGGATGAAGACCGAGCCGAACAGGGTGTAGAGCAGGAATTTGATCGCCGCGTACTCGCGCCGATCGCCGCCCCACAGCGCGATCAGGAAGTACATCGGCAGCAGCATCACCTCGAAGAAGACGTAGAACAGCACCAGGTCGAGCGCCAGGAAGACGCCCATCAGGCTCGACGTCAGCAGCAGGAACAGCGAAAAGTATCCCTTGACTTTCACGTCGACATTCCAGGACGCCAGGCACGCGAGCAGGGCCACCAGGCTCGTCAGGAGGAGCAGGGCCAGGCTGATCCCGTCGACGCCCAGGTAATATTCGATCCGGAAGTCGGGGATCCAGGGATGGCGGACGACGAGGTCGCCCTCGGCCGCGACGGCCCCCCCGCCCGGGAGCGGGTTGGCCGAGGCCCGCGCCGAAAGCGACGCGCGGGCCGGGTCGAGGTTCCGGTACGACCCGAACGCGACCAGGGTGAGCAGGAGGGTGACCGCCGTCGTCCCCACCGCGATCCCCTTGATCGCGCGGGTCGCGCGGCCCGGGAGCAGCAGGACCGCGATCGCCCCTCCCATCGGGACGGACCAGAGCAGGCTCAGCAGCAGGTCGTCGCTCGCCACGGTGATTTCCACGCCTTTCGCCCCGGTCGGATTCAGGCCAGGACCCAGGCGAACATCGCCCCGAGCAGGCCGACGACCGCCACGGCCAGCACCATCAGATAGCCGCGGATCCGGCCCGACTGGATCCTCCGGCCCCGGTCCCCCGCCGCGTAGACCGCCGCCGCGACCAGCCCGACCAGGCGGTCGACCGCGATCCGATCGAACGCGCCTTCCCAGCGGCTCAGTCGTCCGACCAGCCGCGCCGAGCCGTCCACTAGGCCGTCCACCAACCGCCGGTCGGCCCATCCCACCGCCCGGGCGATCGCCATGGTCGGCCCGACGACGGCCGCCCGGTACAGCTCGTCGAAGTAACCTCTGCGGACCAGGAATTCGTGGATCGGGCCGAACCGGCGGGCCGTCCGCTTCGGGTCGAGCCGCCGCCAGGCATCCCGGGGCGCGTAGTACAGGGCCCCCAGGCCGACCCCGGCCGAGGCGACCAGCACCGACGCCCCCAGCGCCCACCACCGGACACCGCCGACGTCGAGCGACTCGATCGGCTCGCCGTATTCGAGCATCCGCCCCAGGATCGGCTCGAACCCGAAGAACGGCAGGATCGTCACCGGCCAGCCGACGGCGACCGTCGGCACCGCCAGGGCGATCAGCGGCCAGGTCAGGAGCCGGCCCCCCTCCTCCGCCCGGGACGCCGCATCTCCCCTCGGGCTCCCGGCGAAGATCAGGAACCAGAGCCGGAACAGGTAGAACGCCGTCAAGGCGGCGCCGACGGCCGGGAGCACGAACAGGAGGACGTGCCCCGGCCGCGCGATCGCGAGATGCAGGGCCGAGGCCAGGACCGCATCCTTGGACGCGAACCCGCTGAACGGGGGGACGCCCGAGATCGCCATCGTCGCCGCCAGCATGGTCAGGGCCGTCACCTTCATCCGGCGGTACAGGCCGCCCAGTTCGGGCATCTCGTAGGTCCGGACGGCCAGGTAAACGCTCCCCGCGCCCAGGAACAGGAGGGCCTTGGACGACGCGTGCGTCAGGAGGTGGAACAGCCCCGCCGACCGACCGCCCACGCCCAGCCCGAGCATCATGAAGCCGAGCTGGCTGACGGTCGAGTAGGCGAGGACCTTCTTGAAGTCGGTCTGCACCATCGCGATCGTCGCGCCCAGGATCAGCGTGATCCCGCCCGCGTAGGCGACCGTCAGCAGGACCTCGGGCGTGAACATCGGCGACGCCCGGCCGACCAGGTAGACCCCCGCCGCGACCATCGTCGCCGCGTGGATCAGGGCCGAGACGGGAGTCGGGCCGGCCATCGCATCCGGGAGCCAGACGTGGAGCGGGAACTGGGCGCTCTTGCCCACCGACCCCGCGAACAGGCCCAGGCCCGCCACGGCGAGCATCCCGTAGCCGATCCGCCGGGGGAGCCCGGTCGACCCGTCGACCACCTCCCGGCCCGAGGCCGGGTCGACCAGCGCGACGGCCGTGCCGCCGTCGACCGCCCGGATGTTGAGCCGCCCGCGGTCGTCGCGGATCGTCCGGTTCAGCTCGCGGATCTCGAAAGTCCCCAGGTGGGCCCAGATCAGGCCCAGGGCCACCAGCATCCCGACGTCGCCGATCCGGTTGACCACGAACGCCTTGGAAGCCGCGTCGACGTGCGCCCCGTCCTCGACCCGGAACCCGATCAGGAGGTACGAGCAGACGCCCACCAGTTCCCAGAACACGAACACCAGGAACAGGCTCGACGACGCCACCAGCCCCAGCATCGCGAAGCAGAACAGCGAGAGGAACGCAAAGTAGCGGGGATAGCGCGGGTCGCCCCGCATGTAGGCGATCGAGTACAGATGCACGATCGTGGCGACGAACGTCACCATCAGGAACATCAGGACGGTCAGGTTGTCGACGTCCACCCCGACCCGGATCGCCCGAGGTCGGAGCCCCTCTCCCCCCGACCCGGCCGGCGCCGGCTCCCGCCCCCCGAGGGCGACCCAGTCGAAGCCGGCCGACCAGACCAGCGGCCCCCGGCCCCGGGTCGGATCTTCCCCGCCGTCCCGGCCGGCCGCGAAGGCCGAGGCCGCCTCCGGCCCGCCGAGGGTCCCCCGCGCCTGGACGAAGTACGCGACCGCCCCGACCAGGCTGAGCGCGAACGAGAGGCCGATCGCCCCGGTCGCCACGAAGGCCGTGCGCCGGCCCAGCCATCGCCCGGCCGCGAGCTCGACGACGAACGCGGCCAGGGGAACCAGGACGGCGGCCACGTAGAGCCCGACCTGCCAGCTCATCGCTTGTCCTTGACCCCGGACATCGAACCCCCGGCCCTCGCCCGGGAGAGCCAAGGATGATGGCACACCGCGCGAGCCCTTGCAAGGTCGGACGAGACCGGGACGGCCCCCCGGGCCCGCCGACCGACCTTCCCAGCCGATCCGGCGGGTAAGCGGGAAAGTGGGTTCGTTCCGCGCCGCCGGGGTGGGTTCGTTCCGCGTCGCGGTGGTGGGTTCGTTCCGCGTCGCGGTGGTGGGTTCGTTCCGAGTCGCGGGGGTGGGTTCGTTCCGAGTCGCGGGGGTGGGTTCGTTCCGCGAGGGGCTGAGGTGGGACGGTTTCTCGGGCGATCGATCGCGATCCGGTCATGGTCGGGCCTGCGCGGGTTCGGGGACGATCGGCCCGGATCCGGGAGGGATGGGGCCGTCATCTTGTATATTCGCGCCAAGTCGGGACGGTTTAGCATGCAATTTCGCGTCGGACTCTCGATCTCGCGACGACGGGCGGCCCCCGACCACCCGGGGGCCCTGGTCATCCCGAGCAGGTCGGTGGCTTTCCGGTCCGCCTTTACCCGGATGAAGACTTGCGAAGGCCCCCGGACGCGGCTAGCGTTAGGGATGGCGAACGCCGAGACAATTCGGATTGACCATCCAGGAGGAACGCCATGCAACGACCTCGCGGGATCCTGAACGCTGCCCTGGCCCTGGGGCTATTGCCCGTCGCGACCGCCCGGGCGGACCCGCCGCCCGACCTGTCGAAGGTCGACCGGCGGATCGTCCGGGAGCCGAAGTACATCGCAAAGGACCCGCTTTACGGCCTTTACGTGTTCGGACCCGGGGCCTCGACCCGGGCCTGGGCCGTGCTCGACAGGTCGACCCAGGGCGGCGAGAAGTATGACATCCTCTACTTCGACCGCAACGGCGACGGCGACCTGACGGCACCCGACGAGCGGATCGAGGGCGGGGGGACGTTCCCGATCGGGACCTTCAAGGACCCGGCCACGGGAGACGTCCACGAGGGCTTGACGATCAGCCGGCGGTCCGACGGATCCGTCTTCCTCCGGATGAAATGGCGGGGACAGGAGCCGGTCAATGGCGGCTACGCCGAGGACGCCGGGCCCTATTGCCGGTTCGGCGACAGCCCGGCGACGGCGCCGATCCTCTGGCCGGGGGCCGAGGGGCCGCTGGCCTTCCAGCGGTGGATCTTCGACAAGAAGTTCCCGATCGGCGGGGAGGGGGATGCCCGGGTGTTCCTCGGCCACGCCGGGGTCGGCCCGAACTCCTTCTGCGCCGTGACCGAGCAATTCCTCCCGCCCAGCGTCCCGGTCCTGGTCACCCTGATCTACACCGATGGCGAGGGCAAGGAACGCCGGTCGCAGAATGAGCTCCGGGAGCGCTGCTGAGGCGTGCTCTACCACGGCCCGGTCCGGGTCCCCGGCGATGCACGCCCTGGCGCGGCGATCCTCCGCTTCGAACTCACGAAAGAATCCGGCCATACGTCCACGCCGACCGACATCGAGGTGCAACTCGTGGAGAAGGGCAGCGCGAAACCGGAAGGGTAATGAACGCCGCTTCCATAACTTCCCGGACTCCCGGCATCCGGGGTGGCAGGGGTTCGCGGTACTCCGCAACCCCGGTCGGCGGACCGGGATCCCGCCGGAAGACCGGGGTTGCGGAGTACCGCAGATCCCTGCCACCCGGTCGAGGTGCAACTCGTGGAGAAGGGCGGCACGAAACCGGAAGGATAAGGAGTGACGCCGATGATGAGCCTCGGCCGACCGTCGACGGATCACCTCACGCCCTCGACCTGGACCCCCCGGGCAGCTCCGTCGGGGCGGCCGTAGCGACTCTTGAGGCGTTCGAGCTGGCGGTCCTGGTTGGAGCCGTTCTGGGATCGGAGGTTCTGCTCCAGCGACTCGCCGCCGGTCCGGGCCGGCGGGGAGCCCGGCGGGGGGGTCGGCGACGCGACCGCCGGGGTCGCGACGGGTCCGGTCCCCCGGTAGAAGGCATATTGCCCCTCGCCCCGCCGGGCGACGACCGTGACCTGGCCGACGATCCCCTCGGCGGCATAGACGCCCCGGAGGTCGGTCTCGCCGCCGAAGAACCGGCGGTTCCCGGTCCCGGTGACCTTGACCTGCACCCCGGGGGCGAACTCGCCGGTCCTGGCGTCGCGGACCGTGACCCGGACCCGGCCGGCGGCCGGCTCCTCGCGGACCTCGATCTCCAGCGGCGAGACCAGCGCGATCCCCGAGGCGTACAGGTCGTCGCCCCGGGCCATCACCAGGTAGGCGCCTTCCTCCTTCATCGGCAGGTCGAGGGCCTTGAGGCGGTCGCGGAAGTCGGCCCCGTCGCCCAGCTTGACCTTCGACTCGAACCGGGGCGTGACGCCCGCCAGGTCGATCCCGGCGATCCCGTCCAGGCTCCGGCGGGTCAGGTAGAGCCGCATCAGGTCGACCGGGTAGACCTTGAGGTCGACCTCGGCGATGTTCCGATAGCCGAGTTCCACGCGGTCGGGGAAGGCGGGCTTCGGGGCTCCCTCATCCCGGCCGACGCCGACGTTCCGGATCGGGACGCCGCCGGCCGCGTCGGCCCGGGCGGGGTCGGGGGGCCGGACCACGGAGACCTCGGGCAGCTTCAGCTCCTTGCGGGTCAGGTCGCGGACGGCGTCGGCCGCGTCGCTGAAGCGGTCGGCCACCTGCTTGTAATAGTCGACCGCCTGCGCCGGTCGGCGGCGGGCGTCGTCGATCTGGCCGAGGATGTAGAGGGCCTGCCACTTGTTGGGGCTCGGCTGGTCGACCCCGTTGGCGTCCTTGTACGTCGCCCTGGCGATCGCCCCGGCCACCTCGATGGCGCGGTCGGTCTCGCCGAGGTGGAACCGGCCCAGGGCCTCGGAATACTGGAAGCTGTCGAGGAACGGGCTTTTCGGGTAGAGGGTGGCGAACCGCCGGGCAAGCTTGACGACGGGGTCGAAATCGCCCAGCTCCAGGAACGACCCGACCAGGGCCAGGCTCGCCTCGTCGGCCAGGGGGCTCCCGGGCGAGGTCGCCAGGAAGGCCTGGGTCAGGCGGATCGACTGGAGGAGCAGCTCGGACCGGGCGACGCCGGCCTCGGCCAGCTCGCGGCGGAGGGCCGGGTCGGTCGTGGCCCGGCCGGCCAGGCCGGCGACGACCTGGGCGAGGCCGAAGAAGTCGGCCTCGATCGGGGCGGTCGCGGGATACTCGCGCCAGAGGTCGAGCAGGAAGGCGACGCCCTCCAGGGTCCGGCCCTTCTGGCGGAGGACCTCGCCGACCCGGGCGTCTTCCAGGTAGCTGGCATCGGCGGTCGCCCGCCAGACCAGGTACGCCCGCTCGTGCTCGCCGATCGCGGCGTAGGCCCGGCCGACGGCCCGGATCTGGTCGAACGGGATCACCAGTTCCGGGGCCTTCTCCTTGAGGATCTCGAAGTCCTGGACGATCTTCCTCGGTTGATCCAGGCCGATGTGGATGACCAGGAGCATCCGGGCGGCGTCCTTGGCCACGTCGTCGCGGAGGGTGTAGGCCGACCAGAGGGCCTCCAGCGGCCCGGCGGCCTCGGCGCGGCGGCCGGAGTCGAACAGGGCCTTGCCCCGGGCGTACAGCTCCTCGGGGGTCGGGCGGTACGGGTCGGTCGACTTCTCGCCGGGGGACAGGACTTTGAGCCCGCCCGCCGGCCCGACGTGGCGCCGGCCGGGCTCGTAGGCGCTGGACAGGATCGGCGGGAGGGCGCGGTACTCGCCGGGCAGGTAGCCGAAGACGTCGTAGACCAGGTCCGGCGCCTGGTCGGGGGCGAAATAGAGGGTGAGCACGCCGTCGGCGAAGGTCTGGTGGCTGGCCTGCGACCGGACCGACCCCTCGACGAGGGTGGTCCCGGCGGGGAGGTGCTCCTCCAGGACGAGGAAGTCGCGCTCCCAGGCGGGCCGGCCGTCGGTCCCGTTGCGGGTGGCCTCGACCGAGATCGAGGTCCGGGCGCCGACCGGGAGCTGGGTGATCGTGTTCTCGAACCCCTGCGCATTGACCGCCACGCCGAACCCGGTGGCCAGCGGCCGGCCGTCGAGCGAGGGGGCCTCGGCCCAGTAGACCCGGCGGTTGACGGTGAAGGCCCGGCCGTGCCTGTCCTGGTCGGGGGCGAAGTCGCGGGTGAACCCGGTCAGGGTGACGGCATAGGCGAACGTCCCCCGGCCCTCGACGTCGAACCGGACCCGGTTCTTGCCCCCGGGCTTGAGCGCCCGGCGGGGGACCCGGATCGCCCTGCCGTCGGCGGCGCCGGCGATGTCGGCCTCGTGGACCTTCTCGTCGTTGACGGTGATGACCATCCGGAATCGGTCCTCGGTCGCCTTGCCCCGGGCGTGATGGGCGGCCAGGGCGGCCACGGCCGGGCCCTTGGCCTTGGCCGGCTGCCAGCCGTCGCCGACCCGGTGGGCCAGGAGCCAGTCGATCCCCTTGCGGGCGACGGGGGCCTCGGGCCGCGACCGGGCGAAGGCCAGCGACGCCAGCGCGGTGGCCTCGGCGGGCCCCCGGTGCCAGGGGCTGGTGCCCGAGCCTTCCCAGTACGCGCGATCGGGCAGGCCGGGGCCGGCGGCCTCGACCTTCGCCCTCGGCGCGAGGACGTCCAGGACCTCGATCGCCAGGGACGGCCGGTCGAGGTCGGCGAAGGTGAGCGCCAGGTACGCCAGGGCGACGTCGGAAAGCCCCTGGCGTGCGCGGTTCAGGGCGTTGGCGGCCTCGAAGCCCGCCGCGTGGCGGGCGGCCAGGGCGTGGAGCATCGCGGCCCGGGTGTCCAGGTCGGCGGGGTCGACTTTCGGGTACTCCTGCGTGAGGAACGCCACCGCGCGGTCGAGCGTGGCGGGGTCGGGGACCAGGCCCAGGGGCTCGGCCGTGGCCAGTGCCCAGGTCGCCCGCGACGACGCCGGGCGGTCGCTCGCCCCGGCGGCCCAGGGCCATCCGCCGTCGTCGTTCTGGCGGGTGACCAGCTCGGCCACCAGGGCCCGGATCCGGTCGGCCAGCCGGACGGCCTCGGGGGCGTCGGCGCCGCCGGTGGCCCGGAGGTAGGCCAGGGCCGACGTCCCGGCCAGGAGGTCCGACGCCCGATCGGCCAGGGTGTCGGGGGGGATGGGGAAGCAGATCGAGGCCCGGCGGTCGAGCGTGTACGACCGCTGGCCCATCGCCAGCTCGACCAGGAGCCGCTTGACGCTCGGCGAGAGGACCACGACCATCTCCTCGTCCTCATACGCCCGGCCCGGCGGCAGGGAGACAAAGGCCGTGGCGTCGGCCGACGCCGTCCCCGAGGCCGAGGCGAACGCCTGGACGCCCCAGGGGCGAATCGGGACCTCGGCGACGATCGCGTCGCGGGCCTCGCCGATCGTGGCCGTCAGTTCGAGGCGGATGACCTCGCCGTCGGGGACCACGAACGGGTCGAAGGACACCTCGTCGACGCCGTCGGCCGCGACGTCGACCGTCCGGGAGTCGGCCAGGTCGCCGGGATAGCCCCGGAGGGTCAGGGTCGCCTTCCCCTTGACCCCCGCGTGATGGAGCCGGGCGGCCAGGCGGGGCTTGTCGCCCTGGGTGAGGCTCGCCGGGAGCTTCAGGTCGACGGAGAAGTCCTTGCGGACCGCGAGGTCGGCCGTCGACTGCCCGGCCAGGGTGTCGGCCCCGGTGACGCCCCGGGCGGTGAACCGATACTGCGAGAGCGCGGTCGGGGCCCGGAACCGGACCCGGGCCTTGCCGTCCTTGCCGGTGACGACCGCGGGATTCCAGTACGCCGTCTCGACGAACGATTGCCGGGGGGGCGTGGCGTCCGCCCCCGGCTTCTCGGCCTTGAGCGCGGGGCCGTCATCGGAATCCGCCGATATGACCTCGCCGCCGGGCCTGGCCATCGCCTTATTCCGGACCGTCCTGGCGGCCCTTGCCTCCGACTTGGGCATCATGGCACGCCCGGCCCTCCGGTCCTCGCCGCCCGCCCGGCTCATGGATGACTCCCGGACGTCGAATGGATCGGCGGCATTGGGTTTCGCGGCGTCGGGCTGGTTGCGATATACCTCGTCCCGGAGATCCCTGCGCACGCTTCCGAGCACAGCGAGGGAGCGGGCTCTCGCGGCCTCCTGCTCCTCTTCCTCAACCAACGCCTCGGGCACGGGGACGCTCGGGGGCTGGTAGCGGAACGTGTTCGTGGCCCGGGTGGCGAACGCCCCGGTCCGGGTCTGGCCGTAGAAGAACGGGCCGATCGGCGGCAGGTTGTCGTTGAACAGCCGGAGCAGGGCCCGGTCGACCAGCGCGATCGACACCTCGGCCGCCACCGGGCGGCCGAGCTGGTCGCGGGTCGTCACCTCGACCTCGACCTCCTCGCCCGGCCCGACCACTCCCTTCGTCGGGGTGACGGACACGTCCAGGTCGCGCCCGACCTTCAGGTCCAGGCTTGCCCGGTCGAACCGGGTCCCGGCCATCCGGGCGGCGGTCAGGGTGAAGTTGGGGAACTGGGCGTCGTCGACGGCCCAGGTGAGCGGGTTCTCCCCCTCCTTGAGCGCGACGACCTGGTACCGGATGATCCGGTCGGCCTCCCAGGTCAGCAGGGCGGTCCCGGCGCCTTCGCGGCTGTGGAGGCGGACGGTCGCCTCCTCGCCGACCTTCACGTCCTGGCGGTCGGCCAGGATCCGGAGCTTCGTCTCGTCCTTCTTGCCCGAGATCGTCAGCAGCCGGTCGGCGACCACGGCGTTGCCCAGCCGGTCGGTCCCGGCGACCCGGACGACGTACGACCCGCCCTCGGGGTCGTCCACCATGAGCGAGGCGACGCCCCGGCCCGTCCCCGGGTCGGTCCTGAGGTCGACCCGCCGGACCTCCTTCTCGGTGACCCGGCCGGCCTGGACGACCCGCTTGAGCACGGCGACGGAGAGCGCCTGGGCGGTCGGCTTGCCCTGGACGTCGCGGGCGGTGGCCTCGACCCGGAACGACTCGCCGTCGAGGTAGACGTCGCGGGTCGTCGCCACGTCGACCGTGAACGCCCGGACGGCGACGTTGATCGAGGCCGCCGTCGCGACGTTCTCCTGGGGGAGCTGGGCCGACAGCCGGAGCGCCTGCTCCTCGGCGAACCCGGCGGTCTCGAACTCGAAGCCGAGGGCCCCGGCGGCGTCGGTCGTCCCCTGGACGGTCCGGCCGTCGGGCAGGACGAGGTTGACCGGCCGGTTCGCCAGGGGCGTCCCGTACTGGTAGCGGGCCACGACCTTCCCCTTGACCGTCTCGCCGCGGAAATAGACCGTCCGGGGGAGGTCGAATTCGAGGTCGACCTTCTCCAGCTTGTACGCCTGGACCTCGAAGACCCCGGCGAAGTCGCCCTTGCCCGGCCGGTAGACCCGGACGCGATAGGTCCCCACCGGGGCCCCGTCGTCGAGGGCGAGCCGCTCGTGGAAGGTCCCGAAGTCGGACAGGGTCACCGGCCGGGCGACGAACGGTCGCCCCTTGCTGTCGGTCACTTCGAGCCGATAGACGGCCTTCGGTACGTTGGAATACTGGCCGTCGGCGACCTCGCGGACCACCCCGCGGAGTTCCACCGACTGGCCCGGCCGGTACGCGGGCCGGTCGGTATAGATGTAGGCGCGGGGGGTGAGGCCCTGCGAGACCTTGGCCAGTTCGCCCAGGCTCGTCCCGGCGGCGTCGGCCCCGTCGAGCACGAGATAACTGAGGGGCCGGCCCTCTCGCGGTTTGTCCCAGGTCTTGAGGAGGACGCCGTCATCGCCCGTCTTCGCGTCCAGGATCACGGCGCCGTTTTCGGCCACGAGCACGCGGGCCCCCGCCCTGCCCTTGCCCGTCTTCATGTCCTCCGCGAAGACGAGGACCTGCTCGCGCGACGCCTTGACGATCGCGTCGACGTCGCTGCCTAAAACCAGCGTGGTGGCCTGCAAGGTCTTCTCGTCGGTCACCTTGACGACGTAGACCCCCGGCATCGCCACCTTCTTGATCAGGTCATAGGTCGTCTCGATCGGCCTGTACTTCGCATAACCGGGGACCTCCGCCGACCACTCGGCGTCGGGGGCGACCAGGCCGATGTCGAGCGACTCGACGCCGCCGAGGGCGTGCTTCTTGCGGAAGTACGACTCGGCGTTGATTTTATAAGCGGTGAATGTGAGCTTCTCCAGGTTCCTGGAGGCGATCTTGAGGTGGGGCGTCTCGCCGGACCGGAACGCCCGGGGGGTGACCACGGTCAGCGCCTTCGCCTCCATCACCGCGACCCGCTGGCGGGCCTGCGCCAGCCATGGCTCAACGGTGACCTTCTTGAACCGCTCGATCGCGGCGGTCGGATCCCCCTTCTCATTCTCGAACAGGGATGCGATCTGGAACAGGCCGTGCGCGGCGGGCTCGGTCCCGGGAAACCGGGCGGCCAGGGCCTCCCATCCGGCGATGGCCTCGTCGTATTTCTTCTCCGGGAGGAAGGCCCCGGCGGTCTGGAAGAGGACCTGCGGGACCCGGGCGTCGAGCGGGTTCTCGGCGGCGAACGCCTGCCAGGCCTTGCGGGCCTCGGCGTGTCGCTCGCGGCGGTTGAAGTCCTGGGCGATCATCAGGCGGGTGTCGAGGACGGCCCGCTGGGCGTCGGCCGACTGCGGCCCGTCGGGGAACCGCGCGACGTACGCCTGCCAGGCGGCGATCGCCTGGTCGAACTTCTCCTGGCCCTGGAGGATCTGAGCGACCTGGAACAGGGCGCCCATGACCAGCTCGGCGCGGACCTTCCGCGACTCCTCATCCTCGCCCTTGCCGGACTCGGCGACGAACCCGGCCAGCGCCCGGAGCGCCTCCTGGCTCTTGCCCCGGGCGAAGTACGACGCGCCGATCTCATACGACGCCCGGACGGCGATCGGCCGGGCGGGGTACGCCTCCACCAGCCGGCGGAGGGCCGCCACGCCGAGGTTCAGGCTGGTGTCGTCGGGCGGCCCGGGGATCCCGTAGGTCCGGGCGACCCCGTACAGGGCCCGCGCCCGGATCCCCTGGGCTTCCCGGGTGTCGACCCGCTCCAGGTCGCGCGCCAGGTCGCTCCAGGTCGTCCGGGCGGACTGGGCCGCCTGCCCGGCGGCCATCTGGGCCTCGCCCAGGTCGTACCGGGCGGCGTCGCGATCGGCCCCCTTGGGGTACTCGGCGAGGTACGACTGCAATTCGCCGATGGCCCGGCCGGGGTTGTTCGCGGACCGGCTGGCACGGGCCATGGCCAGGAGCAACTCGGCGCGGAGCGCATCGCCCTTGGCGAGGCCCCGGCCCTGTTCCAGGAGGGCGTGCGCCCCCTCGGGATCGGCGGGGACGGACGGGCTGCTCGGCTCCAGGAGCCGGTCGGCGAACGCCCGGTAGACGCCCGCGAGGCGGTCCTTCCGGCCGCCGTCGAGCAGGGACTCGGCCTCGGATCGGGCCAGCGCCTCGGCCCGGTCGAACCGGCCCGAGGCGATCTCCACGGCCGCCAGCTCGGCGCGGAGCTTCGCCGACCACCGCCCCCTGGGCGCCGCGTCGACCGCCGCCGACAGGGTCGCCCGGGCGTCATCGAGCCGGCCGGCGAGGCGCCGGGCCGTCCCCCCGACGAGGGCGGCGTACGCCTTGTCGTCGGGCTTCGCCTTCGGGTCGGCCCCGATCCGGTCGAGCCCCTGGATGGCCTCGGCGAACCGGGCCTCCTGGATCGCCGCGACGACCTCGCCCGGCAGGACCGGCGCCGCCGGCTCGATCGCCTTCCGCCCGGCGGGAACCTCGGCCCCCGGCCCCTGGCCCGTGCCCCGGCCCGACAGGGCCCCCAGGGCGACCACGGCCAGCCCGACGACCGCGCAGGCCCGACCTCTCGAATGTCCCACGGCGATGCCTCCGGGATGGACGGAAGGAAGGATCGGGCCCGCCGCCCCGGGCCCGATCGGCCCGCCGCGGTCCCGACATCACGCCCCCTTGCAGACTATCACGGGCGGGCGGCGGATTCCTTGGGTCAGATCCCCGGAGCCCCTCGAAGGTCCGGCCGGCCGCTCGGAAGGGACCCGGGGTCCTGCGCCTGGACCCGCAAGGGATCATGCCGGGTGAGCGATGGCTGATGGGTGAGCGATGCCCGGTAGATCCCGGACGCGCTCGCCCCTTCCCAGTTTTCCGAATTGACGCCTCCCCTGGCCCATCCCGGTCAGGGACCGACGAGGGTGGCCGGGGGCGGCTCCAGGAGCTTCGACACGACGTCGAAGGCCGCGCGGGGGCGGGCCAGGTGGAGGGCGTTGGCCCGCATCGACGCCAATCTCGCGGGGTCGTCGAGCAGGCGGTCGATCTTGTACGCCAGGGCCGGCGGGTTGTTGCACCGGATCGCGACCCCTTCTTCGAGGAGGTGGTCGCTGTTCCGCTCCTCCTGGCCGGGGATCGGGTTGACGATCACGAAGGCCAGGCCCCGGGCCAGCGCCTCGGAGGTCGTCAGGCCGCCGGCCTTGCCGAGCAGGATCTCCGAGGCGGCCATGTATTCGTCCATCGCGTCGGTGAAGCCGACCGGGCGGATTGCCACCCGGGCATCGGCCGGGGACCCGGCCGCCTCGGCGTCGAGCCGGTCCTTCAGCTCGGCGTTCCGCCCGCAGATGGCCACCACCTGGGCCGGGTGCTCCAGGCCCCTCAGGTTGGCCAGGAGCCCGTCGATCGGCCCGACGCCGAACCCGCCGGCCGAGAGCAGGATGGTCGTCATCCCCGGATCCAGCCCGAGCCGGGCCCGCATCGCGGCCCTGTCCTTGGGGATTGAGAACGCCGGGTCGATCGGGATCCCGCTGACGGTGACCTTCGCCGCCGGGACCCCCAGGGCCTCCAGGTGGACCCGGGTCTCGTCGATGGCCACGAAGTACCGCTCGAAGTGGCGGCAGAGCCACATCGCGTGGACGTCGAAGTCGGTCACCACGATCGCCTGACGGATCTTGATTTTCTCCCGGGACTGGAGCCACGAGATGATCTCGGCCGGCAGCGGATGCGTGCAGATCGCCACGTCGGGCCGGTACGATTCGAGGAGCTTGACGAACGGCCGCGTGTTCAGCTTCTCGAACGCCAGCCGCCGCCGGGCGTGCTTCCACGGCTTGTCGAGGTGGTTGTAGAGCCACCCGAGCAGCTCCGGCGTCTTGTTCACCATCTCCAGGTAGGTCCGGGAATAGAGCCGCTTGAAGAGCGGGTTGGTGAAGTCGAGCGTGTCGACGTGGCGGACCTCCCGCGCCGCGCCCGTCTCGGCGAACGCCCCCTCGATCGCCTGGGCGGCCCGGAGGTGGCCGGCCCCGGCCGACGCCGACAGGATCAGGACCCGTCCCAGCCGGGGCCCATCATGCTCCCGCCGAACGTCATCATCCCGGGGCGAGGCGCGATCGAGCGCGGGCCGTTTTTCCGACGGTCGGGCCTTGGTCATAAAAATTTCCGGACGCCCGGGTGATGGAAATAGACCATCCATTCATCACAATCCGTGATACGGCATCGGCCGATCGCACGCAAGCGGCCGGCGATCGGGCCCAGGGCCGGTCGGTTTTTCAGGAAGGGTATTCCTGATCTCAGGATCTCAGGATTCCAGATTCCCTATCGGACCATACCCCCTGCAATCTGAGATCCGGCGATCTGAGATCTGAGACCGACCTGGCCAGGGGGAATCTCCCGTCTCGAAGAACCGATCGGCCCCGCCCCGCTCCTGGATCGGCTGGCGGACGCATCGCGGGAGGCTTATGATGGGGGCGAGTCGTCGCCCGGCCTCCGGCCGGCGGATGCGTTCGTCACTCGCTCGGGGAGAATCGGGATGAGATGCATGCAGATCGCGGGGGCGGCCCTGGTCGGGCTGGCCCTCCTCGCCGGTGCCGGCCCGGGAGCGGGACGCGACGCGTCCTGGATCGAACGTCGGGTCGGGGAATTGCAGCCGACCGACGCCGAGCGGACGATCGACCGGATCGGCTGGGCCCCCGACGTCGCCACGGCGCTCCGGCTGGGTCGCGAGACCGGGCGGCCCGTCTTCCTGTTCACGATGGACGGGAGGTTCGGGATCGGCCGGTGCTGAGGGGGCGCATTCGCCATGAGAGCGGGTCCGCTCTCCAGCCCGAAGGTCATCGACCTCCTCAACTCGCGCTTCGTCCCCGTCTTCGCCATCAATGAAGACTACCGCGAGGGCGGCCCCGCGCCCGACGGGGCGAAGGCCGAGTCCGACCGGATCTATCGCGAGGCGCTCCAGAAAGGCCTGTCGGCCGGGACGGTCCACGCCTACGTCGTCGACACCTCGGGCCACCCGACCGCCTCGCTCCACGTCGCCGAGGCGGCGAAGGCCGACAACCTCCTGGCCATGCTGGAGCGGTCGGCAATCGACCTCAAGGCCCCCGAATCCGGCCCGCCCACGGTCCGGCCGCGGAGCCTCTCGGGGCCGCCCGAGGCCGGGCCGGGCTCGGTCGTGCTCCACCTCACGGCCCGGGGCCGGGGCAATTCCTGGGATGGCTTCCCGTCGGAAAACTGGATCGTGCTCGACCCCGCGCGACGCGAGGGGTTGCTCCCCCGGGGCGAGGTCGACAGGGGTCGGTCGTGGGAGGTCCGGGAGGACGTGGCCACGGCCATCCTGACCCACTTCTACCCCCAGACCGAGAATAACGACGTCTCGACCCACCGCTTCGAGGCCCGATCGTTGAAGGGCGAGGTCCTCGCCGTGGAGGGCGGCCTGGCGAAGGCCCGGATCGAGGGGGACCTGCGGATGGGCCACCGGTTCTACCCCGGCCGGGAGGACGGCAACGTCGTCCGGGCGCATGTCGTCGGCCGGATCGAATTCGAGCCGGCGACGGGCCGGGTCCGGCGGGTCCTGCTGGTGACCGACGGGGCGACCTACGGCAAGGGAGGGCTCGACGTCGCCGTCCGCTCGGTCCCCTGATCGCGAGACGTCACCCGACGGACCCCGAACCCCGCCCGGCGGGCCGATCCCGGGCGGGGTCGTCGGCCGGCCGCCCCCTCACCGGAACCCGCGGGCCAGCCAGGCCATGGCCGCCGCGCGGGCCTCGGGCGGGAAGTCGTGGTCGCCGGCGTACCAGAGGTAGCGGACATCCTCGACCCGGCCCGCCACCTCGTAGGCCCGGCGGACCGCCGCGTGGTTCTCCTCCTCCCGGGGCCGACGCTCGCCGACCGCCTGGCCGACCCAGAGCGGCCTGGGCGCGATCAGGGCCGTCCACTCGTAGAATTCCACCGGGATCGGCAGCGACCGGTCCAGGACGTAGGGCCGCATCGCCGGCAGCGACTGGCTATTGCCGGCCCCCCGGGGGACGGCCCAGTGCAGCCCGTGGTGGCGGAAGTCGGAGACCGGGCCGTTGGCGACCGCCACCTTGATCCGGGGCTCCAGCGCGGCGGCGAAGATCGTGCTGTGCCCGCCGTACGAATGCCCCATCATGCCGATCCGATCGGGATCGACCTCGTCCAGGGTCTGGAGGTAGTCGACGGCCCGCATGGTGTCCCAGACATCCTTGCCGTGCGCGGACCAGTCGGGGAACTTCGCATAGAAGTCGGCGGTGTCGTAGGGCTTCCGACCGGGCGCGATCCGCTCGCCGTCGCGGAGGTAGTCCGGGGCCATCGCGACGTAACCGGCCTCGACGACGTCGAGGGCGAACGACCGGTTCCGCTCCGGCGGGCTCCCCGGCCGGGCGCCCGACAGCCCCACGGTCGTCTCCTTGCCGGCGCCGGCCGTCGTCCCGTAGAAGCAGATGACGGCCGGGACTCGCCCCCCGCGCCCCTTGGGGATCAGGAGGTAGGCGGGCATCCGATCGCCCGGCTGGACCCGGATGGCGACCTTCCGGCGGAGGTAGGGGCCGCAATCCACCTCGGAGATCACCTCCGGGTCCAGGGGGACCGTCGTCTCCGGCATCGGGCCGAGCACCTCGCGGACCCCCTTGAGGATCCGAGCGCGGTGCGCCGGCCAGGTCCCGCGCGTGAGGGGGCCGCCGCGGTCTTCCCACAGGCCGGCGGCCGGGTGGGCATCCATCTCCCGGAGCGGGACCGGCCGCGCGGGCGGGGCCGGCCGGTACCGGCCGCGCTTCGCCTCGAAGTCCCTGCGGATCTCCTCGGCCGACAGCTCGCGGGCAAAAGCCCAGACCTCGCCGATCCGCCCGCCCATCGGCATGGCCAGCCGGACGGGCTCGCCGGCCTCGGTGTCGCGGAACGGCCGGACCTTCCCGGCGGCCGAGGCGTCGCGGTCCGAGCGGACGGCGGCCCCGTTGATGTAGAACGTCTGATAGCCCCGGGCGTCCTTGACGATCGCAAGCTGGCTCCAGGACCCGATCGGCACCTCGCCCAGGGTGACGTGGGGGAATGGCATCGAGCCGTTGCCGTGGACCGTCCCCATCAGGAAGCCGTGATCGTCGGTCCCCAGGAGGAAGTCGACCCATCCCTCCCTCGGCGGGAACATCCGCTCGCCGTTCGGCCCGGCCTCGGGCAGGCCCCGGCAGAAGAACGACTGCTCGCCGGCCCGTCTCGGGAAGAACCAGCCGCCGATCGACATCGCCCGGATCCCGTCCAGCTTGCGGGCGAGGTCGACCTCGGCGAACTGGAGGGCGTCGGTGAACTCCAGCGATTGCTCGACCGGGCGGGCCCCCCGGACCAGCCGGACGCCCTCCCGGGGCCGTGCGAAGTCGAGATGGAGGGCGGCCCCGCCCGGCTCCACGTCGGCCCGGGCCGTCGCCAGGGCGAGCAGGGCCGAAGCGACGACGGCGAGAGGCCCGGTCGGTCGTGGCATGCGTTTGCTCCCCCCGGCGGTCACCTGGAAGGGAGTTCCTCGATCGCCGATCGGGCGAACTCCTCCCAGTACTTCTCGATCGTCTCGGCCCGGGGCACCCCGCCGTGGACGAGGAGGCCGTATCGGAGCCGGAGGGGCCTGCCGGGGCGGACCACGATCGGCCCGTCGAGGGTCAGGCTGGGCCCCATCCAGCCGTCGTCCCGGACGTGGAATGCGGCCGGGTGGCCGGGGTTGGCGGGGTGATCGAACAGGGCGATCCCCTCGGCGGCGTCGCGCGTGATCGGGCCGGAGTAGTCGACCCATCGGGCCCGCTTGCGGAAGGCGCCGTCCGGCCCCTGCTCGTCGACGTTCCCGGCCGAATTCCGGATCCGGCCGCCGCCGTCCTTGACGCCGATCGTCCGGGCCATCCGCACGCCTACCATGCCGAATGGCGTCTTGCCCAGCGTGGTTGGCTCCTTGTCGGCTTCGAACTGGAGGTCGAGGACCAGCAGCCAATGTCCGTCGGCCATCGGGCGGACGGTCATCCCGCGCCGCTCGATCAGGCGGACCCGGTCCCCCTTGCCGACCCAGGCGTTGGTCGTGAAGATCGACGCCGCGTCGTCGCCGTCGTCGTAGCGGACGACCCGACGATGGACGACCCGGCCGGCCCCGCGATCGTCCCAGAAGCTGTCGCCGTCCACGTCGTCGTGGGCGACCCAGGCGGAGTTGTGATGGCTGTGGGTCACCGGGTCGTGGGGATGTCCCATCCGCGTCAGCGACCGCCCCGAAGGGCCGACCACCGGGAACAGGAAGGGTCGGCGGAGCGACGGGCCGAAGTGGTACCGCGTCAGCTCGACGCCGTCGCGCCGGATCGACGCCTGATCGCCGGGCAGCGGGATCACCTGCATGCGCGGGACCGGCCTGGCGTGCGGCAACTCGACCTGCGCCCGCCCCGGGACGGCCGCCAGCAGGACCAGGAGGCCGGCGACGAGGCCGCCGCGGCACCCCCCCGGACGACTCATCATCGCTGCGCCTCCCGACCCCCGGGCGTGCTCGCGTCCCGGTCATCCCGGGGACTTGGTTCGGTCATGCCCCGGCCCCGGAATGCCGGCGGTCGGGATGTCCCCATCACCCCCGAGAACCTACCGCCCGGCCGGTCGCCGATCAACATCCTGGCGACCGACGGCCGCCTGTTCGCGCGGCCTGGTGTGTTTCGGTACCTGGCCGAAGTCGGGCGGACGGGCTTCAACCCCCGATGCCGACCGGCGATGTCATCCGGCCCGCGTCCTCCCCCGAGGACGGGTGGGGGAAGCCGCAGCGTATGGTCTCGGATCCATGTGCGTCCGTGCGGTCCGCCACCCGTTGAGGAAAGACTCCGACAAGGATAAAATGAGGCACCCCGACAAACGTCGAAACTGCAACGGGTCATTATCCTGTCGAGATTGCCGGTTTTCGATCCGGTTTATCAGAACTTACGGCGGGCCGGATACGTCAGGGGTGGTGTAAAGATAATTATTGATTGTTGAGACAAATATATGTGGAATAGATTTTTAGAAAATCTGCCAAGCGTCCTGGGGAGAACCTTCGAGGTCGCTTTTTGGTTCTTTTCTCTTCTCGCTCTGGCAGGCGTAGTTTATTTGGTCGTCTCGACCGCAATTTGGTCCTTCAAAAACGAGCAATGTCCGTTGTGCAAGGAGGGTGTGCTTCAACTCAACCGCCACTGGCACGCCCAATTGTTGATCGACGGTCGTCGGACGTGCGACCTTTGGACCGACCACGAGTGCGAGAACTGCGGGGCTCATTTGAGGAAGCATCGAGGAGAATGGGAGGGGATCGTGGGCAGTCTGCCTCGCTATTTGGTGGACTCGATACAGCATGGTGCACTGGAGAATGACTCGATTGCCCAGCCCAAAGCGACGATCCTCGCGTTGAGTTCGAGTGGAAAGCTTGAATTATAGATGAATGGCACTGACAGAGCCGTAACCTTTTTCGTCAACTGGGGATGTACCGGAGGGCCCTCCTCGCCTCCAATCGAGGGTATCTCACCAC
>JAABUK010003589.1_pt1 | contig 26109 bp, 29 predicted proteins | sample 5559141 | NCBI WGS metagenome assembly JAABUK01 (sample SAMN10711869, study PRJNA513367) | rock metagenome | isolation source: Antarctica rocks | place: Antarctica: Victoria Land, Pudding Butte nord | collected 2016-01-03 | reverse complement strand
ATACAAGCAATCTTTCACTGACTTGGAAAGACCACATACTGGAATGAAATTCTGAAGGATCAATGCCGGCGGATTGCCTGACCCTATCGTTACTCTCTGCTTGGTAGTGCTTTTGACTTCATCAACTATAATCTGCAGCTCCGCGGCAGTCACCCTAGTATCCCAGAGTCTGAGGTAGATGTCAATGTTTGGATTGACAAAACGGGTTGGAACATATGATGATGTAGCTTTGACTCCATTGGCGAACAACTTCGTCCACGCCAAATCTTTGGTTGTTTGTTCTGGATCTCTGCCCCTCGCGGACGTCCTCACAGCTTCAGCAAAAGTGGTTGAACCATCGCGCGTGCGAATGGGTACACCACTGGAGAAATCAAACGACCCATTTTTCAAACTGTTGAAGCAAGTGTTTGAAATATACACTGCTCCGAGTGGTTCTTTTGTCTTGATGTTCCGAAGACTGTTGCCCTCAATATCCGTTTTCTTCAATTGGACATACTCATCATTTCTTCGAACTAAGTCGGGAAAAGGAATAAACGCATTGACATCTTTATATGTGGCTTCAAGCTTCCAAAATCGTCGTGCGCCGGAATCAACGGCGTCCCATGTAGGATCAGCATCGTCACTGTCCCACTGTTCATCATCGTCGGCTGGATGTCCACTGGACATACTTGAGAATATAAAAGGTAGAAAGAGGCTGGGAAAACAGCACGAAGAGCCTGCAAGCAAAGACACTGAATGTAAGGAAGACAATATCGAAGAACCGTAGACAGAAATAGGAGATTGGGAAGATTTGGAGATACACAATGTGCAGAAGAAAGGCCAATCCGATCCATGTTGAATGCTGACTGTAGGGCACTTGCATATCACGAAGACTTGTATTGTAAAGCAGGTGTGTTGTCAAGGATGATGAGCATCCAAGTCGCGGAGAGTTGCTTTTGTGCCCTCAAATAACGCTAGGCCTAATTTGCGATAGATACATGCTCCACAAATTCTGCGCTAACAAGCCTCGGAAAAACGCTTTGAAGGAACTGTGAGCTGGGGGAAGACCGTCCGCTGAATTTATCAACACAACATGCATTCCAGCATACGGAGGACGCTGCTCGTGAGAGTGTGTCAGCACGGCACGGCACACGGGCAGCAATGCCACCGTAACCAGACGATAATCTTGGTGTGCATAAGACAGATATTCGATTGGCTATGCCACTCCTTTCGGGGCTGAATCGATCTTTCTGCAGGCTCTGACAAGTTACGAGGGACTGCTGACAGGCATATGCCCTAGTTGGTAACAAGCGGCACACAGGTACGAGGATTGTTTCCGAGAACGCTTGCTCATTCCACCCCGGTTTCCTATTTAGGCAAAGCAAAATCATCTCAGCGGTACCACCTACAAATGCTATTATTCTGTTCAGCTCGAGCAGCCAGACGCACATCTGCCAACCCGTTCCAAAGTCGGATCGGGAACTTACCGGGGCTTCCGCTACCCAGTCCTCTTCCCCGAAAAATTAAGATACGCAGCAACCACTCCTCCCCAAGATCCTGGATTGTAAAAGCGAGGCGCCACAGCTTGCCCGTTGATAGTGATCAGATTCTTGACGGACTTGACGACCGTATTGTAGAGGACCAAGTTGTGGGGGACACCTTCGATATTGATGATGCTCTCCTGACAATCGCCGTTGTTCTTGGAGCAATCTTGGCTCCAATTGTTGAAGAACACCCAGAAGCCGGAGCCATAGGCGAAAAGATCGCTACCGCCGACAATGCGGAGACCCCAAGCAATCTCGCACTGTGGTTGGCCGTTGCAGTGAGTATAGCTCGGGTCGTGGTACTTCGAATTCAAACTGTGAACCACGTTAGTCTGATTATCAAGAGTATTAAAGGCAGTGAGACTTTACCTCCAGCCTGATGGTGCGGGTGGCTGGGGCTGCCAGTACGGTGACTCCACTTGGATCAATCCGAAGAACACGTTCCTCGCATTCACGACATTATAAGCGTACAGACTGTTGTGTTCCACGCCCAAGGCTACTAGCCATGTAGGATCCGTCGATTCCACCAGCAGTCCCCGACCTGTAGCGATAGATTGTCCTCCGGGTTTGTCAATGGAGTGATCAGCGGTCCAGAGCCACAAATTCTCGAAATACCCACTTCCACTTTGGGTAATATGCATCATCATAAAGGCGGCTTTGCAGGTATTACAGTTCGTAACCACCTCCCCGGTACTTTCAGCACCGCCCACGCGGATAACAGAGTCCCACATGCCGACAGCGCCCTGGTATGCAGGCTTCAGGTTGAATTCGATGAGGATGGCTCCCGGTAGAATTCCGCCCGTCTCAAAAAGCATGTCAGAAATCTCGGCGAACCCAGTCTCGCCTGGATTGCCAACTTGTACGACGGCGCGAGGGTTTTTCTCATCTGCAAAGTTGTTGCCGCGTGCTGTTGAAGCAAAGTTTAGAGACGGCCAGAAAATATGGAAATACGGGGGGTAGTACCGTTAATAGTTGACCAAACTTCTCCAATAATCCTAGAGTTCGGAGGAACATAAATAGTGTCAGTGACGACGTAATATCCATGAGGAAAATATGTTATCTTCCCCGCTTGTGCGTTTGCCTGGAGGATAGAATTCAGAATGGCTGTGTCGTCGGAACTGCCATCACCTTTGGCACCCAGATCTTTGACATTGACAATGTCACTGACCCTCGAGTCTTGGTACGCTGGTCGAGATTTTGTAAAGAACCTACCTCCTCGATCAAGCATATCCCGAGGTTTAGAGGGGGTGCTCAAAGTGCGCTGCATGTAATGACCGTCGTCCATGCCCAGATACACATTTCCTTGAGCCCACGTATCGACAGAAATCAGCGACTCCGATCCCGGAAGTATTGATCTGTTGTTGTTATAATTCTGAACGATGCTGCCGACGCTTGTTGCGTTCAGATTATCAATGACAAGCGAACCTTGGCCGTTGCCTGATTCCCCTGTGGCAATAACCCGTCCAACGCTTTGGGCCGTCGAGTCCAGAACCGTGAGTGAACCAGCACCACCTGCGTCAATACCGGTGCCGCAATTGAGAAAGTCCATATTCTGAAAGATACCAACAAAAAGGCCGTCAATTTTGATCGCCGTGTGTGAACCGTTGAACTTCAGGTTGCGGAAGTGAAATTGCTGATTTCCAATGGTGAGGGCTCTGTCGCCGCCGTAAAAGAACTAGACGTTGTTAACAGCATACGTACGAGACAGATGAAGGTAAAGCTACCAAGTCCCCCATGAAGATACCAGAGCCACCTCCATTCATCACCACGCCAAGATGCTTGCTGTTGTTGTTCATCAAAAACACGATTTGGCTCAAAGACGTTGCTTGGGCCACAGCCCAGTTCATGCAGGTAACGGCAGTATTGCTAGCAACAGCCGTCACGTCGATCTTGATATTTCTAACGGATTTGTGAAAGTTGAGCTCCCCATGATCATTATTCCAGCGTCTTCCATCGCTGTCTTGCGGGAAGCCGTCGAGTACAACGTTTGCACCGAAATTTGACGTCGCTTTCAACGTCGGCCAATCAAGCGCATCGCCAGCCAATTGAGTATACATCCAAACTGTATAGTCCTAGAGACCTTATAGACTCCAGGCGGGAAGTAAACCAAAGCAGGCGTTTTTGTGGAACCTTGGCAGTCAAAGCCCTCGCATCGATTACCAGCTGTACAGGCGGCTGGGTCAGTATACTCGAGGAAGAGGGTTCCCGAATGACCTACTGGAGATAGCGTTGTGGATTGCATCGGTATCATCGTGGATACCATCGCCTTTGGCCCCAAAATCCAGTACATTCCGATAGACCTTATAGGACGAGTCGTAGATTGATTTGCTGCCATCATGGGAAATTTGCCCTAGCCAATAATCGCTAGAGGCTGATGCGTGCGAGAGAACATCCTCACTGCCCGACTCCGCCGCTATGAGAGGTGTCTGCCCTTCGTAAGCGAGAGGTACAGTATTCGCAACCACCAGCGTGCAAAAGAAAAAGACTGGCACTTTGAGCTTCATGATCACGATCAATGATGCGAATAAGTCAGGAAGTTGAAAGGGCTGTTTGCTCAATCTAGCAAGAATCCAAGCGGCGATGGTCAGGTGAAGATACCACGAGCACGGCCAGACCGATTCCAAAGGATTGATCTCACATTGGTCTGGGCCATTTTTGCTGTACGAGGTTGATTCGACAGCCGCAAAGAGTGAAATTACGATGTTGTAGATAAGATCAGCGGTGAATCAGCGATCGCGCATGGCAGAGTGGAACGGTGCAGGGAAGTTGGTTCCGTCCCGATCCGTCCGAAGCCCATGGTCGCTGTCGTTGATAGCGCGGTACGGTAATACATACGATGGTACGGAGGAGTGGCAGTGGATAGAAATAGATGGAAAATGAGGCCGCTGCAAGGTAGGCAGGCCAAGAGCCAAAAGTAGTTTAGCGCAGTTAGTCAGCAGCATCCAAAATTTCAGTCCACCTCAATCATATCCAGGCTTAGAATCTGTAGCATTCAATCAGACAACTTGCGCAATTGACTCAAAACCATCCTCGTGTCGCTCTCAGAATCCATCACTCATCGCCCGGAGATTCGAACGGATGTAGACAAGTGAAATGGAACCTTCGGCCGCACGCGGATTGCTGGCAACAGCCAAGGCTACAGATAGTCCAGAGCTGAAGCCGATTTGGCGCGGTGAGTCCAGATCAAACGTCGTAAGATGACAAAGTTGCATGCGGAAAGTGGTAACATTTCAGCCTTGGGGGAGGCAAAGCTGAGGCGGACTTCGAACAGTTCGTGATCGCTTTCAGGAGCGGTAAGATGCTGATATAGGGGCCAACTGAAGAGGTCTTGGGACATGTCAATAAATATCTTCTGAATTCCTCTAACAATAAGGCTTGTATGACAGCCAAAACTACAGTCGAAAGCATATCACTGGTCTTTTCTCTTCCAATTGTCACGTTTCAAAACAACTTGCTCAATAACCATGGCAGAAGCCCAAACCAAGATGGGTGATACCTCTAGCGTCAGCCGCTCAGCGAACGCGCCGCAAACAACATATAGGATCGCTGGCACTCTGATCAGTCAGTACACTATCCGAAGCGGTGACAATTTTAGCGCCATCGCCGATCGACTCGGCGTAGACCTCGACGCAGTCTTGGGCGCCAAACCAGGCGTCAAACCGGAAGAGCTTAAGGTCGGTCAGGTCATCAACCTCCCTAGCAAGAAAGGGGGGCTCGTGTTCAATCTCAGCGACGTGGCAAAAGTCCTAGGGGTCTCGGTCGAAGCACTGCAAACGCTCAACAGTGGTATCTCCCAAGACCTGAAGATCGGCGAAATCATCAACACTCCCGTCGGCGGTAGTCCTTCCCCTCCCCCACCAGATACGATCCCTGGCTCCACAGGCGGCACCAATGGCGGTGGCGGATACGTCGAGTACAGCGGTTCCGCATCGCATTTCCCCAACCCAAGCGAATGGCAGAAGTACTCGCTCCTCTGGAAGTCGAACTCGCTGTTAATGAAGTTCAACGATTCGGATAGCGAGATTGCTCTCATTAAGTCGTCCATCGAGACGGTCGCCCGCGGGTCCGGGGTAGACGTCCGAGTCATCCTGTGCATTATCATACAAGAGTCCGGTGGCAATGTGCGCGTCCCAGTTACAGACAACGGCGTCCGCAACCCTGGTATCATGCAGACTCATAACGGTGTTGAGTTCAACCCCAGCGACCCAGCGGGTAGTATCCTTCAAATGGTGAGAGATGGGACCACGGGGACAAAAGATGGTGATGGGCTGAAGCAGTGCTTTCAGCATCAAGGCAATTGGTATGCGGCGTTTCGTGAGTACAACTCAGGTCAGGTCAATCAGGGCGAGATGAATGATCCACAGGGAGCTACTCCTGGATACGTGAGAGACACGGCCAATAGATTGATGGGTCATACCTGGGATGGTATGTGAAAAGACTCTGTTTTATTGGTCATGGAGAAAGGAATGACACGGAAACGTACTCTTATAAAATATTGATATAATTTTAGCAGTTGTGAAACTCAGGGGAGCAATGAATATTAAGCGCTGGGAAAACATCAGATGACACAAAAGATGTACAAGCCTATTGATTAGCAATGCCGGGGTATGACAATGAACGCCTTTTGTAAACTTGTGTAAGTCTTCGAGCAGTGATGGAATAAAATGATAAGGGCATGACAGCTAACGCCTTTCTCGCCCAGTGCGAATTCTTCGAGTCGCGGAAAGAATCTCGGGCTCGAACAATTGCTGTGTCCACAGATCGATACAATTGAGGGAGGTTGGCTGGACATTCTAGCCGCCCAGTATGATCGTCAACTGATCCCTCAGCTCTCGGGATTTCCCCCATACTGCTCGCTCGCAAAAGGAGGTCCACTCTCAGGACTCTGCGTCTGCTGCAGATCCGACATCATGCCAACATTATATCTGCTCCTCTCCCGCATCCGTCGTCCAAAGAAGAACATGATATAGGGAACAGGAATTAAGGCGAGAACGACAAATCCGAATGCTCCAAGCGTCCACTGTGGCGTAGCCTGCATGAAACTCTGAATGACAATGAGTGGGATGATGCCAGCGAAGGCGATACGGAAGCAAGCCGCTGCGGTAAGTGCGGCAAGTGTTCCCTTTGGTGGATAGGCGTCAAAGAGGTAGGCGATGATACCGATGAGGACAGACATGCTTCCCCAGACATAGACTGCTGTTCCGACAATGGGGACGATGTAGTTAACACTTGGTTTGGCAGTGTTGCCTATCCAGAAGAGTGCGGCCATCATCAATGGAGCGCCAAGCATGGCCGGGTAGAGTCGATACTCAATGTTCGGCATCATGCCCATTTTCTTGTTGACGCCACGTGTGTAGGAAACCATGTCGAGGACGACTGACATGACGAGGGCGAGAAACGTGCCAACAAGAGCAGAAGTGAAGGCGAGGCCGACGCGCTGGATTGTGAAACCGTATGTCAATTTTAGGGCAACGGGGACGCTGATGAACCACTGGAATAAGAAGCCAAAATTGGCGCCAAGTAGTAGCGAAGACATGATGACGATGGGCTCTGAAACGAGCATGATGAGAGGATCGACAATGGTGACTTTAGCCATTTCAGCAAAAGTGACTCCGGATTCTGCTTTGGGAAGGTTGTGTGGTCGACCAGCTCGTTTAGCTCGAGTGCGAACGACTTCTCGAGGATAGGTCTCAGGCATGCCAATACCTAATAGGAAGGCAGCGAGCATGAGCATAAGGCTGACGTATTGGGTCCAGCGCCATGAAGTGACTGGGACAACGTAGCCGAGGATCAGAGGACCTGGTACAACTGAGTCAGTGTTGGGCATTGCGTCGGTATGTATGTACACTCACCAAGGCCTGCTCCAATGTTGGCGGCAGAAGCAAGAAATGAGTAGTATGTATTGGTGGCCCCAGCCGACCAAATATCGGCGAAAGTTCCCTCAATCAAGACCAAGCACGGTCCGCCAAAGAAGCCAGCAAAGAATCGAGACACTGCTAGTGCCGCCCATGTCTTGCTGCGACTGGCACCGAGGATAAAGAGCATGCAGCAGAGGAGGCTGACGATGTAGACAGGTTTGCGACCAAATCGTTCGCTCCAATGTGGTGTGTGAATCGGTGCAAAGAAAATGCCGAAAACGTATAAAGACATGCCGAGAATGGCGACCGGCATGCTGACATTGAACTCTGCCATGACCTCTGGAATGCCGACTGTGTATGATGTGAGGCCAAAGGCACTGCGAAGTGTCAGAATCAATCTTGCTTGAGGGGTTCCCCTTTCGGACTTACACGACGGCAGTAAAAAGCCACGCAACTAGAGACGCAGATATCCTTTTGAGCATGGGCCAACTCATTGGGTTATCAGGGTCGTTCATCGGTAGGTGGTGGCCATTGATGGTAGGAAGGGCTGGTTCATCGAGGCGCTTCATGCCTGCTTCCGAGTCTATCGACATGGGGCCATGATCTGCCATTGCGATTGGGTGTGCTGAGAAAGATCTGAAAGATTGGGAGGGCGGGAGCAGAGCGGAGGAGTATCAGGTGGGAAGCAGCAACTGATCACGTTTGAGATTGAAAACTTGCTCGAGAAGTAGAATGTTGACAGATGGGGAACGAGGAGCATTCATATACACCTCCAGTACTTCATCATAGGACTTGGCGATCACGAAACACTTACTCGGTCGAGGCGATGCTATGTCTTCCATGCACGGTATTTGAAATGAAATCAAGCGTGGATGGGGCTGTGGGTAGATATGCTCCCTGAAGACCATGGATGTGAATACTAATGCGGCATACGATGCGAGCTTCAACAAGAGGGATCAATGCTTGCTCACCAAACCACGGCGTCTTGCTCAGTCAACGAAATGCTCGAACTGGTTAGTCGCACAACCGTGGTTGGTTGGGTAGGGGTCCGGGCGTTTGGCCCCCAGAAACTCTGGATTCTGTTGTAGGAGTCGTTGTGGCGAAGTACATAATTGTCGTAGTAGCACTGGCTACTGCGATTTCGCTTTTAGCCCAGCAGATTAGCTCCATCAGATTCAAGGGGGACGGATAGCGATTGATCACCATTCTGACCGCCGGCATCTTGAAGCGACCTCTCTGACGGTTCGACGCACTTTGACGTCGGCATCCGACAGATCGACAGATTGCAGTTGTGTGCACGGCTATCGAAAAGAGGCTGCTACAAGATGTGGGTGTCCGAATTCACGAGCCTCGAAAGCCCAGATTCCAAGCAACGGCATGGAAGCCACGACTCTGTTGAAAATCAGCCAGTGCTCCCTTGCTGAAGCTGCTCCAGGAGCGAACCCTTACGTGGCAGATCGGATTTGAGATTTGATTCCTGGGGGCAGGGCGAGGAGGATGGTGACGAGGATGAGGAATCAGGAAGACTGATCTGGACTTGTGGCTGAAGGCGAAGAAAGTGCACGGACCTCCGGACCAGCCTAGGGCCCTGGCTTCAAATTGATTATGTCAACATTTGATACTCATGCCTGGGCATCCTCCAAGACCATCACGATCATGGCCCATCTCCTTTGCTGTACATGCCGACACCTTCTGCATGTGCCCGCAGCAATAGAAAGGCGGTTAGCGACGAGAGTGGTACGATTAAGGCATTCCGACGTCACTTGGATTGTGGTATCGGTACCGATATCGCGGCCGAGTTGTTCAGATGCTCCGATTGTGACTTCTTATCCAACCCCCATCAGGGCCCTGACGAATAATTCACTTCTCGAAGCTCGGCCACGTCGCAGAATTAGCTGCGGTTGAAACCTTCAGCCGGGGGAGGTCAGGAAAAAGCGAACAAGGGCAGGCGGCAGCCTCGACCAACGGTTGAAAAAAGAGTGTCATTTGACCGCGATCTATCGTCTATGGAGCTCTTTCATAGGGAGTGACTTGCAGCAGTAGAACAGGAGCCAAGTTGAACGAGCGACAAGGGGAAAGAGAGAGCAAAACATGGACCAGACAACGAGCAAGTGATATAACATCAGTCAGTCACCAATGCTTTGACTCCGCGAAAGCCTGCCCAAATGAAATACAAACCCAGTCCTTCTGGTTTGGGAGAGGTGGTCAAGTAGACTTGTAGCACTTGAACAACCCAATTTGGTCATTGAAAAAGTTCGTCACATCACCATGCCCAAGATTGCCAACACGCGTGGCAAGGGTGCTTTGGCAGCTGTAATCACTAAATAGCGAGAGAGAAATGATCAGCATTGTTGACATTCCTAAGAGACGTAGATTCCGACCTGTACCAGTCGCATGCTGTCTGCGGATCAGGTCCGAACGCCGGGATCGAATGAAACTGTTCACAAGTCAATATTTGATTTGGAGACGCCCCGTTCAGCACGCTTTGATGGGTTTTTCGGTGCAGATAGGCAGAAGAGTATTCACCCATAGGAAACCGAGGCTGATTTACTTGTTTAGAAGCTGCACAGCATGACCACAAGTCCCCTTCCAATTCGCGTCGGTGGAAATTTCCACCTGATGGGCGTCAGTATACGCGCTGAGAGAGCTGTCCAAAAACTTGGATTGTATTGCTGGAGAGCATGGAAGGATACTAACGTATCTCTCCGATAGTCCTTTTCTCGAGCTCAGGAGTCTGGAAATCATTGAGAATATAGAATTCGGCTTGATTATCTGATGGTTGAGGAATGGCAGTAGCGGAGGCCAAGACGGCCAAGGTCGCCAGAAAAGCAGGAATGGAGATACGAATTCCTGTAAGGTGTAGGGAAATGTTGTATTCGATGATGGGAGAAGGTGAAGTCCGGGTGGAGTACTGTCGAAATGATGTAGATATGAGAGTAATGATTACAACGCTGGGGCTCTTGCTCCTTTCAAATAGCTGTCCTCCGTCAGCATCACAGTAGTCCAGCGGTAATTCTTGGATGTATGGCGGCCTTCACACTTGTGTCTGTTTCGACTTGAAGGGCTTACAGCTCAAAGATACGATCACGATGATTCAAAATCGAGTGTCACAGCTTAGACAATTGGCCTGTCCGTCTCTTGCGGGTTTCGTCATCCTATTGCTCCATAGTCTGTGCGATCAGGGGAACCGTCGCACAGAGGAACTCGAGGGCTGATGGACCTATAGGTAGACCGAGAATGATATGGGGATGTTGGAGCTGGATATCTGTATTTTGCTGATTGATGCCTCTGGCTGGTGCGCGGTAGCATTCTTATGATGGTTTGTCCAGTATCCACGGCGGACTCTATCTGCTATAATAAGGAACGATCAGACGATATCGACGAGATACTGGTGGCCGATTGCCACGAAGCCACAAAATCAGGGACACGAACGCCGATCCGCAAAATCCTTCATGCCGTAAAACGTCTGCTAGCCCAGTCCATTATTGCTTTGCGAGACTGTTTGAGTTCCTAGCTCGTCAACTTGAAGTGGGTCAAAGTTCTCCATAAGGTGGTGAGCACCATCCTGTGGGCATACTCGTTCCACCACCTCCCATGTTCAAAAAACTTGAAGACGGATTAGCCGGTTCAGGACGTTGCAGCCGTGGCAAACCCCCTCGACGCCCTAGCAATGTAGTGCGCCCTCGTGCATTCCTCATCGATTTTTACTTTGAAGTTTCTGTGTGCGTCCTTGGCACCGGACATCGATCCGTGTCCTAAGAAGAAAGGCGGTCCAATTTTCGGAAATGGTCTCTGGCCTGTTTCCGGCTGTGATGAGTCTGCAAGTCGCGCAGCCTGATGAGATTGAAACAGACTATCACCCAGGCATTTCATACTTCGAAGACGATCCTAAGCCCAGATGACGTCTAAATCACAGCCGAACTAAATGTGACTGTAGTTCCCTCGACAGGCAGAGCCAGAAATGGCATCATGTTGCCTGAACCCTACTTCGCTGGCCCCAGAGTCGCGAATTTCAGCGCATTGTCTTGATCCGCCAGAATATTCTGTACAGTAGGTCGTTCAAGCATCCGCTTGTACCAGGCATCCGCGTGAGGGAACTCTGGTTTCATGTTGGGCTTGTCATGGCCCATGACGAAACCGATTCTATCTTGGAAGGAGATACAACTTAAGTCGGCATCACTGCACTTGTCACCGACAAGTCAATCATTGTCGGCGAGTTCCTCAGTTAGAACCTGCAACACCCGACAAAACTGGTTAACTTAGCTAGCACAGGCAGCAAGTTTGGGCTCTTTGAGGGTGAAAGCTAAGATGTGTTGCAAAATTGGCCCTTGGGTGGTGGTCTGGAACTGCAACCATTGCTTCATGTGGTATTGCTCTTGTGAAGTCGTGAAAGAGATGCGCTTCTCCTTGTCGTATTGCTCGCCCACATAGTCCATGATAGCGTCGGACTGTCAGATCAGCTGCTGCCTGTATATCACTTATCAAGCTGGCTCCTTTAGCTGGGAAGTGGCGTAGATCTTGGTCGTATCACCGCGATTCCTCTGTCAACAAGGATAAAGATCTCTGGACCACGAGAAGCTCGACTTTTCCCTCGGTCGTCCATGATGCTGAATCTTGAATGCCCAACGCCCCATGCAGGACACTGGAGGCATATGATACTCCTCAGACCTGGGGACTGTCGACGACGATATTCACTGCAGTTCTTGGACTTCAGAAGGCTTAGTCAAGGCTACTTCCGCGGCTAGCCGCTTAAGTCAAAGCTTGATTTGCTTGGCGGTAAATAATCAAATTGGAGTATGGGACGCGACCACTACATCATGGATTCTGGGCAGTTTTCCATGCGCCAGACTTCAACTGTGCCTGGGTGACCGAGACTACATTGGAATTATGGCGCTGCTGGTGGACAAGCATCGTCCACGTTCGCTTGAAGCCCTTACGTATCACAATGACCTCTCAAACCGTCTCAAAGCACTTGCATCAAGTCCAGACTTCCCGCACACCCTCTTCTACGGCCCTTCGGGTGCTGGCAAGAAGACTCGGATCCTAGCTCTCCTACGATCTCTCTATGGTCCAGGCGTAGAGAAAATCAAGATCGACGCTCGCGTCTCCGCAACAAGCTCCAATCGCAAGCTAGAATTCAACATCGTCTCCTCGGTCTACCACCTCGAAATCACCCCCAGCGACGTGGGCAACTACGACCGCGTCATCATCCAAGAGCTCCTCAAAGAAGTCGCCCAAACCCAACAAGTCGACCTCAACGCCCGCCAACGCTTCAAAGTCGTCGTCATCAACGAAGCCGACGCCCTCACCCGCGACGCCCAAGCCGCCCTCCGCCGCACCATGGAAAAATACAGCGCCAACGTCCGTCTCATCCTCCTCGCCAACTCAACCGCCGGCATCATCGCCCCTATCCGCTCCCGCACCCTCCTCATCCGCGTTCCCGCCCCGACCGAATCAGAAATCTGCTCCGTCCTCGCAAACGCAGTCCAAAAGGAAAACTGGAAATATATCCCCGCCCTGAACGAGCGCATAGCCCGCGAAAGCGGCCGTAACCTCCGTCGCGCTCTTCTCATGCTCGAAGCCGTCTACGCCCAAAACCCAGATCCAATCGAGAAAACTCCAATCCCGCCCCCCGACTGGGAAGTCCTAATCGCGCAGATCGCAGACGATATCATCTTCGAGCGCTCACCAAAACAAATCCTGGTCGTAAGAGCCAAACTGTACGATCTACTCACTCACTGCATCCCACCGACGATGGTGATCAAGACGTTATGCTGGAAGCTGGTGGAGAGAGTGGATGAGCAGCTGAAGCCGGAGATGGTGAAATGGGCGGCGTTCTACGAACACAGGATGAAGTTGGGGAGTAAGGTTATTTTTCACCTTGAGGCTTATGTAGCCAAGGTCATGCGGGTCTATGAGATGTTTTATGCGGGCATGGGAGTGGACTTTGGTTCAGCGACCTCAGATTTGTCTTTGCTACCCTGAAAAGTTCTGCTACCACCTGAACTCGACATGTGGTCTTCACCAGCACCAGGCTGGTGATCACAACAGCACACTATTTCACTTCGTCCCAAAGATCTCCTCAAACCAGGCTTCGTCCGCCTCACTAATCGGATCGGGCATATTGAATTGAGGTTCATACGTGTCTGGCGGTTGGGTAGGGAAACCGGTGATTGGATCGTGTGTCTCGTATGCAGGGTCGTGATTGAACATGGAGGGCGCCGGGGATGTATTATCTGTTTGAAGAAGATAGCCATTCAACGGGAGTCCAAGTTCGGTGCGAAGTGCTTTTTCCATCTCAAGATCTGCAGCATCCAACTCTGATGAGGATGCGGCTCCTTCGCTGAAGGTCGTCACCGCCTCTGATGCAAAGCCTCCAACAAGCTGATCATAAGGGCCTATAGGCTCGAGCATTCTGTCGGAACATTCTGGGAGCGTAGTAGATACATTTTTCTGCTGGCGCTTTGGTTTCTTTGCACCACAGCTGGTGGAATCAAACACCTGTGAGGCTTCGAGGGCGTTGTGACCAACAGGCTGAACATCCTCGTTCACATTTGCAGCCGCAGCAGGCGTGTCAGGTGTGACATAGCTATTCATGAATTGAGCGAAGTCAGGCAAGTCAGGGTTGAATGTAGATTGGACTGGATCGATCTGCTGAGTCATCGCAGAAGACGCCAAGGCTGCTTTCTTTGCCTTTCTGGCTTTGGCTTGTGTTTGCTTCTTCCTCGCCAAATCTCGCCTCATCTTCTCCGCATGAGCCTTGCGCTGAAGGTGAATCTTGTGCTTTTTGGAGCATTCTTCAAGAATTCGGACATATCGTGCAAATTCACGGCTCGTCTTGGTGTCGGCGAGTTTCTTCTCGGCAGCTTTCAGGCTTACATCGACGGTCAACTCGGGTCGATTGGCGTTCAATGCCTCGCGTTCAATGAGAGTGAGACCGCGACCATAAAGCTTTTGCTCAAGCATGAAGGTCATTATTGTATGAGACTCCCATTTGGCAAAGGCGACAGCCCACATGTTACGTTGATTCTGTAGCTCATTAAAGAATTTCATGAGTGCGGGACCGGACTGAGTGACTTTCAAGTGAGGTTTGAGAAGTCCAATTTTCTCTTTGATTGCCTGGTAGTTGACGGCACAGCCGGGCTCGTAGCTGAAGAGCACTTTGGCGACAGCGGGGTTAGTGAGAAATGCCTCAGCTGGAATGGGCTTCTCCACGCTGAACTGGTGCTGCGCGCCTGGAACCTGGGTCACCAAGGCTTCAAAGACTTTGATTGACGCGGCTTGGACCCCATTACTCTTCGCCATCGCGATTGGTTGTTGATATTGGAGGGTTGGCTGTGTCTCTTCTAAGATGAACGGATGATTGAACCTCTGACAACGAGAAGAAGAACGTGGTAGAAGAACGTGTTTGGGGAATGCTGAGTGTACAAATTGTATCTTCAAATTTGATGGACAATTTGATTCGAAGTGAGGTTGCGAAATTTGAGTCTTTGACCTGTAAGGTGTGGAGCATGTATTGATTCTGCGTTTGACTGAACACCACGAGCGAGTAGAAAGAGAGGTCGAAGATTATTAGCTGGCCTCCGTGGAAAGATCAATTGTAGATTCACCTCTATGTATCTTCAAAGCGCCTTGGAGGTGTAAATGTGAGAGTCTTTCTCGGTGTTCAGCGAGAAGCAGAGGTAATTGCCTGATTAGGGAATTCTCGTCCTCGGCAACGGAAGGCAAGATTCCTTGGCATGCCATGGCCGCAGTTGACCCAGTTGAGCCAATTTCAAAGAGTTTCCCGAGATGAAAACATCTTTTTGGGTTGCAATTTCGTCAGTCTGTCACCCCTTAGGTAGTTCCAAATCGACTATCCATGGAGCATTGCGAGGATTGTACCTCACATCCATAATGCTAGCATTGACGAACAAAGTCTCTTGACCCCATTGAAGCGGACTACTCCCGCCTGAAGAGATGTCAACATATGCGCCTCTTTTCTCCAAGACATTCTCCTGGTCTACCATTATTGATGTCATTTCATCTTCATTGATTGCTTCCCCGTTGGGCGCCCACCTCATCCGTTGTGCTCCCCAGCCTTCGTGAATATGGCCAAAAGCATGCAACCTCGGTTTGCATCTCTTTACCGCGCGAAGCAAATGCTGGCAGCCTACGGAGGAGTTCATGCGTGAGCCGGCACCTACAACTTTATCGAGAATGCCGAAAGGCGGCCCATGAGTGACCATGATGTCAATCTGTGGGTGAGATGGTATCGGGTTAGCTGCGCCGCGACCTATGAGTTTCTGAATCATGGGCGCTGGATTGAAGCGATCCTCATTTCTCTGATATGCGAAAGCCCAGTCGCAAAATTCTGGCTGATAGGCTGACGCATAAACAGTGAACTTTGCTCCGTTCTTCAGCTGAAACGACTGAACTCCCTCTTCCATGAGATAAATCCCTGCCTTGCGTGCTTCGGGCCCGATGTACATTTGCTTGATGGCAAGAAGGTCTTGAGGAGCTCGATGCTTCCATGGATGACTGGCATAATATGGCTCATCGAGGGTGATATCGTGATTACCAGGAATGACAACCTTGACTTCGGCTGAGTGTTCAGAGAGCATTTCTATCTGCGCTTGGTGCTCATATTGCTTGCCAGAGCCTGTGAGGTCTCCGGCATGAAGCAAAATATCAGCATCGGGTAGTGGTGAGCGGAACGCCCGTTGAGTGTCAGAAGCATCAAAGGGTTTCTTGTTATGAGTATCCGACAGAATAATGATTCGAGTCTTCACTGTTTGTGGAGCCCCAGATGGCTCCATTCCTCGTGGGTAGTACCGTCGACTTGTCAGATAAATCCAGCCTGATTTGAGAACGTCACGAACCATTATACTCTGGATGGATCCTGTCACCAGGATGAATAACTTTAGAAACTCAGCACAGCGTGGTCTGAAGCGAATGAAGATATACTATGGCGGGTTCAGCGAATGTTGCCGCCTACTTCACAGGCAAACCTACGTTTTCAGTTACCGAGGACGGCTAAGATCGGATGAATATCGGGTGCTCGGCATGCCAAGCCGTCACTGTTGGCCCTCAAACATTGCGTTCTCCCAACACGGTACGAGTAATAGTACGACATGCTATTTTGACGGCAGCCTCCATCCTGTCGGTCGAGCGACGATTCGGGTCCTTGTGAAGACTAACTCGATGGATATGTGTGCTTAGTCTAATCTTCAAAACCTGGCTACTCGAGCGATACCTCCATCCTTTAGCAGTACGCCAATCGATTCTTCCATCTTGTGAGAATCAACCCTATTAGCTAGTATCGTTCGAATAGGCTAGCGTTTCCAGCCTCTTCGGAAGATCCTGTAGCAAGTGGCTGATCACTTCCTCGCTGACAATGCCTTGCTGCCATGAAAAGCCAATGGTCAATCTCCCATCTGGTCCTGTGGCCAGACTTGCTGTGATGGCAGGGCCCGTTGCGCCTGCGCTCTGGCTAAAGAGAAAGCTATCTAGCTTATACAAATCCAGACCGTTATTCTCCTTCAAATGTCCAAGATTCGACACCTCGAAAGCGCACATGCGGGGTTTTTCAATCTTGGATTCTAACCACGACTTCAAATTTGCCGCCATGCCTTTCGGATCGCTGAAAGGCATACCCTGACCTTTACCGGCCATGATTTCGTCGATCTTTCGTCGACATCTCCGTGCTTCGTCCCAAGAGAAGCCTTGTCGTATATGCGTTTGCGAAAAAGCACCAACGAAGCAACCTATCGAATCGTCGGTGATGGGTTCATCAAGCCACCGTCGCAGAGAGATAGGACAATCCGAATTCATCGCAGTGAATGTCTCAGGAAGTATGCTGAAAAGGCTCACGGCAATTAACGTCTGCATAGTCGCGGTCACCGAAGTGCCATTAGCCCTACACTGCGTGACAAGACTGTTACCCATCTCGTTACTGAAGTATATGGACTGAAATCGGGTCTCTACCGGCAAACTCGGCGTGCCGCCAGCCCAAATATTGCCCGAAGAAGGAGAGGGCTTGGAGGCATTGCCTGTCGAAGTAACATGTGCGTCAGATGAAGAGCCCTTGTGCAAATTGTCCAATGTGGGAAGCATGGGTATTTTCGGCGACTCGATAATCGATTTTGGCTCGGTTTCAGGACGTTGGCACAGTGCCTTTGCAAGACATCTGTGAAATGCGACTCCACTCTGACCGTCACCCAAGCAATGATGGAATATGAAGGCTACCACAAATCTTGTTGTATCGGTGGTAGGAGACACGACGACAAGTCGCCAAAAAGGTAAGGGTTCCTTCTCCAGCACAAAAGGAAGATTGTGTTGGGCTTCCAGAATTTTGTCAACTGTGGGGTCCAGGTCGCCGCTCACTGTCTCATCCGCGTCAACGAATGTCACTGTCCTCTCCAGATAGATTCGAGTAATTCGAACAAAGTACGGATGCGATGTATGCACATCTACAGGAACGGCTGATAGGCTCGGATATTGTGATATTACGCACGCCAAAGCTCGAAATATGGCTGCTTTCAGTGGCTCAGCTGCAACTCTCGTGTATGAAGCGGTCAAGCCCACGCTCAAGTATATTCCGAGGTGACCACGCATCGTGGAGAACTGTTCGAATAGTCCTGCAGATGCATCAGCCTCATAACGAGCTGCTTTCGCCTGTGAATTACTCACCAAGTGGTCGAAGGTAATCCGATCCTGACATGACGGCTAAGGATGACATGGGCGCAGATCTTACAAGCACCGTTAGAATAGATTGCTTTCGGCCAATGAGTAGGTAGTACTCAACGCTATCTCCTGCTGAAGAGCATCAGCCATTTCACCCAGAGTATTAAATTTCCAATAGCAGATCTCCTGCAATGCGTTTCCCATCGAAGCACCGGGCCTAGCTATCCAGACCGACCTGATGCCCATTTCAGATGCGGGATGGTGATCATGAACTTGACTTTGGGCCGTCTGCAGCACTCCTTCTTTGCCAATTCCAAAAGTTGATTGCACATACTTCAACATGTGCTCGAAGTTGCGTAGGTCCGGCTTATAAGACCCAACATCCTGAGCTGTGATGATGGCGTCAAAGTGAACGCCTTGCAAAGGCCCCGCGTTGGTTGCATTAAAGGACTCTCGATCCACGTTCGAGAGAACTAGAAGCTTGTAGAATTTTGAGAGTCGTCGCAATGCATCAACGGTGTCAGGAAAAGCAGGCCAATTGCCTACCGATTCGCCAAATTCTTTGCTTTCTTCAGCGGTCGGCTTGTCGAGTCCAAGTGTAGCCGCGAATTGAGGATGCACAGTACTGAGCAATTGCGAATAGGGCATGTTGGGAGTTTTGGCCTGCTGCTCGCGCTCTAATTTGTGAAAGACATAAAAGAGATGTTTGCGAGTGAAGCGTTCCGCTCCATCTCGGTCGAGAATCGGCTTAAATGCTGCTAGAATGCCACTTTCCCAGTCGATCAGCGTACCGTAGACGTCGAAAGACAGTAGGCGATAATCTGATAAATTTGACATGCTGTGGATCATCTAAGGTAGGCGTAGTAATCGCAATATATTCGAATATGTGTTCGTTGGAAGTGGGATTAGCAAACGCAAAGTAGAAGGGTCTGATCACGTGATATTTCTTGGCATAAATATCCGAGATCACTGTGTGACTTTGACCTGAGCTTCACCTTCCAATCAACCACCAGGCATTGCCGAGGATGCCATGTTCCTCGAAGCGATTACCCGCACCTTCAACGTTCTGCCATTGGTCTTGTAAACCTGTTCTTTGTCTTGATCAAAGGCAGCTGATATTTTGTGATTCCACCAAGATCTCAACGGCAACAACTAAAGTTGAACCGTGCAGATGTCTATAACATTTACTCCTAGCCCACAGGGGCACTCAAAAGGGCGGCCACCCATTTCCAGACGGGGCATCCGCCATTACCACAAGGATTATCCACTGGAGATCAACCCAATTTGCGTTCCAGGGCCGAACCTAATATATTTGACATCACTTCAGCGTCTGTATTGCTTTCTGGAACTCGATGAGACCAATGATGCTGATATCGACCATTTACGCACCACGTTCATAGCCAGGGGCAGCCTCTCAAGCGTAAAAGGCCCATGCCCGGATCACGTATATGTGCGCAAAGATTGGGCTTTGGAGAAGTCCACCTATCTCAGTACCGACTTTGACGCCTTGGATTGGTATCAGCACTCAGGAAGACATTATTCAATATAGGAACACTAAAGGTACTGCGACGTGAAGGGATAAACTCTGCAGCAGAAGCAGGATAATATCTATTAGCCTAAACGTGGCTACGAATCCCGCACGAGAAGAGTACGAACATGTTTTCAATTTTTCAAATCGCAGAATATGATCACCAAAGACTCGGCTGACGAAGAGCTACCGCGTTCCTTGGCCGGAAAGTAACGCATGACTCGCACCGTCGGCATCATTCCTTAACTCACGATTCCAATCTGAGGAATCTTCCGCTCCTCGTCTCTTCTCCTCACGCCGGCAAGCTCATCCCGTTTATCCTGCCGCCGATGCCCAAGCACGTAGAATATGATGAGCAAGACTATAGCAACGAGGATGACACATATCCACACTACCGGTGTTGTGTTCAGCCCTTTCGAGTCCTTAGACTTGGGCTGGTTTCCCGAGCCGCTGGTTGCATCAGCATCAGCTACTGCTTCTGACAGTAGCTCTGTTTGTCGCCTCACTATTCTCGTGAAGTCTCGGTTCAGTGGCGTTCTCGCCTCCAACTTGGCGCCGCCCTCAACACCAGCGATAGCCTCACTGCCCACGGTTGCTGCCGGAGATCTGGGGTGCCTTAATCTGACCATGGCGCGATAAGGCGAAGCAACTCCCAGTCTGGCTGTGTTTTCTGGTTCAGCTGTTTTGATGGTTGTGGCGATAGGTGGATGTGCTAAGTTGAAAGAGGATGCTGTAAGTTCGTGGAGTTGTACTTGCGAAGTGAAATGACAGTTTGTTCGAAGATTCTGAGTGGGATTGTGGAGACTGCAATTATGCGATTGATATCATCCAGAAAGCAGAGCTGAAGCAGTTGACTTATATACTATTGGGACTTCTGAGGACCTTGACGCTACGCGCTTTACCCCAGGTCCCCATATGCTGTGCACGAGTGTCTCAAAGCACATCTCCACTCTTTGTGGCATCAAGAGCCGCCGAGCATAATCGGTCGTCGACGGGACGTTCGTTACCATACTGCCGGATAGGGCGTCGCAGTCTTTTTGGTCGACAACTGTACGGTGGGGGGGACCTTAGTGCTCTGCTGTTGTCCACCCACAATGTCGCAAGATTATGGAATGAGAAGATGTCTTGCTTGGAAATGTCCCCAACCTTTACATACGTAATTCATGCCAGCACGAGACTTTCATCAGTGAAGAAGCTCAACTTTCATCAGTGAAGAAGCTCAACTTCCTTCATTCTCAGGAAATTCCTTCACCGTCTCTGTCCGAATGTCAAGTTGAATCCTGATTACATTGCAGAAATGCCATACCAAGGACAATTCCTGTCACTACCAGTGTCACTCCTCTCACTCCTTCACGTTGCAACCAGCGCTCCTACGAAACCCATCGCCATTAATCGCGAAGATTACAAAAACAACCCCATCTTTGACGTGAGCCAGTACACCAGCATTTCTGAATGGTTCTCTGCGCAAGGCCCCATCCTCGAAATAGCCGATAATGCCACCAAAGAGTGCCTGTCCCACTTCAGTGTTGACGAGGACAACTCGGTCTGCTATGGAGACGACAAATGGGAATGGAATGCAGTCGCTATCATCTGTGTAACGGTAATCCTAGCGGGCATAATCGTCGTACTGTGGGTATGCTGCGATTGGGCACAGACAAGCATTCTTTGGTTTCTCGGTGATGCAAAAGATGAAGGCGAATCGTCGTCAGGAACGGAAACATCACCCGATGGGCGGGAGGATGACGGGTGTCAGGCAAAGTTGAAAGAGCCCGAACGAAGAGTAGATCCGGCACATTCGGAGGATGATGGTGACGAACCCCAGGCAAAGTTCAAAGACGCGGAGAAGAGGATCGACTCCGTGCATTCGCAGACCACGGACGATGACCTGCTGGCCAGGCCAGTCTTGGTTGGCGATGACTTTAGCTCCAATTCGTATGGATTTCAAGAATCAGACAGCACCCTTCGAAATCTAGGCTGGTTGCGTTAAGGCGCTTGACGCACCCAGAGCAGATAACCACATGCCAACTATTTACGCGATGTCGAACGCTGGGAAATCCTACTTGATTGCTTCTAAATTGAAGACACTACCGTTTTGTTCAAGATGTTGTGTTTGAGTAGTCTACACGTAGTCGCGACGCCTAGCCGGGATTTTCTTCGTCAGCGGCTTAAGGGTTGCTTGGAGCCTGTCATAGCGCTGGTGAGGTAGGTAGCGCGTCCGTTCCATCAAAGCTTGAAAAGAGTGATGTTCCTTGGTAGGTACACGGGTCCGTTGACAGTGAAGAAAGGTCGCTCACCAGAGACTGGCCATTGGGGAAGGAGTTTGGCAACAAAGTCATTGCTCGGAGAAGTGGCTTTCTCTCGATCGGGGAAGCTGCTCTGGTTTTTTCTGTTGTCAGAACCCAGTGACGGGGGTTCTGCTCGTTCATATAATACCTACCGGTATGCTGCTGTACCAGTCGTCGTATCTGTATGTTGTGTATGATTCCGTGAACTTCAGAAAGCTCCCCTTGATTGGCGATGTTCTCGAACGTGCGTAGCAGCTCCAGCACAAGCTCTGCATCAAGCCAGGTGAGAGAGTCTAAAGGCCTTTCTTCGCGCTTCAGTACTGCCCGTCAAGTGCCTGTCACGGACATCTGGCGAGATGGGCGCATTTTGCCATTCGGACATTAGCATCGCCGACATTGTCAGGAGGTAGTCCTTCGATAAGAGTCCTTCTGCGTATTCAATTCTAGTGAACCATTCTTCCACCCTCGAGCCCTCCATACTGAGTCGAAGTGAGCGCAACTCTATTCCCCACTGACGCCAAAAGTAGCAAAGCACAATGGTATGCTCTTGGTCACCGAGCTCTTGAGGGCTTGCAACGCTTTCCCACATCTCCGAGTCTGTCTTCATGGCCACTCCAAATGATCCATACTTTGATAGCCTGGTGCCAAACCAGGGAACCATTTCTGTGAGCTTAGCGGGATGCCGGTCTTCGTGAAGAAAGTCCCAACCGTTGAAGGAGTTCCCCAATACTTTCCCTCTCAGAGCTTGGGCACAAGCAGGCTCCGGATGTCGATGCTGCGCCTCCGCCGATAGATCTGGTATTTTTCTTCCCATTTGCTGAAGTACATGCGAGTACCGTTCCGATGATTCGTCGAATAGCCCAATGGTGAACAAATAATCCGCGAGCTCCAAGCCTCTGCTTCGATCTTCATTTGGGACTTGACTGTGCGGATCGACATTTTCAAGCGTAACCGAACCATTGTAGAAACATGAAATGCTCATACAAGGCAATTTCGGAAGCCGACGACACCACAGCAGGAATCAATGATTCTAGCCCTCCGCCCATTTCCACAGACCAATTTGCGCCGAGTCCTGGATTCTCAGAAATGTTCAAACATCTTGATCTCGTGTTTTAGCTCTGCTACGCTTCCGCCGGGTCAATCCCTAGAGATGATGGAAAGCTATGGTAGCACTGTCAGTGATACTGAGCCCCGGACAGATGCCGAGTAGGTTGATCAATGTCTCGAAAAGTCCGCATAGACTCCAGCTCATGATAAGCAAGGAATCACTGGTAGTTGCACGTCTCAAGTCTTTTGAAGGTCTGTGCTGGCAGCCCAATTGGATTGCTTTGTCAAGGCCCATGGCTAGAGGCAATTGTTGCCTTGCCCTAACTAGGCCGGAAACCGCAACTACCATTCCGGGCTAGGGTAAAGCCACGCTACAGAAACTTACAATTGGCGTCTTTTCCTCGGGCAACTTTTTCAAGTCAGCTCTCTGAGCTACAGCTAATTACTCCAGACTGCTGATGACACACTCTCCTCCAAGCAAGGTCTCTTTGCGAGAGGCTCGGCATGAAGTTTCTCAGAGTCCTAGAACCACGGACGAATGTTGGCTCCCACGAAACACCGGGGATGATTTATTGCTTTTGGGTAGTGTACCTTCAACCTGACTCTGAATTCGTTATCCTATCTTTGCTCTCTCGATTTCTCGGTGAACAATGGAATGCCCAGGATTATCGCCGTTGACAACTGAGTTTCATCTTGTCAGCGGCAGCAGCTGATACTCTTGCTTTTTCTCCCTCCGCCTTTCCGCATTGACTCGAGATGTTTGCGGCTGGTGGCGAGGTTCGAACGAAGCCTAAGTCAGAGGTTTTCCTTCCGCCGGGATGCCTACTCCATTCCCTTGTGCAAGACGAGAGCCTGCGAGAAGGCTTCTAACCCTCGCTCTGCCAGTCATGAATGCGATGATCACCACGATTGGATCAAGTTTCGAATGATGCTGAGCTCGAAGCATTTAGGATGCTTTGTGGTGCATGTTTCCCGCATCATAATGAAGCAGCCGGCAGAAACGAGCTAGGAAGTGGCCACCTCGGGTTGAAGTGCTGACACAGGCCGGGGGCACCCAGCATAACCTTGGACTGGGTAGGTCGCAAGACTTCAATTGTCTCTTCAGCTGAGTCTTGGTCCTGGACGCCGGCAGTCCTCACGACCTTTAAAACTGGATCGGGCGTGTTCTACTTTCAAAGAGATGCTACTAGCATGATACGCTCACGAGTCCTAATCCGATAGCCCTCTACGAGAAAATCGCCAGATCAACGATATTCTATCTGTTCATCTGTACTCCGCCAATCATCGACCTCTGCTCGTACCAGTGGCTCACCAAGATCATCAGTGAAGAGGCTTTCCGGGAGGCGGGGAGCGGATCTTCCGAGATGCCGTCAGAGAGCTCAATATGTGAGGAAGCGATATAGACGTCCTCACGCATCGGAATACTTCTTTTCGAAGATCCATGGTAAAGCCTTGTGCGAGAGGCATGACCCTAGCGGCAATAACACCAGATGGTCGTCGATTGCTCAACAGGTGATAGCCTTGCCGGTCAGTGGTAAGGAACCTTGGTGTCCCCCTTCCGGCTAGCTCCCCATCAACAAATAACAGCCGCACTCACCAATGAACATGCAATCTGCACTACTTGGCCACTCTCAGTCTCATCATGGCAATGCACAATGGCACTGTATGGTATCGACTAGGGTTTCGATTGATATTTAGTCCTTCTCGGGCGGCAGTGTGAATTCATCGACAATGACCAGGATGTATGGGCACCAAAGTACTCGATTGGCTCTCAATTGACGGATAGAATGCCTTCCGTGGACTAATAGGGATCAAAGGACAGTCCTGGACGGATCAAATGCTGAGAATGAGGCGTGGACTTGCTGACAGCGACGCAAGATGCTCAATTCAAGCTATTTCCAGACCTGATATCTCACGGTGTGGACGCGACTGTGAGTCTCTTCCACATTAGGCAAGTGAGAATTTCGGAAGAGAGCTGGGGCAGAACAAAATCCGCCCTCATCCTTCCCATTCTCGTATCTTTCTTCCGCATCTGCGTCGGGCACAGATTTCCTCATCTACCTTCAGATCATATCTCTATACCTTTGGTTGCGTCCCACCGCCCTGACGAGTACAAGGAAGTAAGTCAAGTGCATAGATGAAAGTCCGTTGCACAATCCCACCTTCCAAGGGGGAATACTGATCTCAGCAGCAACACTGTAACGATGGACAACCAAGCTTCAAACAGCGATCAGATGTGCCATTGTCTCCGAGAGATAGGGAGTCAATTCGATGAGACCAGGCAACCCGCACCCCCAAACTTCCCTACCATCGAGCCGTGGTCAGTCGTCGCAATGGATGCTCGCCACGTAGCTTTCGAAACGTGTACGAAGCTCAAAACGCGTCTTGCTGTCCGACCAAAGTGATACAACCAATTCAGACGGCGTCCGACCTTCGAAGGGTGATCAAAAGAAGCACGAGGGGAAGGGCAACCGACCCTGCATATCGTTTTCAACACACAAAGAAGACCACCATGCTGGACATCGGAGGCGAAAGAGATGGGAAACATACAAGATCTGAACACGCTTTGCTTTCATGTACATCACTTCAAAATGTGGCTCCCCTGCTATCTATCAATCTCATGTCTGACGCGCCGCAAACATCTCCAGTTTAGCCTGAGATCTTTCACTCCGCCTTCGAAGCCAAGGGGTATCAGGCAGGATATCCCAGCAATACCGTCGCGCCTCATTTGATTCACTTCATCTCTTCCTTCTTCTAACCTCTTTAGCAATGTTCGCACGCCTTTCAGCCGTTTCTGTTCCTTTATGCATCGAAATGGCACAGTAGTCAGAAAATTCCCTTCTACGGCATCAAAACCACGTCGACCTTGTTCCTTCCATTCGACAATTCCTAATATGCCCTGGCAATACGTTCTTAACCTCCAGCTGCTGCAACCACCCAACGATTGTGCTTCGATACAATCGTTCCACCTTTCGCAAGACCTCTTCGGCTGCATCATCACCCAAGTCCACCTCAGACCTGCCCCTGTCACAAAACTTTCGTTCCATCCATCGCATCGTAGTCTTCTGAGCATTTCCCCTCTCACCCATCCCTCCAAAGACTCGCAATCTTTCCGGCTTTCCTCACGAGCCAGCACAGGTACCCGACTTAATCCGCCACTTCACTATCCTGTCCTCCTGCTTTCAGTTCCCCCACTCCCTGTT
>JAABUK010003588.1_pt1 | contig 26109 bp, 23 predicted proteins | sample 5559141 | NCBI WGS metagenome assembly JAABUK01 (sample SAMN10711869, study PRJNA513367) | rock metagenome | isolation source: Antarctica rocks | place: Antarctica: Victoria Land, Pudding Butte nord | collected 2016-01-03 | reverse complement strand
GTGGCGAGGCCGTCGGCCAGCGACTTCTCCGCCAGCGCCTGCAGGGGCGCATCCAGGTTGGTGACCAGGTCCCCGCCGGCCACCGGCGCCGTCTGCGACAGCGTGGTGGCGACCTGGCCGCTGTGGTCGACGGTGACCCGGCGGACGCCGTCGGTGCCGCGGAGCGCGGTGTCGTACTCCGCCTCCAGGCCGGCCGCGCCGACGAGGGCGTCGTCGGGGTATCCGGCGTAGCGGGGCAGGGCGAGCTGCGCTGGGCTGATCGGGGCCAGATAGCCGAGCACCTGGGCGGCTAGCGTGTGGCCGGGATAGGCGCGGTCGGCGGCGAAGCTGACCGCCACCCCCCGGAAGTCCTCGGCGTGCTCGGCGATGCCGAGGATCACCGGCTCGGTGGCGTCGCGAACGACCGGCACCGGCTGCAGTGGGGAGCCGTTCCAGCAGGGCCGGGGTACGGCCGCGCCGCACGGTGTGATCCGGGCGCGCAGCGTCGCGACCGGCTGGGCGAGCAGCCGCGCCAGACGTCGGAGTACGGCGTCCCCCGCGTCGGGCTGTCGGGACAGGACCGCCCGGTCGACGGTGACAAGGGCCACGGTCCGGTTGGCGACCAGCGGGCGGCCGGCCGCGTCGAGGATCTCTCCGCGCACCGTCGGGCTCACGACGCTGCGGATGCGGTCGTCGGCGGCGGCGCGGGTGCCGGCGGCGCCGACCACCTGGACGTACCAGAGCCGGCCGCCCAGGGTGGCGATCATGGACAGGACGAGGACGCGGACCACGGCCAGCCGGAGCACCGATCGCACCCGCACTCGCGCCCTCCTCGGTCAGGCCTGCGGCCGTCGCTGCCGCCGGCCCGAGATCGACGCCGACCCCGGAAGTGACGCGACGGCGACCGCCAGCCCGATCAGCACCGCAAGAATCACATTCGCGGCGGCCGCGGCCGGCAGTGACGCGCCGAGAGCCGTCCAATCCGGTCCGGACCGGCCGGTGGCAGCCAGGGTCAGGGCGATGGCGACCGGCTGGGCCATCGTCGCAGCGGCGACCGTGACCGGGAAGGCGACCAGGGCGCGCCCCGGTCGTCCACCGCCGCGCGGGAGCCTCCCGCCGGCGTACCCGATCAGGCACAGCACCAGCGCCGCCACTCCGAGCGGATGGTCGGCGAGGGAGTCCACCAGCAAGCCGGCCCCGAAGCCGGCCGCTGCCCCGGCCGCCGGGCCGGTCACCAGCGCGACCCCCACCACGACCAGCAGCACCACGTCCGGGGCCGCGCCGAGCGGCAGCCGCAGGCGGCCGACGACGCTGGTCTGGCCGACCACGACGGCTACGGCTAGCACGCCGCCCAGCACCCACCGGGCGGCGGTCACGTCGCCGGCACCACCACACCGACCAGGTCGAGCGCGGTGAAGCCGACGGCGGGCTGCACCTCGACGGCCCGGACCAGCCCGTCGCTCGCCCGCGAGACGCGCGAGACCCGGCCGATCGCGATTCCCGGGACGTAGGTGGTAGCACCCACAGGCCCGGTCCGCACCTCGTCGCCGACCGCCACGGCGGCCCGCGGGTCGAGCAGCTCGAGGGCCATCGGCCGGCGCCCGGCGCCTCGGCACAGCCCGATCTCGCCGCCGCCCGACAGCCGGGCGCCGACTGCCGAGGACGGATCGATGGCCAGCAGCACCAGCGACGTCCGGGCGAACGCGCGGGTCACCCGGCCGACCAAGCCGTCGGCGGCGATGACCGTCAGCCGCGGGCGAACGCCGTCGCGGGTGCCCAGCCCGATCGTCACCGACCATTCCACCCCGGCCCGAGCCGAGATCGCGACCACCCGGCCGGCGATGATCCGGTTGGTGCCGGCCGACAGCCGGAGCCGGCGCAGTTCGCCCGCGGTGGCGGCGTCGAGCCGGGCGGCGCTGAGCTGCTCCGCCAGGCGCGCGTTGTCGCGGCGCAGCGCGCTGTCCGAGCCGACCACCCCGCCCCAGGAGCGCTGGACCGGGCCCAGCGCCGTCGCGACCGCGGAGCGCGCCGGTCCGAGCGCACCCAGCCGGCCGTCCAGCACGATGAGCGTGCCCGAGGCCAGCACGAGTACGGCCAGGATGAGTCGCCGGCGTGGCTGAGGCTCCCGCCGGGCCGTGGCGGGGGTCAGCGTCGCGGCTCGGACACGAGCACCTGCCGCAAGGCCTCGAAGTCCTCCACGCATTGACCGGCACCGATCGCGACCGAATGCAGCGGATTGTCGGCGGTCGCGACCGGCATGCCGGTCTCGTGCGTCAGCCGCTCGGCCATGCCGCGCAGCAGGGCGCCGCCGCCGGTGATCACGATGCCGCGGTCCACGATGTCGCCGGCCAGCTCCGGTGGGGTCCGGTCCAGGGTCGAGGTCACCGCGTCGAGGATGGCCATTACGGGCTCGTCGATCGCCCGGCGGATCTCCTCGGCCGACACCGTAATGGTCTTGGGCAAGCCGGACACCAGGTCGCGACCCCGGATAACGGCCTGCGGGTCGTCCGGCATCGGGAAGGCCGACCCGACCGCCATCTTGATCGCCTCGGCGGTCCGCTCGCCCAGCAGCAGGCTGTATTCCTTCCTGATGTAGTCGATGATCGCCTCGTCCAGCTCGTCGCCGCCGACGCGGACCGACCGGCTGGTGACGATGCCGCCGAGGGAAATCACCGCCACCTCGGTGGTGCCGCCGCCGATGTCGACGACCAAGTTCCCGACCGGCTCGCTGACCGGGAGGCCGGCGCCGATCGCCGCCGCCATCGGCTCCTCGATGATCGACACCGACCGGGCGCCGGTCGCGTAGCCGGCGTCCTTGACTGCGCGCTGCTCCACGCTGGTGATTCCGGACGGCACGCAGACCACGATGCGGGGGCGGGCGAGGTGCCGGCGCGGCTGCACCTGGGCGATGAAGTGACGCAGCATCCGCTCGGCGGCGTCGAAGTCGGCGATCACCCCGTCCTTGAGCGGCCGGCTGGCGACGACATGGCCCGGCGTACGGCCGATCATCTGCTTGGCTGCAGCGCCCACCGCGACGATCACCTGCTTCGACGTGTCGACCGCGACGACGGACGGCTCGTCGAGCACGACGCCCTGCCCCCGGACGTAGATGACGGTGTTGGCGGTGCCCAGGTCCACGGCCAGGTCCCGGCCGAAGGCTGACCAGAACGCCATCCGCGGATCGTATCCGCGGCGCGGCTACAAACCGGGGAAGAACAAGCCGATCTCGCGGGTGGCGGACTCGGGGGAGTCCGAGCCGTGCACCACGTTGTTCTGGACGGCGAGGGCGAAGTCGCCGCGAATGGTGCCCGGGGTGGCCTTGACCGGATCGGTCGCGCCGGCCAGGCCGCGGAATGCCTCGATCGCCCGGTCCCCCTCGGCGACGACGGCGACCAGGGGACCGCCGGTGATGAAGTCGACGAGATCGTTGAAGAAGGGCTTCTCGCGGTGCTCGGCGTAATGCTTCTCCGCAGTCTCGCGGTCGAGCTGGCGCAATTCCAGGGCGAGCAGGCGCAGCCCCTTGCGCTCGAGCCGCCCGATCACCTCCCCGATCAGTCCGCGGCCGACGCCGTCGGGCTTGACCAGGATCAGCGTGCGCTCGGCCACGGGACTCCTTCGGTGGGTGCAGTTGGCGCGCAGCCTACCGACCGGCGCTCACTGCGCAGAGATGGCGGCGCGCAGGCGCAGGACGTAGAGCCAGACCAGCCCGAAGGCGATCCCGATGACGAACATCGCCCAGGTGAGCAGGCCGGCGGCCAGGACCGCGACCTGCAACAAGCTGCCCAGCCCGTACGCCCACGAGCGGCGGAGCAGGCCGGCGGTCAGGAACAGCAGGAGGGACAGGGCGACGAGGGCGGCAAGGCGGCCCGCGGTCAGGCCGCCGCCGAGCTTGGCGACCGGGGCGAGGGCCAGCAGCACGGTCAGCCCTTCCAGCGCCAGGGCGGCCGCAGCCACCGAGCGGACCGCCCGGGCCGGCTCGCGCAACCCCGACGGTCGTGGCTGCCCGGACGGCTGGGCCGGACCAGGTGGCGCCGGCGGCGCGGCGGGTGGCTCGCTCATCGGCGCAACAGCGTCCGCGCCTCGCCGGCGGTGACGACCGACCCGGTGACCAGGATCCCGACGCCGGACAGCGGCTCCTCCTCCTCGGCCAGGCCCACGGCGGCCTCCAGCGCGTCGTCGAGCCGCGGGGTGACGTCGACGCGGTCCGCGCCGAAGACGGCCACGGCGATGGCGGCCAATTCGTCGACGGCCATGCTCCGCGGCGAGGAATTCTGCGTGATCACGATGGCGTCGACCGCCGGTTCGAGAGCTTCGAGAATCCCGCGTACGTCCTTCTCGGCCAGGACGGCGACCACGGCGATCAGCCGGCGGAAGCTGAAGGCATCCTGCAGTGCGGCCACGGTGGCGGCCATGCCGGCCGGATTGTGCGCCGCATCGACGAGCACGGTAGGCGCGCTGCGGACCGCCTCGAGCCGGCCGGGTGAGGCGACGGCGGCGAAGCCCTCCCGGACCGCGTCGACGTCCACCCGGCCCCGGTCGCTGCCGCCGCCGAAGAACGCCTCGACCGCGGCCAGGGCGCCAGCGGCATTGGCGGCCTGATGTGGCCCGTGCAGCGGCAGGAAGATCTCTTCGTAGCTGCCGCCCAGCCCTTGCAGCGTCAACGACTGGCCACCGACGGCGACCGCGCGCTCCACCACGCCGAATTCCAAGCCCTCGCGGGCCACAGAGGCGTCGACCTCCAGCGCCCGGCGCAGGAGGACCTCGGCGGCCTCGGCCGGTTGCAGCCCCATCACCGCGGTGGCGCCGGCCTTGATGATGCCGGCCTTTTCGGTGGCAATGGCGGACAGCGTGGGCCCCAGCAGGCGGGTGTGGTCGAGGCTGATCGGGGTGATCACAGCGACCTGGCCGACGGCGACGTTGGTCGCGTCCCACGAGCCACCCAGCCCCACCTCGACGACCGCCACGTCGACCGGGGAGTCGGCGAAGGTCGAATAGGCCATCGCGGTCAGGATCTCGAAGAACGACGTCGGGTGGTCGCTGCGCTGGTCGACCAGCTCCACGAAGGGCAGCAGTTCGTCGTACGCCGCGGCAAAAACGGCCGGGGCCAGCGGCTGGCCGTCGATCGTGATCCGCTCCGTGATCGACTGCAGATGCGGGCTGGTGAATCGGCCGACGCGCAGGCCGAATGCCTGGAGCAGCGCGTCGATCATTCGGGCGGTCGAAGTCTTGCCGTTGGTGCCGGTGACGTGGATGACGGGGTAGGCGCGCTGCGGCTCGCCGAGGAGATCGATCAGCGACGTCATGAGGTCGAGCGACGGCTCGATATCGGACTCAGGCCAACGTTGGGCCAGCGCCTGCTCTACCCGCCGCAGCTCGCCGGTCGGATCAGCAACGGCCACGAGCGCACACTCTACGTCCCTAGAATCAGGGTCATGCTCCCGCGCTCAGTGCCTGACAAACCGACCCTCGACGGCCTCGAGGAGCGGTGGAGCGCGGTATGGGAGGAGCAGGGGACCTACCGCTTCGACCGGTCGAAGACGCGCGAGCAGGTCTATTCCATCGACACCCCGCCGCCCACGGTCAGCGGATCGCTGCACGTCGGCCACGTCTTTTCCTATACCCACACCGACGTCATCGCCCGCTACCAGCGAATGCGCGGCAAGGAGGTGTTCTATCCGATCGGCTGGGACGACAACGGCCTGGCCACCGAGCGCCGCGTGCAGAATTTTTTCGGGGTCCGCTGCGATCCCTCGGTCGCCTTCGACCCCGACTTCACCCCGCCGCAGACTCCGGGCAAGGCTGAAATTCCGATCAGCCGGCAGAATTTCGTCTCCTTGTGCGAGCGGCTGACCGAGGAGGACGAGAAGGTCTTCGAGGCGGTCGTCCGGCGGGTCGGGCTGTCGGTGGACTGGACGACGAAATACACCACCATCTCCGACGACACCCAGGCCGTGTCGCAGCGCGCGTTCCTGCACAATCTGGCCCGCGGCGAGGCATACCAGTCCGAGGCGCCGACCTTGTGGGACGTCACTTTCCGGACCGCCGTGGCGCAGGCCGAGCTGGAGGACCGCGAACGTCCCGGTGCCTACCACCGGGTGCGATTCGCCGGCAGCGAGCCGGTTTTCATCGAGACCACCAGGCCGGAGCTGATCCCGGCATGCGTCGCGCTGGTGGCTCATCCGCGCGATTCCCGCTACCAACCGCTTTTCGGTACGACGGTGCGCACACCGGTCTTCGGGGTTGAGGTCCCGGTGCTCGCGCACCATCTCGCCGAGCCCGACAAGGGCTCGGGAATCGCGATGATCTGCACCTTTGGCGACACCACCGACGTGACCTGGTGGCGTGAGCTGCAGCTGCCGACGCGGGCGGTGATCGGCTTCGACGGCCGGTTCCTGACCGAGCCACCGGAGGGCGTCTCGTCGGATGCCGCACGGGCGGCGTACGCCACCCTGGCCGGCGCGACCGTCCACACCGGGCAGCAGCGGATGGTGCAGATGCTGCGGGAATCCGGCGACCTCGACGGCGAGCCGAAGGTGATCACCCACCCGGTGAAGTTCTACGAGCGGGGTGAGCGGCCGCTGGAGATCGTGTCCACCCGGCAGTGGTATCTGCGCAACGGCGGCCGCGATCTCCCCCTGCGTACTCAGCTGCTGAACCGCGGCCGTGAGCTGGCGTGGCACCCGGAATTCATGCGAACCCGCTATCAGAACTGGGTCGAGGGTCTCAACGGCGACTGGCTGGTCAGCCGCCAACGCTTCTTCGGCGTCCCGTTTCCCTTGTGGTATCGGCTGGACGCCGACGGCAATCCGTTGTGGGACGCACCCATCCTGGCCGACGAGGCGAAGCTGCCGGTCGACCCGTCGTCGGACCTGCCGACCGGATTCGACGCCTCGCAGCGCGGGCAGGCCGGCGGCTTTATGGGCGACCCCGACGTGATGGACACCTGGGCCACCTCGTCGCTCTCGCCCCAGATCGTCAGCGGCTGGAGCCGCGACGAGGACCTGTTCGCCCGAGTTTTCCCGATGGACCTGCGGCCGCAGGCCCACGACATCATCCGCACCTGGCTGTTCTCGACCGTCGTCCGCAGCCATCTGGAGTTCGATTCCTTGCCGTGGAGCGACACGGCGATCTCCGGCTGGATCCTCGACCCGGACCGCAAGAAGATGTCGAAGTCCAAGGGCAATGTGGTCACGCCGATGGAGATCCTCGACCAGTACGGCTCGGATGCCTTCCACTACTGGGCGGCCAGCGCGCGACTGGGCACCGACGCCGCCTTCGACGCCGGCCAGCTCAAGATCGGCCGGCGGCTGGCAATGAAGCTCCTCAACGCCAGCAACTTCGTGCTGGGCCTGGGCGCCACCGAGACATCGGGGCCGGTCACTGAACCGATCGACCGGGCGATGCTGGCCGGGCTGGCCTCCGTGGTCGCCGAGGCGACCGCGGCCTTCGACGGCTACCAGCACCAGCGGGCACTCGAGGTCACGGAAACCTTCTTCTGGGCCTTCTGCGACGACTACCTCGAGCTGGTCAAGGAGCGGGCGTACGGCGGGCGCGGCTTAGCTGCAGCGGCGTCAGCGCAAACTGCACTCGCGTCGGCCCTGGCGGTGCTCCTTCGCCTGTTCGCCCCTCTGCTTCCCTTCGTCACCGAGGAAGTCTGGTCCTGGTGGCAGTCCGGCTCGATCCACCGGGCGGCCTGGCCGTCGGCGGGCGACGTCCGCGAGCTGGCCGGCGACGGCGACGCGCTCGCCCTGCAGGCCACCTCGGTCGCCCTTTCCGGCGTACGCAAGGCGAAGTCCGACGCGAAGCTGTCGATGCGCACCGACATCGCGGCGGCCGTGGTCCGCGGGCCGCAGCGCCTGGTCGACCTGGTCGAGTCGGCCGCCCCTGACCTGCGGGCCGCCGGGCGGGTCAGGGAGCTGACCTTCGCCGCCGGCGATGGCGACGATCTCGTCGTCGACGTCACCCTCTGACGCCTCGGGCATCTGAGCCGATGAAAGCCGTTCTGGACACCGACATCAGGCGTTTCGCCGAGACCACGATGGCGTGGGTCAACCGCGAGCCGGTCGTCAACAACGTGCTGGCCACCAACGCCGACGCGGTTCTGGCCGGTCGCCGGGAGTACGACGACGCCCTGTGGCTGACCGTCCTCGACGATGCCGGCGAGGTCGTCGGCGCGGCCATGCAGACCCCGCCGCATCGGCTCTTCGTCTGCCCCATGCCCGACGAGGCGGCCCGAGTGCTGGCTGGGGCCCTGGCCGGCGTAAGACCGGCGCTGCCCGGAGTCGGCGGTGTCCTCGGCCCAGCCACGGCATTCGCCGAGGCATGGCAGCAGGTGCCCGGGGCCGTGGCCGTCCCCGCCCGCAACGAGCGGCTGTACGCACTCGACGTGCTGGTGGCGCCGGCCGGCGTACCGGGTCGAGCACGATTGGCCACCGAAGCCGATCTGCAGCTGCTGATCGACTGGTCGCTGGCGTTCCATCACGAGGCCACCGCCGACCAGCCCGGCGCCGGCATCGCCGGGGTGGTGAAGAGCCGGATCGGCGAGGGCGGCTACCACCTCTGGGAGCTCGATGGCGCGCCGGTCTGCTTCGCCGGTGCGTCACCGCCGGCCGCTGGCATCGCCCGGATCGGCCCCGTCTACACCCCGCCCGCGCACCGCCGCCACGGATACGCCAGCGCCTGCGTGTCCGCGGCCAGCCGGCACGCACTGGCGGACGGCGCGGCCGGGTGCATGCTTTACACCGACCTCGGCAATCGGACCTCCAACGCCATTTATCAGCAGATCGGATATCGACCGGTCTGTGACTCGGGCGGGTACGCCTTCAGTTACCCACCGGGCGGGGCGATCCGGTAGAAAGGCATCCTCACCCCTGCGGCATCAGGGGACAACGGAAGGTGGACATCAGCCGTGGATGTGGATTACGCAGCCGTGACCGGTCGTCAGCAGAAGGTCTGGAGCCTCGGAGATTACGGCCGGGTGGGCAGCCTGCTGACCTGGATCGGCGAGTCGCTGGTGCGCGAGCTCGACGTGCATGCCGGCGAGCGGGTGCTGGATCTCGCGGCCGGCAACGGCAACGCATCGCTGCCCGCCGCCCGGCGCTTCGCCGACGTGCTGGCGACCGACTACGTGCCGGAGCTGCTGGCCGAGGCGCAACGGCGGGCCGAGGCTGACGGGGTGGTGCTGCGTACGCAAGCCGCTGACGCGCAGGCGCTGCCCTTCGCCGACGGCGAGTTCGACGTCGTCATGTCCACCATCGGAGTGATGTTCGCGCCGGACCAGGAGGCGGTAGCCGCTGAGATGGTCCGGGTCTGCCGGAGCGGCGGCCGGATCGGTCTGGCCAATTGGACGCCGGACAGCATGGTCGGTGACATGTTCCGGACCGTGGGCCGGCACGTGCCGCCACCGCCGGGGGTGCAGCCGGCCGTGGCCTGGGGCGCCGAGGAGCGGGTCACTGAACTGCTCGGCACGCACTGCCGGCAACTGCGGACGACGCGGCAGACCTGTGCCTTCCGGTTCCCGTCGGCGCAGGCCTGCCTGGACTACTTCCGCACCTGGTACGGCCCCACCGTGGCGGCGTTCAGCGCGATCGGTGACGGCCGCGCCCAGCTGGAGGCGGAGCTCACCGCGATGTTCGACCGACACAGCACCGCCAGCGACGGCACCCTGGCCATGGACGTTTCCTACCTGGAGGTGATCGCCGTCCGGTCCTGAGCGGCTCTCATCCTGGCGCCGCGCGGCGTCACCCCTGAGCTGCGGTCAGGCCGACTTGTCGCGGCGCTCCCGCTTGGGCGGAGCTTCGCGCGGGACCAGGGTCGGGTTGACGTGCTCGAGCACGACCTCACGGTTGACGACGACCCGGGCCACATCGCGGCGGGACGGTATGTCGTACATCACCGACAGCAGCACCTCTTCCATGATGGCGCGCAGGCCGCGCGCGCCGGTGCCGCGCAGGATGGCGAGGTCTGCGATCGACTCCAGCGCATCGTCGCTGAATTCCAGCTCGACATTGTCCAGCTCGAACAGGCGGTGGTACTGCCGGACGAGGGCGTTGCGCGGCTCGGTGAGAATCTTGATCAGCGCGGCGCGGTCGAGGTTGCGGACGCTGGTGATCACCGGCAGGCGGCCGATGAATTCCGGGATCATGCCGAATTTGAGCAGGTCCTCCGGCATCACGCGGGAGAAGACGTCGTCGACGTTGACCTCATGCTTGCCGTGCAGCTCGGCGGCGAAGCCGAGACCCTTCTTGCCCACCCGGCCGTCGATGATCTTGTCCAAGCCGGCAAAGGCACCGCCGACGATGAACAGCACGTTGGTGGTGTCGATCTGGATGAACTCCTGATGCGGGTGCTTGCGGCCGCCCTGCGGCGGCACCGACGCCGTCGTGCCTTCGAGGATCTTGAGCAGGGCCTGCTGCACCCCTTCACCCGACACATCCCGGGTGATCGAGGGATTCTCGCTCTTGCGGGCGATCTTGTCGACCTCGTCGATGTAGATAATGCCGGTCTCAGCCCGCTTGACGTCGTAGTCCGCGGCCTGAATCAGCTTCAACAGGATATTTTCAACGTCCTCGCCGACATAGCCCGCCTCGGTTAGGGCCGTGGCATCGGCGATCGCGAAGGGGACATTGAGCATCTTCGCCAGCGTCTGCGCCAGCAGAGTCTTGCCGCAGCCGGTCGGCCCGAGCAGCAGGATGTTGGACTTCGACAGCTCCACGGCGTCGGCGGCGTCGCGCCGCGGGCCGTTGCCGCCGGCTTGGATCCGCTTGTAGTGGTTGTAAACGGCCACCGACAGCGTCTTCTTCGACGTCTCCTGCCCGACGACGTAGTTGTCGAGGAACTCGTATATCTCCTGCGGCTTCGGCAGCTCCTCCCACTTGAGCTCTGAGCTCTCCGAAAGCTCCTCTTCGATGATCTCGTTGCACAGGTCGATGCATTCGTCGCAGATATAGACACCCGGACCGGCGATAAGCTTCTTGACCTGCTTCTGGCTCTTGCCGCAGAAGGAGCACTTCAGCAGGTCGCCCCCGTCGCCGATACGTGCCACGTAGGTCCTCCCTGCGGGCCGGTCAGGCAACCGGCGATCGGTTCGACGGTACAGGCTAGAGCGGTGGAGGGAAGCCCCAATATGGCGGCTCGCCGATCAGGCCGAGGCGAGCGCCGAAAGCTTGCGGCTCGAGATCACGTCATCGATCAGGCCGTAGTCCTTGGCTTCCTCGGCCGTCAGGATCTTGTCGCGTTCGGTGTCGCGGCGGACCTGCTCCGGCGTCGCATTGCTGTGCCGGGAAATCATCTCCTCCATCTGCGTGCGCATCCGGAGGATCTCGCGCGCCTGGATCTCGATGTCACTCCCCTGCCCACCGGCCTGCTCGATGGCCGGCTGGTGAATCAGGATGCGGGCATTCGGCAGCGCCAGCCGCTTGCCTGGCGTACCCGCGGCCAGCAGCACCGCCGCGGCCGAGGCGGCCTGGCCCATGCACACCGTCTGCATGTCCGGCCGGACGAACTGCATGGTGTCGTAGATGGCGGTCAACGCCGTGAAGGACCCGCCTGGCGAGTTGATGTAGAGCAGGATGTCGCGGTCGGGGTCCATCGACTCCAGGCAGAGGATCTGCGCCATCACCACGTTGGCCACCTCGTCGACGATCGGCGTGCCGAGGAAGATGATGCGCTCATCGAACAGCCGGGAAAAGGGCGTGTACTGGCGCTCGCCGAGGCTCGTGCGCTCCCACCAGGTGGGGATCTCGTAGCGGGCGGTGGGTTGGTGTGCAGCGTTCACTGCGGGCTCCTCGAGTGGGTCGGAACGGGATCGGCGAGCTGACCGGCGGTCAGCTCAGCGTGCCCGCACCGGACGGGACCTCTTGGGCGCTGGCGACCACGTGGTCGACGAATCCGTAATCCAGGGCCTCCGAGGCGGTGAACCACCGGTCGCGGTCGGAATCGCGCTCGATTTGCTCGATGGTCTGGCCGGTGTGGTTGGCGATCCGCTCCTGCATGGTCTTCTTGGTCCACAACATGTTCTCGGCCTGGATGGCGATGTCCGACGCGGTGCCACCGATGCCGCCGGAGGGCTGGTGCATCATGATCCGCGCATGCGGCAGCGCCAGCCGCTTACCCCGGGCGCCGGCACAAAGAAGGAATTGCCCCATCGACGCGGCCAGGCCCATCGCCACCGTGCCCACCTGGTTGGTGACGAACTGCATGGTGTCGTAGATCGCCAGACCGGCCGAAACCGAGCCGCCCGGCGAATTGATGTAGAGCCAGATGTCGCGGTTGGGGTCTTCGGCGGCGAGCAACATGATCTGGGCGCAGATGGTGTTGGCCATCTCGTCCTCGACCACCGTGCCGAGGAAGATGATGCGCTCGCGGAGCAGGCGGTTGTAGACGGAGTCGTCGAGACTCATCCCACCCTGCCCGGTCCGATTCTGCGGTCCCCCGCCGGCAACGAGATGAATCACGCCGTTCACCTGCCCTTCGCGTCCTGCCGTCCGGATCGTCGGCTACTTGCTCTCGACCCTAACGCCGCCCTCTGACATCAAGGGGTCGGCAGACGCGCTTTTCGCTGACGGCGCAGGCTCAGACAGTCGCGGTGTCCCCGCTCGCGTCACCGTCTTCGGAGGAGCCCTCGTCGACCAGCGAGCCGTCCTCCCCCAGCAGGTCCAGGTCAACGACCCGACCGGAGGCATCAGTCACCTTGCTCCGGGACAGGACCAGGATCAGCGCCTTGCCCCGGCGTACGTCAGCCGCCAAAGCAGGAATCTGCCCAGCTTCCACGATCCGCGCCACGTACTGGTCGGCGGACATACCGGACTGCTGGGCGCGGCGCACGGCCTCCTCGGTGAGCTCCGTGTCCGAGACGCCTACCTCCTCCTGATCGGCGACCGCATCGAGGAGGAGCTGCGCCTTGACCGCCGTCTCGGCTGCTGAGCGCAGCTCGGCGTCGACGTCCTCGGCAGTGCGTTCCTCGGCCTCGAGGTAGTCGGCCAGCGTCAGGCCGGCCTGGTCCAGCTGCTCCTCCATCGCCTGCTTGCGGTAGTCGGCCTCCAGCATCACCACCGACTCCGGGAGCGGCACATCGCTCGCGCCGAGCAGCGCCTCGAGCACCTTGTCGCGGGCCGACATGCCTTGCCGCAGACGCTTCATCCGGGTCAGCCGCTCGCGGATGTCGTCGCGCAGCTCGGCCAGCGTGTCGTACTCACTGGCCGTCTGCGCGAAGTCGTCGTCCAGCGGTGGGAGCTCCTTTTCCTTCACCGACCGGACCGTCACCTCGATGTCGGCCGTCTGCCCCGCCTGCTCGCCGGCCACAAGCGCGGTGTGGAAGGACGCGGTGTCGCCCTTGTTCAGGTCGACCAGGGCCTCGTCCAGACCGGGCATCACATCGCCGCTGCCCACCTCATAGGACAGGCCGGTCGTGCTGCCGCCGTCGACCTCCTCGCCGTCCACGGTCGCCAGCAGGTCGATGGAGACGAAGTCACCGGTCTGCACGCCGCGGTCGACGCCCTGCAGCAACGCGAAGCGGTCGCGCATTGTGGTGATCTGCTCATCGATCTCGGCGTCGGACACCTCCGCGTCGTCCACGCTGACCTCGATGCCGTCGTAGGCCGGCAGTTGCAGGTCCGGGCGTACGTCGACCTCAGCGGTGAACTTCAGCCACTCGCCGTCGGCGAATTCGGTCACGTCCACCGCCGGCTGACCCAGCACCTTCACCTCGTGCTCGATGACGGCGGCGGTGTACTGCTGGGGAATCGCGTCGTTGACGGCCTCTTCGAGGACGGCGGCGCGGCCGACCCGCTGGTCGATGATCCGGGCCGGCACCTTGCCGGGGCGGAAGCCGGGGACCCGGACCTGGCCGGCGATGGAGCGATACGCCTTGTCGAGGCTGGGCTTCAGCTCGGCGAAGGGCACCTCCACAGCGAGCCGGACCCGCGTGGGGCTCAGAGTTTCCACGGTGCTCTTCACGTACGCGCTCCTCCGGCTGTGCGATCTGTGGACACGAGTCGGGGCGGGGAGATTTGAACTCCCGATCTCCTGCTCCCAAAGCAGGCGCGCTGGCCACTACGCTACGCCCCGGCAGCTCGCCAGCGAGTCTAGCGGCGCCGCCCGGCTATCCTGACTGCTGACCGCAGTCTCGCGGGTGTAGCTCAATGGCAGAGCCCCAGCCTTCCAAGCTGGCCATGCCGGTTCGATCCCGGTCACCCGCTCCAGCGTTTTCCCAGGTCAGAGCCCAATTTCGCGGATGATCGGGTTGACCGTCGCTGCCCCTTGGACCCCCTGCGTGACCCCCCTTTAGGTCACGCCTAGGTCATGCGGAGGTCACGCGGCCACCCCTGGTACTGGGTGCTCGGTGAGGTCGACAGGGGACCAGCGGGACCCCCTGGGAGCGGGCGCTCGCAGGGATGGCTGGGCCGGGATGATCTTGAAATCTGTTTCCCGGTGGAGGGACCGCCGGTGGCCCATGGGCTCACGCCGGGGCCCCGTCGCGACGGCGTCGTCCGAACCGGTGGCCATGGTGGTGAACCGGATCGTCTCGAGTACGCCCGGCCGCAGTTGACGCACCCAGGCATGGGCGCTTGCCATGGATGCACCGCCAGCCGGTCGCTTGGTCGTGAGAGGACCTGTTTGCCGTCCTCGGGAGCGAGTCGTCGGCATGGAGAGGGCCGCCGGCCGGCGGCGCGTCTGGTCAGGAAGCCGATCCAGGCCGGCGGGTGAGGGCAAGGGGGGAACGCGTCGGCTTGCCGCCGGCAGTCCGGCCCCCGGGCACGCTGGGTCACACGGCTTGTCGGGTGAGCCAGGGTGAGCGGCCGGCGAGGTGGCGGACGGGGATGGAGGCGACGTGCAGGGCGTCGAGGATCTGCTCGAACGGTTGGCCGGTGAGCAGTTCGATGTGGCGGGTGGACAGGCCGAGGTCGTTGTAGAGCGCGTGCAGCAGCGGTTGGGTGAGGGGGTGGGGAAGCGGTCGGCAATGCTGCCGGGATGCTCTCGTGGGGTGACGTCGTGCCCGCGAAGGGCAGCGGCGATGTCGGGGTCGGCGTACAGGGAAGCGAGGAGGCTGAGCGGCGGTCGCTCCGGTCGCCGGCGCGGCCGGGGGCCGCCGCGGCGAACCGGCACACCGGCGTCGTGCAGCGTCCGCAGGACCTGGTTGACGTGCGTGCCCAGGCGGGCGGCGATCTCCGCCGAGGTCCACCCCCGCTCCTGGTAGAGCTCCCGGACGGTGTCGATGTCGAGGCGGCGTCGGTGCTCGCGGGTCGTGCGGGGGCGGACCGGGATGCCCGCCTCGCGGAGCCACCGCCGCACAACAGGGGCGGCGGTCCGGTAGTGCCGGGCGACCTCTCGCTCGGCATTCCCTCGTCGAGGTACAGCCGGCGCAGCCCGTCGGCGGGAGGCGCCGGCGGCGGACCGGGATGCGGAGGCGGGACCACCGGACGGGCCACTCCGAGCTGGAGGCGGCGGCCCTTCACCCGCCACGCCGGGACCCCGAAACGGGCGCCGATCTCGGAGTCGTCGAGCCGAAGGTCGACATAGAGATCGGTCAACGTGGCGGCGTCGACGTCCAGGCGAGGGACACGTCTGCGACTCGCCCGGCCGCAGAGGTATGCCGTACCTGTTCAGCGCCGCCGTCACCCGGCTAGTGCCGCCGCCGACCTCCTCGGCTATCTCGGCGGCGCTCAACCCCCGGCCAACGTAGAGCTCACGAAGCTGCTCCTCGTGCAGCGCCGGCAGGGACGGGCTGCCGCGCGGGTGTCGTGGCGGGCGAAGCTCAACACCGGCGGCGAGCAGGCCGGCGCTGGCCCGGTCGTCGGAGCAACCCAGGAGCCGGGCGACCTGCGACAGCGTTCAGCGCTCGTCGACGTAGAGCTGCCGCAAGACGGCCGGGTCAAGCTCGGGTGGCCGCCGCCGGCGGCGCTCGATCTGCACTCCGTCCTTGCGGAGCTGTTCGGCGACCGTTGCAGCCGGACGGCCAGCCTGGGCAGAGACCTCGGCGATAGTCGAGGGCGTTGGGATCGGCCTTGAGCTGTGCGCCTACGACTCGCTGAGACGCCTCGACCGGGCTGCCCACAGCTGCCGCAGCTGCTCGCCGGTGTCGGCGGCGCAGTTCTCCCACCCCGCGGCCCGAGGCATGCCGGCTCACGGCTCGAGCGGCTCGCCCTCAGCGACTACGTCGCTGATCCAGTTGTCTTCGACGCGAGCCAGGTGCGTCACCATCCCCGCCAAGGACGTGAGCCGGTGGCGCGCGCGGTGCCCCCGGGCTGGAGCGCCTTCACCCGGTCTAGGCACCGGCCTCGAGCTCGGCGAGGTCGCGCACCGCATAACGGTGATGCTCGGCCTCTTCCTTCAGCACCACCTTGAGGCAGCGGCGAACGACGTACTCCTGGACGGGATACGGGTCCGCCGGCCTGCGACCGCATACCCGATCGAGCTCGGCCTCGGTGAGCCCGCCGACGACACGCCGCATTGTGGCCATGCGGGCGAGCCGCGGCGCGAGCACCTCGTCGATCGTCGGGTTGGAATCGAGGGTGAGCCCAAGCTTCGCCGTCTCCTCGGGCGGCATCCCGCCGGCGGGGAAGCCCAACGGGTGGTAGGCCGCTTCCTCCTCGAGCACGGCGTTGCCGAGCCAGGCATCGCCGGCGAACAGCAGGTGCCGTTGGGTTTCGACCAGAGACCATTCGCCGTTGACCTGCTCGTGCAGCTTGGCCTTGGGCAGCAGCCTGGCCCGGTCGAGCGTCGCCTCCCATAGCGTTTCGATGGCATGCCAGGCAGCTCGGTAGTCGTCGGGGGACGCGGCGTCACGCGCCAGCATCCGAGTGGGGTGCTGCCGGTCCAGCTCGGCCTCGACGTAGGCGGTCACGTCGACGTCGTTGACGACGAGACGCTCGAAGTCGCCACCGAGGTAGACGTCGCTGCCATAGCAGTCGACGATCTTCAGACCGCTGACCTCGCAATCGCGGATCTCGAGGCCGGCTAGGTCGCACAGGTGGATGCGGGCACCACGGAACTGGTCACTGTGGGCATACTCAGCAGCCATCGGAGCAGTCTCCCGCACCCGTCCCCACGTTGGGCAACGAGGTCCGGGGGCAACTGTGAGGAACGTGCCAACCCCCGCGCCCGCTGGGCGGTGCCCGCATTAGTTAGCAGCACAATGTCGTAGATGGTGTCGGACCTGCCGGAGAGCAGGCTGGCCACCTCGTCGAACACATCGCGAGCACCGGTGAGCAGGACGTGCAGCGCGTCCAGAACGGTGCCGATCACCAAGACCACGGCGCTCAGCACAGCGCCGGTAATCACCAGACCGGTCGACTTGGCGTGCGCGACCATCCACGGCGGCACGCACTTCCACAGGTATTTCAGGAGTGGTACTGCGATGGTCGCTGCGTGGTTGCCGGTCAGCTCCGAAACCGACAGTGTGCACTTCCTGAATGCGTCCTTGTAGTCGCTGTTGACTGCGCCGGCTAGCCATGCGGCCATCCGCGCCAACCGCCCCGCTCCGGCTTCGCCGAAGCCGGCTACCTTGAGCACCTCTGACGCGAATTCGACCCCGAAGAAGATCGCGTCAACGAACCACCCGGTGATGCTGGGCTCGGCGGTCACCCGGCCGGTGCCGCCGGGGGGCACAAGCAGGGTGAGGGTGTCGCCGCCGTCGACCAGCCGCGCCGTACGCCCAGAGAGCTGCGTCACCTTCGCATCCCCGGTGCCCAACGCGCGGGCCACGGAGTTGGGGCTGAGTTCGAAGGTGGACGACCCGCTCACCGTCCAGGCGTCCGGATAGCTCACCTGCGTATATGTCCGCCGATTGTTGGCGACCCTGACGAGGAGTTGGCCGTTCTCCTCGCCGACGCACCACTTGATGGTGTCGCCGCTGTCAGAGACGACCGGGAGTCCGCCGGCGCGGGCGGCTTGCTCGTCGCCGCAGCGGGGCTGGGCCACACCAGAACGGCTGCCGAGGTAGTGAAGGAACCCCTGCTTAAGCCGCACGATCGCCGCACCCCCAGCGGCGCGCTTGCGCAGTTCCCTGTTGCGGCCGGCTGTCTCGGCCCGGATGTGCCCGTGTTACGGGATGGCTGGGTGGGTCCCCCAGTCGACGGGGTCCTCGAGGTCGTGTGGGTCGAAGCGCTTCCGGTCGGTGAGACGGCGCAGGTCGGTGCCGTCGGCGCGTGCGGTGTAGACGTTGACCGCGCCCTGGTGTTGCAGGTAAAGAGAGATGACGAATCGTTCGCCGTCGGGTGACCAGCCGACGCTGACGACATAGCTGGTGCTGGTGCCGGTGTCCAGCCGCACCGGGCGCAGGACAACACCATCCGGGCGTACCAGATAGATCACGCCTGCTCCGGTGAACGCGATCCATCGTCCGTCCGGGGACCAGCTCGCCGATATTCCGATAGCCAGCCCCCAGGGGGTGATGCGTCGCAGACCCTGACCGTCCGTGCCGACGGTGAACAGCGCCAGCCTCGACGCGGCCGGCCGTCGCGGGTCGCTGCGTAGGAAGACGATCCGGTGACCGTCAGGTGAGAAGTCCTTCGGGTCGTCGTTGCCGGTGGTCAGGCGTCGCATGCCCCTGTCGTCGGAGGCCCGCACCGTGTAGACGCCGTTCACGGCCGGACTGTCGCCGAAGCCGGCGCGGGCGAGGCGTCGACCGTAAGGTGACCAGTGACCACAGCCGAAGAAGAAGCCCGGTGGCGGTTGGAGATCGTGATTCACAGTGCCGTCAGCGTTGAGAATTTCGCCGTCAGATCCCGCTCCCACGAACAGTTTGGTGCCATCGGGTGACCAGCTTGGGCACTCCACCGGTGAGCCCGGCAGCAAGCGCTGCCAATGTGACCCGTCTGGGTTAACCGTGAAGGCGACCGTATCGTTGAAGGCATCGTTCTGCCGAGCGAAAACAATCCTGCCGTTCTGCCCGGATGCTGACGCCGTTGCCGAGGTAAGCGGCAGAAGCGATAGCGCCGCTCCCGCTACCGTTGCCAGGACGAGCCGTCTACCCGGCCGCGATTCCAGATGCGCACCCCCAACACCGGCGTGCATTCGTCGCAGCATTGCGCCTCCTTCAGCAAAGATCAGCGCCCTGCCGGACAGGTCGGGGCGACGGCTGCGGCCACTGTTCACTGTTCTGCCTGCCTCCACAGGTACCGGGTCGCCCGCTGGGCCTCCAGAACGGAGCCCGGTTGCCCCTCTCAAGTCCGCAGATGCCCGCCCCCACTCCCATCACTGGTGTGTCGGGAAGGGATGACGTCGTTGCAGGCAGCTGAGCAAGCCCAACCGGACACCGGCAGACGACAACTAGCACAAGATCAACACACTTGGCTGATCCGAGCTGAGCCGAAGGCGGCCGGCCCCGAAACACCGCGCCGCCCGAGCACTGTCCCGCCGACTCCCGCCAACTCCCGTCGGGGAAACCGGCACCTACTCGAGCCGGGGCCGACATCCGGTCACGAGATCATCGACGCCATGCGGACCAACCAGCTCGATGCCAAGTGCTGCGAGGTCGACGCCAGTGCGCTCGCCGATCAGGTCATGGCCAGGGCTTCGACGTGAGTGACTGGACGGCAGTCTCAACACTTGTCATGAGCGCCGGTCCAGCGCGTAGCAAAGGGGCCGGCGTGGACGCCGGTCTGGCTGCCCTGCTCGGCGCCGTCATCGGCCTGCTTGGCGGCTTGGGCGCCACGCTTATCTCCCTTCGGGGTGAACGGACTCGCACTCGTGACGATCGGCTATGGCGAGAGCGGGCTCCCCTGTACACCCAGCTCATCGCATGGCAGGAGGATGTCAACACTTGGGCCCTCGGTCGGGCAGGACCGACCGCCCCCAGGCCGGACCTAGTCGGACCTGAGCTTCATGCGCAGCTGCTGATCTTCGCCGGTGATGCGGCCTTACGGTGGCTCGAACCGGTCGAGACCCAGCTCGAACGCGCTGCCCCGCCCGGTCTCCCCCGGTCGAGCGACAATGCCGAGTCGCAGCTGCACGTATACGCCGAAGCGCTGCTCGACGCGATACAGGAGGAGTTCGTGAAAGGCCGGGCCCGGAGCTGGAAGGAAGAGAGGCGGCTGGGGATCGGGTCCCGAAGTCTGCGCAGCCTCTTTCTTGGCGGCGGTCCCAGGCACCGCCCCCCGTGAATGTCCCTGTGGTAGCCAAGGCGAGAGGAGATCACCGCGGATGCGGTCTGTTGGCCCGACCCGCGGGGCCGGGACCACGGAGCACGCGGCAGGCGCACACGAGAGCGCGGGAGCGAGAGTGGCGTCCCCCGCTCCCTCCCCGGGGTGGGCGCGGGCACGCCTCTACGACCGGTAGATATAGGACATTATGTTGTTGGGCGTGACCCAGGCACCCGATCTCGAAGTTTTCCGTCCTGCCGACGTCGCCACGGTGCCCGATCGGCTGCCGGCACTCCCCCAGCGGCTCAGCACCCTCGACGACCTACCGCCGGCTACCTGATCCGCTTCCGGCCGGCCACCCGCCAGGCCTACCAAGGCGACCTCGCCAGCTGGCTGACCTTCTGCGACCAGGCCCACATCGACCCGCTCACCGCCGGCATCCACCACGCCGACACCTACGTACGGGTCCTCGACGAGCTCGGCGACCCCCGGACCGGTCGGCAGCTCTCCCCCGCCAGCATCAGCCGGCGAGTGTCCGCCGTGGCCGGGTTCTACCGCTACGCCGTCCGCCAGCGAGCCGTCGCCGAATCGCCGTTCTACGCCGTCGACCGCCCCGCCGTGGACGAGGAGTAACAGACCACCGGACTCACTAGAGACGAAATGCGCCGACTGATCCTGTCTAGCCGCCAGGACGGGCCACGCTCCGAGGCCCTCATGCACCTGCTCACCCTCAACGGCCTGCGCATCACCGAAGCACTCTCCCGCGACGTCGAAGACCTCGACTACGACCAGGGACACCGGATCCTGCGACTCGAGCGCAAAGGCGGCAAGCGGGCCAAAGCCCCCCTCACCCCGGCCGCCGTACGGGCCCTCGAGGCATACCTCGCCGGGCGCACCACCGGACCGCTGTTCACCACCACCACCGGCCGGCGCCTCGACCGCACGTCCGCCTACCGCATCGTGCGCCGACTGGCCCAGCAGGCCGACATCCCCGCCGCTGCCCACATCAGCCCCACAGCCTCCGCCACAGCTTCGCCACCGCCGCACTCGACGCCGGCGTGGCCCTTCGCGACGTCCAAGACGCCCTCGGCCACGCCGACCCCCGCACCACCCGCCGCTACGACCGCACCCGCCACAGCCTCGACCGCCACGCCACCTACGCCGTGGCCTCGTTCCTCGCCGAAGGGTCCTGATTGTCAGCGGCAGCAGCCCGTCGAGGGGTGCCCTCAGCAACGCAGCGGATCTGGTCCCCGATGGAGCGCGAGAGTGGTGAAAAAATGCACCCAGCGCAGGGGCATTCCGGGGCGGAATGGTTGTACCGGTTGGACGCGCTCAACTGGGCATTAACGGGCTCGGGTCGCCGGATTCTTCACTCTCGATGACCGCCAGGATCCGCCGATCCTCTTGCGCGACGCCGGGCCAGTCCCGGTTTGCTGCCCTCGTCCAGGCTGCGTGCGAAGCGTCACGATGAGCTCAGCACCGAGAGCGACGGCGATCCGATCCAGCACCGGAATCGTCGGCACGGAGCCGCCGGCCTCGAGCCGGGAGAGTGCGGGCTGGGTCATGCCGGCGTCGGAGGCGACCTGGGTCTGGGACAGATTCAGCGCGAGTCGGCGCTCGCGAACCGCCTGTCCGATCAAGAACGCGCGACGGGCCTCGTCGTGTCCCTCGTGGTAATCCGCGCTGCCGCGGCGGCTACGGGCGATCCGTTCGTAGGAACTGTGGTCAGCTGTCATCTCTACTTCCCTCGCGTTTGTAGACGTTGTGGGCGACGTCGTGGGTGGATTCACAAGTCCGCTGCGCCCGTACGGCACGTTGCACCTCAGCCGTCTCGGCGCTGCGGGTCTTACGGAAAACGGTGAGCAAGACCAGCCGGCGAGCCGGCCCCAGCCAGTACGTCACTCGGATCTGCTGGCGGAGCAGGCTAAAGCGGAGTTCGCGGACCTTCCCGTCGAGGTGACGGGTGTACGGCTCGCCGAGTGTGTCGGCATGCTCGGCGAGCATGCCGACGAGGAAGTCGACCCGGCCGAAGTCACGGTCGGTAAGGCTTTCCAGCCAGGCACGCACCTCCGGCTCGACCTCGACCTCGTACAGATCGAGCATGCATCTGACGATATATGTATTTCACGCTATGGGCAAGGCGCCGGCTTAATCGACACGAGCGGCGCGCGGCAAGTGGCGCCCCGGTCGCGCAGATAGGTGCCCGGCCGCCCAGGGGTGACCCGCCGCCGGTGTGCAGAAACCGCGTCGTGAAGGATACGAGTTACCGGCACTAGGCTCGGCCCGCCAGACCGAGAATCAGGTCGACGACGTTACTTGGTGGGTGCCCCGCCGAGGCCGGCGGGCAGCGTGTAAGCGGTGATGCCGTTGTCGCCGAAGTAGATGGTGGCGTCAGCGACGATGGGCGGGGCAAACGATCCTGACTGCACCGGGAAGACCGCTTGCACTTCGCCGGTAGCAGCGACGACCGCCGTGTACCCGTCGACGCCGCCGGGGTCGGTGACAGCGCCGAGCAGCAGGCCGTTGGCGTACGTGAGCCCGGCCCCACCGCCGGGCTTACTCCACACAATCGAGCCGGTGGCCTCGTCCAGGGCGTAGGTCGTGTAGTCGTAGTCGGCGTACACCCGGCCCTCGGCGATGGCTAGGCTGCGGACCCGTCCGGCTGCGCCGCCCAGCGGTGCGGTTGCCCACAATTGCCGGCCGCTGGCCAGATCGAACAGCCGAGTACGGCCGTCACTGCTACCCACGGCGACTCCGCCGGCGTCGGCCGCTGGCATCCCACCGCCGACCTCGGGGTCGGCAGCCGATACCGGCACTGACCACAACGCCTGACCGGTGTCGGCGTTGAAAGCCGACAGGTTGTGCCCGACGACGTAAATTACCCCGTTGTAGAGCACCGGCGTCGCGACGGTGGAGTACTCGATCGGGGCACGCCAGCGCACCGTGCGGGTCGCCACGTCGATGGCCTGCACCTCGTTGATGGCAGCCGCTGGGTCCCCGGCCACCACATACAACAGGCCATGAGCCAGCGTCAGGCCCTGCCCGCCAGTCGGCCCGCTTAAGGTCAACGACCACGCGACCCGGCCGGTCACAGCATCAATAGCGAACAGATCCTGACTGCTGGGGCCGGTGAGATACACATTGCCGGTGACGGCGTCGTAGGCCACCCCCGACAGTTGAAGATCCGGCACCTCGTAATCCCACACCACCTGACCGGTGACCGCGCACCCCCACCGCCCCATGCACGTTGCCGTAGACCAACACCCCCTTAGCCAAGATCATCCCCGTCGCCGGCGGATATGAGCTCAAGTTGCCCTGGAAAAGCGGAACCCGCTGGCTGACCGTCGCCGCACTGAGCCGATGCTCATACCAGTTCGCGCCCCGATGCGCGGCAAACAACCCCAGCTGGGTCCACTGCAGCCGGGCCTGCACCGTCGTCACCGCCGACCGTGAACCCTGCGCGGCGACCAACCGATGTCCACCCGGCTTAGCCGTGCTCGGCACCGTCACCCGCCAGGTGAACCCCCCAGACCCACCCGCAGTCACCCGACCCAGCTGCGCACCGTCGAGGCTGACAACCACCGGCTGCCCCGCCTGAAACCCGCTGCCAGTCACCGTCGCCAGCAGCCCCGGTCACGCCAGGCCAGGCCTGACCGACACCGACGGACCACCGCCGCCGGCCAGCGCCGCCGGTACCGTCCCGGTCAACGCCAACACCGCAGCACCGCCGACAATGAGCCCCGACTTGGCACCTTTACGCATATCTGTCTCTCTCTGCTGCTGAGGTTTGGCTGGCTCTACTTGACGGGGGCGGGTGAGACGAGCACCCCACCGCCGGTCTTGTTTCGTGATGGATACGTGAGGCAGATAAGGACCGGATCCCGTGTAGGCAACAGCGACGTCGGTCATCCGGAACGCCTGGCTCAAAATGCGGGCTCAGACGCCTTGTTACTTGGTGGGTGCCCCGCCGACACCGGCGGGGAGGGTGAAGGCGTCGAAGCCGTGGTCGGGGATGTAGATGGTGCCGTCGGCGACGATCGGCGGCGTTCGCGGCCCGGAGTTCACCGGGAACGTGCTGAGCAGGGTCCCGGTCGCGGCGACGACCGCGGTCAGCGAGGATTGAGTGGCAGCCGGGTCGATGATCTGACTGATCAGCAGCCCGTTGGCGTAGGTGGACCCGGCGCTGCCGCCGGGCTTCTGCCAGACCACCGCGCCGGTGGCGGCCTCATCGAGGGCGAACGTCTGTGACCCGTAGTCGACGAAGGCCAGCCCGCCGCCGATCGTCACCGCTCTTCCGGTATCAGCGTCAGTGCCGATTGGCCCGGTGGTCCACAGCAGCCGACCGCTGGCCGCGTCGTAGCTGCGGGTCGATCCGTCGCCAACACCCAAGATGATGCCGCCCGCGTCGGCGGCCGGCTGAGTCCCCCAGGCCTGCCCGTCCGGCGATAGTGGCACCGACCACAACGCCTGCCCGGTGTCGGCGTTGAACGCCGACAGGTTGTGCCCGGCCAGGTACAGCACGCCGTTGTAGAGCACCGGCGTCGTGCCGGCGTAGTTCGTCGGGGTGCGCCACCGCACGGTCTTGGACACCGGGTCGACGGCGATCAGCGAGAACACCCCGCTGGCGGTGCCACCGGTCAGGTACAGCAGGCCATGAGCCAAGGTGAGGCCCGTCGACACCACCGAGTTGATACCCAAGTCCATATACGGCGTATTCCGTGGGGTGCCGGTGGCGGTGTCGAGCTGCTCCAGATAGGGGGTGTTGTTGATGAGGTAGGTGGTGCCGCTGGCCGGGTCGTAGGCGATCCCACTGTCGAGGGCATCCAGCCCGTTGTCGTAGACCCAGGCTGTCTTCCCGGTGACGGCGTTGATCGCCATCGCCCCATAGTCCATGCCGTAGACCAGCAGGCCCTGAGCCAGCACCACCCCGCCGGCGTTGGGCGTCTGACTGTTGCTGTCCTGATAGAGCGGGACGGTCTGGCCGACCGTGGCCGGGCTCAGTCGATGCTCATACCAGTTCGCCCCACGGTGCGCGGCATACAACCCCAGCTGGGTCCACTGCACCCGGGTCTGCAGGGTCGCCGACGCCGACCGGGACCCCGCCACCGCGGTCAGCCGGTGCGCCCCCGGCGTCTCCGTCCCCGGCACCACCACCCGGGCGGTGAACCGGCCCGCGGTCACCGGCACGCGGGCCAGCAGCGCCCCGTCCAACCGCAACACCACCGGGCCGGCACCAAAACCACTCCCCGACACGGTGACCGGCCGGTGCGGCCAAGCCAGGCCCGGGCTCACCGCCACCACCGGCGCGCCCGCCGTGGCCGCCGTCGCCGACCACGCCGGCGCGGTCACTACCCCCACGGCGACCAGCACGGCACCCGCCGCAGCGACCCGTCGATGTCTCATAGCTAGGTCCGTCCTTGTCGAAGGAGATCGGTCACTGCACCGGGGCCGGGTTAACCAGCACCCCGCCGCCTTCATCATTAGCGATGTAGGAATGCCGGGTCAGCGTGGCACCCGAACCGGTGTAGACGACGGTGATGTCTGACACTCGGAACGCCTGATCGTAAAAGGCCGGTCCGCACACGTCACTGAGCGTCGTCCCACCCGGATTGGTCGACCACAACCCCAGACCCCCGCCCTGGTCGATGGTTCTGGTCAGCAGCACACTGTCGGCAGTACCGGTCGGTGGCCGGTCGATCCCGATCGGCCCCGTAGGTGACACCTGGTGCCGCCCAGGGTGAGTGCCGTGCCCATGACGGTCCGGCCTGGCCCGGGTGGCGCCGGTCATGCCGTGGTCGACGTAGACCCGCTTGGGGTCTACGCCAAGGCGGTCAACGCCTCCGGCTGAGCGGTAAGGTCCTGCCCCGTCGTGGACACGCGGGCGTAAGCCGATCTTCAGCTGGGTCACCAGGAAAGTCTCCCGCTTAGCCCGGATGCACCGCGGTGATCTGTGTGATGGGCGGGTCGTTGAGGGCGGATGTCCTTGTGTACCAGGAGAATGGGGCTTGTCGAAGGTCCTGTTCACCGGTCCAGAAGGAGCACCCGCCGA
>JAABUK010003587.1_pt1 | contig 26120 bp, 40 predicted proteins | sample 5559141 | NCBI WGS metagenome assembly JAABUK01 (sample SAMN10711869, study PRJNA513367) | rock metagenome | isolation source: Antarctica rocks | place: Antarctica: Victoria Land, Pudding Butte nord | collected 2016-01-03 | reverse complement strand
TGTGTGTGTGTGTGTGTGTGTGTGTGTGTGTGTGTGTATGGGTACATGATGCCAGATGATGACGAAAATCAATGTATCAAATGCCTGCTTAAATACCACCATGGTGGTTACTGTCAGCGAGCAAAATGCCCCAATGCATACGCTAGAAGCAAAGATTTCGTTGTGTGAGTGGCATGTATGCAAGCAAAGTGAAGGTGTACGTGATCCATTTTAGGTCAACCATTGTATGGGCCCTGGCTAGATTCCATTTCTAGCAGTGAGAAGCAAGTGGACCGTGTTCACCCAGCCTGAGAAGATACTTGGCGTGAGCTCCGTGTGACATTTTTTAACACACAAAGTGTCTTGCCTTGCACTGACGGCTGCCTGTGGTGGCCAGGTGATGCAACTGCTGCTACAAGTGCATGCCGGACTTGCTGTTTCCCAACGACTTGGTACGCTTGTGTAAAGTCCGCAATTTCAGCCAAATATTCTGTGAGTCTTCATGAGCTTCGGCTGTTATGCCTGTAGGTTCTACCAGATTGCGGACTAAAGCGACTGCCCTAAATAAGCCCTTATCACCAGCAGGGATCAGCAGGTATCTGTCTGTGCGCTTGACAAAGCAACACCGAGCGGGATTTGCGTACGCAAGCTCAATGCAACGGGAAAAGCCCGGCCCAGGACAAGAGTCCGTTTGGGACTACCCCAGGCCTCCAGCACTTCAGCCTGTTTCTGAGCGTATCACTGTCGAGCTGGGAGGCAAGGTGTGATGCACGCTGCTGAATCAAGCTTACACCTGCTCATGTTGGTGTATCTTCTTGGAGTAAATCCAAATAGGACATTAGCACGCTCAATTAGCCATGAAACCATGGCTTTGCACAATGCACAGGTGATAGCTGATACAACAGGAGCGTACAGGGTACTGGAAACAAGCCATCCCCCTACATACTACATACCTCCAAAAGATGTCGACACGCAGCAGCTGAAGCCTTCAAGTGGCAGCTCATATTGCGAATGGAAGGGCAGTGCAAGCTACTATGATGCACCTGGCAAACCTAAGATTGCTTGGTATTATGCAAAGCCATCAAGCTCATTCAAACCCATTGCCAATTACATCTGCTTCTATCCTAGTAAGATAGACAAAGCTACAGTAGGAGGTGAAACGGTCACATCGCAACCAGGTGATCATTCAGCGATTCTGCTTGCATGGGAGAAAACACTTCATGAGCAGGCTTTCCTCACACAGAGCAGAAATTCTTTTCAGCATGCCGGTCAATTCAGCATTGGCAGTGCCTGTCACTGAACAGAGTGCAAGGATATGTGTGTTGCATCAGAACAATGGTACGACGATGTACTGTTGATGTCAGGGGACTTCTACGGTGGGTGGATCACGTCAAAGATGGTGGGGCCTTTCAAAGGCTCCCCAGGGACTATGGGCTGGTGACACAACACATGGCAGCATCAGCAACTATCACAGATGCGGAATCAGCTGTCAGAACAGTTTCCATCAGCAGGGAGAAGCAGAAATGACATGCAGCACCACGCTGAACATGCAAGCATTGTGGGGATGACACAGTACTTGGGTCATCAGCACGCAGCTCCCATGGTGGCCCAGATTTTGCTTCCACAACATCCACCAGGTTCACGTGAATCTAGCAAAGCATTGTAGCAACCTATTGTGGATCATGGCTGATGCATGACGAGGCAGTGATGCACCTTGAGTGTTGTCCTACTTGTCAAGAACACACTATGACATGGCGAGCGTACATCCTGTAGCTGAGTAGTAGCTGTGCCAGGCTCCTTAATTGTGCAAATGCAGACGCTGACGCATCAGGTCGACACTGTAGCCATTGACCAGCAGCAGAGTTGCCTGTTTCATTGTGCACAATGTAAGTTGGAAACGTTTGATGTGCTTTGGCGACAAGTGTCACCAATACTTGTATGCAGTATGTGCTTGCAAACAACCAGCTTCTGCAAGTGGTTTGGGTCGGCCTGCTTGAACATTTTCTCTTCCAGACACACTGTATGTGGAGGCATTGTTTGCACAAAAGGGAACCTTTGTGTTACGATTCTCTGCTTCTGGAGTTGTGAAGCCTTGTCTATGCTATTCAAAAGACGTGTTCAACAATCCCTCTCAGAGGAGATAATGTTTCTCCAGACCGCCATACAATGTCAACACAGCAGGCAACCAGTGTGTGCATGTGATCTTGTAAACTACATTTCTTGCTCTTGTGGTCTGGCCTTTGCCTGCTGACCACAGTCACTGGCAAGTGCACACCACACTTCCAGGGCTCACGTGGAGGTTTTGCTGTCTTGCTCAGGCTTCAAGCAAATTTGGCTCAGATTACACTTCATCACGCCCTCTGCTGCCTGCTCGTCTTCTTCAAAACCACCCTTGAATGCCAGCCGACCAACACTTGCCCTTGTTCCTGCCTTCTTGAGATCTAGCCGCTTGTCATCCTGCATCAGGACTACTTGCTTACAAAGGACTCTGACAGCTGTGCTCAGTCACAATCCAGATGTGGCATTTTTTGTCAGGCTTTTTTTGTCAGGTCAGTATTCGGGGGACCATTGCACATATCACAGCACCTGCATGCTGCATGCAACAGATGCACCTCATGCTGACATTGTGATGTCATGTGGATTTGCACTGCAACAGTCATAGCAACACACCACAAGCTGTCTCCTGCTAACAAGTAAGCAGTTGAAGCCATTGCTATCATTCTCCCAGGAGTGACTCAGATTGCGGTACATTGAGTGCAATCAAACCTTGGAGTCACACAGACATGAAGCTCAAGATTCGCACACGCTTCACACTCACTGATGCTGATGTGACTGTGACAGGCAACATCATGAGGCGTCTCACCGAGCAATTCTGTCATATCCCATCACCAGTGTGACCTTCAGCCAGCGCCCATACCCATCAGCTTCATGAGGGGACTCTGTGCGTGCGTGCAGAGCCCTGCAACATGCAGCACGTATCACTCATGGTGTCTGTCAGTGATACTCACTATGATGATCAATATACGGCTGCTGATCATCCATGACAGACACAGGCAAGAACAGCCTGAAGATTGTTCACTGCACAAGCAAACTTTTCTTCTTCCTTTCCCCCCTGCCATGCCAAGGAAGCAGGAGGTTCAAAAAGGTTTCTTGTTGTTTGCATATTCTTGTCACTGTAAATGCAAATGTGCATATACCGGCCTCAGCAAACTCAGTGATGGCATAGATGCACAGTCACAGGACAGACCTGCCATTGTGGATGCAGAGTACATCCCCTTCCTCCAGTTTGACACCTGCTGCTACTTGCATGGCCAAGTCTGAAGCTCTGTGGTATGCTTCCACAGCTGCTGGGTCATCAGCTGTCACATGGGCACCCTTGCCTAGAAAAGCAATTTCGAGCAGGGACAATATTGGATGCTCATCTGATCCTGCACAGCGCTCACGCTTCAGGCAAAAGCAGCCTTCGTAGCCTTGCAATGCCACTCACAAGACTTGTAACTTAGCTTGGCTTAGCTTAGCTTAGCTTGGCTTGGCTTAGCTTATCTTAGCTTGGCTTAGCTTGGCTTAAAGAGTCAAGATGAGAGGAGTATATGCGCATGAAGTATGTGCAATCGTTGAGTCACAGCATGACCACCTGAGCTGGGCCGGGCAGGTATGTGATCAATGGCAGTCAGCTGGGCTGCTGTGCTTGCTGGAACAGACGTACAATAGGTGATGCAGGTCGCAATGCACATTGTTGAAAAGCAAATTCTTGCTTTTGGAAAAACACTTGTTGCAGGCTTTGTAAGAAAGCCTTGACACAAAAGCTGTGACAAGGTGCACACTATGCACAGCTCAACACTTTGCATGGTAAGCACTTGTGTTGGAGCGGCACGTAGTGTGCACCTTGTCACAGTATTTGTGTAACAGCTTTCTTACAAAGCCTGCAACAACTGTGTTTCCAGAAGTAACTGGGGAGACAGGACTCTTGTATCCTGAAGCAGCTGCGCAAAAGGCAATCAATCAATCAACTACACTTCTTGTCTTTAGGACTCATCAGGGGAGTCAATACACAATGACTAGGAAAACAATATACACTAAGCACTAAGTGTTCAAGGCGTTCGACAATAGAGCACCAAAGAAATTGCTGGGGTGATGCTGTAATGAAGGAGGGCGCTAGTACCGCGACGCCACACCCTCTACACTAATCTAGCTCTACAAAGTTCAGATGCAATGTATTATGCGTCACCTGTTCCAGCATGTGGCAGAAATTCTTGTGCAGCAATACCTGCGATCACAAGCTTTGAACATCCCATTTGTTGTCCTGATGCGGTTCTGAACTGCACAGGGACAGTTCTGAGCAGATGTACGTCTTTGGAGTCCAGCTGCCTCACCACATCCCTGAACGCAAAGAGCACACATAGCCTATGAAGGTGCATTCCAAAACATTGCTGCAGTGCTTGCTTGCTTGCTTGCCTGCTTACTCACAGACACCTTTGCTGCTCAATGGTTACTGCGTCTACCTTTTGAGCAGTGGGAATGACTTTGCTAAGGTGCTGGTTGCTTAGCTTTTGTGATCAGCATGCAGCAACAGACAGAGGCCAAGGCGAAAGGCAAAGAAGAGACAAAAGAGGCAGGGAGTAAGATTTAGTTGGTTGCAAATGCATTGCTGCAGCGAGTACTCAATCACCTGCCATCAGCGACTCGTGTTTGTACTTGGCGTGCTTTATCTGGGCGCAGGCAATGGATGAGACATATCTCAGGAATGTTTGCGTCGGGTGCCAGTGCAAAGTCCCTGCATTGCAGTGCATGCTATTAGTGTGCTTCATAAACCACTTGGCAGCTCAATGTGGATGATATGATGCCATGATGTGTGCATGGTGGGACTACATGCTGTGCATTTCCTCTAGTACATGAGTGCCAGAGAAATGCGTATGTGCTCTGAGGCATTGTGTGGAAGGTCACAGCTGAGTGCTTACAGGGCTTAGCTTTGTATAGTTGGGTGAAATGGGAGTATAAGAACATTGCTGAAAAGGCATAGCGCATGATAGATCCACCAGAAGTTACCTGTGCATTTGAAGCTCCATACTGCTGCTTTGGTCAGTGGTCACAAGGTCTTTGAGGGTGCCCACCTCGCTGAGAACCTGCACGCTGAGCTCCCTGAGTGTCATTCACGTTACGATTGTTTGTGTGCACTAATAAAGTTGAGACCCCCAAATACGCAATACATACGGGTGGCTTGAGCATTGCTGGAGTCATATCCTTGTAGGTAGCAGTCTTCCCCCAGATGTGAGCCAGGCCATACAGTATGGCTTCTGCCAAAAATCCGTTCTGCATAACAGCATTGATTTTGCGCATGCAAGATGGCATGTCACTGTTGAAAGGCTTGCGACAAGACAGTCACGGTCACGGGTCTGCTATGTCACACCGTCTTGACAGGCGGTTTCGTTAACGTCGGAGGCAGGTCATCTTCGACAGGAAAGCCTTTCAACAGCACTACGCTTGTAGACTTTGAGTCCCCGACCATGTTATGAAGAAGTGATTCCGTTTCTCGCGACAAGACTTGCTGCAACCTCGCATGCGCCTCCTTTTCAAATTGCTCTATTTCGTCCTTTTCGCTTAGCTCCTTCAGATCGTGTTCAACGTTGTACTTGAATGCTGCAGCGTCGGTGGCATCCAGCCGCACAACCGGAATGTTTGTCTTGAACACTGGTATCGGATGGTCAACCGCATCGATATCGTTACAAACGGTCATCGGGCCGGTTGGATGTTTGCACCCAACACCCGAAGATTTTTGCGTTGTAGGATACTTTGTGGCTTCCGAGACGGCGCAACAATCAGAGGCTCTTCAGCCTGTCCCGACAAAAACCTCCAATGAAATTGTACGTAACAGCAAGAAGCTGCAGGGGCGATCCAGGGGCCGATCTCTCTCTGCCCTTCCTTGTGGTTTCGGAGCAGGTTGCGCTTTCTTGCCTGCGCGGCGAATGTTGCAGCAGCGCCTGAGCAACCGAACTCTGTCGTTCTACGCCGCTCATATACAGGACCTACTATCCATCTGTAGTTAGCAGAAAACTTCTGCGAATACCTGGTGTTCGACACCTCTTCTAGGAGACAACAGCAACTCAAGCTTGTCTGCTCGTTCGAGAGCTTCTCACTTGGGAGTGATTTGTCAGGCTTTTCCTGCGGCGAACCGCTCATCCAACCGACACACTCACAGAGCCAGACAACGCCATTCGCAACTGCAGAAAGCAATAGTCTGTGTTTGGACAAGAGTCAGCTGGCCTGTGGGCCTGCAGCCTGCAGAGCAGACATGGACACACCCATGGTCTGCAGCAAAGTCTTTTCAAGGATCGGACTCCTGGGAAACCCTTCAGATGGCTTCTTTGGCAAAACTATTGCAGTGTCATGCGCCAACTTCTGGGCAGAGGTGTTCGTTTCTTCTTGCGTGGATTTTTGGAATGATGCTCTAGACAATTTCAGGGGATTTGCCATGCTAGATCACGTGAGTTCATGCATGCCATATGGCTGCTTCAGGTGCGTTTGAAGCCTGCTGACACCATAAGTTTCAAACCACACGCTCAGCATGACTTGCTACAGTACACCAGCTTGGAGCACCTTACACAGCAGATTGCTCAGCAAGGCTACTATGGCGGCATCCGTCTTCTGATGGTACTGATGCGTTGAAGTACGCTGCACAGTTTTACATGCAAGCTTGTCGTGCCTTTGTTCAGCTGCCTGGTCTTAGTCTAGTCACCTGAGGGAGAGAGTTGTACAACAGTCTGAGCTCAACCCATCAAGTCACAATCCAAGTATAGCTTGCTAGCGTGAGTGATATTGCTTCTTCAGGCAATGTGCAAGAGGTTCACAATGTACTGCCAAGAGCATGGCATAGAGCTTCAATCAAAAAACTTCTCATTGGAGTATGACACAAACATTCCTCGCCAGGCTGGTCTGTCAGGCTCATCAGCCATTGCGTGTGCAGCTCTGAACTGCCTTATGCAGTACTACGGCATTCAAGACAGGTATGCCTTGTGCTACCCAGTGACGCTCCCACATTTTGGTTTACCCAAGTTCCTAAGGTGTTAGGTGTTCTGAGCACAGGCACTGTCACAACACACACGTGTAAGCACTGTCTTGCTGAACATTGTATGCCAAGTGAGTTTTGTTGACTTCTAGGCAGCACCCCCTTTGGGTAGTCTTGCAACATTCTGATAAAACTGATTGTAACAAAGACATGACCATGTCCTGCAACACATGAGTGTGGTCGGCAGGATTCCATTGATTGAACGGCCTCAGTTGATACTGAGTGCTGAGGCGGAGCTTGGTATCACTGCAGGCCTGCAAGATAGAGTGATCCAGGTGAGACATGTCAGAGCATATGGGCCATTGTTGCTTTTGATCTTTGACCCATGTTGCAGCAATGTCATGAGCCATGCATCATACTCCAGCAAAGCCTGTCACAATTTACAGTCATACCCAGCTGGACTGACAGCTTTGAGCGTCTGGACACAAAGTTGTCAAGCTGCCAGGCCGTCTGTGCAACAGTGTCCTCGCTGCTTTTGCCTTGATACAATTCACAATGGTGTTCAGGTATATGGTGGGCTGATGTTCATGGACTTCAGCTCAGACACCGGACAGAACAGGTGCCTCCCCAGCCCTGCGTGAACAAGGGTGCTCTTGTTGCCTTTGAAGCGTAAAATGTTTGCAAGATCAGCTGCAAAGCTGCCTTCTAAGCTTTGCAGCTGATCTCGCAAACACCTCTACCACTTGCTACAGCACTTGCTGCAGTCTCTGCTACATTACTCGCTACAGAGTGCCTGCTGCAGCACTCACAGAAGAAGCTGCTACAGTGCCCTTGCTAAGTTTGTTTGCGAAGCGCAAGCATAAAGCAAATGCAGTGGCGTGTGCCAGGTTTGAAAGGCTTCCTGCAGCGCAACTGCCTCCCTTATGGCTGGTGTACAGCAACCACCCCAGCGACAGTGGAGCAGTGCACAGCCCTGTCAAGTCAAGATGGCTTACTGATTTGAATTTGAAGAGGGAGATGGCACAAATTGCTGCCCTAGCTGAGCAAGGCAGGTATGGACAAGTGAGGTGTCATGTCACGCTGCACTGGGGTGCAATTTGTGTATGCCTGGGTTGCATTTTTGACTCAGCGGGTACCTGCAAGCTGCTAGGCAACAGTGTGGACAATATCACACTGCATTAATATGCAGTTTGTGTATGCCTAGGTTGCATTTGGGACTCATTGAGTATCTGCAAGCTGCTGGGCAACAATGTGGACAATGTGCTTCCTGTGATGCCTGCTGAGCATGACTGACAGCGTCTTGCTCAATAAGGTTGCAGCTCAGCTTCAGCCTGGTTCACATGTTATCGTAACTCGTGTGCGATTGAAACAGTGAGAGAATGTGCAGCATGCACAAGCCTGAGTAGAGCAGAAGTACAGACAGCAAGCTGCTCGGCAACTTGCTTTAGATGAGTTGAGGTTGTCTTATTGCAGAGTAGCATTGGCTGAAGGTGATATGGCAAGTCTGGCAGATCTCATGAACACAAATTTTGATTTGAGACGAAGCATATTTGGAGATGATGCTCTTGGCGCCACCAATCTACACATGATTAGTCTCGCTCGCTCTGTGGGGGGTGAGTTTGGATACGAACACATATTCTGCTTTTCATCTGTTTATTCTCCTCCTCCTTTTTCATTTTCGTGGTGTGGTCTCCTTAAGCCACGTCCAACTACTCCTGTCATGAGAGCCGCCTGAGGAATGATTGTGTTGCATGCAATCTGAAGATAGAAGCAGCTTCAACTCTACCACATGTCTAGCCAAGAGGAACTTGTGTGTGCAGCTGCGGCCAAGTTCACTGGGAGCGGAGGGGCTATTGTGGTGCTCTGCCTTCAGGGCACTTCCCAAGTACAGAAGCTTCAGGATCTATGCCAGAAGGAAGGCTTCATCATGGTCAGAGTCATTGTAGGAGATCCCACCAACAATGCCACTGTTTGACATTCAATCTAGCAACCGAACTGTGTGCCATGCTTCTGTGATAAAGCCAATATCCATATGTGATTCTATCAAGGATCCATATGTGATTTTCCGCTCTGGTGAGAAGCTGTAATCTTGCAACTGTACATTCCTTGCCAAAGTAGGTGTGTCATTGAATACTGCTTTGCTCTATAACCACGTGTAATACTTGTAAGACTTGTCTTCAAATGCCTTGTATTGCTGTCTTTTGACAGGATTTGTCGGCCCATGTTGGTACTGCCATGGTAGTAAATACGGTAATTGCTCATCTTTTGAAAACCCTTGGGTTTTTCCAGAAAGTTGAGGCTGATCTCTTAGCCACCTTGTGCAAAGGTGTGGACAGAGCGCGGGACGTGGACCCGGATCAGCATTGCGCTCCACTACCTTTGTGATGATCGATCGCATTTATGCGATTGCACGTGATTCCAAGTGATTTCACAAATGTGAAATCAAATGAAATCAATCACCACAAAGGGGAATGTTAACAAAACATTCCAGCAATGATAATTGCTGTTAACGGCGGATTTCGCCTTGTCTTCGACGGTCAAGTTATCCTGTGCATCCTTGTCATCTTTGCCAAAAAGGGTATTCGCCCTTTCTTGGCACAGAAATCCAAGGATGCACAGGAAAACTTGGCAAGACCCAGATTCCGATTTGGGTTAATAACCTCGGGCGGGGCATCACTGCACCTTCCAGGTATGGGTTGGAAGTTGGCACAGGCCCAGCGAAGCAGGCATTGCTTGGTACGCGTCGAATGCGCATTGTCCGACTCTTGTGGCAGGGTCGCCGCGATGCACAGTCTTGACGTGGTACTTTGCGCACCAACTTAGAGCAAAGCGATCGACTGCCTTGCAGCCAGAAAGCTCCTGCAAGTTCACAACATAACGCAGGTTCGTTACCATGAGCTGGTGGTGCAACACTGTGCCGTGTTGTTGTACAGATCAAACAGACTGCAGTAGTAGAGTGTGGTATATTTTGCAGAAAACACCTGCTCAGCAGTATGGGTTTGTTGCCTTGCATCCAAACAGCATCAAGACTTGACAGCACACAGACATCTATCTGTCTGAGCCGCTAGAGCTCTATTTGATCAAACAAAGATTTTGTAGCATTGCCTGCAGCTCTGATAGGCGCTGCATGGATATCTTGTGAAGTATGCTTTGCAGACGGGGCCTCAATATACTGAGCGCACTGGCTGAGCCGTCTACTGGGAATGAAATTTGGTAAAGGCCACTTGTTTTAGCCCGCATAGTGACTGATTTGCCTTTCTTTTTGGTGCAACTGTTGCCTTTGCTTTGGTTTGTATCAGGCTTTGGCAATGGCTGCAGCAGTGCAAAGAGAACCTTGTTGACGTCCTCATCCACATCAAGCTCATACACCTCTGCAAATACAGCCTGCAACAAACAACAAGCTGTGTATAAGCAGCAGGCAAACTTTGTTCTGAAACACAATTCTGCCACACACAAGAAATATGGCTCTGAGGTGGAGCATGCAGCAGTCACGCAGTCTTGCTGAAGAGTCAGTGCTCACCTGACAGATGACACACTGAACCATGCTTTTCATGCATCCCAAGTCTGCAGTCCATATTTAGTAGTACTCTTGGGGCTGAGATTCATAAGCATAGGCATTGCTACAGATGCATGATTTGTGCATGCTTTGCATGGCTTGCATGATTTGTGCAAGATTTGCATGGCTTAAGTTCTGCATCAGTGAGCAAGCATCCAACCTGCAGAGCCTTGACAGCAGCCTTGTAGGGCTCTGTAGCCCTGGACACGCAATTCACAACCAGCATGCCCTTCCCCTTCAACACCTGCCTTGCATGCTGCAAGAACTCAGGCTCCAAAAATGCTGCAGGAGGGCATGACATTGCCACTGATGCATCTCCTGACCCAGCATCCACAATGAGCACATCCAGTTGCTGCCTGGACAATGACTTGGCACCATGTGGACTTTGACGGAGTTTGCTGTCAGCACTGTGTCCTGTTTGTTCGTGCTGTTCTGGAAGCTGTGCAGGAGTTGATGGAGTTGATGGGTCGTTACTCATGCTTCCTGAGTCAGCTGGAGAGCCTGAGCTGAGACTTTGAGCTAGCTGAGCAACTGCTTCGAGTCCATCCCCTACGGTGGCCTGCAGTGCATACCAGCGTCACCACCTCAGTATTGCTGACATGACTCAATGCAAACCTGGTGTAATGCAAGGGCTCTGTGCCATGCCTTGTGCAAGCTGCATTGTTTTCCGGCAGCCATAAGAATTGTGCGTGTTGCTAAAACCCCATGTTTCAATCTCTGACAGGCAGGTGGCAACATAGCACCACAGACATGCAGCCAGCTGGGGCGCAATCACACATGACATACAGCATGTCCAACAATGCAACAGCTGAACAGCAGGAATGAGGCAGTAAGCTAAGTGAAATGGAGCTTTACCTGCAAACTAGCTGAGTCAGCAAAGCCAAAGTGACGGCGAGCCAGGTCCACGACAACAGGGTCCAGCTCCACTGACTGTACATCCATGCCACAGTGTTTGTTCAGGAACACAGGCAGGCCACCCCCACCCAGACCCACAACCATAGCCTGGGGCCTTGAGCTTGGCCCCCCTTGACTCTGTCCCAAAACGTCCTGAGGCTTTGCTGACTGCTGGTCCTGTTGGTGTGGTTGGCTGTTGGATTGCTGTGAAGCTTGTTGAGAATCCTGTTGCGCTATTTGTGCCAGGGTGATCAGGTGGGGCTGGATGAGTGACAATCCAGCAACGATTCCCTTGTGATAGTCACATGCCAGATGACTATGATCCACAGACAAAGTCTGGGTCCCATGGGTTGCAGCACTCGGCCCTTCGAAACCTGAATTTGCCTGCTTAGCAGCCTTCCCCTTTGCTTTGCCCAGCGTGCCATTTGTGCTGGTGCCAGGAACAGCAGCACCGGTACTGCGCTCGCTAGCTTCTGTTGCTGGTGAGGCTTCTGTGGTCTGACCATTCTTGATTGAGGAGCGCAGGACAGCCTCAGATTGCACCAGGTTTCTGTTGCTTGTGAAGACCATGCGCCGAAGCAGTGTGTCAGGGGCGCCGTCATTCTGCACTGTGACGTCCTCAATGCTGATACGGCCTGTCAGTGCTGACTCAGCCTCTTCCAGCACAGTCCTGCACCCCAATGTCAAAGAATTAGATGCAAAGTTATGAAGAAAATTCACATTGGTTTTTCGAATGATGCAGTATGCAGGGCAGACTCTGATAGCCGCTGCAGTATCTGCTGCTATAGTAAGTGGCAAGCAAGTCTGTTGCAAGCGCGTGCCAGGCACAGTAGCATGGATAAACCTCTTTAAAGTTGTCAAACAGTGAAACTCTTCCTGGCATCAAGAGGCTTACTCATGATGATGCTCTATACAAATGCGGACAAGCGCCTGAAGCTGTATAAACAAAAGGCAAATGGTTGCAGGACTGTGCATGCTGCAAAGCTCATGCCACCGTTGCTGCAATCTGTTTGCAATTGATTCTTTCTAAATGCATTCAGGTGCGTTCAGTCTCGCTGGCCCCTTCATCATGTAAGATGAATGAATGAATGCATGCTATGGACCCCACCTGCTGCCAATGCCTTCCTGAGTGGTCATGAAAGGGATGGCAGCTTCTAACTGGCGGCTGGCAATGGGAGCCAGGTCCATGACCAAAGGGGAAAGCTCCCCTTGAACTGCCTTCATGCTGCCAAAGATGTGCCCTCTGTTGAGGGACACCAAAATGACCCTCTTGGCAGAACACCCCTGGGCCACCTGCCCTTGGCCCTCGGGGGAGGAGAACAACCATTCATGCTCACGCCCCTACACTCGCATCCCCTTGCACCACCTTAGGGTTGATGTATCTGTGTTGACTTCAGACTGCATTGTGTGCGTATGATATCAGAGCACGTATAACCTGACTCATCATCTTTTCAGCAAAACCACTCCGAGAACAAGCCTTGGTACAGGTGACATGCCAGTGTAGCCATTTGCATGCAGTTTTCATATTCATTGAAAGGGTATGACTAGTACTGACTACTGGCACTTGCTCTCATGTCAGCCGTGCACAGAGATGCATATGGCTTTGTGGCAATGAGACATCACAGAACAAGTGAGGCTAACCTGAGGCACTATAAAGACAGCACAATCACGCACAGCCTGCTTTGCTGCAGTTGCGTCCACATCCAGCACAGCTGCAGTGAACCTAGCAGAGTGATTGCCTTCGCCATTGCCATCTGATGACATGTCTCTGCCTGACACTCTTGCAGCAGGCTGTGGCAGAGACACAACACAGCGCCTGCCAGGCTTGAGCTGATCAAACTGAGCACTTGCGGGTTTGACATCAGGCAGAGAGGGTTTGTCAGGCTGTGTTCTGCGGCCTGATGCTCTTAGCCTGTTTTCCTGCTCCACTACCTGCATACACACATCTTCTTTCTGGTCACTGACTGCAGCCTTCTTACACTGCTACTGAATACACAGCGGCATAAATCAGGTGCGAAAGCCAGACAGGGGCAAAACGCTGGTCCCAATGACACACACAGAGACCAGAAACCAAATTGGATGCAGAAATCTGCTGCTGTAAATGTGCTCATGCAGATGCTGTCTGGAACAAGGCATCTTTGCAGAAATATGTGTAATCAAACGCAGAAGACACCAAAGGTGCACCTTGATAACATCAGCCAGCTGTTCAGAGTTGACCACTCCTGCCTCAGCCCCAAACGATAGTTGCACCAAAGGCACTGCTGTACAAGCTTGCTTGTCGTCAACACCATCACTGCTGTGCCCATCTTCAGAATGGACGTCATCTATCTGACCATCCACTTCATCTTGCTGCTGCTCTCGCTGCCACGGTTGAGTTTCTGGTTTGGATGTGGGCTGGGGAATGTGTGTGATTGTGACAAGCAGAGGCTGCAGTGGTGATTTGGCCATGTCAGGTGAAGGTGGGACTCTGTCAATGGCTATGCTCCACCCCAAGCCAAATGATGACAGCAGCTTGGCTGCAAGACACAGCAGCACTCTGCGTAACTGCACCTTTGCTGCAATACGTCATGAGTAAACAGGCAAGCCAGCTCAGAAAGAGAAATATGTTGAATGAGCGGTGAATGAGGTGCATGAGCGATGCGCATGTCGAGAATAGCAATTGGCCAATGAAAGAGGTGGTGCAAACAGCAACTGTGCTGCATTTGTGCATTGAGCACTTTGCAATTCAGGCAGCAACTGAGACAGCCACTCAGACAGCCACTGAGACAGCAGCAGTATGGATAGTGCGCTCACTCAAGACATGAGTCTGGCCTAAAGTGACACACAGGTACTGGCCATCACAGCTGGCAAGCACCCTCTGGACTTCTGATAGGAGCTTGCCCCCAGCAACTCCAGCAGCATCTGTATCCTCTCCCATCAGAGCATCAAGAGCACCTTTGTCAAATGCAATGTGGAAGCTTTCATCCTTGAACTGCAACCAAAAAGCATGCTGGCATGCCAGCATACAACTGACAAGGCAATGCTGTGTATGCATGTTTGCAGATGATAGCTGGACAATGTACAATCCAGAATGCATGAGCTTTGAGTCAGGCATCAGGATGCGTGTTTGCATGCATCATAGGAGCACTGCATCGTGCACTTTTCTCCTTTTGCGAAAGCAGTGTCGATGACAGCATATAACCTACTGTCATCTGTGTCATGTCCATTACAATCCACTTCATCTGTGGCCTTTGTCGTAGGTTTTTCACCATCATCTCCTTGATGCAAATCTTGCTGAAGTCGATATTGGTAATAGAGCGGCAGCCAGCGTCATACCTGCAGTGAGGCTTGAAAGCTGAGATGCAGGGCAAGCAGACACCTTTAGCATTAATCACTTGCAAAGTTCAAGGTTGGACGACTGTCTGGCATGTGATGCTCACATCTGAGCCGAAAGATCGGAGTTGCCGCAGCCCAGCATCAAAATTTGCTTGTTAGGTCTGGCACACGCACCCCACACCAAAGACTGCAGCTGCTTCCACTCTCCATACCACTCGAAGGCCTTCCGATTGTGTTTTTGAAAAAAGCCGTCCCAAAACTTTACTGATCGGAATTCCTCAAAGTCCTCCGGAACCAGGCCGTCGAAAGTCATGGTCGTCAACCTACTGCCCACACTACTCACACCGTTGATGTCGAATGAGTCCCAACGGACTTGTCGTAACGCGTTGTCTCAGAAGTGACTAGACGCGCATCTTCGAAATCAGGGGTCTCAAGAGCATCCCGTCGACGCTCGCAGTTTCAATTGCAGTTGACGTCCCGTGTGGCATATGCATGCTTAAACAGGCACATGACTCACCTGGCCGCCTGAACAAGCAAAGTCGACGAAACAGGAGTTGTACGCTTGCAGTGCCACCCCGTGCGTGCTTGTGTTGCTTCAGCAGCGTTAGCCGTTTGCATTACCGCGTACAGTCTGCTCCGCGAGCTGTGCAGCCGCGTATGCTCCGATCAAGGACGTGTCAACACAAGCAAAGGTGGTCTGCTACTCTTTAGGCAGACATGCGTTTGGAGAAGTGCTGGTTCTGCTCTAGCACAATATATCCTGGACATGGAATCAGCTTCGTCCGCAATGATGCTTCGGTACGGATTCAGAAGCTGCAGCAGCAACTCCTGTACTGCAGCCTAAGGCAACATACTGACAAGATTGTGCAACCTTACTGCAGGTTTTCAATTTCTGCCGCAGCAAATGCCACAAGAACTTCAAAATGAAGCGAAATCCGAGGAAGGTCAAGTGGACAAAGGCGTACAGAAAGCTTGCTGGCAAGGAACTGGCTGAGGTATGTTGAACCTGTTTCCCGCATGATGAAAGCTGCACGCCTTGCTCACTCTGAAGCCTGCAGCCAACGAGCAAACGAGCTGTGTTTTGCAGGACACTACGTTTGAGATGGAAAGACAGCGCAACAAACCTGTGAAATACAACAGAGAGCTTGTTCATAAGTCTGTAAAGGCTATGCAGAAGGTGGAAGAGGTATGCAAAGCCCTGACAAGCTACATGACCACATTAATCTATGTCACAAGAATACATAACTATCACTATCTCAAGCACTTTGCTTATGTTCTATGTCACCTGTTGCATGCGCACTTGATGGAGTGCTCCACAACAAGAACATGTTGCAGCAAGTTTTCTGTTGTATCAATGCAGGTCCGTGTGGCTCGCCAGGATCGTTTCCATGAAGCTCGCATGAAGCGTGCTGCCAAGCAACAGAACAGAGCAGACCAGAAAGAGCTTGAAACAGGCATTGACCTCATTGAGGCTCCTGTCGCCCGGTTGCACAGAGAGCAAGCAGCTCAAGCAGAAGCTGAAGTCCAGCCTATGGCAGTTGAGCAGGCAGAGCCTGTCAAGGAGAAGGTCCAGGCGAAGGAGAAGGCAGTCAAGCAGAAGCTGCGAATACCTGTGGAGAAGCCGAAGAAGAGGGTCACAGCAATGGAGTCCTAGTTGTATCCCCACCCAGACACAGACAGTATTGAGCTCAGCCTTTGCTGTCCACACCCATAATGAGTGTGTCGCATGAGTCAGACCAAGCAGTCAGCTCACAGCCTCTATCAGGCTGTGTAACTGACACAGTGTCCATTGCAGATGCGCCACAGAAATGCACGAGTCCAGGATGAACGAACCAGTAGCAGCCGTAGCCTGTAGTTTGAAGACCTTCAGTGAAAGCATATTGTACCAAAACATTTCGAGTAACACAACCATTGGTGTTTTGCAATAGCAAACTTTGAATAGAACAAGACTAAGCAGAGGCAGTACATTGATTCTGCAGTGATTTTGTCAGGCAGATGTTGCGCTTTAATCGTATGTCTTCTGCCTATTTTCTTCACTTTGCAGGAAGTCCAGAGCATCCTCTTTGGTCACAACATCAATCCTACAAGATCATGAAGTTGCCTGTGAGTAGCTGTATACATCATTACGCTGCTGCATAAGCAACAAGACTTATGCCTTGCATCTGACAGGGAAAGCCTTGCAATAAAGTGCAAGGAGTGAACAAGTTGATTTACCTTGATATTCGATTCTGATGTGACACTCCGTACACCTTGTCAGTTTCATGGATGATCTGAGGGTGGAAGGTAGTGATGATGAACTGAGCAGGGTTGCGAGGGTCATTGGCTTGCTTGGCCAGCATCTTGGCTACTGTTGTCCGGTACTGCACAACAGACAGGCATTTTTGAGTGCTCCTTGCCCGTGATCCGCGTTTACCCGCACAAGCAGTCACGACAAGTCTGTGATATGGCACAAGTTAGTTTATTTGTGTGAGTGTGGATGCAAGAATGCTCTGCGGGACAGTAGCAGAACAAGGAAAGCAAGTATGGGCTGTGTTGTGCCGCTACGAGCAAATGGGCAAGCTGTCAATAATGCATGACACACAGGCATCCTTGTGGACAGAAAATGGCTATAGTCTCTGCATTGTCATGAACTGTGTCCCGGGGGCCCCAAGCCAACCCCAGAATGAACAGGGGCCCCTCTTCGACTGCGGAGGAACCTCTGTGTTGTACGCAAAAGTCTTGATGGGAACAAGAATCTGCTGAGACTCAGGCCTAGGGGTGTGCAAATTACCTTTCGTCAATCATTACTGAATGGTAACGTTACTGCAATTACTGCTAATTTACTGTTGGGGTCGTGGAATAAGGTAATTTGAGCATTTTGTGTTTCATTTCATTTCATAGAAAATGGGCAAAATAGGCCCAAATATGCCAAAATGAGGGATAATTGGTGGCAATAAAAGGTTTTGTCGAGGGGTTCTGGGAGAATTTGGCAAATTTCAGACCTGCAAAACCTATCAAAACAGGTAAACCCCTGGTTTGAGGTAGGAATATTGCTCGAGAATTTGTTCAACTTGGCAGATGCATTTCCCTCAGCAAGAACAGTGCTTTGCCGCTTCAAAAATTGAAATCGGCCATGTATAGCATTTGGACAGTAATAGTTTTATAGTAAATTACTGCGTTGCTTACCAATTGGTAATGTTACTGGGTAATTACATACATTGGACCCGTGAAAAGAGTAATTTGCACATCCCTACTCAGGCCCCATGCACAATAACATTTGATGATTTTCAAGCTACATGCAGTAACTCTGAAAAGAAAGTGCTGACATTCAACTTCAGCAAGACAATGACTTATCAGATGTGCTGCATGACGCGCTCAGCTGTGCCAATGCTGGAGGTGCTGAAGCAATGCAAAGAACCAAGACCATGCAGCACAGACTGCATTGGTATTTGCAGAGCACTGCCACAATGTGGTGCAGCCATCTCACAACAACAACAGCAACAACAACACCAATCTGCGGCAAGAAGCATCACAAGCACAGACAACTTGAGGTGCTGCTAACCTGTGGGTCCAGGGCAGCATCAATCTCATCAAACAGGTAGAAGGGCGCTGGGTCACATCTCTGAATAGCAAAGATGAGTGCCAAAGCCACCAGAGTCTTCTGCCCTCCTGACAGCTGCTTCATTGCCATTGTCTCCCCACTGCCAAATGACACCTGTATGCATGTTTGTGTGTCATGTTGCGCTGAGTGTGCTGCACAAAATGCAACGCAAAACAGTGCTATCACAGATGCTGTGCACAACTCTCCTGGTGATTTTGAATACAGCCCATGTCTGTATGCACCGCATCATTCTGTCGGTGGACTGTCATTGCAGCAGCCGTTGTATGTGCAAGGCCTTGTCTTGATGTTATGACTTTCAAGTACAACAGGCGGCCATGCAGACATAGTTGGAGAGTCTTGTCCTGCACGTAGCCTAGCTCATCATGAGCCAGAAAGCAATAAAAACACTGTGATTGTAGATTGGCTATGCTGACCCAGCCCATGAGTCACAGCTCGAGCAAGTGCTACCTTGACTTTGACTCCAGCATAGCGTTCCATGGCATCAGGTCTGTCACTGGGGCCAGCCTCTTCCTCCTCTTCAGCCTCTGGCTCATCCTGAGGGTCAGGGCGCAGGCGCTTCTGCATGACCAGCTCCCCCCGCCCCCCGGAGGCCAGCTCCCCAAAGATCTCCCTGAAGTTTTTGGCCACTTGCTGCAACCACATTCAGCAGAGTTAAGGCACCTGACAAACGCCCTGCTTGATCTGTCATAAAACGCAGCAAGAAACAGCTCCCCAAAGATTTCCCTGAAGTTTTTGGCCACTTGCTGCAACCACACTCAGCAGCATTAGTGCACCTGACAAACGCCCTGCTTGACCTGTCATGAAAGGCAGCAAGAAACAGCTCCCCAAAGATCTTCCTGAAGTTTTGGCAACCACATTCAGCAGAGTTAGTGCACCTGACAGACGCCCTGCTTGATCTGTTGTAAAGGTAGCATGAAACAGGTATAATGCTGAATTCACCAAACGGTAGCTCTTGTGCAGCTGAGAGGGCAACAAGCGCAGTGAATGCAAATGAATCACATGACAGCAGCGAAGCCATCGTGAGCAACATGGCCTGCGGTGAGCATTGTATGGAGATTACATCTCATGAAGCATGCATGAGCTGCATCTCTTCAGGCTGCTTTCTGCAAGAAGGTGCAAAGGGCATGGCATGCAAGAAAGGCAGCCACCTTCCAAGTGTCTGCTTGAGAACCAAGACAGCATCAGTGTATCAGGACGTCAACATCAAATTGCATCCATGCAACAGAAACACGCACTGCAGCTTGCGAAATTGAGACAAAGTTGATTAGGCCCGAGACAAAACCAAGCATCACTCATGACGCGTCACCCAGACATCACGCTTTGCTCCTGTGTCTATCCATTCGGACCCAGCACTGGCCATCACTGCCAAGGCTGGGCTACCCCCAAGTCATGGGGAATTTGCATGAAGAATATTTACCTTGAAGGTGCGCTCAATGGCTTCATCCTTACGCATGTCCAGGGTCTGGATGAGCTGCTTGATCTTATCCTCACCGCGCCCATTCTCAGTCTGCCTTCTGGCCAGCTCCTCACGCTGCTCTGTGAAGTTGGTGTACTGGTCCAGCGCCTTCTTGTTCACATGGCTGCAAGACACAAGTCCTGTCAGCTGATGAACACACAACCCATTTTGATAGCTGAGCTGCGCTGGGGAGTTGCTGTACCGGTACAGATGGCTGCAGCATAAGTTCAAGGTCACCAGATCCTCTGCAAGAGCTGTATTTATTGCCACATGACTGCAAGAGATGTATTCATTCAACAGATACAGAAATAGGCCTTTGCAACAGCTGAGCAAAACTGTGTTGCCATGCAGCTCAGCTGCCTGTCTGAGGCTGGCTGAGTAAGTAAGGACACGACATTGTGCATGTAGTACAGAGATTGGCCGTTTGTGTGACTGCAGCAAGATGCACATAGTCAGCAGATGCAGTTCAGACGCATATGATCCATGGTCAGCAGACACAGCAGTACTGTTATACAACAGCTGAGCTGCTTTTTGGCTGTCACTCTGCTGGACATCACAAAGCTGATAATACGCTTAGCTTGTTTGCTGAGCAGTGAGCAGCTGAGCCTTCAGCAGCTTCAAGACAAGCTAAAACTAGACAAGTTGGGATGCAGAGTGATGCTGAGATGTGCTGTGGACAAAGGCACAATGCATGTGGGCATCATGCACGTCAACATCCACATCTGGTAGACCTTATAAAGATGCACAAGACAGACGGCTTTGGAGAGACAAGACTTGTCTCGCACGCACCTAGCTCATCACGAGCTGGAAAGCAAAATTATTGTTATTGTTATTATCCACACCTGAACTTCTTGAGCTGTGTGTTGGCCTTTTGCAGCAGCTTGTGCAGCTCCTGGAGGCTGTGGTCACGCCACTTCTCAAAGGCTTCAGATGGCAGGCTGCCCAAGTCCTTGATCTTGCGCTCCAGCTCTGTGCGCTTGCCTTGCAACGCGCTGCGCTTGCTCATCAGCGTCTCCAAAGCTTTCTGCTCATCCTGCCAAACAACATGTACAAAGAGTCAGGCAGATGCGCTCGACACCGTGGCACAAATTGGTGTCAAATTGATGGCAGCTTTTGCCTGCTCACTGCTTATCAGCATCTTCAGAGGCTTCATGCCGTCTTGCATGCATGGGTAGTCACAGTCACAGAAGCATCAGCAGTATACGCAACACAACACTTTGGAGGTTCATACAAACAAGCTCTGAATAAGAGTCTGGTAGGCTTTTGCCTGCTTCTGTTTTTACTGCAGCATTGATCTGAGTGAAGCATGCGAGGGCTGCAGGCTCTCCTGTCAGCAAGTTGCCATAGTGCGTATGCAAACCAGGGGGCATCAAGGTGTTTTGCCAATAGGCATGATGCAAAGGGCCCAAGCTACAAAGCAATCTTTTGACACGTGCACACACGTGCACACACACACACACACACACACGCGCGCGCGCTCACACACACACGTGCACACACACTGTGGCATCACCACGCAGGAGCATCTTGGTCACATCTCTAGCAAGCCTTGCACTCAAACAAAGTCAAATAGCATTCCCAGGTTTGACATGCACAGCTGCAACAAAGTGCTGAGACAGTAGCTGTACCTGCACATGCTGGGCCTCAGAAGTCTCTGTGTCTTTCAGGTTGACAACCTCTTCCTTCAGGTCTCGCACTTGCTTGGTAGCCTCCTCCAACTCCCCTTCAAGTCTGCGCTCCCTCTCACTCAGCTCCTTCACTGCCGCCTCTGCAGCCTGTGCTTCCTTCCTCCTGGACTCCAATCTTTGCCTGCACACACACACATACTCATGACATATCAGTCAGCCATATGTCATACCCCTCATTGGATGGCTGCCTCACATCAGCCTGCTCAGACAGCAGCCTGTGCTTGATCTGTCATTGTCTCTAGCCTTGTCTGCACGTACAAGCCGCATGTGATCAGCCAGATGAGGTGGTCCCAGAAATGTACTCTCCACCTTGCTGCCTGCCCGTGCTTCCTTTCTCCTTGTCTCTGCCTTTTGTCTGCACACACACATGACAAACCAGCTAGCCAGACATGGTGATGACAGCAACACACACACACACACACACACACACACACACACACACACACACACACACACACACACACACATCGACTCTCATGCACACGCAAGGATTATGCACCAAGACACAAACAAAGGCACATCAGACACACACACAGACACACACACACACCTGTCAGCCTCTACATCAGCTTGCTCAAGGCGGTGAGTGAGCTCGTGGCGGCGCTTGAGCAGGTTGGTGTTGAGCACATCCTGCAGCTCTGTGACTCGCGCCTCCTCCTCCATACGCTGCCCACTCACCCTCACCACCTCCTCCTGCACATGCGTCATGATGACAACAATAATAGTAATGCGGGCTTAGCCAGCAGGCATCAGGTGCATCAAACGCAAGTCAGCAGTAGTCCCACCTTGCTTTGTTGATTGTGGCAGAGGTGCACGCAACAAGACAGACACAGCCTGATGTATGTGATTGTTGTGAAGCAGGTGTTGTGAAGAGCCACTTTGCTGCGCTGTTTTGCATGACCACAAGTGCAGATGGTCAAGTCGTAGAATTCATAACAAGAACTTTTTGCCCACATGTGCTGTTGGGCTTTTAGCATCAGCACAGGGTACCGCACACCTGCTCAATGCTGTTGTTGCAGGGAAACAATACTGAGCTGTGACTATCATGGAGATGATACAGGCTGAGCTATGTGAGCAGAAGACAGCTGCCAGGCAACAATCTTGCAATTTGCGCAATCCTTGCATGACCTCCATGTGACGTAGCATCTACAACAACAAGAAGAAGAAGAAGAAGGAAAGATGATGACGATGATGATGATGCTGATGATGATGACGCTAACAGGAGTCACAGTAGTGTATAGCAGTCAAGCTGACCTGCAGCTGCTTGAGCCTTGGAGTCAGGTCAGCAAGCTCCTGTCTCTCCACAGCAGACAGGTGGTTGTGCAGCTCGCTATACAGCTCGGCCTGGTGCTCCTGTACGCTCTGCTTCAGCTCCTGTATGTTGCCCTCAACCGTCTGCAGCCGCGTCTCCTTCTGCTCCAGCTGCTTGCGCAAGCTGCTCTCCTGTTGAGTCAGGCTTGCCAGGTCGCTCTCCAGCTGTGCTATGCCCTCTCTACAAGCAACAGACAGCCGTAAGCAGCTGCAGAAACCTAGTGGATGTGACGGTGAACAGCCACCACAAAGTGGACCCATATTGGTTACTGCGATTGGTCAAGCTTGTCAGGTCAGATTCCAGCTGTGCTATGCCGTCTCTACAAGCAACAGACAGCCGCAAGAAACTGCAGAAATGTAGTGGATGTGATGGTGAGCAGCCACAAATTGGACTCATGTTGGTTCCCGCAATGTCCCAGCTGCTTGCCAAAGCTGCGCTTCAGGTGAGTCAACCTTGTCAGATCCAGTGAGCAGCCACAGATTAGACCCATTTGTATTCCTGCGACATCCCAGGTGCTGGTCAAAACTGCCCTCCTGCTGATTCAGGTTTTTCAGGTGGCTTTCAGCTGTGCTATGCCAACCCCGCAAGCAACAGACAGCCGTCGGGCAGCCACACGGCTGGAGTGACAAAGCCCATGGTCCAACTAGAGTGTAGCTGTGCCATGCACGACTTGGGTGGAGCTGACAGTGACAAAGCCTTTAGTGGCTGTACCAAAATCACATCAGATGCCTGCAGATCACGCAACTTATACACAGCATATCCAGAAAACTTGCTGAAGATGGCCAATGACAGGTGCCTTGTAGCTTATGTTGTTCTGCCCTGATTGTCAGGACTGCATGGCCTAGGCAACATGAACATGCAGTGCAACAGCAGAATGGGTTACTTGAGGTAGTGCTGCTTGGGCTCCAGGCGCTGCATCTCTGTCAAGATGGCATTCAGGTCATTCTCCACTTGCATGGCCTGGGCCTCGCGCTTCTCTGCGCCATCGTTTGCCTTGTCCACCTGCTCTTGCAGATCCTTGATGGCCTTCATCAACTCCAGCCTTGACCTGCAGTGAGCACTCAGTGCTCAGCACTCAGCTGACGCAGCAGTTAGTCATGTAGGCAAATCCAACACTTCTTCAAGGTCCAAATAGTACTGAATGCTTGCACATGCATTGCTGTCAAGAGGGCAAGGACCAGCTGAGAGCATGTACAAAGCTGCTCGTCACAAGAGTTCAGACAGGCTTTTGAACTGATGGGTTATGAGCAATGTCTATGCAGGTGTAGAAACACATCAACACACATTATTGATGGTACACTGACTGCCAGAACAGGGCCTGATACAAGGAGCTATTCAGGACTGTACACACCTGATCTTACAGGAGACACTTATATGATGAGTGAATGAATGGACGAATGAATGACAGCAGGTCAGCACTCTTGAGATCAAGAAAACTATAAGAAACTCATGCATCAGTGACTGATGACAGGAGGAGGCACGAAGCAGCAGAACATGCCACCCTGTCCATACGACAAATATTCAACAGGATACGCTGCACAACACACACCTGCTGAGGTCGTGGAAGCCTCCTTTGAAGACCCCCTTCTTGCTGACCTGGGTCCCTGCCATGGTTACCCCGTCCAGGTTGTCCCGGTGTGCCACCTTGTTGGCCACATCCACATCCTTGCACACCATGGTCCTGCCAAACACCTGCGCATGCACTGCCCATGTCACACTCACACAAATGCATGCATGACAGGCAGACAACATCTGGCATGCTGTGGTCCTGCCAAACACCTGCACCTGCACGGCCCATGTCACACTCACACACAAACATGCATGCAACGATATCTGGCATGCTATAGTCCTGCCAACACCTGCGGATACACTGCCCATGTCACACTCACACAAATGCATGCATGACAGGCAGACAATATCTGGCATGCTATGGTCCTGCCAAACACCTGCACCTGCACTGCCCATGTCACACTCACACACAAACATGCATGCATGACAGGCAGACGATATCTGGCATGCTATAGTCCTGCCGAGCACCTGCACATGCACTGCGGATGTCATACTCTCTCACACACACACACACACACACACACACACACACACACACACACACACACACACACACGCACGCACGCACACACACATGCATGCATGACAGGCAGATGATGTTTGCTATTGTATCCTTGCACACCATGGTCCTGCGAAACACCTGCACATGCGCTGCCCATGTCGCACTCACACACATGCATGACAGGCAGATGGTTGTTGCTCTATTGTGTCCTTGCATGCTAGGGCGTTGCCAAACACCTGCACACGCGCTGCCCATATCACACGCACACACATGCATGCATGCATGACAGGCAGACAACATCTGCTATTGTGTCCTGGCATGCTATAGCCTTGCCAAGCACCTACACACGCAGTGCTGATTTCACAGGACTCTGAGGGCAGTTGGGCACAGGCAGCTGACGACACAGGCTGCCTGGTGCCTGACGTGATCAAGCTTCTCACCTGCTTCATTGCTGGTGCAAACTTGGAGCTGAACTTCAACAGCTTGAGCATTGGCACAGCATCAGAGCCGTGATGCTCAGGGTAGTTCACATCAGAGGGGTTGATCCTGTTCAGTGGCAGGAATGTGGCTCGTCCCATCTTGTCCCTTGTCAGCACTTCTACTATTTTGGTAGCCACGGTGTCATTGTCTACCACTACATGGAAGAGCTGGTTGCCCCCAGTCACCTCTACAGCTGTGTGCAGGTTTGGATTGCAGCTCAGCAGCTCTAGCAACACTCCATGAACACCCCTGCAAACAGGGTTGTGAGAGAAGCCACAAATAACATTGGACCGCAATTGCAAAAGAACGCAAATGTGGCTATGCTGAGTGGCTTTCATATCAATGCAGTGCAGACACAGATCACCACACACTGCTGTACACCATCGCCAGCAGTGCTTCAAGTCTCACTTGTAGCACCATGCTGCACAAGGACCATACAGGAGTGCTCTGCCGCATTGACCACCACAGATCAATGTTGCACCGGGCTGCCGCCTTAGGAGGCTCCTGTTATGATCGCTGAAAAGCGTAAACTTTTCTTTTCCTTCTTTCAAATCAATGCTGACATGGATGCAGCACCATCTTCAGGAACGTAATCACTGCAAGGTAAGGAAAGCACGGCACTACAGCAGCCATGATTTCAACATAGGTCACAAGTCAAGCACTCACTGTATGTTGTGTGTGCGAGTGACTTGCTTCACAGCCTGCAGGCCTCTGTTGATGTCCCTGGCAATGGCATTCTCCAGCCGCCGCTCCTTCTGTAACAGC
>JAABUK010003586.1_pt1 | contig 26125 bp, 24 predicted proteins | sample 5559141 | NCBI WGS metagenome assembly JAABUK01 (sample SAMN10711869, study PRJNA513367) | rock metagenome | isolation source: Antarctica rocks | place: Antarctica: Victoria Land, Pudding Butte nord | collected 2016-01-03 | reverse complement strand
ACACGCTAGCGATCTAGCGTGCCTTCGTGAGTAAAACTCACGACGTGTTGCATCTTCTTTCTTCTTCAGCTTTGAACTTCTAGTTAGAATACACTCATATGATTCGCTCTATGCAGACTCATAACATTAGTTCAAAGCTCATTAACCTTGCTATCGACGTGTAGACGATATAAAAACAAGCTACACAACTCAAACCAAAAGTCGAAACCAGAAATTTTGACAGCAGAATCAGAACTCAAGCTCAGAAAGCTTGATAGAAACCAGAAATTTCTAAAGAAGAATCTTGATTTGAAATCAGAAATTTCAATAGAATCAGAATCAAAGAACACGAACGCGTTGCTCTTGACTAACTCTTTATTGAGCTTGTCATCAGAAATCAGAAATTTCAGCAGTACTTGAACTCAGAAAGTTCAATAAAGTAACATCGAAATCTCGATCAGCAATTTTCTACCCATATCATGACTAGAAGCACAGAATCAGAATCAGTGAGCATTGCTCGCTATGACTTTTGAAATGTTAGAAGAGAATCACTTCTATCACAGAATTGAACAGCATCAGAAGAAGAAGGCACGAATGTGTCATCAGATACAGAAGAAGAGAACATGAACATGTTGTTCTTTGATCACGAAATGATCAAGATCAGCATCAGCACTGAACTGAATGCTTGAATAAGCACTCATGAAGCAGACGACATCATTGTCTTTATCAAGTACATATGTCAACAGCACGACATCGAAATCAAGACTCACAATGACATGATTCAGATGTTAGAAGATGTCAACGAGATAAACATCATGTTGAAAGCTGCGCAGACGCGTCTGCAGAAAGAGATGAGAGACAAGAACATGATTATACATCATTTAGAAACTGCATCAAGTTGACAAAGCACTTTGATCTCTGAAGATCATTTCTTGAAATTGATCAAATTATTGAACTCTTCACTGTTTAAAGATTCATTGCAGAATGTAGATAATTGACTATCATGAATGTGAAATAAGCTGAAGGCAAACAAGAATCACTTTTCTATCAAAGAGTTGAAGATTATCTACATCAAAAGTTGAGTCAGTGAAGCTGCAATCAAGCACATAGCTTCTTGCATGCAAGATATCTTCTTAAACTCATTTCTAGAAGTTGAAGAAGTACTATCAATCATTGATAAAATGTACAATGATTTCAATCATCATCACACAACTCAACGACAGTACTTGAAGCTGTATTAAAACAAGATCTTCTTTCATGAATTTTGAATGAAATTTCAAAGATTCAGCGCAAAACTAGAATACAATAACGAGACTTTACTAAATGATTTTCAGCATAAGATCAGTTCAGACCTTCAATGAGCAACGCTCAATGAATGAATCATGAATTTGAACAAGTTTGTTGACATCTGCATGCAAGTTGATGTTAGATTGACTGAATTGAACGTTCGATCGATTATCAAAGTCTCAGCGATCTCAGCTGCTCACTCTGTCGCTAGCACTTCGTCTGCTTGATCTACGTCATCAGTCTCTGCGTGAAAGAAACTCAGAAGATTGAATCTCAACTTTATTCAGAAAGAGTTGTTTAAGAAAGAACTTTGCTTCAAATGCAAGAAGTTAAAACATAAAGCATATGACTGTTTTGAAATGATTCAAGTGCATGAGATTGCTGCAAATTCAAAAAACGATCTGTCTTCATTAAAGTAGTAACTGAGAGCAATATACTCATATTTTGTTTCATCAGCATGTCTGATGATTCATTTGATTTCAAGTCGTTCACTGTTAACATCATCTTGAGTAGTTTAGAAAAGATATTCAGATCTTTCACTCTGATAGATACTGAAATCATTGACATGACTTTCATTGATGAATCTTTGATGTCAGAGCTATGTGAACGCTTTGATATTCAATCAATATCACTGTTAAAATCAAAGTTGATTCAATTGTATGATGAAATCTTTGATTGAAAGTTGATTACACATGCTTTGTATACATTGATCATGATTCAAGAACACAAGAATGAAATGATGTTTCTATTAATAACTTGTCTAAATCAGCACAAGATAATCATTGAAAATCTTTAATTAAAAAGAAATCAAATTTTGATAAATTCTGCAAACAATTGATTAATATCATCATTAAAGATTCAAACATCGAAATCTGTTGTTTCAAAAACAAGCAGTCAATCAGCATTTCACAGATCTGAGTTAAATGAGACTTGCAAAATGAAACAAAAGAACTTGAACTTAATTGTTACATCAACGATCATCTTGAAGAGATCTTCGAATCAGAAATCAGTAAATAGATTCATTGAATCTGCTTTCATAGCAAAGCAAAGCACTTAAGTTGATCTCGATCAACTTTGCTTCTTTCAGTCAACTGAGAAAAAGAAACTCATTAATATTGTCATGATCAAAGTCGCTGTATATCAAACTCTAGTCAAGAATAAGAAGATCAAGATCTTCTTCTTGATCATTAGTGAAATCAACAAAGCGCTTAGCTCAGTTGAAGGTTTCGCGAAACTGAATGAAATGATCTCTGTCATGTCATTAAATGAACTGAAGAAGAAGCTTTTAATAGTTTATCACGACTTTCTGAATGTTTTTGATAGAGAAAAGATAACGCAGTTGCTCTTGCATTGATCATACAATCATAAGATTGAATTAGAAGATGAAAGTCAGTCTTCTAGAAGTTGATTGTATCTTATGTCAAGTCACAAGTTGCAAAAGATTAAGAAATATCTAGAAGAGAACTTGAAGAAGAAGTTTATTACACTCAGCAAAGCTCTCTTCGCTTCGTCAATACTATTTATCAAAAAGAAAGATGATAGTCTTTGCTTTTGCATAGACTATCAAAAACTAAATGCTCTGATCAAAAGAAATTGTTATTCAATACTCTTGATAAACGAAGTACTAGCTTGAATTCAAGGCAGTAAGTATCTGACTTGACTCAACATTATCGCTGCGTTTAATAAACTGCGAATGAGTTCAGAAAGTGAGAATTTAACTACTTTTGTTACTTTCTTCGATGTTTACAAGTATAAAGTAATGCTCTTCAAATTGATCAATGAACCTGCGTTCTTTCAGCATTATATCAACGATGTATTGTTCAAATGTCTGCATAAATTCTGTCAGACATATTTGAATGATATTTTTATCTACAGTAAGATCTTGAAGAAACATAGAACTCATGTGAAAGAAGTGCTAAGCAAGCTTCGCGAAGTTGACTTGCAGATAAACATTGACAAGTGCAAATTCAAGATTCAGAAAATCTCATTTCTTGAACTACTGATATTCATCAATGATCTACAAATGAACTCTCGAAAAGTAGATGTGATTCGAAGCTGAAAAGTGTTGCAATCATTGACTCATGTGCAGATCTTCATTGACTTCTGCAATTTCTATCAATGATTCATAAAGAACTTCTCAAAGATCATTTGACTTATGATAAAGCTGACTTGAAAAGATCATCTCTTTGAATGAACAAAGATCTGTCAGATGATCTTTGAAGAATTAAAACAACAGATGACAACAGCTTTCATTCTGAAGCATTTCGACTCGATCAGAAAAGCTATTCTGAAAACAAACTTCTTAAACTATGTGAACGACGAAGTATTGTCTCAGTATGATGATGAAGACATTCTACATTCAATGATCTTTTATAGCAAGAACATGATTTTCGCAGAATGCAACTACGAGATCTATGACAAAGAATTGCTGATCATTATTCGTTGTTTGAAACATTGACATCTTGAATTGAAATGTACGAATATTTTAATCAAGATCTTCATCGATCATCTGAATTTGAAGTACTTCATGATCATCAAAGAACTGACTCGATGACAAGCTAAATGAGCTGAGAAGTTATCTGAATATAACTTCAAGATCATATATCAGTCGAGAAAACAGAATCTGAAAGTCGACACGCTGATCAGAATGTCAGACGTCAAGTCAGTTGAAGCAAATGATGATCGAAAGCTATATCAGCATCAGATGCTATTGTTGAAAGACAAATTTGAGCTGCAGTCAATAAAAGCTGATCAAGAAGATGATCAGAAAGCTGATCAAGATCTGACTCAGACCTTGCTCAGATCTGACTCAGATTCAAAACAAGAATTGAACGCTAATGAAAATTCGATTGAAGAGATGATTTCTATTCAGAATCAAATTATAGTCGAAAATCAAATGAATCAACTATGCTTCAATATTCAAATAGTCATGAAACAGAACAGAAGAACTTGTCAAGATATTGATTTAGACAATTGCAAAGTACTTGATGAAGTACTCTGAAAAGATGATAGACTATGAATTTTTCAGTCAATGATCACTTGATTGATAAGAAAAGCACATGATCTTTTGATCAGTGATCATTCTGACATGAATCAAACATTGAACTTGCTGAGACGATCATATTGCTGATCGAAGATGAGAATGACGATCAAGCGCTACATTCAAAACTGTTACGTTTATCGTAGGTCAAAAGCATCGAGAGATCGAATCAATGAACTGCTGAAGTCATTGCTCATATTTGAACAGCAATGACAGAACATATCATTAGACTTCATTATCAATCTATCAGAAAGTGATGAAAACAACGCGATTCTGACAGTCATAAATCGATTGTCTAAGAAACGACATTATATATCGTGTTGATCAGATGACGAAGAAATCTTCGCAGAATAAACAGTCAAGCTACTGTTGATATGAATCTTCAGAACTCATGAACTATCAAGATCAATAATATTCAATCATGATTCACAATTCATATCAATTGTCTGAAAGTCTTTATGTCTGAGACTTAACATCAAGGTGAAACTATTCACAGACTATCATTCGCAGATTGATGATCAAACAGAAAGAGTGAATCAGAATGTGAAATGATATCTACGAAGCTATTGCTTGTATATGCAAGATGATTGATTCGCCTGATTATTTATGGTTGAATTCGTTGATAACAATGCTATTTCATCGTCAATTGAACAGTCGATGTTCTTTCTGAATAAGAGTTTTCACTCTCATATGAGCTTCGATTCGAACTCAATTGAATATGAGATCACTTGAGCTAGAATCGAAGCAGGCAAAGCAGAGAATATATTCAAACACATGAAATGATCACTAGCATTGATCAAGCAAGCCTTAGCAAGAGTCAGAGTCACAATGAAGAAACAGACTGATAAGCATTGAAAGAAAATGATCTACAAGATAGATGACATGATGTTTCTGAATTTTAGAAACATAATGATCTTATGATCATTAAAGAAGCTAAACGATAAGATGCTAGAATTCTTCAAGATTCTGATCAAGATCGAACATGCATATCAACTGAAACTGTCGTTGACTATGAAGATTCATTCGAAGTTTGCGTCAAATCTGCTGCAACTAGATTCAAAAGACGCTTTAGAAGAACAATGAAATAAGTCGTTTAATTCTATAGTGATTGAAGATGAAGATGAATAAAAAGTGAAGAACATATTGAATTTCAGACACTATAAACGAGACAAATGACTACAATATCGTGTCAATTGAAAAGAATATGACGTTGATTTACATTGATACAACGTTGATGAAAGTGAATTCGAAGATTGCTTAAAAGTTATCAATGACTTTCATGAACATTATTCAAACAAGTCAAGATAAAAATCAACTCAAGAAAGATTGACTGAACTGCAGCAATGAGAACATTACTAAATGAAGAGAGAAGATAATGTTGCAATCATGCACTTCGAGTTAGTCTAACATAAATCATGTCAAACTATCATAGACTAGTATAAAGCTGATGTTGACACGCTAGCGATCTAGCGTGTCTTCATGAGTAAAACTCATGACGTGTTGCATCTTCTTTCTTCTTCAGCTTTGAACTTTTAGTTAGAATACACTCATATGATTCGCTCTATGCAGACTCATAACAAGTAAGAGATGTTGAACATGCAGTGACTCATCAGAAGTTGCATGATCAAAAAAGTAATAACTTCTTTCATACTGAGAATTCATTGTTTCATCAGAACAGATCTGAGAATCTGTTGAGATTGTGCCTAAATATTCAATCTAATCATGTCATGAGTGAAATGTTTAATTCAATAAAGATAGCTATAACTAAGACTTTAAAAATACAGAAGAAAGAAGATACAAAAGACAAGAAGAATACACTTTATATAGTAGTTACTCAGATCAACGCTAGTCTCAAAGAAAACATGTTGAAACACAAGAAAGATGTTGATTTGAAAGATGTTTGCAACACAAAGAAATGTGTTTGTCATAGAAATCTGTTGATCACTCGTAACACAAAGAAGTGTGTTTGTCTAAAAGACAATAAAAGCTGATTAGAAGATGCTAAAGAAGAAAAAAGATGCTGAGTCATATCTGAGTCAAATCTGAGTCAGATTTAGATCAGATCTCAACTATATCATTGATTAGTTTTAATCAATTCTGACACATTCATAACATTACTTTTCTCTTCAAAAATTCATGTTTGCATGAATAAAATAAATGAAACGCAAACTTTCATTGTTTTTCAACTTAGTGTGACTTGTCTGAATAAAGCTTATGAAATTTGACTAGAACTTCTTTTGAGCTCTCGAATTCTTCTTTATCAACATAGTATCATTCGTTGTTTTAATCTAGTTCTGTTCATTTAATCTTGTATTATATTTAATCTTGATAACGTCTAAAGTTCAAAATGTCATCTATCTTTCAATGATCATTGTTTTCAATTGTTAATGATTTAGAAGATTTTAAATGCTGTTCTGATAATGAGTTTTAAGAATAAGAACATAATAGCTTTGAGCTGAACATTGAATGCAGTTGCTTCATGCTTATCAATAAATGAAGATGATAGAAGATTTCAACTTTGACAGTGATTTGATAAAGTTTTAGCTGTTTATCTTTCAAATCTTTACATAATCTGCTTCGTCTTTTTCAATTGCTGATGATCAAAGATAAGAAGTTTTTTCATTCAAATTGCAATATCATCTGCTTTTCTAACTTTAAGATGTTCATGAATTGTTTTATAGTCAGTTATATCTGAATCAAAACTCATTCAAGAGTGAAAATTCTTATTGAAGTAAAACGAAGTCATTGAAATAATCAAGAAGATATTGAAATTCTTGCTGAATTTCATCATGAAAAGTTATTTTGCTCAGTCATTCTGCATGTAGTTACAGTAGATTCTTAATTCGCGTTCAACATCTTGATTAACTTATTTCAATTAATCATTAATCTCAAAATGATAAACTGTTAATAAACTAGCTGTGATTCTTAGTCACTTACAAAGACTTTGTCACATTGTTGATATAAATTGAGAGTTTTTGTTCAAAACAATAGAACTAGATAGATCATAAAGTCAATAGACGTTTCATAACATAATTCAAATTATTTCTTCAACTGAAATGTCTTCGTCTTTTCAATGACAGAAAACATAGTGATGTTTCTTGATGAGATGACATATGATTGTGCAAATGATGTTATAATCTTCTGATAGAAATAGCTCAGTAATGAAGTTCATAGTTATATTTTTTCAGCGTTTCTGTGAAATTGAGAAAGAATAAAGAAGTTTATTGATACTATTTTTAGATGTCTTGCTTTGTTAATAAACATGACAGTTTCAAATGTAACATCTAATCATTGCTTGATGATTTGATCAATAGTAGAAACGTTAAACTAGATCAATAGTTCTTTAATTGTCAGAGTGAAAGATGAAAGACTGATCATGAATTTTCTTTAGCAATTTCATATGCATATTTTCAGAAACTCACAGTAGATTTTTTCTGAACAGAACGTCGTTAACAATCTTGCAGTGCTTTAATTCAATGCTATGTAACTTAAGCTTGTTTTCACTTATAGCTTGTTTATACTCATTGCAAAGCTCATTCATCTTGTTGACATCTTTTACTCATTGATAGAGATCAACTTCAAATTTAATAGCTAGAATATTTATTCTATCAAGTGTCAAAATAATTTAATAACAATCTTCAGTACGCTGAGTTGATTCAGAAACGTCAATCAGAGACATTTTGATTAAAGCATTGACTTTAATGTTCATTTTACCTGATCAAAAAATGATCTGAAAGTTAAACTTAAATAGAATGTTTAAATAATTGACTTGATGTCAAGTTAACTGTTTATTTTTCATGAAGATCTTCAAAGTCTGATGATTGATGAACATCTGAATGAGTAATTTGATGCATTCAAGCTTAAGTCTTCAATGTTCAAAACATCAAATAATGACTAGCAATTTCTGTTAGAGATCAGCATAAAGCGAGTCATATGAATGTCATTTAACTAATAAATAAATGCTAAGAAAGAAAAGTATCTACAGAAAAGAACTTGATTCTTATATGCATGTTTCTCAGTTCTGTGCTAGACTCGATTGAGTTGACGTCTTACACATATGATGCAGAGTCTCAATGACATCATTTTTAAATCAAATTCTTGCTAAACTTGATTAGAATGAAATCAGGCGAAGACTAGATGAAGACTAGAATCATAACATTACTTTTCTCTTTCAAATATTCATGTTCGCATGAATATTGTTTCTTAGTGCGCTTTTCTTGAATATTTGATATGAAAGTCATCAATCATCTCTTGAGCATTCATAAATTCGTCATCATCAGCGTTATATCAGTTGAGATCATTGTCATAGCTCTTTCATTTGACTCAATATTAAAGTCGTCTTCAATATCATTGAAAGTTCAATATATCGTTGATCTTTCATTTATTCTCATCGTTTATCATTATTGACTTCAAAGATTCATTCTTCTGATCAGACAGAGAGTCATCAACAACAGAATGAAGAAGCTCTGAATGAAATACATCATGTATATGCATAGTGTTTGATAGTTTCAATTTATAAAAGAAGTCAATAAAGTCTGTGATCTTGAATGAATTGAGCATTTTGTCATTTAGCTTTTTGAAGAGTTTCGCTGTAACGATGTTTCTTTTGTTCAGAAACATCTTTGATTCAATCTTGTAATTGATTTTCTTTCTATGTTTATTAGCTTGTTTCATCATTTGTTTCTGTGTTTTGATCAGAGCTTCGCGAGCGAAGATTAATGTCTTGTTTATTTGTTCAGATATATTCTTGACTCAATTGATCTGCAAGCATTCGCGAGTGCTTTCATACTTGATGATGTCAGAGTCAAAGCTCATATAAGAATGAAAGCTCTTGTTCATGAAAAAGAGAGTCAAGAAGATAACTGAGAACAAGACATTATTGTTAACAAACTCAATCATGAGTAATCACTTAAATCAGTTGTTTTGCAAATATGAACAGAAGAATCAAAAATATTGCTTGATGTTCTGATTAACTTGTTCGCTTTGATCATTGATCTGAGAATGATAGATGATGAACAATCGAAGAAAAATGCTCAGTCATTTGCAAAGAAACTTTCATAGTATAAAGATGAATTGCGAATCTCGATCAGATACTATGAAGCTTGATAGATCATGAGTTTAATATACTCATTGAATCAGCATTTCAGCTGTTTTTTCAACAGTGATATCTTCATCATTAATGATGCAAGAAATATAATGTCTTTCTTTTAACAATCTGCAGATGATCATCAGAATAACGTTGTATTCGCTTGAATTAAATAAATTGATAATGAAGTTCATTACTATGTCTTGTCATCGCTGTTCAGATATTAATAGAGATTGAAGCAAGTCATTTGATTTATCTTTAGATGTCTTTAAACGCTGACAGATATAGCAATTTCAAATATATTGATTTATCGTTTTTCGTATGAATGATTAATACTAGTTTCGCTTTATGACTTTCACAATTCTAAGAATATCAGAATGATCAACTGATGATTGATCATGTATCTCACGAATCAGGTTCATTTGTAGAAGCTCGTTGAACGAGACTCATAACTGACTATCATGATACAAAATTTCATTCTGAATTCAATAATTCTTCAATTTAATATCTTCATATTGTGTCTCGTCTCTTGCTACTGCTTCGCGAAGTAACGTACAATTCTCATTGATCTCATTAGTTTCAAGAATTTGTTTATAGATTGATTCACTGATGTTCTTCTTTAAATCAGCAATTTTCATTCAATTTGAAGTCAGAATAGTGATTCATTGATAATGAATGCACTCATCTTCTGAATCTCTGAGCACGACGTCAGCTTGACGAGTTAATGCATCAATCTTGATGTTCTGTTTGTCAGATTAATACATTATTCTGAAGTTAAAATCAGTGAGCTTCTGAACTCAACACATCTGACGTCTGCTCAGCTTTTTATTCTTCATCAATGAGATGAGCGCTTGATGATTAATGAAAATCTTGATAGAAATGTCAGTTAGCTTCAGTTCAAGTCGTCAGTGTTCAAATGCTCAAATGATGATCAGAAGTTCTTTATCATATATCTTGTAGTTGCATTCAGCAGAAGACATGTTCTTACTATAGAAGACAATTGAATATAGTACTTCTTTGTCATTATATTGAGAGAGAACTTCATCGTTGATGTAGTTAAATGAGTTGATTTCGAGAATAGTCTTATAAGTTTGATCAAAGTGACGTAGTATAGAAGTCTCAATCATATGTCTCTTCATATGATCGAAGATGATCTGACAGACTTCATTTCATTCAAATATGACTTTCTTTTGAGTGAATTAAATCATTGAATGAACAATCTTCGAAAAGTTCTTTATGAAGTGTTGATAGAAATTGCAGAAGTCAATGAAGAACTGCATCTGAATGAGATTATTGAGTGTAAATCAATCAACGACTGCTTGCATCTTTCGCGAGTTCATCTTCAATTCTTCGATTGATATCAAGAGTTCAAGAAAGATAGTTTTCTGAACATGAAACTTGCACTTGTTGATGTTTATCTGTAGATCAGCTTCTTGTAGTTTATTCAAGATCAATCATACATGTTACTTGTGTTTCTTCAAGATCTTGCTGTAAATGATAATGTCATTTAGATAAATCTGACAAAACTGATGTAGATACTTAAACAACATGTCGTTTATGTTACAATTCTAGCTACGCATCTTCGTTGATGACTATGTTGATGACTATGTTGATGACTATTCTGAGAGCTATCGTCGATCGCTCACCGCTAGAGCATAGACTTGTTTCGAAGTCAACTTTATTCAGAGTTAGCTTATATTCTTCTGAGTCATATAGATAGTCGACTCTTTTCTTCTAGATACTTTCCTTTCTTAGCATTTATATACTCGTTACATTACACTCATATGACTCGCTTTATGCTGATCTCTAACATTATATAAATGCTTCTTCGTTACAGACGAAGTGAAATAATCTGCATCGATTTCTTCAAGTGCTTCTGCTAGTAGTTCTTCAACCCTCTATCGACTTTGATCTAGCGACTTGCGTTCGTGCAGCAGCACTCATCTTTCTCCCCTCGTGAGCTGATTCAGCGAGAATAAACAAAAGATTCGAACTCGTGCGCTGATCAGCGAGTATAAACAAACGATCGAAATCATTCGACTAGATCAGAAGATCAGCGAATTAACCGTTCATTCAGATTCGCAAGAAATTCTTCGAATTTGATGAATAAATGAGATCAGTCATAGAACTGCGTGAAGTCTCTACTCTAAAGAGCAATCAAAGAGACCAGTCTAGAACTGCGTGAAGTCTTTACCTCGAGAAGCAAACCTCAGTGAGTCTGCTTCAACGACATTCTCAATGCGATGATCTACTCACTCTCATCGCTCTACTCATCAATGAATCGAACTACTATGTTCACGTGCAACTAGTGAGTCTGCTACAAAGACGCGATTCGAATCGATCTCTTCAATGAGTCAATCGATCTTCTCATAGTGAGTCTGCTACAATGACACGTTCAACAGTGAGCCTGCTTCAATGACGCGTTCGATATTGATCTCGTCATCGAGTCAGTCACTCGATAGTTAGTCTGCTTGAACGACACTCGAAGTGAGTCTGCTACAAAGATAGACAACGATTGATCTTTTGATTGAGTCGATCAATGAACGAAACAAGCTCTACTATGTAGTAGACCTGAATCAGAAGTGAGTCTGCTTCAATGACATCTATTCTCAATGCAATGATCTACTCGCTCTCATCGCTCTACTCATCAGTGAACCTGATCATACGTTCACATGCAACTAGTGAGCCTGCTACAATGACGAGCTCAAAGTCGATCTCTTTGATGAGCAAGTCGATCAGTGAGTCTGCTTCAATGACATCGTCAATGCAATGATTTACCTTCTCATCGTTCTATCTATCAGTGAATCAATCTGTCGACTCGTTCACATGCAACTAGTGAGTCTGCTTCAATGACACTTTTACCTTGCATAGTGAGTCTGCTACAATAGGCATTTCGATTCTACACAAGGCTAAGAAAATACATTCATGTGAACATGAATCGTTGAAGAAGAAGAGTAATGTTACGATTCTAGCTACGCATCTTCGTTGATGACTATGTTGATGACTATGTTGATGACTATTTTGAGAGCTATCGTCGATCGCTCATCGCTAGAACATAGACTTGTTTCGAAGTCAACTCTATTCAGAGTTAGCTTATGTTCTTCTGAGTCATATAAATAGTCGACCCTTCTCTTCTAGATACTTTTCTTTCTTAGCATTTATATACTCGTTACATTACACTCATATGACTCGCTTTATGCTGGTTTCTAACAGTTTATATAGTGTTGATAGAACGCAGATTCATTGATTAATTCAAAGAGCATTACATGATATTTGTATGAATTGAAGAAGATAATAAAGATAGTCAAATCTTCGTTATCTGAGTGCATGCGTAGTTTATTGAACGCGACAATGATGTTTAATTGAGTCAGATACTTGCTTTCTTGTGTATGAGCAAAAGTCTCGTCTATCAATGACAAAGAGTAGCAATTTCGTTTGATCAAAGCATTGAGCTTTCTGTAATCGACGCAGAAATGCAAGCTTTCATCTTTCTTTTTGATGAACAAGATGAGCGAGACGTATGATGCAAAGCTGAAGAAAATGAACTCTTTGTTTAGATAATTGATCAGATATTTCTTTATCTTCTGAAGTTTGTGATCAAACATCTGATAAAGTCTGCTTCTAAAGAGTATTTCTTCATCGATCAACTTAATTTTGTGATCATAGAAATAATGAGATGATAGTTGATTTGTCATAACTCAATTAAACATGTTTAAATAATCATGATACTTGAAAGAAAGCTTAACTTTGATCTTCTCAAGAATCTTGACGTGTGAAAGCTCATGCAAATTCACTTCTTCAGACTTATTTTCAACTGTAGTTATGAATCAATCAATTTTCAAGATGATAACAGCAAAGATCTTCACATCTGATTGTTTAACTAACATTCTATAAGTCACAACTTCAATCATGATAATGTTCAATGAATCTGACGTTGATTTAGAAATTTTGACGTTAGTTAAAGTCGCGTCGCGCTGTTTTAACTGTTCAATGAAGCTCTTCTTTTGACTGAAAGAGAGTGATTTCTGACTGAATTGAGATGTAACGAAAGTGAAAAATCTCTTTAGTATATGAGTAAAAGTCAAGCTCTTCTGTTTCGTTGTTGATTTATTGCTTGAGAATAAAGCAATTGATTTCTGACTAGTAGAATTGAAATTCGAAAATCGAAGAGAATTGATTCACATATCAATTACTAGATCAATTTTGTTCATTCATGTTTTTTCAAGAATCATTTGATGTTGATTTAATCGAGTGATCAACATAGAAGCTGTGTCAATTGTATGATCTTAAACAGTCAGATTCAAATAAATGACATGAATAATGAGTTTCTTAGCATAATAATCGTTGAATTCTCGAATTGACTTCGCTTTGATCAAAGTCAGAGACTTGATTTGCAACTGATTTCTTAGACAATCAATCTATGACTGTCAGAATCGCGTTGCTTTTATCACTTTCTGATAAATCAATAATGAAGTTCAAGAATATATTCTATCATCATTGTTCAAGTATGAGCAAGAACTTCAGCAGTTCATTGATTCAATCTCTCGATGCTTTTGATCTACAACAAACGTAACAGTTTTGAATGTAGTGTTTGATTGTCGTTCTTATCTTTGATCAGCAATATGATCATCTCAATAAGTTTAATGTTTAATTCATGTCAGAATGATCATTGATCAAAAGATCATGTGCTTTTCTTATTAATCAAATGATCATTGACTGAGAAACTCATAGTTTATCATCTTTTCAAAGTACTTCATCAAGTACTCTGCAGTTGTTTAAATCAATATCTTTAGACTGATCATCAAGTTGAGTTTCAAGTTGATATTTTGAACTTGAATCAAGATCAAGTTGAATTGCTCACATTTTCAATTCAATTCAAGTCGAGTTGCTCATATTTTCAATTCAATGCAACTCGACTCAACTGAGAATTGAGTCAATTCAACTCAACTTGTCAAGAACTCAAGCTTGATGTCAAGAGAGTTAAATATAGAAATTTTTCCGATTTTTGACTTTTGCATTACCTTTTTGCATTATCTTTTAATAGAAAGTCATGAAGAAAAACATGAAGAGTGTTTGATAGAGAGTCATGATGAGAAACATGAAGAGAAACATAGAGAGAGTCATGACGAGAAACATAGAGAGAAACATAGAGAGAGTCATGACGAGAAACATGAAGAAAAACATGAAGAAAAAACATGAAGATCATTTGACTTTGATAGAAAGTCATGACGAGAAAACATGATAGAAAGTCATGAAGAAAATCATGAAGACTGTTCAATCAAGCTATTTACATCTATCTAATATCTTGTCGAGTCGAGTTGAGTTTTTGAGTCGAGTTATCGAATCAAGCTTCTCAATTCGACTTGAGTGCTTGAATTCAACTTCTCAATTCAATTCAACACTTTTTCAAAAAAATTTCAACTCAACTTGACGTGATCAATCTAAATATCTTGATAAGTTCTTCTGTTCTGTTTCATGACTGCTTGAATATTGATACATAGTTGATTTGTTTGATTTTCAACTACAATCTGATTCTGAATAGAAATCACTTCTTTAATTAAATCTTCATTAACTTTTGATTCTTGTTTCAACTTTGAGTCAGATCTGAACAAGATCTGAGTCAGATTTAAGTCAAATTTCTGATCATCTTCTTGATTAACTTCTATTGACTGCAATTCAAACTTGCTCTCTGATAATAGCATCTGATGCTGATATAGCTTTTGATCATCATTTGCTTCAACTGACTTGACGTCTGACATTCTGATCAGCGCGTTGACTTTCAGATTCTGTTTTTTCGACTGATATATGATCTTAAAGTTATATTCAGATAACTTCTTAACTCATTTAGCTTGTTATTTGATCAGTTCTTTGATGATCATGAAGTACTTTAAATTCAGATGATTGATGAAAATCTTGATCAAAATATTCGTACATTTCAATTTGAGACATCAATGTTTCAAACAGCAAATAATGATCAGCAGTTCTTTGTCATAAATCTCGTAGTTGCATTTTGCAAGAATCATGTTCTTGCTATAAAAGATCACTGAATGTAAAATGTCTTCATCATCATACTGAGATAATACTTCATCGTTCACATAGTTCAAGAAGTTTGTTTTCAGAATAACTTCTCTGATTGAGTCAAAATGCTTCAGAACGAAAACTGTCATCATCTGTTATGTTAGAAATCAGCATAGAGCGAGTCATATGAGTGTAATGTAACGAGTATATAAATGCTAAGAAAGAAAAGTATCTAGAAGAAAAGAATCGACTATCTATATGACTCAGAAGAACATAAGCTAACTCTGAATAGAGTTAACTTTGAAACAAGTCTATGCTCTAGCGACAAGCGATCGACGATAGTTCTCAGAATAGTCATCAACATAATCATCAACATAGTCATCAACATAGCTATCAATAAAGATGCGTAGCTAGAATCGTAACATTACTTCTTTTCTTCAACGATTCATGTTCACATGAATGTATTTTCTTAGTCTTGTGTAGAATTGAAATGTCTATTGTAGCAGACTCACTATGCAAGATAGAAGTGCGATGTGAATAGATAGATCATTGCATTGACAGCATCTTTGTAGCAGACTCACTAGTTGAACAGAAACTCGAGATAGATCGATTCACTGATAGATAGAGCAATGTGAGTAAATAGATCATTGCATTGATCATGTCATTAAAGCAGACTCACTTCTGATTCAGATCTACTACATAGTAGAGCTTATTTCGTTCGTTGATCAACTTAATCAAGAAATCAATCATTGTATGTCTTTGTAGCAGACTCACTTCAAGTGTTGTTCAAGCAGACTCACTATTAAATGACTGACTCTGTCAACGAGATCAATCGTTATTTATTCTTGTAGCAGACTCACTATTGAACGTGTCATTGAAGCAAACTCACTAGTTGACACAGAAACTCAAGATAGATCGATTCACTGATAAATAAAGCAATGAGATAGATCATTGCATTGACGATGTCATTGAAGCAGACTCACTGAGAGTTTGCTTCTCAAGATAGAGACTTCACGCAGTTCTATGACTGACTTTATTTGATTGTTTAACAAATTTGAAGAATTTCTTGCGAATCTGAATGAACGATTAATTCGCTGATCTTTGACCTAGTTGAATGATTTCAATCGTTTGTTTATACTCGCTGATCAGCGCACGAGTGAAGAAAGATGAGTGCTGCTGCATGAATACAAGTCACTAGATCAAAGTTGATAGAGAGTTGAAGAACTACTAGCAAAAGCACTTGAAGAAATCAATGCAGATTATTTCACTTCGTCTGTAATGAAGAAGCATTTATATAATGTTAGAGATCAGCATAGAGCGAGTCATATGAGTGTAATGTAATGAGTATATAAATGCTAAGAAAGAAAAGTATCTAGAAGAAAAGAATCGACTATCTATATGACTCAGAAGAATATAAGCTAACTCTGAATAAAGTTGACTTTGAAACAAGTCTATGCTCTAGCGACGAGCGATCGACAATAATTCTCAGAATAGTCATCAACATAATCATCAACATAGTCATCAACATAGCTATCAACAAAGATGCGTAGCTAGAATTGTAACAATGATGATAATGTTAAGTCAAATTAGATACTTACTGTCTTGAATTCAAGCGAGTACTTCGTCTATTAAGAGTATTGAATAACGATTTCTTTTGATCAGAGCATTCAGTTTTCAATAATTCATGCAAAAGCGAAAACTATCATCTTTCTTTTTGACAAATAATATTGATGAAGCAAAGAGAGCTTTGCTGAATGTAATAAACTTCTTCTTCAAGTTTTCTTCTAAATACTTCTTGATCTTCTGCAACTTGTAGCTTAACATGAGATACAATCAACTTCTAGAAGATTGACTTTCATCTTTTAATTCAATCTTGTGATCATATAATTGATGCAAGAACAACTGCGTTGTCTTTTCTTTATCAAAGACATCTAGAAAGTTGTGATAAACTATTGAAAGCTTTTTCTTCAGTTCACTCAGTGACATAACAAAGATCACTTCATTTAGTTTCATGAAATCTTCAACTGAGTTAAGCGCTTTGTTGATTTCACTAATGATCAAGAAAAAGATCTTGATCTTCTTATTCTTGACTAGAGTTCAATATGCAACGACTTCAATCATGATAATATTGATGAGTTTTTCTTTCTTTGATGATTGAATGAGTCAAGATTGATCAAGATCAACTTAAGTGCTTGACTTCACTAAAAGTAATGATTCAATGAATTGAACAAATTTAATGAACTGATTCACTAGTTTCTGATTTGTGAATCGCTTTAAGATGATAGTTGACATAATAATTAAGTTTAAGTTCTTTTGTTTTATTTTGCAAATTTCGTTTGATTCAAATCTGTGAAATGCTGATTAATTGCTTGCTTTTGAAACAACAAATTTCAATGTTTGAATCTTCAATGATGATATTAATCAATTATTTGCAAAATCTATCAAAATTTGATTTCTTTTCAATCAAGAATTTTCAATGATTATCTTGTGCTGATCTAAATGAGTTATTAATAAAAATATCATTTCATTCTTGTATTCTTGTATCATGATCAATGTATACAAAGCATATGTAATCGACTTTCAATCAGAAGTTTCATCATACAATTGAATTAACTTTGATTTCAACAACAATATTAATTGAATATCAAAGCATTCACATAGTTCTGACATCAAAGATTTATCAATGAAAGTCATGTCAGTGACTTCAGTATTTATCAGAGCAAAGAATCTGAATATCTTTTTTAAACTATTCAAGATGATGTCAACAATGAATGACTTGAAATCAAATGAATCATCAGACATGCTGATGAAACAGAATATGAGTATATTATTCTCAGTCACTACTTTGATGAAGACAGATCGTTTTTCAAATTTGCAGCAATTTCATGCACTTAAGTCATCTTAAGACAATCATATGCTCTATGTTCTGACTTCTTGCATTTGAAGCAAAGTTTTTTCTTAAATAACTCTTTCTGAATAAAATCAAGATTTGATTTTCTGAGTTTCTTTTACAAAGAAACTGATGACGTAAGTCAAGCAGTCAATGTGCTAAAGACAGATCAAGCAGCTTAAGTCATCAATGCTTTGATGACTGATCAAATGTTTAATTCAGTCAATTTAATTTCAACTCACATGCAAATGTCAACAAACTCATTCAAATTTGTGATTCATTCATTGAGCGTTGCTCGCTGAAGATCTGAGCTGATTTTATGCTGAAGATCATTTAGTAAAGTCTCATTATTGTACTTTAGTTCTGCATTAAATCTCTGAAATTTCATTCAAAATTTATGAAAGAAGATCTTGTTTTGATACAGCTTCAAGTACTGTTGTTGAGTCATGTGATGATGATTGAAATCATCATACATCTTATTAATGATTAATAGTACTTCTTCAACTTCTAGAAAGAGATTCAGAAATGTGTTTCTCATTCATGATGCTATGTGCTTGATTGCAGCTTCACTGACTTGACTTTCAATGTAAACAATCTTCAACTTTTTAATAGAAAAGTGATTCTTGTTTGTCTTCAACTTATTTCACATTCGCGATAGTTAATTATTTACATTCTGCAATGAATCTTTGAACAGAAATGAGTCAAGTAACTTAATTAACTTTGAAGATCAATTTTCAGAAATTGAAGTGCTTTGTTGACTTGATGCAGCTTTTAAATAATGTATAATCATGTTCTTGTTTCTATTCTCTTTCTGCAAACGCGTCTGTATAATCTTCAATGTGATGTTTATCTTATTGACATCTTCTAACATTTAAATCATGTCATTGTGAGTCTTGATCTCAATATCATGCTGTTGACATATGTACTTGATAAAGACAATGATATCATCTGCTTCATGAATGCTTATTCAAGCATTCAATTCAGTGCTGATGCTGATCTTGATCATTTCGTGATCAAAAAGTAACGCGTTCATGTTCTCTTCTTCTGTATCTGATGATGCATTCGTGTCTTTTTCTTCTTCTGATGCTACTCAATTCTGTGATAGAAGTGATTCTCTTCTAACATTTCAAAAGTTGTAGTGAGTAATGCTCACTGATTCTGATTCTGTGCTTCTAGTCATTATATGAATAGAAAATTGTTGATTGAAGAGTTCTGATGTTACTCTATTAAACTTTCTGAGTTCAAGCAATGACTAGTACTTTATTGAACTTTCTGAGTTTAAGTATTGCTGAAATTTCTGATTTCTGATGATAAGCTCAATAAAGAGTTAGTCAAGAGCAACGCGTTCATATTCTTTAATTCTGATTCTATTGAAATTTCTGATTTCAAATCAAGATTCTTCTTTAGAAATTTCTGATTTCTATTGAGCTTTCTGAGCTTGAATTCTGATTTTGCTGTCAAAATTTCTGAGTTTGACTTCTGATTTAAGTTGTGTAGCTTGTTTTTATATCATTTACACGTTGATAGTAAGATTAATAAGCTTTGAACTAATGTTATGAGTTTGCATAAAGCGAATCATATGAGTGTATTCTAACTAGAAGTTCAAAGCTAAAGAAGAAAGAAGATGAAACACGTCAAGAGTTTTATACTTACGAAGACGCGCTAAATCACTAGCGTGTCAACATCAGCTTTATCAGCTCTGTACTAGTCTATGATAGTTTAACATGATCTATGTTAGACTAACTCAGAGTAACAAGACATGCTTGCAACAGAATTTGCACTTTCGAATATTCATCTGTAAATCAGCTTCTCATAGTCTGCTTAATATTATTTTGACATGTTGTTTATGTTCTCATTGAGTTTTGCTGTAGATCAGAATGTCGTTTAGATAAACTTGATAAAAGTTGTTATGATTCTAGTCTTCATTTATTCTTCGTTTAATCTTCATCTGATTTCATTCTAATCAAGTCTAGCAAAAACCTGATCTAAAAGTGATGTCATTGAGACTCTGCATCATATGTGTAAGACGTCAATTCAATCAAGTCTAGCACAGAGCTGAGAAATACACATATAAGAATCAAGTTCTTTTCTGTAGATACTTTTCTTTCTTAGCATTTATCTATTAGTTAAATGACATTCATATGACTCGCTTTATGCTGATCTCTAACAGTAGATAAATGCTAATCAACTCTGCTATTGACGTGTAAACGATACGAAATAATCTACTTCTATTCAGAAAATTCGCAAGAAATTCTTCGAATTACTTTCATCAAAACACACATTCAAATTTACTCAAATTTATCAAATCAATCACTCAATCAAATCACAATCAAATCTATTTATCTATCTTTATCTCTTTCATAATGACACATGACTCTGAATCAGTCGAGTCATGAACAGCTCATCTGCTTAAAAGCATTGCTAGTAAACGAGTTTCTCTTATTTATTTCGATGCTTCAGCGAAATCTCAGAATGTCACTATCTCATGAGACATCAACATAAGTTAACAACTTCGTCAATGAACTATTGATCAGTCAAATGAGATCATCAAGATGCTGATCAAGCTAAGAGATCAATGAGACATGACTTTGAAACTCAATGAGCAATGAATCAATCTATAAGTCGATTATATCAAGAGATTGAAACAGCTAGAGATTAATCACACGTCAATGAACACTCTAGAAGAGATAAACACTCAACTAGAAGAAAAGATGTTGAGTCTCAAAGATAGACTCAAAGAAGTACAGCGTTCAGCAGATCAATCTCAATCTTGACAGTCTACTGAGTCTCAATCTATTACAAATCATCTATCTCAACAAGATATTGAATTGCATGCTTCTATCAAGAATCATACTTGACGAGAAACGTTTACTAAGTTCATCTCATTCGAAAATGAACATCATTGATTCTACAAATTTTCAAATTCATTTATATTCACTGATGAAGATGAATTAACTTAAGAAGACTGAAGAAACAAGATGAATGATAAGCTGATTATCAATGTCAATCAATTCAATGATGAGACTATCTGTATTGTTTACATAATGTTTAAACTAAAAGATTGTTATGATTCTAGTCTTCGTCTATTCTTCGTCTAGTCTTCGTCTGATTTCATTCTAATCAAGCCTAGCACAGAGCTGAGAAACATACATATAAGAATCGAGTTCTTTTCTGTAGATACTTTTCTTTCTTAGCATTTATCTATTAGTTAAATGACATCTTTATGACTCGCTCTAGATCGACTTCTAACAGTAGATAAATGCTAATCAACTACTCTGCTATCAACGTGTAGACGATACGAAATAACCTACTTTATTCATTCAGAAAATTCGCAAGAAATTCTTTGAATTACTTTCATTAAAACACATCTTCAAATTTACTCAAATTTATCAAATCAACCACTCAATCTTCTCACAATCTATCTATCTTTACCTTCAATCTTTCACAATGACACACGACTCTGAATCAGTCAAGTCACGAACAGCTCGTCTGCTTAGAAGCATTACTAATAGATGAGTTTTTCTTATCTTTTTCGATGCTTCAGCGAAACCTCAGAATGTCGTTATTTCATGAGACATCAACATGAGTCAACAACTCAGTCAATAAGCTATTGATCAGTCAGACGAGATCATTCAGATGCTGATCGAGCTAAGAGATCAATGAAACATGACTTTGAAACTCAACGAGCAATGAATCGATGTTCAAGTCGATCACATCAAGAGACTTGATAAGCTAGAGATCAATCAAATGACAATAGATACTCAAGAAGAGATTATCGTTGAACTATGAGAGAAAGTCTTGAGTCTAAAAAAGAAACAACGTTCAGTGAATCAGTCTTGATCTCGTCAATCTACTGAATCTCGAGTTTCTATGAAATCTCTATCTCGTCAATCTATCAAGAATCATACTCGACGTGAATCATTCACTTTATTTAATAATGATCATCACAAGTCTTTCAAGTTTTTGAACTCATCTGTATTCATCAATGAAGATGAATCAACATGAGAGAGCTGAAGAGTCAAGATGAATGACAAGCTTCAGACAAATGTCAATCACTTCAATAATGAGAATATCTGTATTGTTTATGTGATATCTAGACTAGAAAATGATGCTGCTGAACATATCTTCGCTTGACGTCGTCATGATGCTTTGCATTCTTACATCTCGATCTACAAGCTATTTGAGCATCTGAAAGAAATATACAATGAACTGAATAAAAATCGAAAGTGTCGTCATGAGTATAACACTCTGAAACAAACAGATAAACTCTTCAACATCTTCTACTTTGACTTTATGAAGCTATTCAGCTATCTAAACTACAATGATTGCACTTTGATGAATGATCTTCAGAATAAGATCAACAATCGCTTGCAGAATGCTCTGTCAGTATGTCTTGAAGACTTCACTTCACTTCATTGTCTCAAGATCTTTCTTCAAGATGTGAATAATAAACAGTGAGTTAACTATCAGCTACGCAGTCAGCTTCGCACTGTCACTGTCAAAGTCACTGTTGTACCTGATAAATGCACTGCTACTTCATTATCAGTGATGACTTTGATAATCAATTATGTTAAGTCTACTCTCTCTTCTATCTCTGAGTCAGCAAGATCATCTATCATCTGCTATACTTGCAAGATCTCGAGTCATTTATTCAAGAATTGTTCTCAGAACAAGATCAACACTTCTGCATCTTATGCATTCACTTTTTGTTTACATGAAATCGTCATTTCAAAGAATAAGAAGAATGAGAAAATGTCTTCTTTTGAAGATAGCGAGGCAAAAAACTAGAGACTTTCATCAAAGACGTGATGAAAGAGATGTTAATTTCTTCAACAACAAGCATGTCAGATGATTCTTTTGCTTCTGAATCTTTGACTATTGAATGTGTACTTTCTAGCAATGAAATTAGTTACTCATTGAAGTCATTGATAGACATCGAAGCTGCTGACTATTCGTTCATTAATGAAGTGATTATGCAGATTGTTTGTGATCAGTTGCAAATTGAGTTTCTGACTTTGATCAAAGCGAAGTCAATTCGAGAATTCGATGATCACTATGTTAAGAAACTCATTACTCATGTCATCTATTCAAATCTGACTGTTCAAGATCATATGATTGATACAGCTTCTATGTTGATCACTCAATTAGATCAACATCAAATGATTCTTGAAAAAATCTGAATGAACAAAATCAATCTAGTAATTGATATGCAAATCGATTTTCTTCGATTTTCGAATTTCATTCTCAATTTGAAATCAATTATTTTACTCACAAGCAACAAGATAACTACGAAGCAAAAGAGTTTGACTTCTACTCATATACTGAAGAGATCTTTCACTATCTTTCAACTCAGTCTGAAATCACTCTCTTTCAGTCAGTTCAATGAGAAGTAAGTTAAACTAATTGAACAGTTAAAATCGCGCGACGCGACTTTAACTAACGTCAAAATCTTTAAATCAACGTCAGATTCAATGAACATAGCAATGATAGAGACAGCAACATATAGAATGTTAGTCAAACAATCAGACATCAAGATCTTTGCTGTTATCATCTTGAAAATCAATCGACTCATAACTACAGTTGAAAACAAGTCTGAAGAAGTGAATCTGCATGAGCTTTCTTACGCTGAAGCTCTTGAGCAAGTCAAGATCAAGCTTCTCTTTGAATATCACGACTATCTAGACATCTTCGATCGAGCAATGATCAATCAGCTATCATTGCATCGTTTCTATGATCACAAAATTGAGTTGATCGATGAAGAAACACTCTCGCGAAGCAGACTATATCAGATGTTTGACTACAAGCTTCAGAAGATAAAGAAGTATCTGATCAAACATCTGAACAAAGAATTCATTTTCTTCAGCTTTGCATCATACGTCTCGCTTATCTTGTTCGCTGAAAAGAAAGACGAAAGTCTGCGTTTCTGCATCGATTACAGAAAGCTCAATGCTTTGATCAAACGAAATCACTACTCTTTGTCATTGATAGACGAGACTTTCATTCGTATACAAGAAAGCAAGTATCTGACTCGATTGAACATCATTGTCGCGTTCAACAAGTTACACATGCACTCAGATAGCGAAGATTTGACTATCTTTATTACCTTCTTCAACTCATACAAATATCATGTAATGCTCTTCAAATTAATCAACGAATCGACGTTCTATCAACATTATATGAACGACGTATTGTTTGAATATCTACATCAGTTTTGTCAGATCTACCTAGATGACATTATCATCTACAGCAATATCTTGAAGAAATACAAGCAACATGTACAATTGATCTTGAATAGACTACGAGAAGCTGATCTACAGATAGACATCAATAAATGCAAGTTTCATGTTCAGAAAACCATCTTTTTAGAACTTTTGATGTCAATCAAGAGACTTAAGATGAATTCACGAAAGATGCAAGCAGTCGTTGATTGATTTACACTCAATAACCTCACTCAGATGCAGTTCTTCATTGACTTCTGCAATTTCTATCAACGCTTCATCAAGAACTTTTCGAAGATTGTTCATTCAATGATTCAACTTACTCAAAAGAAGATCATATTTGAATGAAATGAAGTCTGTTAAACTGCATTCGATCACATGAAGAGACGTATGACTGAGACTTCTATACTTCATCACTTTGATCAGACTCGCGATTTCATTCTTGAAATCAACTCATTCAACTACGTCAACGATGAAGTTCTGTCTCAATATGATGACGAAGATGTTCTACATTCGATTGTCTTCTTTAGCAAGAACATGTCTTCTGCTGAATGCAACTACAAGATATATGATAAGAAACTGCTGATCATAATTCGAGCTTTTGAACACTGATGACTTGAACTGAAGCTGATCGACATTTCTATCAAGATGTTTATCGATCATCAAGCGCTCATCTCATTGATGAAAGACAAGAAGCTGAGTCGACGACAGATGCGTTGAGTTCAGAAGCTAGCTGACTTCAACTTCAAGATAATGTATCGACCTGACAAACAGAACATTAAGATCGATGCGTTAACTCGTCGAGCTGACTTCGTGCCTAGAGGTTTCAACGATGAATGCATTTGATATCAAAGAACTACTATTCTGACATTGAATCAAATGAAGATCGCTGATCTAGAGAAGAATAATGATCTATCAATCTATAGACAAGTTCTTGACGTGAATGAAATCGACGAGAATTGTACGCTACTTCGCGAAGCAATAGCAAGAGACGAAGCACAATATGAAGATATCAAATTGAAGAATTGTCAAACTTAGAATGAAATCTTGTTTCATGATAGTCAGCTATGAGTTTCGTTCAACGAACTTCTACAAATGAATCTGATTCGTGAGATACATGATCAATCATCGATTGATCATTCTGAAATTCTTAAAACAGTGAAGATCATAAAGCGAAATTACTATTGATCTTCTATGCGAAAAACGATGAATCAATATATTTGAAACTGCTACGTATGTCAACGTTCAAAAACATCAAGAAATAAATCAAATGACTTGCTTCAACCTCTATCTATATCTGAACAGCGATGATAAAACATAGTCATGAACTTCATTATTGATCTATCTGATTCGTACAACTACAACGCTATTCTGACTGTCATCTGCAGATTGTTGAAAGAAAGACATTATATTTCTTGCATCATTGATGAAGAAGATATCACAGTCGAAAAGACAGCTGAAATGTTGCTTCAATGAGTATATTGAACTCACGATCTATCAAGCTTCATTGTATTCAATCGAGATTCTCAGTTCACCTTCATTCTTTGAAAGTTTCTTTGCAAACGACTGAGCATTTCTCTTCGATTGTTCATCGTCTATCACTCTCA
>JAABUK010003585.1_pt1 | contig 26132 bp, 31 predicted proteins | sample 5559141 | NCBI WGS metagenome assembly JAABUK01 (sample SAMN10711869, study PRJNA513367) | rock metagenome | isolation source: Antarctica rocks | place: Antarctica: Victoria Land, Pudding Butte nord | collected 2016-01-03 | reverse complement strand
GAACACGCCGCCTAAAGTTTGCCCTCGATCCCGGGCGGCTTACTCAGGTCGCCCGTTCCCTTCCACCCCACTAACCAGAACACAAAAGGAAAAGACACCATGACCACAACAGCCCCGATGAAGTTAGGACCTAGGCAACGAAGGGTGCCCGCATTGTGGATACCGGGCATACTTTTCTGTTAAGGCACCGACCCTGCACGGACGAGAAGTTGCAATCATTCAACGGAACGCGTTTGAACTGATGTTGGAAACCGATTTGTATTGTTGGAACAAGCTTGCGTTTTGCGGGATGCGGGCCAAGCAGCGGAGCACACACCAAACCACCAGAATGCTCATACACGATGGGAGGACGCGCAAGACCAGGCCTGTGCAGAATCACACGTGCGGTTCACAACTGCCGAAGTAGACGAAATGCTGCTTGGTTGACTCCGGGCGGCTGCGCAAGAAATAGCTACCAGCCGAAAACCGCAATTCACACCGCTCCCCAATATTCAAGAGGACCTGTAGCCGAACAGGCCTGCCGGGGCTTGGAATTGTCGTAACAGGATTTACTGGCGGGAAAAAGGTCATGCGGTGGCCACTGTAACGAACCATAAAGTTGCCGACCTTTTCCGCCGAATAGTCCCCAGAGATGTGGATTGGTAGATGGAAACTCGTGATGTTGGCCGCAGTCACCATAACCGCAGGGGTGATGCTGACGGTACACCAACCGCCTCCTCGCACCTCGAAGCCGAATCAGTTAAGGTCTGTCACAACGAACGCCCGCAAGGTATATCCGTACTCCGTGATTCCCGGCGGCGCAATGTCGCCCGCGGAACTTCGCACCGCTCTGTTTACCGACCGTGTTGCCGCGGCACACTATTCCGGATTCCACCTTGGGCAAACCCGTGTCGAGCATCTTTCGAAAGCAAAGTTAGCATTCGTCTCCTATAGGGTTGCCGATCGCGTGTATTGGACGGGCAAACGAGTTTTACTAGCGAAAGGAGAGGCCATTCTGACCGATGGCGAGACCAGCGCCCGGACACGTTGCGGCAATCGAATCTCCGAAACCCCGCAATTGCCCGTAAACCCCGCCACCGAACCGGCAGCTACTGTCCTTGATACCGAAACTACGGAAGCATGGCAGTCTGTAGCGTGGAACGCTCAAGGGGATAAAGCACTAGCTAACGTTGGATCACCGAACAATTATCAATCCCACTTCGGGCCCGCCTCCGTGACATCGATGTCAACCACCGCTTCAGCGGGAAGTTTTGGCGGCGGTGGTGGAAGTATGGGAGGCGGTGCCGGTGGAGGTGGCGGCGGTCTTGCCGGAAGTAACGGCAGCAGCGTCAATAGAGTCACCACTCCCACTTCGTCCACCCCACAGCAAGGGACCATCTCTGCGTCAGACCTTCCGCAGCAGCCTACCGGTCCTGGCTCAATCCCGACCGCTACATTTCCAGGCGGCACAGTCACTCAGCCTCTGCCGGGACAATATGTCTTTACTCCTCAGCCCACGCCGGTAGCGGGTATCCCATTACCCTTTTACGGGCCTATGACATCTGTTACTTTGCCTGGGCAGGATACAACTCCCCTTTCCAGCATTCCTATTCCTGATAGCCGCCCGTATCAACTGGGCTCAGGATCCACTTCTCACACCAGTATCTCGCCCACGAGCTTTCTGCCCGCTAATTCACCCGAAGGTGCATTCATTCCCAACCAGTTGTCTGTCACAAATGGCCCTCTCGGTAAGCTGACCGCCGAAGCACAAGTTCCGGAGCCACATACCGTAGTGTTGATCCTTTCTGGTGTCGCTCTTCTTCTTCTTCTCGGAGTACGCCATCGGCGAAGCCTTCGGAGTCTCTGAATCGGGAAATATCAGTTGCTGTTACCGGTTAACAAACAGGTACCGATATTGCCCTTATCGGGCTGCCTTAGTACACTCATGCGTATTTTCGAGAAGCGTCTCCTTTAGGAGACGGTTGTTTACCATATTGCCAGGTCATTGCTCATCGCTCCATTCCATCCAGCTCTTGAAGTTTCTGCGGAGAACGGGCTACTGGAGACTTAGACGCCGCGTGAGCTACAGCGCGGCTAACTGTGCGGTGCGCATAATAGTGCGGATCCGGTTTGTCTTGCCGGAAGTTCTCGATTTTGGCTTCGATAACGGCCGGCGACTCGCCGTGCTCCAGTGCACGAAGTGCGTATGACCAGTCACGCTCGGATTGTGAGACTCCGCCACCCCCGCCGTAGTAGTGCCGCGGTCCTGTTGAATTGCTAGTAAGCCGTTCGATTTGAAGGGCCGGAAAATCATGTGGACAATAAGTGCGCAGGCCTGGTTCCTCGTGAATATCTTTCACGTAGTGCGGCTTCTCGTACTTGCAATTACGAAAGCCCGGCAAACGAAGCACGCGCGAGCAATCCGTCACCGCCGGATCGGCTCCATACTGCGCAGCCATTCCTCGCAACGTGTCTTCCGCCGCCTGTTTTTCGAATCCTTCCACGCTCCAGATGACTTGGTATTTGTCGGGTGATGTGTTCAGGATGTGATGCGGATTCGGCATACCGTCCGCGTTTAGAATTTTGTCCACCGCGGCCCGGCCGCCCACGTCAATATCGAGGTAAATGTGCCGGATTGTTTCGATATCCGCCTTTGTGCGTCCAGTCGCTTCCGGTGCCACGGTGTTCATCGAAATGTAGACATCCTTTCCGCCGGCATTCGCAGCCCTGAGATGAGCCTGAGATTGTGGCGAGGCAATCTTCTCGGCAGTGGCGAACTTCTGGTTCACTTCTCCGGAGATGCGATCGATCAGCACAATCGCTAACCGGTCCTCACGGGCAAAGTTTTCGCGAAGGTAACGGCCGGGCAACTCAAAATTAGGCATCGTTTTCCCTCCCTAGTTCGGTGTAGTCGTAAGAATCCGTATCCGAGTGATACTTGTCCACCCGGAGCACTTGCGCCACGCGCCGCAAACCGCCCCGCCGTTCGAGCTGCACAATCACGTTGACTACTTCGGCGATGTTGCGGGAAACAGCCCGCTCCGATTGCTCCATGCCGGCCATCGTGACGCATGTGTGAAAACGGGAGATCGCCATTTGTGCAGAGTTCGCGTGAATGGTGGAGATCGTCCCTTGGTGCCCGGTATTGAGCGCCTGGAGAAGATCGAACGCTTCCGCTCCACGGACCTCGCCCACGATGATCCGGTCCGGACGCAAACGAAGCGTTTGCCGGAGCAGTTCCCGTATCGTGACGGCTGGCATTTCCGGCTGAGCCCGCCGTGCTTCCAGTCTGACCAGATTGGGCAAACAGATTGAAATCTCAGCCGTGTCCTCAATCAGCACAACCCGCTCATGCTGAGGAAGAAACGCGGCCAAAGCGTTCAAGAGCGTGGTTTTACCTGTCCCAGTACCACCGCTAATCAAAATCGTTTGGTGCGTCTCTACCGCTGTTCTCAAGCAAGCCAAAACTTCCGGAGACAGAGAGCCGATCCGAACCATTTCCTCTGCGGTGAAGAAGGCCGCCCGAAACTTGCGAATCGAAAGAATCGTTCCACCCACCGAGGTAGGCGCCATGACAGCTGCCACGCGCGAACCATCGGGGAGCCGGGAATCGAGTAATGGCTTTTCCTCACTGATATCGTCATCTAAGATCCGTGCGATATTTCGGACCGCAGCCTGGCGTTGGCGTTCCGATATCGTGAGATCCGGCATGCTGGTAATGAGGCCAGCGCGTTCCATGAATACGGAGCCGTCCGCGTTGACCATAATCTCTGAAACTTCCGGATCGAGGATGAGGTGCTCAATCGGTTTCAGGTACGGGAGGATCATGGCAAAGCTCATAGCTGGCCTCTTGCAGTCTGTTCGAAATAGCTGGTGTTGTAGTCGAGGTACCAAGGCTTCAGGTAACAGAGCTGGGGCGGCAGCGGGTTCACGCCATCGTAGGCCAGCACAATCGATTGGGCGTTCTTCAATTCCATAAACTGTTTGGCCTCGAATACTGGCCGCCACGCCATGGAGAAGGACTTGTTTACCGTCATGCCCGCTTTGTGGGCCAGAGCGCGACCGGTGAGCGTGGACACCCGGACATCCTGCCCGCTTTCCGAGATGGAGTAGTTCGGGCTCATCTGCTCTTCCCGGCCACATAAGTCGCTTGCTGTTTTTGCGCTCAAATCATCGGAAAGAGAAAGGAAGATCTTTGTCCTGAATGTTTGCAGTAACGTGCGCCAGGTCTCGCCCGGCAAGGTGGACTTCAGCGAACTGATACTTTGTGTGGCCACGATCGCAATACATTTCGCTTGGCGAGACAAAGCGAAGAACTTTTCGTCACCGGTGGGATCACTTTCGCCAACCGTGGCAAACGCTTGGTACTCATCACAAAGAAACAAAGCTTCCCGGAAGTAACGCCCCGGGTTCCGCTCCATATCCGGAACACGGTTGAGCATGGCTCGTTGGAAATCTTGCTTCATGAAAGTTCCGGCAGCCCTAGCAACTCCCGGATTCGCAGACATCGGGAAGTTCAATGCCACGACTTTGCCCGACTCGATCAGTTCCCCGAACGCGGGAAGAGGTTGGCCGTACCGGCCATCTTTATTGGCAATTGGGTCGTAGCATTCCTTCGGTGGACAAAAGACCTTTTTCAGATTGGGATCGCTGTCGAACATCGAAAGGAAGACGGAGATTCCTTCCACAACACTGCTGCGTAACTTGTCTTGCAGCCGCAACCAATCCTCTGTGTGCCAGCGCTGACAAGCTTCGAATTGCTCCACCCGGTTGCGGAATGCTTCGGCATCGAGTTCCGGCGGCTCTTCCATTACCAGAAAGGAAAGATGCTCCTGCTGTAACACTTTCTCCAGTCCCTCAGACTTCACGCACCGGAGCAGCCCTTTCCATCCCAGCCAGTTCCAGCCGCCCAGCGCATCACTCCCCTGGTACACAGCCGTATCGATCACAATGTAGGCCCGCTTCTCCGTTCTTGGCTGCAACCGAGTAAACAGGATCTCGCCCTGATCGAACTTCGCTTTCAGTTTGCCGGGGCTGATCGCGCATTCATAAACCTGAAACAGCGTGCAATACTCATCGACCACTTTATGCAGGAGAATGATGAACTTCACCAGATTGGTGTACGCCTGCTGCCAGAACGGTTCTTTCCCTTTTCCGTACAGATTGTTGAGCAGGCTTGCAATCGAGTAAGCGAGGGTGAACGCGTCCAGATCGTTGTGCAGCGGGTTGTACCGATAATTTCCAGTCAGGCTGACTTCGATGTAATCTTCTGGGCGACCGGCTGCTTTCAACACTTTTTGGATTTGATAGCAGAAGTCACCTTTCACTTCGAGCACGATCCCGCCAATTCTTCGGTGCGGGTCACTAGCACGATACGAGAGAATCTGTTCCGCGTACGGCCGCATACAACAACTTGTTTTGCCGCTTCCGATTGCGCCGAAGATCGCCATCCCGGTGAACAAACCGCGATCCGGAATGCTGAGCCAGCGTGGATGCTCGGATTCCACCACTTGCCGCGGGTCATGCAGCTCACCTAAAACGACACTGAGCGGATCGCCAGGCCCGAGTACCGGGTAAGGCGGAAGCTCGCCTTTTCTTTGTCTCGTGCTCTTGCTTGTGAAGATGAAAACGAGGGAGAACAGACCGGAGAAAAACAGCGCAGGCGTGGTGAACAGCATCACAAACCAGCCCCAGCGCAGCGCGTGGAAAATGTACGGCTTGTGGAACAGAACCATTTGCAAAATGACGTTGGTATCCGGAAACGGAAATCGCCTCAGTCCGGTCACCCCCACGACGGCTGCACAAGCAAACGTCAGCACCGTCTTGTTCATTTCTTTGCCCCGATTTGTTGCTCTGTCCTGCCCACGTTTTGGGGAACAATGTTGCCCACGTTTGTGGGCGGAATTGTGGGCAGACTTTGCGCAAATTCTTTATCCCGCTCGATGATGTATTTGATCGCTTCCGCGATGACATAATCCTTCGAACTCTCGAGATACTCTGCATAGGTGGTGAGCTGATCGAGAAGACTGCTTTCGATGCGGATCGAGAGGCGTTTCAGTACTTCCGTTTTTTGTTTTTTGATTAGGGCCATAACTCTCCTTGAGGCTTTAGAGGTGAACGCCCCAGGTGAACGCTAGGCGGAATTGAGTGTTCACCCTCCGGTTCACGGTCTCGTTCTCTTCACCTGTGGTGTTTGGTCTTGTGTAGCGGAGGATTCGAGACGTGTAACAGACAAGTACAAGGGAGGGCAAAAAAGAAGGGAGCGACCCCAACTGCACCAGCAAAGCCCGGCTGGTTTTCGCAGTTCGGTGTTCACCTCCGCTCAGGTCGCTCCCTTCTTTTTTGCCCGTATGCCACTTCATGACTTTCCTGTCCGAACAGCCGTATACAAGATGCGGTAATCATGTTCGAGCTGGAAGGTGGTAAACGTTGGGGCCGCTGCCGAAGGAACCGGCGCGGCTAAGCTGATCCAAGCGTCATATTGCTGTTCAAAGCGAAGCCCAGCGAAGGTTTTCTGTAGTCGTTTCATGGCGTCCAGAGCAGCCTGTGACCGGCCACGGAGACCAGCTAAAGTGAAATCTTTTCGCATTTCGAAATAGGTCAGCAGGTCCCCTGTAATGGCGGGCGCGTGATCCGGAAAAACAGCAGAAAACATTCGGTGAGCCGGGCGGAACTCATCCTCAAATCTCGCTACATAGACCACCTCTGCGGTCCGAATCCCACGAATCAAAGGCGCATAATGCCTCAACCAGGTATTAAATCCAGACGCGAGAAACACCCCATCTTCGATGAAGCAGAACGCCACCCGACCGGTTACCCGATCAATGCGAATCGGATTTTTGTCGATGAAATAGCGCCTCGTGTTTCCGCCTTTTCCGGCATAGACTTTGACCGGCAATAGGCTTTCCGGAACCTTGTTCTCCTGGCAGAAGAACGTTAACTTGTCATCCTCGGTGGGAAGAAACCGATGCTCCGGATGCGCCAAGACGAAGTCCAGGGCCATGACTTTCAGGCGGGCTTGGGCGGGGTCCCTCGGCCGTCTGTGCTTATTTTCCTCCTGGCCCAAAGCCGCATAAATAGGCTTAGCGGACAGGTGGAAGAGCCGCGTCCGGTTCGCAAGAGTAAGGGGCGTTCCGTGCTCAAACCTCAGCAGCTTGTGGCAAAACGTATCGGCAGTCTTGCCCCGTTCCGGGCAGAACTGGCGGGTAAGGAAGTATCCGGAATGGAGCGCAGCCGTTGCCACGAATGCGGCTTCGCGGGCTGTATAACCAAAGCGTTGAATGGCTGAAATCTGTTCGGCCAGAGTCATACAATTCCTTTGTCGTAGTGGTCCGGGACCGAGCTGTTGCCCCCGCTTTGGCTGACCAGCTTGAAGCCCGCCGCGGACTTCCCGGCCAGGTGCGCGCCGTGATAATGACGGCTCACGATTTCGATATCTTCGTGATGGCGATCTCCGTGTTCGTCCGTATACTCCACGCGGAGATCCGGGAGCGGAAGCTTTCCGTCTACAATTTCGAGTTCCAGATCCTTGGCGAGCTGCGCCCTTCGTTCGTCCCGGGCCTCACCGGACACTGCCCCGCCCCGATTCATTTCTGAGTTGATGACGGACTTTAATTCGTAATCGAGCACTACCCGTTCGACCTTGCCACCAGCCCTCTCAATTGCCTTGGCGGCATCCCGAAAGGCGGGATAGATAGCAGCGTCATGCTCCAGTTCTCGGATTTTTACAAGGCCGGAGTGATAGCGCTGGGTATCGTCAGGTGCTTGCCGGTTAGACGGCACCCGCTCCCCTTCCTTGCTCACAACCAATACATCGAGACGCGTCCAATCCCGTTTAAGTACTGTGCTTTTCTCGATTAGCCCAGAGGCAATCAGCTGCTTCGCATCGCGCTCCGGAATGTCTTTTGCGTCTACAGTCCGAAAGGTTCCTACCGACCGGAGAGTCTGCAATTGGTCGTCGCTGAGCTGGTAGGAGCGCTCACGCCCACGGACTTCATGCCTCTCGGATGACTTTACTTCGGTGCGCCCAGGCTCTCGTTCCGGGTGTCTCATGGCCGTCGCTGCTCAATTCAGCCGAGTCAATTGTTTTCCCAGATCGTGTGGAATGCTGCCATCCCGCAGTTGCTTCTCGAGGTGAACCAGCTTCGTACCGGTATCTTTCAGGAACAGCTTGCGGGTGAGAAGAAAGAAGCCGGCATACAGATTCACAGCAAAACCGATGACGTAAAATGCGATGGCAATCCCGTACTGATGCAGCAAAACTTGCCGATACGGGGCAAGGAAATCGAGCGCAGCAAACAAAAAGAGCAACGCGCTACACACAATCGAGGCCGTGGCAACAATCGCGTTTTTCCACATTAGAAGGCCTGATCTTCGCGGAAATAAGTGATTACCAGACCGAGGGGATTCACGGGTACAAAGTTGTTGGGAACCTGATCGAGAACACTAAACACGAAGTGCGCGACGTACCGCTCACTGCGTAAGTCACGGTGATCGGTTGGGGTTCTGTAGATCTTTTCGAACTCAACAGACGCTTTGTAAGGAGCGGTTCGAAGATCTTCAATCGTCACGTTGCGGACGTTGATATAGATTTCATCCTCGTTGCTCGAAAGGAAATTTGTAATGCTTTTCGACTTCGTTTGCTCCTCTGTCATTGCGCGGGAGTGGGCGGAATCGAGGAAGTAAAGTTGACGGACAAACGCATCGTGGATGGTGGCCCGGTTGCGGCTGTAGTGGTCCTGGACGAAGCCCATGAGGAAGTGCCGGACTTCCATTTCACGCGGCTGATACTCCATGGAAGCGTAGCTCACGGCGTCGGCCGCTCCTACTTCGTTGACTCGAATCACCAGAGGTTTCAGGGTGCTGTAGGTCTTGCTGAGCTTGTAATTGGCGCCAGCCAGCACCAGGATCACTGCTCCTGCACCCGCTAGCGCAACGCGCAGCCAGCGGTTGTGCACCTGATACAGCGTGACGCGTTCCAGATAGACTCCCGAGGCGGAAGTGTCTTCCGTCGCCAAGACGGAACGATTCAGGGCGGCATGCATCGTATGAGCGCTCATGAGAATCTCGGGATGGAACTCGGCACGGCGGAAGACCCGGACCGGCCGGAAAAGATGTCGTTGACGAGTTTAGGAATTTGCAGAACGCCATATGTAAAAGCCAGCATCATGATCAACATCGGAGCGATGAGCGCCCACTGCTGCGAGCCGTCGAACGGCGGTGCGCTCACCGCGATGTAATTGGTGAGCAGACGCCCGAACACATAAACAACCGCGTTTGCGACGACAGGGTAGAAGGAATATTGAACAAAGGATTTCAGCCATCCCCAGAACATCCAATCGAGGGGCGGAATGATGAAAAACGGAATCAACACCGGGCCAAGCAGAACGCAAACCGCTGACGCAATAAAGCCCCAAGCAATCACGACCCAGACAGCGGATTCTAGGACGATAACGATAAAAAACACGATGACCCACTCGATCAGCTCCGAGATATTCAAGAGAGAAGTGAGGCCGGGTTGCTTCATTCCTTGCATCAGCGAATCGAGGCTTGTATACAGATTCGTGACCGTGCCGTTATTCAGCTGGTTGGCGAGATACTGCCCTTCATCCGAGATTAAATGGTGAAAATCGCGCCCGCCAAAAATGGCGCTGGCGGTTGTATAAAAGTGAATCATGGCGTAGCCGAACGAAAGCTTCAGCAGCATAGTGGCGAAGCGCTCCATATTCATTCCGCCTGAAAGCGCCCACTGAATCCCAAACCAAACCACGATAATGACCGCAAAAGCTGAGTACTCGATCAGACCAATGGACATAAAGAAGCCGGCATCGGCCGCCATCATGGACTGAATTTGCGCGAAGAGATCGACAAGGCTGTTCATTGTAATCACCCCTTTTAAGGCATGACGTACGTCATCATGGTGTTCGAGAAGTTGGCATGCTGGGCCCGCAGTGCTGCCATTCCGGTAGTCTGAAAGGCGACCTGGTTTTCCACCATGGCCGCCTCAGCATCGTGGCGATCCTTGTGTTCGATAAGTTGCATTTCTGCCTGCGTGACCAGGGCTTTATTCGTGTCTGCAGCCATACGTGCGTTCACCATCCCGGCCGCGTTGATCTTGTTTAACAGGGCTGCGGTCGTATTATCGTCAGCTGCCAAGGATGCTGAATCCGTCTCTAGCGCCATCAAGGCAGCTTCGCTTTGTGAGCCATGCAGACGAAGCGCTCCGATAGTCTGCATAGCGGTTTGTGCTGTCCCGTCGCGCAGTTCGAGAGTGCCGTACTCCTTCTGCGCACGAGCCCGCTGAATCGCCGGGATCACCCCGGCTAGCGTTGCGTAGGGCGGACGACCATATGTGGAATTCAGAAATCCACCGCTTACATTCAGTCCACTATTTACCGCCGCTAGCCAGCTTGGCGTCGTGCCCGAACCATTTGAGGCAACCATGCCCTGCCACGAGGTTAATGTTGCGCGGTAGCTCGACAGCCGCCGCAAGTACTGCGCCATGTAAACAGCCTGGTTGTACTGCTGGGTGATTCGGTTATAGGTCTGGGCAAGTTGGTTGAGCTGATTTACGATCACTCTTCCATTTGCGATAGTTTCCAGAGTATGAGGGCCATCCACCACGGCCCATTGAGCCATTACGGGAGTCGATATCCCGGCCAGCAACGCACAAGCGATTACCGTTTTTTGTTTTTTGTTCATAGTGTTTTCTCGCTTCCCTTACGGCTGCCGGTGTTCCCGCATTTCCTTACTCATGTCTTCGTGCATCTTTTTCAGACGGCGCACCCCCTCAGCAGAGGCTTTCTCTTGAAACTGTTTATATTGAGCCTCAGTCGCTGCGGTGACCACGCAATCCTGTGGGCCGACATGCCCTTTGGCGTCTACCTGGCAAACCGGTTTGGCCACAGTGCAGCCGGTTGCGACGAGAACTATGATTGCGAGCGCAATTCCGATTACGATCAGCGCACTAATGCCTAGCCCGATACCGATCGCTCTCGATGGCGCACCGGGAAGCGGCAGTCGGCGCTGCTCGTTGTCTTCCGGCCGGTCGTGAACCGCATCATCGCCCCAGCGGTGAACATGATCTTGATCCGGATACATCTGGTTTTCGTAATCGTTCATAGATCCTTCCTTGACGGGTGGCCTGCATAGGCCGGTAATTCCAGGTCTCTGGTGAGAATAATTTTGATACGCTGACCCTCGCGAATCGTAATGTCTGGCAGGCGATTTAATTGGCGGCTGAGGATCGTCGATGAGTTTTGGGAGAGCTGGCCGGCTACGCCTTGGCGGTACGAATCGACGCCACCCGCGGTAAGCGCAGAGCCCGTGCCGAATTGCGAAAAACCGGACATGATGCCCAAGGCTAGGCTGGTTCCAAATACTTCCAGATAATGATTGTTTGTTTTATCTTTTAGACCGGTTGCGCCAGCCTGATCGAGCCCTAGAAACTGATCGAGGTTCACCGAGTATCCATCGGGCATGATGAGCCGATGAAAAACAACTGCAAGTCGCTGCTGTTGCTGTTCGGCCACGCGCTTGGCTTCACCCAGCACCCGGCTTCCTTGCGGAATAATCAGCAGATTATGATCGTGCGAATACACGTTCGTGGTGACCATGCAATTCACGGGACCGGAAAACGAACCAGCCAAGCGATTGGTGAGAACGGATTCCAAGATGGTGCCTTCAAAAAGAACATGTTGCGGAATGCGTGATGATTCGGCAACTTCTGGAGCGGCGGCCACGGATGAAGCGTCGCTAGGCGCTGGAGGAATGGTCGTGGGGATTTGAGCCGATGCAGGCCCGGGTATTGCAGTAGGCGCGACGCTAGGCCGCAAAGAGAGTGCCACTGGTGAAGCAAAAAGAGACGTCAATTCAAGCTGCTCCCTGGCTTGCACTGCCGGGTTGACCGGAACCGTCGTGGCCTGGTTCTGTTGCATAGGCACGGAATAGTAAGCTTTGCCATCCGGCCCGATTACCGCCTGGCCTGGGATACCGCCCTGCATTCCGGTGTTGATGGCCGGAGCCCCGCCCTGCTCGGTTACCTGACGAAGCATTTCTTTCTGGCGGACTGCTGAGGCTTGCGCCTGTTTCTCTTGCATTTCCGCTTCGACCAGCTCTTTCGAGAATCGGTCGATGTCTTTCTTTGTGGGAGTGACAACGTTCAGGGGCGGCAAATTGGTGCCCGGCTTTACCGCCTTGGTGGTAGCAGCACCAGAGAACACGATGGAAGCCACAATCACGATCGCGACGCCGATCATGATGTAAGTTTGCCTACCCTTCGGGATGTTGCCGGGCGGTGTGGGCGCGTTCTGCTGGACTACCGGCCCAGGCTGGGGCGTAGTGCTCACCGGACTGGCTCCTGTTCAAAAACAAGCTTCTTTTTGCCGATCGCGAGATAACCATTTGTCAGAATCTTGGGAGCGGTATAGATGCCGTCTTTGAAGTCGAACTGGATCAGACTCGGCTTACCGTCTTTCACTTCATACAGTGCGGGCGTCTCTTGCGGGCTGGCCTGGATATACGTGAACTTGTCATCGTGATAGATCGCTGAGACCAGGAACGGGACCTCGTTCTTCCTAAATTTGTACGTGAATTTCATTGCGGCCGAATAGTCTTCGAGAGCCTTGAGCTTTGCCGCTTCTGTCTTGGCTTCCGCCTCCCGAACTTTCAAATCGGCCTGTTGTTTCGCATTACGCTCGCTTTCTTTCGCAATCTGATACTGGGCTTCGAAATCCTTCACAGCCGCGGCAGGAACGAACTTCGGATCTCCATTAATCGCCGAAAGCAGCGATGTGTCTTTGGTTGTAACGTCGAGTTCCAGGTCCGGAGCCTTGCCGGTGTCACTCACTTCGGTGAGAACGAAGCCATAAACCGTACCCGCAGCCGTGACCAAGTGGAGGGAAGTCGAGGCACCAACCTTAGACGGCTTCACGAAGGCGAAGTTCTGGACACCGGACACTTGCCAGAACTCTTTATCTCCACAGATGAAATCAAGGATGTTCTCGCCCTTCGGCAGCCGAATCAGAGTTGTGAAACGGGTCTTGGCAGCAATAGAGATAATCTCGTGTTCGCCATACTGAATTTGCCGCGCTCCGTTACTGGCAATCGCCGCGACGTTCACTGCCGGGGTGACCGGGGTGACAACGTGAGACTTCGAAGGGGTCTCGGCAGACAATAGAACCGTTGCACTGAGCCCGTAAGCAATCAACTTTTTCATGGGTCTTGTCCTTTTACGTGTGAGTGGAAGTACCGAAGATCCGCAATGCACCCGGATCTACGTGGAGGTTGAGAACTTTGGCCAAGTCCGGGCGCTTCAACAAGAACTGTTGCTTTGGAACCAGCCGCGCAATTTGCGCGGCCTCTGTTTCGTTGAGGTGGAAAGTTTCTCGGTAAACGCTGGCATCCATGCCGGGATTGGCCAGAAACATCTTTGTGAAGCAACTCTCTGCGATCACGGAGAGTAGCTCTTCCTTTAAAAGATCGTCACCCGATTGCGTAGCCAGGATCATGACCGCATTGCGCTTGCGCCATGTCTTCAGCGCTTCGTGAATATATGCCTTCGTGGTTGGGTTGCGGAAGAACCTCCAAGCCTCATCAAAGACGAACAGCTTCGGTGTCGCATGCTGGGCGCGGTCGTAGATCGAGGCATTTGCCCGATGCAGGATATAGAACAAAAGCGGTTCCAGTACATCGGGTTGATCCATCCCTTCAAAGTCGAACGTCTGAAAGCGCGCCACGGACAGGTTATCTTCTGCGTGGTCGAAGTATTCAGCCAAGCGGCCTTCGCCTACCCATTCATCCAACAGCCTGCCGTAGGACCGTTTTGCAGATCGCGCCAAGGTGGCAAGTCTACGAGTCTCTGGTGCCAGTTCGTAAAGGTCTGCAATCGCGCGGTGCAGATCTTTCAGCTCATCGGAGTCCATCTGGTAATTCCGGCCTTCTATCAGCACCCGCACAAACGAAAAGAGGAACACCAGGTTCTCCTTGGTCGGCTCGAGTGAAAACGGGTTGATCGTAAAGGCTCGGCTTCCCTGCCCCACGTGTAGGTAGCTGCCTTCGTATTCCCGGGTGAGCTTCTGATAACTCCCGCCCAAGTCGAAGATCACGGTGTAGGGCGAATACTCCTGGTAACTGGCTGTCAGAAAATTCACCAGGAACGATTTGCCGCTGCCGATGGAACCAAGAATCAACGTATGGCCGACATCCTGGTAATGCAGATTCAGGAAGTACGCAGCAGCTTCACGGGTCTCGACTACGGCCAGGCATGGTCTGTTCAGATGGGCGTTCTGTCTGTCACCCGTGGCCGGCGCAAAGAGAAAGGACAGGTCCGCATAGTTCGTGTTCAGTAAAAGCAGGTAGCGGAAATTATTGGCGTAGTTTCCGGGCATCATCGAGAGCCAGGAATTCAGCATGTTGTACGTTTCTTCTGTCAGCTTGGCGTCGTGCGTGGAGAAGATCTCCGCCATTTTCGCGACCGAACGTTTCAGCTTTGCTTCGTCTGAATGATAGAGCGTGATCGTCAGAGAGAAACGGCCGAAGAAGTTCTCATGCACTTCCATCTCACTCAAGCAGCGATTCAGTTCTGCCACCACAGCGGTTTTGCTATCGTCGATCAGCAATTCGTGCTCTTGCGGTTCGGAACCGCCGCCGCCGATATACGACATCATCGAAGTCTTCGCAAGATGGTAATGCCGCCGCTTTTTATCGATTTCGCGCCGCATTTTGTGGTTGTCCTGCCTCTGCCATTCTGTGCAAATCACAAAGCCGCAAGGGACCGAAAGCAAGCCGCGCAATAGATGCGAAAACGTCTGCGACGGAAGCTCTGTCAGGCTGAGCACCTTGATCAAGTGATCGTCTTGCTTCAAATACCGTGGCCAGCACTCGATACCGGACTGCGCAATCTGTTGATCCACGTGGAAATCGTGAACCGCACCAACGGTTTGCGCTTTCCAGGGAGTGTAATTTGCTAGGCGACGAAGGAAGCCCATCGTCTCTACCCGGCCCAACACATGAGGGCGTGCGGTGTCCTGTAACTGCACGGCAAGCGAGATCACTGCCGTAGTGAGAAGTTCTATGTCGCGCTCCAGTTCCTTGCGCGAAACTGCCATCGTCTGCTGAGTGGAGAACCGAGAGAGCAGTTTGCCCGTTACCGCGCGGGCTGTACTGATGTCATGCAGTGTTCGTTCCCGAAGCACCACAAGGAAAAGATTGACGGAGAACAAATCGGCCGCGCGCCCATTTAACCACTCCTCGCGTCGTGCCGTGATCGGGCCGGGATGTTCCGAAGCAGGCAGCTTGGGAGAGTCTGATTTCAGGATGTATTGGTATACCCGGTATTCCGGGCCGAGGATACGCAGCGACGATTCGAATCTCTGCACAATCTGATTCAGTTGCGTGGTGTCCAAACATTCCGGATCAATGCCAGGAACGCGGAGGACGGTGAACAGGTCCTGGCGTTTTGTGAGCACAGTGGATTCACCGACAAAAGAGCAAGGCGCAAACTGCTCATGCATCGCGCCCGCTTTCTTGTAATCATTTTTCAGTGTGGAGAGCTTAATCATAGAAGCTCACCGGAAAAGGGCGGCGGATCGCCGCATCGTACTGATTGCGAGCACCGCCCGAATTGAACAGCAACCTCAACCGGGCCGGATCATTCGCTTTATAACGTCCGAGTGCGGCGAAAACGAAAAACGTAGTCAAGCCCACAGTGATGCTGGACACGGTCACAAACAGACCGAATCCTGTGAACATCCCGGCAATCACAAGCTGCCGATCACAGCCCATTAGCGTGAGGCTCTTGTTCAACGACCGATACGTGGGTCTCATGCGTTCTCCCTCGCGATGCAGAGAGCACGGGTACTTCTCTCTTCCTCGTGGTTGGCGGCTGTTTCACACCCGCGCTTTCTGCATCTTCTTGGCATGCAATACCTCCTTTCAAGTAGATCTTTGGTCTCTATGGATAAAGCCAGGTCAAGAACCGCACGGCTCCCATGGCCATCGCGCCCCCGAACACAATGCCAGCAAGCATTCGCTTGCCTGAGTCCGAGAATGCGAACGTCAGCCCACAAACAACTACCGACACGGCAATTAGCGAAGTCGCGATCGGCCCCGTGAAAGCCGTTTTAAGTGCATTGGCGGAACTTGTCCAGGGGTCGGCCTGGGCGAGTGCGGTTGAGGCGAATGTAAGCGCTAAAGCGGAATAGCGCTGTAAGAAACTGCGGGCACTTTTCATTTGTTTTGCTCCTTAATCAGTGATGGGGACGTTGAACGTGGGCCATTGCAAAGTGGGATAACGCGCACCTTTAAGCCTTTTTGTTTGCGTCTTAGTTCGTTTTTTTCGCTCTATTAAAAACCGTTTAGACGAGATTTTTTATCAGTCTCTGAAATTACCAGCCTTCTTTTATTTTGTCAACCGGTTATTTCATACCCATTGTTGTGATGCCCACTTTGCTTGATATCTGAGAGGTTTTCAGCGATGTTATGGGATGCAGAGATGAGTGAACGTCAGGATAGATTACGTGATGCAGCGAGAACTCTACGGAAAGAACTTGGCCTGAATCAGCCTGATTTTAGTCGGAGGATTGGCCGTGGTCTTAACAGCGTAGTGCGTTATGAACAGACTGGCCCAACGGCCGAGGCTCTTGTTCCTTATGGTGTTGTGGCTCTGCAAGCTGGGCTGGATAATTTAGCGAAGATCTTTCGTGAAGCATTGTTTGAGGAGGTGGGCCCTGAGCTAGAATCTTTGGTGTGTTGGAAAGCCGGGTCTTCAGGCAGTGGCGGTGTTCAGGTTCCACCGGGCATGCGTCAGCTGGTGGAGGCCTTCATTGCGTTTATGAATGCCAAGGATGTTACACCTGTTCAGGAGTTGGCGCGAAGCAGTCTGAAAGAAATGTTATCCAACGATTACTCTCGTCGCAAAGGTAAGAAAACCGCGGGTTAAATGCTTGCATATGATCGATATCTTTTTTTAAGTCCTGTGAAGTTGGACTCTTGACTTCAAGCAATATAGCGACGTAATCTCTGATTAAATTGTATCCGCCTGTGGATCTTCCTAAGAAAAGCTCACTTGAATGCGACTATGCGCTAGCTTTGGAATACAGTCGTGTCGCCAAGTTGATGATGCGGACGGTTGCCAACCGTGCAATCGGCGGGCTTAACGAAGCTCGCGGTCCAGATCGATATGTACCCTTGGTGTTTTTGCTCGATTCCGAGTTCCTGGCTTCCGGTGCATGCTCGCGGCGGGAGTGTCGAGCGAAATATTTAGAGTTGGTCAGCGATTTTGGTACTTCGATGGTGGAAATCTACGAATCAAAGCGCGACAAAATGGAAGATAGTGGATCGTGGGCAGAGTTTACAGAGTTGTGGAGCCAGTGGTTTGAAATTAAAATTCTTCTCGGGCAACTGTGGATTGCACTCTTTTCTACGATTTGAGACTACCTATAGCAATCAGGATTGCCCGGATAGCTGGTGGCCACGTTCTTGAGATCTGCCCGCGGATGCCCGCTCCGGTCATCCCTATTCGTCCTTCTTTTTGAGCCAACGAGTGAATTGTAGTAATCTGGCCCATTCGGCATCAGTAGTGGCGCGCGCGCTAGTTTCAATATGGTCGGGCAAAGATTTCACGATCCACCAGATCAAAAAGGCAGACTGCACGGCGAGTGTTATAGTTCCGATTTCAACTGAGTTGTTGTGACGTGGTGCTGCGATATCAATCACGAAATAGCCGACAGCAGCAGCGCCAAGGAGTCCCGAAAGGAGCCAGCCTATTTCGAATATCGGACGGGCAGACCTCGCTTTTGGAAAAAACAGGAGTGTTAAGGCCAATAAAGTGGCGCCTACAGAACTAAGTAGGCGTTTAGCAAACATCATCCGTTGGAGATCGGGATGTTTCCACTGCTCACTTAAATCTATGCTTACCGTGATCAGGCAAATCGATAACGCGGTACCGGCAGCAGCAAGAATAAGTATTCGTGCAAACCGCCCGATACCCGGATAAGTTCCGTACAATCTAGCGTAAAGTTCAAATACGGCTAACCCTTGAAAGGCGAGTAAAAGGGGCTCGGACCGCAGCCACAAAGATGCATACAAATCACTTGACACTGACGCATTCGAAAACCACCACAGTAAAAAAGAACGGATTACGTCAGCAATGATGTAGATAAGGAAGATTCTGAAGCAGTTAAACTGTCGTGCTAGAAGGAGCTTTGCTATAGCACCGACTTCTACGAGCTCATTAAGCGCCCATACTAGCAGGGGAAGCGCGTGAGCCATCGTCACGCGCTTATTGTAGCTGGTAATGGTACGGGGTTATCTAGCTTAATCCCAACAGAATCTTGATGATAAGCCATGGTGAGAGCTGTGTTGAGCTTTCTTCCGTGACGTGGCAGCAAGTTGGGGGCGGGGCGTCGGCAGTGATGTTGAACGTAGTTGCCAGTAAAATGCTGGCTGCGAAGACGGCATTGCGGAGTTTAGTCATAGTCGTTTGTCCTTTTGGAATAGCGGCCCTAACGGTAGTAAGAAATCACTACCGAGGACGGTCGTTAGGACCAGCCTATGTCAAATTCTAGTAGCAGATCGTACATTCTTCTAACTGAATGCGTGTTGACTCGACAAGCGGAAGAAAGGAGAGAAAGCGCCAGACTCGAAGTAAAGCTGTGGAACTGCCGGTCCCACAGCTTTCCGCCACTGTTTCTATCTATAAGGTGCCAGGCCTCACGGCCAGGACCTTCAACCGTCAGCAAAAAGGGTGGGCCAAAATAAACTGCCGAAGTGGGCCAAGTTCAGTTGCCAAACGCAGATGTGCTACTCCAGTCTGTAGCCAATTCTAGCTCACGCTCTGTCGGAGGTTTAATTGGCTTTTTTTTCTGCTGCATTTCGCCCAACAGCTTAGACTATTCACCTTTGCTCTAGCGTGTCAATCGCCGGTATTATTTAATCAATTTAAATATCTGGAATCCTGAAAGAATGGTCTCGTCTCGTACAAAATTAAACGCCTGCAGGAAATAATTCTGTTTGTATTCGCGCGTGCACTGGGCGAAAAAGGGTTTCGCGGCCTATCCTTAACCGGAACCGGTTACTGCACACGATTGAATACCTGGACAACGCACGCAGAATTCCGCAAAGGAAAGCAGCGAAACGCATCCGGATTCTTCAAACTCTCCGCGCAACGCGCGGTGCGTGAGGTCATCGAGCTGCTGGCTTGTCATCAAACGGAACATCGCGCGGTTGCTAACCCGCCTGGCTGCGAAAAGTTCGTTGTATTCGTCCGGTGGCATAGATTTGGCATATCGCAGGACCTCGGCTTCGCGGTAATTATCATAGTCAATTTGACGGCGTGCCTTGCTGGACTGCTCTGCATTCTTAAGTTGCTGGGCTTCTTGGTAAAGTTTGGCCTTGCGGCTGGACAAGAAGTCGGAAGGTGGTGCTATGTTGTCCCGCAGGTAGAACACGTACAGACCGGGTGGGTTCTCGAGCTTGCCGCGTCTGTCTTTGGCCACAAGCGTGTCCACAAATTCCAGTTGGTCGATGATCTCCTGGCCCTCCTTGGCGGACGCTAAAAGATCGCGGGCTTTTGTTTCGGCGATACCCCGCTTAGTCAGCTCCGTAAGCAATTCGGGGTCGTATTCTGTGAGGCCGAGCATCTCCTGAATCGCCCCTCCCTGCCCTCCGATATGACCGGTTGATTTTGGGCCCGGAGCTTTCGGTTTCGTTATTTGTCGACTTGTGAAAGCGCGGTATTCAGCGAAAGCTTTAGGCCCAGGAGTGTAGAATATCTCCCAGTCGTTGTTGCCGACCGAGTCCGTCGTTTGGTGGTAATCGACCTTGGTGATGTATCCGGACTCGCGGTGCGGCAGATGCACTTTGTACATTTGTTTTTTGACGTGGTCGAAATCGGGATAGCGATTTTGTGGCGCGTAAGTGCAGTACTCCGAATAGAGCATTTTTGCCCTAGGACGACTGCCCGCGATCGCTCCGTAAATCTGGAAACTGAGCAGCTCGTAGAATCTTTGGGCTCCAGGCGATAGATTTTTTAAGTAGTCGTAATCGAGCGGCCGTAGCTCGACGTGATTGAGTAGCTCGCGGTAAGGAGGATTGAGGATGATGTAAACGGCATCAGCTTCGGTGCCGTTTGGCAGTTTTTCCCCGGTAAAAATGACGGAGTACCTGGTATAGCCAATCTCAAACCAGGTTTCCTTGCCGTTCTTTTTCTTGCCGCGTATTTTGGCGTCGATCGCGGTATAGGCATTTTGTAGAAAAGCCCGCTTTATGTCGGCAATGTTGCTCCCATTGGTGTGAGATCCGAGGGCACGGCAGATATCGGACAGCGAGCCGATGCGAATAGCTTCCGGCAGAGGCCGCCCTATCTCATCGATCTTTTGGTTGATTATCAGCGTGTCGAGCTTATACGCTAAGGGCCCGGGTTGGCCGTGTTTATTGTTGTAGGTGATTTCCCATCGCACATCGGCCTCACCTTTAAGATCGATTGTAATATTCCCCTTCTTCGCTAGGCGGTGAATCGGAAAACGGGACAAGGCGGTTTCAACGCGTATCCGGTTGAGTGGAGCAAGGTTGGTTCTGTCTGGGGCTATAATCTCTGGGCTCAAGAGATACCTTTGTATGGCATTCTAAAACAAAACATCAGCAAATTGTTGGTGTTGTTTATGATTGTTTAAGAACAAGTCTAAACCTGTATACCACCCCACCCCTCTCAGCTAAGCCATTCGCGATCAACCATTTAGCGGGATTTAGTGGCCTCCATGGTCTCTCCAAAGAGCGTGGTGTGTCTCCTCTAGGAGCGTGGGACTGTCTCCCCAAAGAGCGTGATACGTCTCCTGTAGGAGCGTGAGGTGTCTCCTCAAACAGCGTGCGTCTCCTCAAAGAGCGTTTCCGGCGTTATTTGCACTCGTAAAACTTACGGTCCCCCCAAATAGCGCGGCTTTAGGCAAGCACATGCCTATATTCGTCTCCCCAAAGAGCGCGCTGCAAAAGCTAATCACGCTTGCAGATGAGATATCCCATATTTACTGATTACGGTTTAGAGAAGTGTTGTTCGAGCAACCTACGCATCTCGTCAGCCATCTCCACGCCCTTTTCTGCGCAGCTTGTTTTCACTCTCCGATGGAGCGATGCCGGCACGTCGAATGTAAAACGTTTCGTCTTCTCAGCCGGAGAAGCCTCCAGGCTCGGGAGGGATTCTTCAATTTTTGCGGCACCGCTTACCCACGCGTCGGCATTCAGCGACTGCGCAGAAGTAGGCTTGGGAGTAAAAGTGACTTTTTTGCTCATTTCAGGTACCCCCTTATTTCTGACACAAGCGCCCGGATTTCCTTGGCGGCTGAACCTTGCGGATCAGTTTCAAGGACGGTAAGCCCCTGCCCTGCGCTTTCGGCAAATCCGACACGTTGGGAAATGGCTGCTTTGAGAACAGGCAAAGTGAATCCCGCCAGAGCCTCCGTGACGTCGCGCCCAATTGCCGTATTTACGATTTTACGATTAACCACAAATGCGGCTTTAAGATTGGGTTTCATAATTGAGGCTTCGTTGATAAGGTCTACAATCTCTTTTGCGCTCCATACGTCGTATGGGGAAGGTTGGACGGGAATAAGCACCAGATCCGCCGACATGATCGCTGATCGCGCTACATCGTATACCCTAGGCGGTCCATCTATGAAAACCCACTGATAGGGTAAGGCCAATGTGGGCAAATCACGATGAATTGTACTCTTAGGCAGTCCGACTACATTAAATAGCGGCTTGGCTTTACGGGCAGCCGACCAGTCTAGGCCGCTTCCCTGGGGATCCGAGTCAATGTAGAGAACCCGGTCACCGGAAAGTGCAAACGATGCAGCTAAGTTGGTTGCCAGTGTTGTTTTGCCCACGCCGCCCTTTTGGTTGAGGAGCGCTATCGTTCTCATCGTCGTGTCTCCGTATTTGCGGCGTCGTGGATACGATTATACGATCCCATAAACCAGATTGCAAAAGACGAGTTTAGTTTCATCATGCAGGCTAAAGCTGTTTGCTTCAGGGCTGAAGCCAATTACCTATAGTCCTGTTTACGATTAACCGTAATTACGATTAATCGTAAAAGCGCGTTGCGGTGCAGCAGGTTGGAAACGATGCCCGGCTTTGACGTCTCTGTCGCGAGTACATCAGCTATTCTTAAGTGCGTTGCCACTTCTCACACTGGCTTGTCCCGGCTCGGGTCTTTTATGGTTCTGCTTACACTTTTCACCCAAATCTTCGCCGTTTTGGGTTGAGGAGCGCTACCAGGGTCACCGTCGTGTCTCCGTATTTACGACGCTGTAGATACGATGGTGCGATCTTAGAACGCTGTTGGTTTACCCCATGTAACTTGCTATTAGATAGCATTTTGGGCTGATTCAAGATATTCGGGACTAAGCAGCAATTGACGACCAGTCGTAATTACGATTAATCGCAAGATAGTATTATGGTGAGCGGAGCGGGCGACGCTGCCTAGCTTTGACGTACAGGTCGCGAGCACGTCAGCTATTCTCTAAAGCGTTTCGACCTCTCACACCAGCTTGTCCCGGCTCAAATCGTTTCTGGTTCTGCTTCACAACGTTCACCCAAATCTCCCCCCAGGCCTGCTCCTGCGAGACGGCTACTTCGTGCGCCCGGGTCATCTCGAGCAGGCCCAGAAACAAACAGGCCCGGCGGGCCGGTGTCGGTTGCTCCCGGAGGAGGAGCGTGGCCTCGAGGACGCCCGATTCCGCGCGGCCCAGCGACTCCCGGAGCAGCTGGCTCATCGCCTCGACAGTCATCGTTTCCGGTTCCACGGTGAGCGTTTCCTGCCCCTGACGCCGGTCGAAACGGGATTCCGCAGCCCAGCGGGCGAGTTCCCGAGCCTGCTGCAGAAGGTCCCAGACGCTCAGAAAGGGCGTATCTTCCGGCTCTTCTAGACTTGTCTCGCCCGTCAGAAACGGCTCACGCGAGCCGCGCGGGAGTTGTGCCGCGGCCCGCTCCCACTGGCAAGCGAGTGCGGCGGCCGCTTCTTTGCGGTGCCGGCGTAGTGCGTGAATCAGCTCATCGCGGAGCGCGTCCGGGACCAGGTCCGCCGTGGGCTCGTGCGGGAGCAGGGAACGGGATTTCCACTGGATCAGGATGCTCGCCGTGTGAAGCCACTCGATCTCGAGGTTCAGGTTCTTTTGGCGGGCCGTGCGGAGGTAGTCGAGGAAGCGGGCGACAAGCGGCGCCATCTGGATCCGCTCAATATCAACGTTCTGGCGGCGGACTTCCTCGAGGAGGAGGTCGAGCGGCCCCTCAAATTCCCTCCACTCAACGGCGTGGGGCAGGGAAGCGCTCATGCGGGTTCGGCCGGTTCGGTGGCGCGCAGGAACTCTTCGCGCTGGCAGCCGGCGGCCGCCAAAAACTCCGACAACTGCCACATCAGGTCTGCGCCATCGTCGTACCGGATCTCGAACCGGCCGCCGGCCGTCGTGCGGCGCCAGGTCAGGGTGAGGGGAAGCGTGTCGAGACGCACCCGCTTGGGTTCGGGCCAGGCGGAGCGGACGCGAAAGCGCCTGGCCGCCGCCTCGGCCCGCGCGGCCCCGAGATGCTCGGCCAAGCCCTCACGCTTTCGCAGGAAGGCACCGTAAGCACTGCCGGCCCGTACCGCTTCGAGCCCGAGCAGCAGGGCGTCCCGTGCGACGGCCAAGGCGTCGCCCTCCACCCGGGCCCCGAATTGATGCAGGAGCCGGATGCTGTCCCGTTCGCTGACGCCGAAGACGGCGCGGATTTCCTGCCGGCCGAGGACGCTAGAGAGCAGGGCGGCACCGAGGGTTTCCTCGATCGTGTCGAGGCGCTCGAACCATACCGGGTGGCGGGCCATGGCTGATTTCTCCAGGGAGCAAGGCCGCTAGAAGGATCTCGGCCGCTCTCCGCCCTATCGTACAAGGAGTGGCGCGGTTCTGTCACCTGACGCTGGGAAGAGGTGGTTGTCTCCCGGGGAAGCAGAGGTTCTCCGGGGTGAGAACGTCCAGAACGCACGATAATGCTTTATATCGTGTATTCTGTTTGCAGCCATGGAAACCGCTCTTTCTGTCCCCGATTCTCCCCTTCCCGCCCCCGCCGGCCAGAACGACCTCGGCTTGCTCGAAATCTGGCTCCACACCAAAGTCAGCTCCCACTGCCGCCGCGCCTACCGCTTCGAACTCTCCCGCTTCCTCCCCTTTGTCGCCAAACCCCTCGCCGCCGTCTCGCTTGCGGACTTGCAGCACTTCGCCCGCTGGCTCGACACTCAGGAACTGAAACCCGCACGCCCGACGGCCGGGACCAGGTGATCCTTCGCTTGCTCTATGCCTCCGGCGCCCGCGTCTCTGAACTCGCCCAGCTGAAATGGTGCGACACCCTGGAACGCATGCAAGAGGGCAGGGAAGTGGCCGGGCAGATCTCGGTGTTTGGAAAAGGCGGCAAAACGCGGACCATTCTGCTGAAGCCGCGGACTTGGTCAATCCTAGAGGGTTTGCGGGGCGGGGCCCTGGCCACCGATCCCGTCTTCCGCAGCCAGAAGGGCGGGCACCTCGATGTGTCTCAATTGAGGAGGATTGTGTATCGAGCGCGCGAGCGCGCCGGGCTCGAGCTGAAGGTGTCACCGCACTGGATGCGCCATGCCCATGCCAGTCACGCCTTCGAACGTGGCGCGCCCATTCACCTGGTGCAGACTACGCTCGGGCAAACTTCCGTTTCTACCACCGGGCGATACCTGCACGCCAAGCCTGGCGCCAACTCGGGAGAGTATTTGCCAGACTGATCAGAGTGGCAGCTTCCAAAATGGCTCTTAATGGAAAACAAAGACGATAGCGTTTTTGTGGACTTGTTCTGGCGATTAAGTTGAGCTAGTTTCATCCTGAACTTTCGAGGAAACTCGGGGTAGTGTTCAGGAGAAAACGATGATTTCTTTCACAAAGCAGCCTGACGGATACATCGCGCCACGGTCGGCAACATCGACATTGCCTTGCGCTCAATGGCTACGAGTTGGTGGTCTGGGATGAACCAAAGGACACGAACTGCGATTACGACGGCTGCCAGAACGAGGATTTGATACCGATACCGATTGCATCGAAGCCCATGGATGGCCACTGCCCGATGGAATTTAAGAAAGGGCGGCAAACCAGTATTTCGCGTGCGCACGGTCGGTACATAGAGGAAGCGGAAACGCGCCTCGTTGCGAATTAGACTATATGCAATATCCGCCTGAAGCGAAGGGAATGGCGAAAAGCGCTTGGTCCTTCATTGAGCTGGTTCCAGAAAAGCGCCGATCTTGCCGGATAGCACGCCATAGGGTGAGGCGCTAGGATGGGATTATGACGCCAACGGAACCCAAAACTCTGGACCCGGAAACCGCAAGGATTTTGGACGAAAGGCTTGCGTCTGCGGATCAGGACGAAAAGGCCAGCGTGCCGCTTCGCCAAGCTCTTAAAGAAGACCGCGCCAAACTCAAGCAACTTGTTCCTCGTTGAAACCCGTACTGGTCACGCCACAAGCGCGGGCGGAAATCAACGCAGCCGCTTCTTGGCATGACGCCCAACGCGAGGGCTACGGGCAGAAATTCTATGATCGAGTAGATCAGGCTGCGGAAAAGATAGAAATCGCTCCTGAAGGCTTCCAGAAGGTTTATAAGGACGCTCGGCGCGTCACTCTGGAACAGTTTAGCGATTGGGCGCTGTGGTATCAGGCCCGCGATGAAAACTGCCTTGTGATTGCCTGCCTCAGCGGTCGGCGTCGGCCTGTGCTGGTTAATGAACGAGCGTCAGGCGTTATCCCGATTAGGAAGTTAGAACCGTAGTCTGTGCCTGAATTTGATCCGTGGGCCGGTTCTGGCTCCGCTTCCAACCGTCCGGCCTTCAAGATTCTGTTGGCGGTTGCCAAAACGTTGCCAAAACGTACCTTTTTGACAGCCAGGTATCATTCAGAACTAGTATTCAAGATTGGCGCCACCGCCATCATTGAAACGCTTAACCAACTGCTTCTCCCTTAACCGGCTCTGGTGCAAACTGAGAACGCGTTGAGGAAGATAGGCAGATGCGATTCGTGCCGGTCGAGGACCTGTTCAAGGGGCGGCATTCGACCAGGAGATTGTCGTTCTGTGCGTTCGCTGGTACTTGAGCTTCAAGCTAAGTTTCCGCGACTTGGTT
>JAABUK010003584.1_pt1 | contig 26142 bp, 32 predicted proteins | sample 5559141 | NCBI WGS metagenome assembly JAABUK01 (sample SAMN10711869, study PRJNA513367) | rock metagenome | isolation source: Antarctica rocks | place: Antarctica: Victoria Land, Pudding Butte nord | collected 2016-01-03 | reverse complement strand
CCCTCCCAAATCCTCAATCGCACTCCCCCACCTTACCAACTCCGGCTCTGACCACGCCGTCCCCATGAGCGCAAGCCCATACGGCATTCCAGTCGTACCGTTGGTGGAGGCGGGGAGGGTGAGCATGGGGTAGCCGGCCTGAGCGGCGATTTGGTATGTTTGGGCTACGTCGGGGGGAACGAGGAGGGCGGTGACGTGTGGGTGGGAGAGGGCGTGGTCGATGCCGTTTTCGCGGGTGGAGCGTTGGATGAAGGAGAGGGCGGAGTTGTAGGTGCTGTCCATTATGCCTGTGCGTTGTGGTTAGTGGGGGGGTTGTAGTAGATTTGCGAGGCTTTTGGGATGAGGTTTGTGGGTTACCTTTTGTTGCGAGGGAGGCTAGGAAACTGTCTTGGCCGGATCCGAAGGCGGGTTGGATGCCTGGGAGGCCGCCTTCGGTGCCTACGTTGTCGATGTTGTATCTAGACGTGGTCGAATCGGCAATTAGCATTCGGTCACTTTTGGATAGGCATGTAGAAGAGGCTGTGGATGGTAGCTTACTGTACGATGTCTTCCAGCGATCTGATGTTCGTGTTGTTAAGTTCGGCGAGGTAGGCTTTGATGTCGTTGTAGAAATCAACCTTGATCAGCAAACCATCAGTATAGACCACGACACCACTAGGGAGTATCGCGGGTACCGTACCTTCACGACGGTGAATTCGGACTCGTTGGAATATCCTCTGGTGCTTCCATAGTCCCTTTTCATGGCTAGTCAGCAATCGTCCACGTGTCCGAGTACGCGAACAGTGCTTTACCAATCCCACCCTTTAGGGCTAACAATTCTCTCCCAATCCATCAACTCCGTTCCATTCACAATTGTAGCACCTGCAGCCTCAATCTCCTTAATTATCTCTACTAAAGCAGCCCGCTGCTGCTCATCGGCAAGGACCCAGAAACTCTGCCATGGTAATCCAAACGTAGCATTCTTAAGTGCACTTTTATCAGTCAAGAACTGCGAATACCCACCTGCTGGCGTCCTGCCTTCTTGCGCAAGTGTGTAATTATCGCGAGGGTCAACACCGTAGATAGCGTCAAGGGCGTAAACAGCATCGCGGACCGTCCTAGCGAATGTGCCTACGGTATCTTGATGCTGACTCTCCGGCACGACTCCAGCCCGGGACGTGAGGCCAACGGTAGGTTTGATACCCACCAAAGCGTTCCTTTCGGCAGGATTGATCACGCTTCCATCGGTCTCCGTCCCCAAAGCGAACATGCACAGATTACCTGCCACTGCGGCCGCACTGCCTGAGCTGCTCCCGCCTGGATTGACGGTTAGATTGTACGGACTCCTCGCTTGCCCGCCTCTCGCTGAATACCCTTCTGAGTAATTACTGCTGCGCATGTCGGCCCATTCGCTCAGCGTAGCCTTTCCGAAGATTAGAGCACCCTGTTGGCGAAGTTTGGCAACGACGTGGGCGTCTCGGGGCACAACGGAGCCGAGGAGAGCCCAGCTGCCCGCTGTGGTTTCCATTTTGTCTTTGGAGGCGATATTGTCTTTGATGACCAAAGGGATGCCGTGAAGTGGGCTGCGGATGTGGCCAGCAGCTCGTTCGGCATCGAGGGTGGAGGCGATCTGAAGGAAGTCGGGGTTAACTTGCATTATTGCACTGTTGGCAGTTAGAAGGTGGTTGAAAAGAGTCGACCAATCCAGTCACAAAAGGCTTTGATTTGAAGAAAGTAATGTTGCGTACTTGATGTATTCATCTGTCTGATAGACTCTTTGCAGATAGCACATCAGGATCGCCACACTTGTCAGCTGTCCTCTCTTCATTGATTCCTGCAGCTCATCTATGGTGGCTTCTTCCAGGACCATTCCATTGCAAGCAGGCATAGGAAAGCGATCTGCCGGGTCGTGTACAAGATCCGGAAAAACGTATGAGAAAGGGTCTTGTAAAGTTTTCGAGGTGATGGAGTCTGATGCATTGGAAATCCCCAGAGTGGTCGAATTTGACGACACTGCTGGGATTATTGATCCAACGGATGTGGCGACAAAATAAAACCAAGAAAGAGCCGAGACTTGGGTTGTGCTCCAAGTTCTACGAGCCAAAGCATGATGATTCGGTGCTCGCAAGGGATGAAACCTCATTCTTGCTGTTGTTCCACGGCTTATTATCAAGTGTGAGATCTATCTCAAACCTTTAGTATGGACTGATATATATGAAGTCTTGGTCGATCGTCAATCAAAAAAGAAGTCGTAGCTAAGACCTTTATACCGTAAGTCGTCCCAATAGCGCTAGTCTGGCTTTTGATTTTACAGTTCTTTGACCGCTGAAAGCCACCATTCTTGGCTATCTGGCGGCCCTTTCGCAGAGCGTACCCTGCCAATGAATCCTGGCGCATGAATCTCAGCAATCCCGCTCAAATCGCGTGAAGCAAGTCTTCCATGCGCACTTGAAGTTTGCCCGACCCTGTATTGCGACGTGCTATAGATTGGTTGTGTTGTATTGACCATTCGTTCCTAAAGCTTTGAGCGATACTAGTTCTACGTTGTACCAGCTCTCGACATCTGGAGACCTGGCGCAGCCAATATCGCTTCTGAATAAGTATACGCTCTTCAGGGAAGCGGGTATATGTCGGTGATTGCGGTTGAAACGTTTTCGTGGAACAGAGCAAGTAGGGAGCGGATTCCAATCTTGAAGCACTTGAACTTTCCAATGAATGGACCATAATCGTATGAGCAAGAGCCACGAAGGTCCAACGTTTTAAGATGCTCGGCACCATGGACGTGGAAAGCTTTACCAGTCGCAAGTCAATGACAACCTTGCAGGCTGTCCAAGTCGGGGCTGTGGATATTTCCAGTCATACACTGAACATCTTGAGGGTTTGTTGTGGCTACGGAGAACTTTCTTCACTTTTTCGCCATTGGTAGAGCTAGCGTTTTGGCGCTCGACGACCTCTCGTCCTCAAGCATAAGTAGCATATCAATGTTCCTGGAACCGGCGTCGCGGATGTATGGTCCCACGACATCGTATGTGTGACGGAGTTGTGATTAGATTGTGGGGATTGATTGGCTACTGCTGCCTTTTCAATTCGTTTGCCATAAATGGGAAGACCAAACAGAGAGCAAGGCGAGCAAGGCGAGCAGCATGAACGATGTCGCGTTCCACAAGCTTTCAACAATGCACTACCTGGGCCAACGGGGAGAACAGTCTGAATGACCCGCCATCTGGTATTTTGTAGATTTAAAACTACTAGCTCCAGTGCTGTTTCTCTATAAGCTGTCAGCCGGGTAAGAACCTCGGCTTTCGGAGCTGCACAAGTCTGCCATGTCCGTCTTGAGGGACATGCTAGAGGCGAACTTTGGGCGAAAATGCTGGCATGGAGATGGAGCTCATTAGCCGGCATCTGAGAAGAACGAATCGGCAGCTGGTAGAGCACGGATCTGATTTCGGAATTGAAAGGTTGTTTTGATGTTGTACCAAACCATCAAGCATGCATTATCCCGCGCAAAATCCCGGCTCCATCCATCTTTTCTGAAGAAACCGATACACGGAAACCCCAACGAACCATGTCCACTTCGCGCAACCATCTGGAGCAAGCGCAGATACAACTTTCAGAGTCATACCTCTCGCCCTCATCCCAACGTCTCATGCAGCAAATGACCGACCTGTTTTCCCTCTCCCACGATATCATTGAGCAATTGACAACTCCATCACCCATCCTTGCGTTCATATGCTTGCTGAATCTACTTCTATTCGTCATGCTTATCGTACAACTCATCAGGATGCTAATACTTCTCATCATTCTCATCATTCTGATTCGTCTTCTTAGTCTTGTATTTGAATCTTTTTATGCTGATGGGGCGTAGACACGGACGTCCCTGCAATTCGAACTAGGGCACACGTTTTCTGGCTTGATTGCGAGGAGTGGTGGAAATGAAGATGAAAAGCCGTTGGCAAGGATATCGTGCTTTCGTAGAAGTGAATGCTATTTTCATGGATGAGATGCTGTGTTTGCGACCCTGGTGCGAAGACTGCACAAAGCGAGTCGATGTCGTGCACAGGATCCCAGCTATCTCGACTAAAACCTCAACGATGGTGGTTATTTGGCACATGCAAGTGGCCTCAGCTCACCTCCATGATTGCGACTTCTGTTGGACGGTGCGCTGGGGGTGTTGCCGATTGGATCTTGAAGTCGTACTTTCCGGGCTCGCCTTGACAGTTGTTGAGATGCGAATCCGAAAGCTGGGTACAAGAGCTGCTCAATGACACCGTTTCGTTGTGCTCTTTCACCGGCGGAAGGTCCGAGAATCGAGCCTGATGGTCGTGGTAGCCTCCAAAGCGGATTACTGATTGCGTGTACAAGCCATCCGAATTTAATTTGATAATGGGTAGCATTATTGGCGCATGCTGCTTCATTACATCAATCCTCGTCTTAGAGTACCAAAATCATGGCTGTGGGGCCATTGAAATGATTCAGCCTCAACTGCGTGATGTCCAGTGTTGTCTCAAGATTCCTCAACCCGATCATGGGGGCATTGTTGAAAGGGATATCCTGCATTTTGCTAGTTCACTGTCCTGGAGCTCTGAGTCTATCTTCCACCACATTGAAAATGTTCATGGCGATGCCGTACGGGCCGGGCTGCTTGTCGTCTTGGGAAAAACCTGGCTCGTGCATATAGTGGACTACGACAAGGTTGGTCTTTGGTGAGGCAAAGAGGCTTTGTCGGAGGTGGAAAGGCAGGTGGGAGTGGACCGTAATGATGTTTTTGGTGAGGCCCTGGGGGATCTTTATGTGTATTCCACGGAAGCCTTGGTGGTGCTGGGGATGATCAGCGCTACCACTTCTCAGTGTAAGCTGTGTGAGCGGCGTACCTATAGTGAAGATGTGCTCCTAAGTTGTGATCATAGACTCCGCAACCCTCATCGAGTTGGGGCTTCAATCAAACTGGATCTCCTCCACGCACGAAGCGTCTCGTTGCGAGTACGCATCGTTGGTCGGAGCACTGGAGAGGCTCGACCGGCTGCGACGACGCACTTAGATAGAATTAGGACTAGTTCCGATCTGTCAAGGCTGGACTAAACTCTATTCCAGAACATATAGGCAACACCGCCACAACTGTCCTTTCCATCACCAAGCGCTGTCTCTGAGTCTAACGTGTGACAAAGAGCTCTCCCCAGGCCTCTCGGCCATGTTGGACATGCACAATAAGCAGGCGACGCTTAATCGCCAAATCCATACCCCGTATGCTCGGTCATAGAGAATAAGGATTAGAGATTGGAATTTGATACCCGAGATCCACGTGCTGTATGAGGCGGAAAGGGTTCTACTACGCTCGACTGCTCAATACGTGGAATACTGTAAGTTCTAGCTCCAGCAAAGACAGGAAAGGTGACATCGCTCCAATCAGGACGAAATCAGTCAAAACGGGAGTTCTTCATCTCCCTTAACCTTCTGATAGTTCGAAAGATGACGACGAAGTCCGCTGCCCGCGCATAGCGGGTGAAAATAACGGTCAGAGTGCAAAGTTCAAGGTTTTGACCTCGACAGAAATTGAACATCAGCTCCTTCAGCTTGATATCTCTCGTCGTACAGGACAATTCTCACATTCAATCCAAGAGTGTACCGACATCCACTATGGACAACTCGCCAACATTCCTTAGGATTCCGCTTTACATTCGCATTCAAATATATCGCCTTTGCAATATAGTACGTCCCTGCCCTATCGATCTTAACTTCGAGGGCGTGCGTAGGCGATGGATTGCTATCGAACATGCAACACAGAACTCAGAAAGATTATGCGTCTGCCAATACCAACGACTGCGGGGGCCAGCACGTCGCTCCCCTCAACCCAATTATTCATCAGGTGTAAGATGCTTTTGTCCATCGCTACCGCATCAGCTATTGTATGCTTCTCACGCGATATACGATGAGATAATGCCATTGCTTTACGGCGAAAATGAGTTCAGGGTGTTGCCGTCGAAAGAGGACTCACCTGGACACCAGTTGAAAGTACTGTGGACGCTGAATTCTGATGCATGGAAGCGTATCAAATCACTGCATATTGGGTTCACGGTGACCATACCTTTGCAGTGTTCACCCGACCATCCTGGTATCGAGACCATTGATGTGAAGAGTATTGCAGGAAGCAAGCTTCTGAGGGAGTGGTCAGCGCTGGTTGAGCATCTAGCGTGCAGAATACCTTCCTCCTCAATGAAACTTGACTTCAACTGCATGGTCAAAGATATCGACAGCGGTGTACAATTCGTCGAGCCATTAAAAAGGCTTCCGCGAATGATTGGCGCTGCTGTGTGCCTCAGCCCCAACCCCGGCCACACAACAATGAAAGATATGGCTAAGACAGCCGTGCTCGAGCTCACGCGCAAAGCGCAACATCATAGTACCCCACAAAAGCAGAGTTTTTCTTGGAATCTGCTGCCCGGAGAGATCCGATTGCAAATCCTCGGATATACTGATCTCGTGGCACGCCAATCGCCTACACACAGCCAGCTCTCGCAGAGTGATAGCTTTGAAATCAAAGCCGGCAGTCTTATCCCTCGCGCAAAGAAATGCTGCTTTCACTGCACGTCCACTCTCAGTGTTTGCTACTGCCCTTTCAAAAGAGCCGCTTCTTCAAATACGTGCATATGTCCCGCGGTTCCCGTCGCCCTCTTTATTTCTAGCAGACTCGTGCACTCCCATGCAACCTCCGTCTTTTTCTCGCAGAATTCTTTCACCTTCACCGGCAACTTTGGCGCAACGAGGCGCTGGATCTTCAACCTACCGTCTATCTATACTCAGCACTTGAGGACGATTGAGCTAGGAATATCATATGAGCAGCTTTATTGGCACATACGTGACCCGGACACCCAGGTGGCTCGCGACTGGATAGCCCTCATCACCTCCATCGCCTCTCTTCTTCCATTACCCAAATTGTGCCTCATCATCAACGCGAGGCGAATGCGAGAAACCCTGCTCGACTTGTACGACCATGGCGATGATGATCATGCCTGGCTTCACACCGCGTACATGCAGCTGTTTGACCCACTGTACAAGCAGCTAAGGGGTCGGGGACTGCGAAACTTCTATGTACTGCTGCCCTGGTGGTTGCAATACGAGACCGTCGCGGAGAGAGCCGTGATGGGACCAGGCTATGATAGTGAATCGGAGGGGAAGTCAGACTTCTCGCGTCGTCATTTCGTACAACAGTGATGAGGTGAGCGATACTACACCTGCAGGGAAAGCCTATCGTTGATGCTTTCTCGAAGGTCTTCACCGGTAATGGTCTATTCAAGCTTGATGGCATGGCTATAGTTTCTCTCAAAGTCGAGATTGAGAAACGCCCAAAGATCGCGCTTAAAGGCAGGGAGAACGACTTCCTTTTCCAAGATTCATACCATAGCTGACAAGTCATACACGGCACGATGATCCGACCTTCCTGAAATAAGAGTTCAAGTCAAAGGGCCCGTTTGTGCGGCGCATGTAAATTGTTTTAGGAGTATAGTAATTTGGTCATAGGCTTCATAGTAGGCTACAAGGTATGAAATGAGAATTGATTATAGGAGTCAAGAGTGTCCAACAATATACAGTCTCTACGGTACTAAAGATGGAGGTCTCGGATGGGGTTTCAGTTGTGGCCAATGAGGATCAAGCTTTGGCGGAAGCATAAGCGTAGGCCGTGAAAAAAGCTACGGAGGTTAATATGGAGATGACCATAAAGACAATTGTGGACGAAGCTATCGAACAGACCTATGCGGAGGGCGAGGAAGTCGTAGTGGAGGGGACGTACCTTTACCGATCGAGTACGTCAAATGGAGGCTCAAGCCGAATATAATCAATCTCATGATCGTCAAAATGCCCATAACGAGGAAATGGGAGAAGCTAGAGCCATCATCGCTGCGTCGCAGAATATAGCAACGACCGAACACGGTAATCCTGCGGTGTCAAAGCTCTGCGACGCACTCTCTCCCGAAAGAAGCCGAACCAGACAGTGTTCTTTACAGATGCAGATGCAATGCCAACACTTACACGATGCTTAAATCACAACGAGTACAACGGGTGTGCCTCCGACCTAGACGGACGAAGTGACTTGCCTTAGGAGGTGGGCCGTGCAAGGCCGCTGAGCGCCAAAGGAGCGACGTGGGTTTCCTGCAGCGCATGACATGTGCAGAGAGAAAAGATGCATGCAGGCCTTCCGCAGCCGGTCGTTTGCAAGCCAAGCAATTGCTTCGGATGAGCAACATAGGTTAAATGTCAATTCAACATGATCGATCCATTGTACAAGGAAATCTAATCAGTACAACATACTACTACCTTTTACAGTCTCTCAAGGACGACCAATCAATCACATGCAGGCTTGAGGTCACATCAAGATGGGAACAGGCAGCCAATTACCATCTCGCGCCAGCTCCCTCGATCTGAAAACCGAATCTGATGCCAACAGCGTTGGCGTTATCACTTTAAACCTCACCGTTCGTCCATTTTGACCTGAAAATCGTGATAGCCTTCGGCGATTTACCCTGTTTCGACCTGTCGCCGTTTGTCCCGCAATTCCCAATGTCCAAAACGATTCCGAGGAAGTTTTAGAAAGCTGAACCATGGAAAACTAAGCCTGTTTAATCATACTCCGACTTCCCCGCTTTTTACCTCTTGTGCCGTCGCGGAGTCTCCCACTCCTTTCATGCAAGGAATGTCAAAGTCGACCTATCATTATACGTTTGTATTCCGCGGTAGCAATGGTGTACCTGCTAGCATGCATCTATGCTAGTATGCCGCCTAGCGCGGTGATTCGGCCCGGATTTAAGCCTATCAAGGACAAGCGCCCATCCTGGACAATAGAGTAGCTATGCACGACATGTTCCAATCAGCAACCTTCAATACATCGTACCTCCAGCTCGATCGATGATAGGTACCGCCATCGCAGATACCGACATAATGGCCGTGCAACCTCCGGCTCAGCCAAACGCTGAATTGCCCCTCACGAGCTCATGTCGATCTCCTCTTCGCCTTGGCCGACTCAGATATGTTGATACCTGCAGTGCATCCGCTCATGATGGTACTTGCCGTACTGTACCCCGGTTCCAGATCTCTTCTCTAAGCCCCCAGCTCAGGTGTCGGTTGAGTGATGCCGGCTTGAGTCGTGAGTTGCTAGCGGTGGTCTCTGACATCTGATATCCACCTTCTCACTGTGATGCTTGACCATACAGCCAGGAAAAGGTAACAGCAACAGCATCATGGTCTCATCTGAGATATCAACACCTCCTGAGGTAGATGAGAAGGCTATTGGTACGAGCAGTCATATTCACAATGTCCAAACCAACGAGCGTGTCCCTGGCCATCCTGGCTACTATGAGGAGGGTGGGCTGCGCAGTTACGGCGATGATATGGATCATGACCATGAGCCTCCGGTACAGTAGTGCCTCTCGTTCACATACAGCGCCAGAAGCTGACACAGAGCCAGATGACATTCAGGCGCATCATGTCTCTCATTGCTATGGCCTTCCTCTGGACCGGCTCCCAAATCCCGCTGTACCTGTTCGGAGGTATCCCTCCATTGATATACCGCGACATCGGAGGCACAGATAGGTGGACATGGTTCGTGCTCGGCAACTTGCTTGCTCTTGCAGCTGTTTGCCCATTCGTCGGTTCCATGTCAGATCTCATGGGCCGTAGGTATGTGGCTATCCTTGGGGCTTCCTTGATCATTCTGGGGATGATCGTGGCCTCGACTGCGCACACCATGAACATCTTCATCGGTCAGCGCAGAAAATCATCCTTGAGCAAAAGAGTCTACTAATGTTCTTTCGCAGCCGGTATGGCCATTGCAGGAGCAGGCGCTGGTATCAATGAACTCACTGCCCTTGCCGTTACTTCCGAGCTTGCCCCGACGAGAAAGCGAGGCCAATATGTGGCTATCTTGGTGTTCACCATCATACCCTTCTGCCCTTCGGTTCTCTGGGCCCAACTGATCGCTTCCTATGCTGGCTGGAGATACTGCGGTTTACTCTGTGGAGTCTGGGCTGCTGTGGGTCTGCTCTTGACGATCTGCTTCTACTTTCCACCACCCAGGGTCAATTCGAAGGGCTTGACAAAGATGGAGGTTGTTCTACAGATAGACTTCGTTGGTGGCTTCCTCAGCATCTCGGGAATGTTGATCTTCATGGCTGGGCTCCAATGGGGTGGATATCAGGTATGTTTGAAATCGGCAAGCAGAGTCATGTGGTACTAAGACATAGTATAGTACAGTTGGAAGACTGCTCACGTTCTTGCGCCCCTCTTCATCGGCTTCTTCCTACTCGTCGCCTTTGTCATCTGGGAAGCCAAGTTCGCCAAATACCCTATGTTCCCAGCTCGCCTCAAGCAATCACCCCGCATCCTCGCCTTGACTCTCGTCATCACGTTCATCTCTGGTGCTAACTTCTTCTCCGTGCTACTCTTCTGGCCCACGCAAGCCTTCAACGTATATGGCCAAGACCCAGTCGGTGTTGGTATCCGAGGATTGCCAATCGGCTTCAGTATTTTGGGAGGTGCAGTGGTAGTGCTTTGGCTTCTCAGTCTGCTACGGGGTCATAATAGGGAATTGATGATTGTGAGCTCGATGGTTATGACTGCTGGTATGTATCCCCCCACCCCTCGCTACAACATCCGGTCCGCTAAGCAAAGCTCTTCAGGAATCGGCGCTCTTGCCTCCCTAAAAGCTGACACGCTCTACCGCGCCTGGGGTTTGCTCATTCTCGCTGGCCTTGGTATTGGCGGCATCGTCGTCCCCGCCTCTATCATCACCACAATAATCTGTCCAGACGACCTCATAGCTACCGTCTCCGCGCTCACACTCGCAATCCGCGTCATCGGTGGTTCTATTGGCTACACAACCTACTATAACGTATTCATCAACAAGTTTGTGCCCAACGCCATCACTTACATAGGTGGCGCCATGATCCTCGAGCTTGGCATTGAATCTCGCGCCGCTATCAAAGAAGCGATCACCCTAACTGGCGCGTCGTTGCTGGAGGATCTCAAGATGATTCCAGGCATCGCGGGGAATGAAACGGCGTATGCGATTGTGGTTAGGGCAGGGCAGATTGCGTTTGCAGAGAGCTATCGCTGGGTTTATTTGGTTAGTATTGCTTTTGGAGGTGTGTCGATCATTGCGGCGTGCTTGTTGGGGAATATCGATAAGTATATGGATGATCATGTTGCTGTGGTTATGTAGGAGGGTGTATGTGTATCGGGATTCCTAAACCAGAGCGCTATGACAAAGTCCATTCAGAACGAGGTGGGGTTGAGATAGTATGCTATTGGCAGCTCAGACATCGCCCTAGATGGTAATGATAGGTTGTTCACCCGAAGGTGGCTTTTTGCCAGCGAGTGCTAATACAGCTCCTTGATGGTCGCCACGTTGGACTCTCAGCCGCACTTTCACTCCACACCTGCACATGCAATTCAAGGCTCTACTCGTCTTACATTGGCAACTACGTACGTGGCGGAGAAATCTATCGGGATGCGCATAATCGCATATTGCAACGAACACAGCCGCCTTCCCGTTCCTGCCGTCGCCGATGAATTGCTGTCCAAGCGCTACCTATTCACAAGCCTCAAATACAGATGTCTCAAGTCCTGTACCGTGTCAAAATGAGATGTGCGGCTTACGTTTGATCCGCGACGGTGCGACCTGTCCACTGAAACGGCGTCAATGCTTTAGTTGGTTGGTTCCGCCGCCTTGAAGGGAATTCAGCATGGTCGTCGCGAATAGTGCATCGCACTTTCCCCGGGCAGTGTGGGTCAAAATCCTCAGAGGCTGTGGTAGTGATCGTGCGTTAGCATGGTTATGCCGTCTTCAATGGCCTGTACGCGCTCGGCGTCGTTTGCTTCCTGTGACCTCCCACATGTTTTCTGAACATCCTCATTGTCTCCATTATTGTACTTTCCTCTCGCAACCAACTGAACTGAATTGGGTTTGCAGCCATGTGTTTATATGTCTATATTCGAAACCGAACCGGCTATGACTCCAAATTGCTAGATACCATGAGCTCAAGCGACTCCGACACATACTCGAAATTGACTACAACGGCCATACCACCGGAACTGTCCTTCGGAATGGTCCTCTCGAATAGAACATTACCTGTATGGCTCCGCTTTGCTGTGCACTAATTATCACGATGACTGACCGTCCTAGCCTTATTCCATCCAAGGTATGATAGCACTCTACGCATGACCCAAGTCTATGCATGCGATCACTTACATTCCAAAAACCAGATTTCATGTACTACCTCCTCCACATCACCCACCACGCTGAAAATCTCCAATTCTACCTATGGCTCCGGGACTACACCGCTCGCTTTGCCGCAGCCTCAGCCGACAAACGTGCTCTATCTCCAGCTTGGGACGCAGCAAGAAATGACCCTTTTGCGGGTTCTGGACCGCGAGTATGGGAAAAGGGGGATGCATGGGAAAGTGGCTTCAAAGTTGATCTCGACACCAAGGTCATAGAAGTCTCGGCTATGTCGGAGAAGGGGTGTTTCCTACATGGGAGCCCCTCTCCAACGGAAAAAGCACCAGATAATACTGTGTGGGATGTGCGAAATCAGAAAGGTCTGGAGTGCCAAACACGTACGCACTGCTCTAATTACCTGTACCTGAAATGTACATCCACTGACAGCGAAAAGTCACCCTCCAGCCTTTCCGCGCCGAAATCGACGATGTGATAGCGCTCTACCTCACACCCGGCAGCCCTCGTGAGCTCAATCTTTCAGAAAAAGATCGCACAGCATGTGTAAGCGACTTGCCCTACCCTCAAATTCTCTTCAATGTTGGAGCGCTGAGCTAAAGCTGCCAATCTGTCTAGCTGCACGCTCTCCAATATACCACGCATCCAAGCGCCTTCGCCATACCCCTAAAAGATACCACAGAGACACTCATGACCTATTCGCATCCCAGTTTCATCCGCTGGGCCGCTACGAACGGTATTCGGCCACGGAGGAGAAGAAGAATACATGGGCTGTATGAAACGTTCACAACGGCGGTGAAGAGTCGAGCTTCGTTTCGAGTAGGTAATAGAAGGGTATTTTAAAGGACAAAGCTCGCCACGCCTGCTATGGACGAGGCCCAGAATAGCCGCTGGCTTGAGTCTTGGGCGTCGAACGAGGGAAGTAATGTCTAAACTATTAATTCGAATGGGTAATGAAGTTAATCAGTTGCGCTTGTAATACATGACTCCGAGAACCGCTTAAGCTAGACAGATTTCCAATTGATTCCCCTTGTTTACCGTGCAACTCTACAAGATGTTGAGAAGTGGACATTAAGCCGGATGTTCTGCGCTCTTCTCCATGAAAATGTCGCAGTCGGAGATAGCAGTCGCACTCGCTTAGTCGCACTCGCATAGTCGCAGTCGCATTCGGAGATAGCAGTCGCAGTCGGGAATAGCAGTTGCACTCGGCGATAGCACTCGCCAGTCGTCGCCGTCGTTGATTTGGTAGTTGTCTATTTTACTTAGGTACACTGTGTCCGGGACAGAAGTGTTCCACCAGGAAATCTACGAGGAATCGAACCCATAAACCGCTCACGCCCACCGTTGTTTTCGGTACGATACCCCATATGCGAGGGAACTGTTTAGGGTAGTCACCCCCAGGTCTCGCCTACCAGACATCGTTAATGGTAGTATTCAATGGCGCTACTACTTCATCCTCGCTATCTTATAAGATAACGTTCCATTTCATTCGCCTCTAATACCCGATGTTCGCCTTCTTGTACATGGAGCATGGGGCCCTTGCGCACCTTCAGGAGGGACGGTGCTTGCCCTCATAAGGCCGCCAGTCGTCGCGGTTGGGAATAGCCAGTCGTAGTCGCGCTCAATCGCACTCGCAGTCGTACTCAGTCACAGTCGCAGTCGCACTCGCCAGTCACAGTCGCAGTCGTAGTCGCACTTATCAGTCACCCTCGCACTGAGTCGCGCTCGCAGTCGTATTCAGTCGCAGTCGCACTGGCAGTCGTAGTCGCACTCACTTAATCGCAGTCGCACTCATCAGTTACACTCGCACTCAAGCGCACTCAGTCGCACTCAGTCGCATTCGCATGCAGTCGCACTTAGTCGCACTCGGAGATAGCAGTCGGAAATAGTAGTCGCACTCGACAATATGGAGGTTGATACCAAAAGTCTTGAGCATGCGCTAACGGGAGGAGCACCAATCTTCTAATGATGGTTAGTTGGTTACCCCGGAAACTTCGATCCCCAAGCTAAAGAATTGAGGCAGCCCAATCCCTACAAACTTGGCGCTTGCTCAAGACTTTTGGTGTCAACCTCCGTAGCAGTCGCACTCGTAGTCGCAGTCGCACTCAGCAGTGACACTCGCACTCAGTCGCACTCAGTCGCACTCGGAAATAGCAGTCGCAGTCGGCAATAGCACTCGCTTAGTCACACTCGCTTAGTCGCAGTCGGAGATAGCAGTCGCATTCGGTAATAGCAGTCGCAGTCGCACTCGCTTAATCGCAGTCGCACTCGCAGCGCCGAAAGAGTGCGCCAGGAAAAGTGCGCTGGGGGGAAGTGCGCCGGGGCCAGTGCGCCGGGGCCAGTGCGCCGGGGACAGTGCGCCGGGGGAAGTATGCCTGGTTACTGTCACGGAACGACTCCGGTCACGTGACTAGTCTTGGCATGGATTGCTTGGCACGCACATACCTTGCCCGCAACCACGTAGATAGATATCATCATCATTATTATTTATCCACATAACGTATCCACGTCTTTGTCTTTGACAGTTACGCTGGGAAAGGACGCCTAGAGGTGGATCTGTATGAGCTAGGCTGAGGATTGGCACATGCTAATTCATGAGTAGTGATATTACGAAAAAGAGCGACTGGCAGACAATTCCTTTATGACACCCTGCTTGGTGTTAGAGGTGAAGAGTCGGTCTCTTCCATGATTCTTGTTATTAGGGTAGTAGATATTCCACTTTAGCCTGATGCCGTTGCAGTCAAGATTATTCCAGTTGACGATCATTTATACACTTGATACTGTGTTAGGGCTTCTATGATAGGATATCCACGACTGGCGAGTGCGACTGCGACTGGCGGACTGAGTGCGACTGCGACTGCTATCTCCGAGTGCGACTGCTATTGCCGAGTGCGACTGCTATCCCCGAGTGCGACTGCTATCTCCGAGTGCGACTGCGGAGACTGAGTGACTAAGTGCGACTGAGTGCGACTGCGACTGCGACTGCTATTTTACTTCTCCCCGGCGCACTTGGGGCGTACTTCCCCCTAGCGCACTTCTCAGGCGCAATTTTCTCATCCTACCATTTGTCTTAGGCGCATGCTTCTCAAGTTCACGCTTACTTTTCCGGCTTTGTCGGCGCACTTTTCTACAGGCGCAATTATCTTAGATGTAATGTTAAGGAGCGCACTTTCTTCCAACTTTCAGGCGCACATTTAGCGAGACTGATTTACTAGAATAAGTACGATTGCGACTATGACTGCGTGTGAGTGCGACCAGTGAGTGCGAGTGCTATTACTGCGTGCGATTGCGACTAAGTGCGACGCAGTGCGAGTGCGAGTGCGACTGCTATTTCCAACTGCGACTACTATCTCCGAGTGCGACTGGCGAGATTAAGTACGACTAGCAGACTGAGTGCGAGTATAAGTGTAAGTATAATTAATAAGTATATAGGAGTATAACTATAACTATAATTAAGTATAACTATAACTATAATTACTAGTATAACTATAACTATAACTAGCGGATTATATTATAAGTATAACTATAATTATAACTACGGCTATAAGTATTATTATAACTATAGCTACTATTATTAAGTATAACTACTATTTCTAAGTATAAGTATAATTAAGTAAGTATAACTACTATTACTAATTATAACTACTATCTCTAACTATAACTACGACTAAGCGAGTACGACTACTATTTCCGACTGCGACTGCTATCTCCGAGTGTGACTAGCGAGACTGAGTACGACTAGCGGACTAAGTGCGAGTATGAGTGTAAGTGCGATTAGTAAGTACGTAGGAGTATAACTATAACTGTAACTAAGTATAACTGCGACTACGACTACTAGTATAACTACGAGTGCGACTAGCGGACTATACCGCGAGTACGACTGGCGGACTAAGTGCGACTACGACTGCGGCTACGGCTACAAGTGCTATTACAACTGCGGCTGCTATTACTAAGTACGACTACTATTTCTGAGTACGAGTATAACTAAGCGAGTGCGACTACTATTACCGACTACGACTACTATCTCTAACTATAACTACGACTAAGCGAGTGCGACTACTATTTCCAACTATAACTACTATCTCCGAGTACGACTAGTAAGACTAAGTATAACTAGCGGACTAAGTATAAATATAAGTATAAGTATAAATATAAGTATAAGTATAATTAATAAGTATATAGGAGTATAATTATAATTATAATTAAATATAACTATAATTATAACTATTAATATAATTATAAGTATAATTAGTAGACTATACTACGAGTATAACTAGTAGATTAAATATAATTATAACTATAACTATAGCTATAAGTACTATTATAACTATAGCTACTATTATTAAGTATAACTACTATTTCTAAGTACGAGTGTAACTAAGTAAGTATGACTATAACTATAATTAAGTAAGTATAACTACTATCTCCAACTGCGACTAAGTGAGTACGACTGCTATTGCCGAGTGCGACTGCTATCTCCGAGTGCGACTGCTAGTGCGAGTGCGACTAAGCGAGTGCGGCTGCTATCGCCGAGTGCGACTGCTATCTCCGAGTGCGACTGCGACTGCGACTGGTTAGGGAGCGCACTTTCAGGCGCACTTTCAGGGAGCGCACACTTCTCAAGGGGCTGCCCACTTCCGGCGCACAAGCGGCCGACTCGCTCATCAGAAAAGAGGAGAGAATTTATAGTGCAGAATCAAAGATCTTGTGTTTGGTGCATGGATCGAAAGTAAGCCTTGGGAGAGCTCAAACCAGCCCTATATAATTCAGGAAAGGACTTGGTAACGTGATGGGGAACAAATGGTTAGACAAAACGAAAGGAGATAGTGCAGAAGTCAATGGAAATTGTTTGGTCAACGGATCCAATGTAACTTTGGAAGAGCTCAAACCAGCTAATAACATTAGGAAAGATACTAGAGTAAGAATAGTCGAAACCCAAACATCGGAAACTTAGACCACATCACAGCACCGCAGACGCTACCCAAATTATCAGATAAAGTGACATTGTCATTGACGACCACTCTCCAGACAACTCAGGGTCAGCAACAACAGAACGAAAGCGGTGTGAAATCGGTTACACCACAGAAGGAAGCGTCCACTGCCTGGCGTCCTATCCTTCCATTCACCGGAGATAACCTGGGAAAATTCTAGCTGCTAAAGTATTCCCTTATACCCGTTCATTCAGCACAAATCCAGTGCGCCGCGTATTCTGCCAGCAAGCCAAACATCCCACAAGACGAGTGGATTTTGGTCTTAAGCTGCATTGCTTTTGAAAAGATGTATGCCACCACCAGAGACACTGGACCTACGACATCCCATCACGCTTTCTACTCCCATCATACTTCACATCCGCATCATGCCTCATACTCATAACCCTCTGGGTGATCCTCATCGTAGCCCTTAGCCACATAGTCATGATTGATAATGTTGAATATGATGTCCGGTGGCCCAAAAGTATACAGTTGGAACCACCTAAACTCATAGATATTCGACAGATAAAACTTCCCCTCCTCCTCGGCATCCTTAGCCCGTCGCCACTGGTCCCATTCTTCCCTACCACAAGCTTCACGCTCCACATTCGCAGCCACGACTCGTGTAAGTCTTACCCCACGCTCTTCCCTCTCCGCGGCTCTCTCAAATCCCCAGCTCCTAGCAGAAAGCTGTCCCCGACCGGAACGCGGTCCGAAGGAGGTCCAAGTAGCCGAACCGCTCCAATCAAAAGCTGGAAGTGGAGATGAGGTGACTTGAGCGGCCTGCTGCATCTCTTTTCCAGCTTGAAAGTGGCTCTGGTGTGGCAGCAGTTCCTCGACGACCAGAAGGGGCAGCGGCAGCCATGGTATGGGTTGAGGGAGAGTTCGTGTTCAACGTGTGCGGTCCAGCAATCGTGACACATAAGAGTCCCGTGTTCAGGGCATGTTGTATCGTAGCTGTGATGGTCGAAGCAGATGTGGCAATCGGGCTGGGGAGACTGGAGGTCAATGGTAGCAGAGGCATTGCTGTCCTGAGCCTGGATATTGTATTTCTTGTCCAATCCATCGTTTTCTTGGTTCTGGGTTTCTTTCGATCCATCTAGGGGGTTCGAACCACTGAATTCTTATCACCGCAGCATTTTTTGAATTTGTGCTTACTCAGTCGCACTCGCTTAATCGCAGTCGCACTCGGAGATAGCAGTCGTAGTCGGCAATAGCAGTCGCACTCGCTTAGTCGCACTCGCACTAGCAGTCGCACTATCGGGAATAGCAGTCGCACTCGGAGATAGCAGTCGCACTCGGCAATTGGCTTGCCGTCTGCTGTCATATGAGAGGGCATATCTGCAACTGGTTCATCAGTAGCTTCCTGCCCTCCTGGCTTCTGATCAGCAATTGGTACAGTCTGTGCCGCTGACTCCCGGCAGGCACCAAGGAATCCTCAATTCTCTCGGACTTGCGCAAATCTTCCTTTGCTGTTTGACCCTGAATAGTTTCATCGTCCTCTGGCTGGGGGACGACGCCAGTCAAGGCTGAATGCACCACTTGCTTGTTGGCGGTATCGCTGTCACGGGAGGTGTCTCCCTTTTGAGAGGTCAGGCCATACGAAGGACGACTGCTCTTGTCCGAAAATGACATAATCGCGATTGTTGGTAGCAGATGGGAGAAGATGCTGAGATAGAATGATGGCTTTTATGAGTGATGAGCTTCAGAAAGAGACTTGAAGGGAAGTAAGGGTCATGTGGTTGGATGTATGGGTGCATTTATACTAGAATATTGTAGAGAAATAGGCAACCAAAGGGTGCACAAGCGGTACTGACCGACAATTTGGCAAACATGCAATGGAGAGTTACCTGAAGCAGGTGCTTGCGAATTGAGGCCAGCTCATAGCTTGTGATGCATCCCAATCGTTTGACTACGTTGGTCATTAAAGAGACATAGGGGCATGCGTAGAAGCTTCTTGGAATGAAAGAGGAAGACAGTTCATGGTTTGACCTGCGAAAAAGAAACCTTTCTCTCTGAAATAGTGTACTGGGCAGAAAATCGTACCAATCAATCGACAAATGGCAAAGATTGTGTAGACAGGAGAACTTGTCACTTGATGTTCTCTATGACGTCCACCATGAAAGCGCCGCCCAATCTGCGATTCTGTCAGCTAGGACTCTACCTTATTATGCAATCCAACATACAGAATGGCTGGCTCATGGAGGCTTCGATGTTCGTAGCTAAGACGCATGTCAGCATATGTTACCAAAAATATCCAATGAAGCGTACCTCATCGTTCCAACCCCACCAGCTTCCCAATATCAGCATAAGACTCTAGTCTAGCTAAGAGGCGGAGCATACCTTCCAGCAGCAGCGAGACACCATCTGTCAATTCTCGCCCAATCCACCGCACTGAGAAAGCTCGCAGTATGTGGCCGTGAGCGACTAGCACCACGTCACTGATGGGCGCCTGGCCTTTCGGCATGCCAATAGCGCTGTTGTGGAATCGTGTCCGAATATCCTTGATGAGCCTATCGAGTCTTTTCGTGACATCCGCAGGCGATCTGGGTTTCACTATGAGCATAGATCTCCAATACTAAGTTTCCTGGCGGCAGCGTCGGCGACTCACTCCCCGCCAGGACATCCATCTCTCCAGATATCCCACTTTTCCAGCCCCTGTTCCTTCCTCTTCTCCGCAATCTCTTCACTCGTTATCCCCTCATACTCTCCGTAGTCCCACTCCCGAATATCCTCTGTAATCTGTACTTTTGCATCTGTCCGTATGTCTAGAGCCTGATTGCGAGAATCCTGCCAGGGAAGCTTGTCGCGGCAGCCGATGTCGAGGAGTTCGAGGGTGTGTTGAGCTCTGTGACGTGGTGATACATAGCTGACGGGAGCACAGGAGTCAGTGCGAATTTCTAGGGTGACTGTATTCCTAGTTGAGGGAACGCTAATATCAGTCAGAGGGAGCGTACATATGTGCAACCTTGGACGGGACGATCAGTCTGTCGTCACCGACAAGAGCTTTTCCTGTTGCACGGATGCGCTTCTCGCCATTAGCAGTCAATGGTATGTCAGTGATGCCTGTATGTCGCCCATTGAGCGACCATTCCGTCTCGCCATGGCGGATAATGAAAGCTCGTGGGGTGGTCATCGTTGGTAACAATGGGACGGCAACGGGAGTCGAGGAGCAGGCGGCCTCCTGTATGCTCAATCTGGCCAAGAGGCACACAGTCTGGCCTCTGATCGCTCAATGCAGGAACTCCTCAGTCATCCTTGGACACAATGTATATTGGCTAGAACTACCGTTGCATCCGTCATGGTACCTGCAGCTATATAGCAAACGGGGAGGCGCCAGGCGATCACTTTTTGCTGGATCTCGCTCTTACAATCGTTTCCCAATCGTAGGGGACCTGCAATTGATTACTTAGTGTGAAAGAGGAGACGAGTGAAGCGTAAATACTGTTGTAGCGCACGCGGGTTACTGTAATCGTAAACACGCCAAGCAATGCTAGTGAATGCAAATTATGGCTAGAATAGCGTGTGCACAAAAGTCCCGAATCCTTGGCACTCAAAATCCCCATCCGACAAACATAACAATACATAGAAAACGTTGACACGCATTGATCGTCAGTCAGCATTCATCACATTGACTTGAGGCATTTTCTCAGCCTGCATCGAATATGTCTACTGCCGGACGTTTTGACAATACATCCGTGACGAATGCAACGAACCCGTCAGCATACGGACATCATCACGGTCCCATCATGAATTCCAATCATGGCTGGGAGCCAGCTCGTCAAGCAGCGGCGCGTGCGACCAACCAAAAAGCGCCCCCCATCCTTCTCGCTGATGTCTCCGGCAACAATGCACCTCCTATGCCCGGCGCTCCGCTGTCCACCATCAACTCCGGTGTCTGCGACATTGTCGTTGATAGTACCGATATCATGTGCGGCACCGTCTTCCAGGCGGGTAATCAGCAGCAGGTCTCCCTACGTCGTCACTGTCGTCAGCAGCATCCCGGTGCACTCACTAACCCGACCACGAGCAATGTCACGACGGCGGCAACCGTCGCTGGCACAAACGCGCTCAGGTTGTGGGTACGCTCTGGCGGATGGAGGGATGCTCACTATGTTCACGAGCCTGGAGTGGGTCCTGTGGGCGGATGGCTTGACACCTTTGCAACCGAGATGGAGACTCTTGCTGCCAATGATGCCACTTTTGCGTATCTGTATGGCACACGCTTTCATCGTGCGGACATTCGCAACCCCCGCAAACGCCGCCGTAGTGTTGAACAGGTCGAAAAGAAATGTCGTCCATCACGGCCAAAGGGTTGGGAATTTCTATGATAGCGCCGTGCCCAGAAGACTAATCCTCTAAGCCACACTTGATTGGAGGGAATAATAACGTCGTCGCTACTACTACGCCATCGATGCGGTCATGGTCCCGCTATCGTCATAAAGTAGAACGGAGGTATACTAAGGGGTACATTCTCTAATCATACCCAACATTCACAGCCCTGTCGCTCGACTTCGAGCAGAATCATAATGAGTTTTATGAAACCTCTAATCGCCCTCGGCCCCGCTACCAACATTTGACAGTTCTTGAATTTTGATGTCAGAATGGTCTTCAAAAGCCACCAGATATTTATTCCGAAAGATGACATTCTCGCTGAGAACCGCGATCTCGAGATCGTTGTCAATGACTTGCCCCTGCTCCAAGTGAAGCTCAGCAGGGGTACAAGCCTTGAGGAATCTCTAATGGCTTGAATGAAGATGACCAAGCGCTGAAAAGTCTCACAATTGTTGCTGGTAAGATATAATCCAGATCCTTGAGCGGTCAAACAAAACTGACGCTGGGGGTTCAAGTCTTTGTAGGAGACGGACTTGGTACGCCCTCGAACCATCTGTTCAAAGGGTATGGTGAAGAATCGGCAGAACGACTACCACTCCCGAGAGAGACGCTCAATCTTTGATTGTGGTATTTCCATCATAAGGCTTTCATCATTATCCATACTCATGCTGGGCTGATACGGCCTGCAGCGAAGATTTAGACGTTACAGCTATCCAAATGTTTCCACGTTATGAGTCCCTTGACCTTAACTGCACGGATGCAAACCATTCCACGCGTCCTCGAGAGCCAGCTGATTATCAATAAGCAGAGCATTTCCATTCTCTGCCAATCTCTTCCAGACGTGTTTTGTGGAAGAAGCGGAAGTAACGAAAACGCCTTCAGGCAGGTTGCAAGCAAGCAGGGCTCCGAAAGAATCTACACGATACGCCTCAATATGCGTCTAGCGCTGTGGGGTGGCGGTAGTCCTTCAGACCACCAACGGACAATCAAGCTATCTCGAATGATGCCCACTGCATTCCGCCAGCAGCAATCATTTCCGGGACTGGGCCCTTCATAAGCCCACGTACATAAGCTGGGCCTAGCATTCTGTAGACACCAGATGTCTCATGGGCCCTGATGACGACTGGCATATGAGCATCCTTTATAATCAAGACTTGGTCTCCCACATCGACTTGATCTGGCCCAAGTGCCAACCGGTAGTCTGCTGTAACGAAGAACCGACGGAATAGGCAGACATGAATAACTGAATCTAGAAAAGTATGCGCTGCATTGTTTGTTTCTGCATCCAGAGAAGACGTATCTCCATTGCGTATGATGCACGACAACCACGCTTGTGCACTAGCCCACATGGCTTTTAACATTTCAAAGGAGTGCCCTGTTCTATGCCCTTGAAGGACGTCTGCGATAAGAACGCGTAGGAAGGCTTCGGGGACCGGCTGAAAGCAAGACTCAGGGATCACTTGTCGAGCCATCTCCAAGCACTCCTCCATGCGCCTGGACATTTCGTAAAGGCTTTCAAGACGGCGCTCCAATACGTCCTCTCCCATGCCCTTCTCTGGGACCTTGGCGACTGACTTTATCGTTGTGAAGCTCGCGCCTCTGACTAGAATATGGCTTTCATGCTCGGTTGGGAACTCAATGTGAGGGGTGCAAGGCATGTCCCACCTATAGCCTGCGAAGTAGCATTCATATATGAACGGCGCCGCCTCATTCTCCGCTGAAAAGTTGGGACACCAGGAAGGAAAGTCCTCGGGTCGCCACGCGGATTGACATTGCGCCAGGAGATCGAAATGGTCCGAATTTTGCAAGGATAATTTCCCAACCTCAATGTACATCTTCCACCATGGCAATTCATAACTGACCGGGATTCTTGCGACAATCTCACGATCCAAGAGTCCCAGAAGCGCATAAACACGATCATGCTGCTTGGACTTCTTGGCTTCTTTGAATCTCCCAAGCTGTAAAGCCAGATGCAATGATATATTGCCATGATCGTCCTTTGCCTCCGGTATCTCGACTCGAATGTTGAGAAGTGATAGCCATCTTTGTACCCTACATGGGGAACACGACCTCTTCTTGATACAGCAACCAAACCAAGACGCACGAATTCCTGTGCCACAGTCACAAGTTGGGCCCCTGTAGCAACTGCAAGCCCACATACGAATGTCGAATGCCCTGCCAGTACAAACTCTTGCATGGTCCAAAGTCGATTGAACCACTCACGGGTATAGATGTAATCAATACCATCCCAAAGCCCATCACTACCCAGTGGAAGCTCGTTCTCAAAGAGCCACGCGTCATCTATCGGCTGGCTGACGCGCAATATGGGCAACTTCAACGCGAGCCCAGCCATCGCTTCCATTGCTGAATCACTATTGCCATACGATTCGCCGAGCCAGATCCAGACCATCTTTGCCCGGGAGTAATAGTTGCCCATGAGCGGCAACTGGCATTCCTTCTCCTTGATGTTCGATTGATCGATGCAGATGCAATCTATCCAGATTGGTCGGGAAATGTGCAATATTGCGAGACTTTTGATCGCTTGGTAGAGGTCGGCACTTAGTTCAAATGAAGCCGTGTCGCAGCGGACTTGCACTTGTGGTGGGCCGTTCCCTTCCACTGGAGGGTTCCAGGCGTAGGAGAGTGCATTGTACTTCAAGCTTGCGTCGTAGGGATAGTGGTTAAGGGATAATTGGAATGGCTCGCCCTCAGTCAGGTCAATGGTCAGAAGGCGGATCTGACCTTGAGTAAGCGTTTGGTATGGGAAGTCCATATTTTACCCCACTCAAGCTTTTCGTCACACAGATAGCGTCCGATCCGGATCCAAGCTCTAGTAAATAGTACACGATTGACCAAATGAAATCTTGACACTTCTTGATGGATTCTGACGATATATATTCAATGGCTGACATCTGGGTCTATTTCCTTAATTTCAAATCAACAGGCGGGTGTCCAAGGCTACGTAGGTGCCTAAGTTACTTTAAGGGCGCCGGGGTAGTCAAGCAAATAGTACTAGGACGGTTGTTCTAGTAGAAAGGCACTAGTATCCTTCTAATATATTAATGTTATATATAGACGAGTATTACCTAGAGTAAAGTTATAGATATAATAGTATCCTTATATTATTAGCGATTATAGATATTTCTATACTAAGGATATTATCTTATAAAGAGTATTAATATATAAACCTTAATTCTAGCGCGCTAAGCTATTTTTTAGGTATTATATATATTATTACCTATTAATACTAGTAATTATTAGAGGTTAGATTTAATTAATTTAAGTAATCTTCTTACGGAGGTAACTTCTTAAATACTATATATATAACAATAGTAGTTAATACCTATTATAAGGAAAGATATAGCGTATCTAATAATAAGATAAGCCTAGTTATTAATACTATTATAGATATAGCTAATTAACTATTTCGTTTTATTTCTAAATATAAATATCTCCTTTATATAATATTTTTAGTAAGAAAAGTATCTACTTAGATCTTTAGATATTAATCTTATAACCTAGATACTTGTTACGGTTCACTCCGTCCGTGGATAGGATAGACCTATGATTAGTTCTCATGAAGAGGAGTGTTAAGGAAGTAGGGCAAGCAGGCTTATATTAAACAGGTCTAGTATAAGGTATTATATTCAGTGCTTAAGAGATTACTAGAATCATAATATAAGTTAAGCACGGAGCTCCTATCTACTAGGAAACATCGCTATCTATATAGATATAGGAAATCTATGCCAAGAGTAATACTTAGTCTACTTAGTCGCTAAGCTCCCTGAATAGTAATATTACTTAGTACCTTAGCCCGCTAAGCAATACTATACTTGCCTGTACGTACTAGGTAAGTATATTATATTATACTCTGACGTGCGTTACACTAGGTCCCCTCCCTCTGATTTCTCGTCCTAAGAAACCTTCCATCCTTCATACTCGATGCCTATATAACGTTATCCTAAATCAATATCCTCCGTTCGCCGGAAAGCTCTAATCCCCAAGCTCAGCTATTCTTCTGAAAGTATGCGGGTGTATAAGCATTATATAGACCGGAAGTATCTAGAGAAATATCGGGTGGGGGCGTAATTAATAAAGTGCGTGGAATATATTCATATAAGGTACTAATATAATTTGGCTCCGTTCTCCACGGAGTAATAGCTTCGTCTCGAGCGTCAACGAAATCAAAAGTCGGCCGAGGCCCGTAAGGCGCTCGCAAAATGGTCCTACCTCTAAGCGGAGGTGGACCAGTTAGAGAAGAAGAGGTAGGAGCTAGTTAAGGGCGAGCTCCGGAATATTACTAATCTAGAGACGGAAGAGAGTTTTACCGGTAGTCCTTCTTCAGAGGACTTTCTCTTTAACGTTAATTCCGAATAACTTATTCTAGAAGATAAGTTTGACTAGAACGCCCTAGGCGTCCTACCTAGTAGAACTATCGCAGAAGCGTCTAGTAGTTCCGAAGGTATCTAATAGGTTCCCAGGTATTTTCTAATTTATTATAGTCTTTCCACTTGATAAAGTATTCCTGACCTCTCTATTCTAGGATCTTCTCGACTTCGTATTCTTCGGTCTTAGCCTTAAATTTCCAGTCTTCCTAGAGCGGCGTCTTGGAGTCGGCTAGTTCTAATAAAGAGA
>JAABUK010003582.1_pt1 | contig 26148 bp, 18 predicted proteins | sample 5559141 | NCBI WGS metagenome assembly JAABUK01 (sample SAMN10711869, study PRJNA513367) | rock metagenome | isolation source: Antarctica rocks | place: Antarctica: Victoria Land, Pudding Butte nord | collected 2016-01-03 | reverse complement strand
GTGTCCGTTACCATTTTGGGTGGATGGGGCAAGGTGCATTCATGGACCAGGAGACGCGGTTGGTAATGTAGGTAGAGTACGAGGACTACTGATCTCGCTTTAAGGGCGCATACTACGCAAGCGGTGCCATGGGCATTATTGACAGTTCATATCTGTTGAGGAATACCAATTATGTTATATGCATGTCGAGGCCTTACAGGACCTGCAATACCAAAACAGAAGACCGCATAAGCTGGTCGCTTCGATAAATTTCGGATCAGATATCCTGTGTCTGATATCGCATTGGACACATACCCATAGCCCAATCGAGCCACCTGGTATATCAAACGCTCTTGGTATCATCGTCCATTCCCAAAACCTCAAACGCCTCAAAGTGATTCCACAGCCCATATTCACAGTTCCCCAAAGCCTCCACTCTGCGCGAATCTCGCCTGATACTGCCTCAGATCCGCCCAATGCCTCAGCTGAGCCTCCTCATCCTCATCCAAGCAATTGCCCGGCGGATCGACCCGCTCCAGCTTCATCAGCATAGCCATAAAGGTGCGCAGGTATTCCTCCGCACGCACGGCCAAAGTGCCTTTGCGGAGACGTGGCTGGTCCAGCAGTGTCGACGCGATCTGACGGACCTTGCTGATGAAGCTTATGCCATTTGGTTCCATGTTGACTTGGTTGATTGAAAAGAGGACGACGAGAAAGTTCTTCACAATGTCCTCCCTCTCGTTCGCCATTTCTTGTTCCGTCATGCCGGGGCTTTCTGTTGGCTGGCTGTGTTTGTCGAGGATGGGAGCAATGGGGCCTGGCGATGAGCGGCTGGTTTCGTTGCGACTGTTGGCATCGCAAAGGGTCCAGTACTTCTCCATAAGGTATGACCGAGTTCCTAACTGGCTGGCATATATGTTGGCCTTTTGTATTTCGTACTGGATTCTTCGGAGCTCATTGACACGATTGTAGTCAATTGGTCTATTGTCGAAGCCGTTATTTGCGTAGTAGTCCATCTCTTGCGGTGCAGAAAGCCCTGCAGCTGGAGGTGGGTAGTTCTGACCATATGTTTGTAGATCAAGAGGCTGTAGATTGAGGAGCAGCTCCGGAGGAAGCCTTTCAAAGACGCTTTTAACCGCTTGCAAAGATTGCTCCAACACTCGCTTTTGTCTGTCCCAGTCCGCAACCTCGTCAACACCGTGTAGCAACTCGAATGTGGCAAGGTCGTTGTACGTGGTGTAGACCCGCACGTTGACGTTGAAGCCAGTCAGCTCAGACACGATATTCTGAGGCTGTTGGAGTATTTGTGTCGGCGTAATGTAGTCATCGTCTACCTCTAATGGCAGAGCTGGGTATGGTGATGCCTTCGTCTCCGGCAGGATGGGAAGTTCCCATTGCGAGATGCCGAGGTGCTGGAGTGATCTTATACCTACAAATAGGACCCAGAATGTCCGTCTGCTAAGCTCCTGCAGAACATGATCGACTCCATCTGGCCGGGGTCCTTCCAAGGCATGCCCATTAGGCACCATCCTAGCCTGCGGAGCTTCAGCTGGCTTTATCCGAGCATAGGTTTCTTTGTGAACTCCGAGAGTTGTCAAGATTGAAAGGCATTGCTTGTAGTACAGGAGGGTTCCCTGTCTGTTATAGGTATAGCCGCAAATCAGACCTTGTAGATAGCTGATTATGGCATCATAGATGGTCAGATGCCTGTCTAAGTATCCGGTCCCTTGCGCTTGCATGGCCACCTGGTGACATCGATCCACAAAGCTCATCGAATTTGGAAAAGCGTGTTCCATACCATGAGCGCGGAAGTGCTGTCGCGGTCGACGGGGAAAGCTGGCTACCAAGCATCCTACCATGGAAGCTAAGAGAGCTAGGAAGGTAGGATCGCTCATGTCCTCGCGTGAGCGGAACTTGTGGTAAAAGGTTGGTTTGTGAGGTAGTGGGACGAGAGAATGAATGTATATGAAGTAGTCGTCGACGAGAGACTCGAGGACCGGCCAAGGGCATATTGAGTCGGCGGAAAGGACTTGTTGCTGAGCGAATGCTGCCAGAGTTTGTGCCGCATGTGTTGGTGAAGCTGGTTGCGACAGTCCTGAGCCCCCGTCCAAATCGAACCGTCCTTTCTTCAGGCTCTCGGCATGTCGGTTGGGAGGTCCTCGGCGCTTGCTCTGTCTGTTGAACGTGCATGGTATCTGAAGACCAATACAAGCTTTACATGGCGGACCTGTCTCGTCGCATTTGACTTTGCGTATGGAGCAAGAGTCGCAAGCCTTGCGCAGTCTAGCCTTGCTTTCACTGGAGCTCTCCCCCTTTTTGCTCTTCGAGGGATTTTGCATCTGTGTGCGTGGGTCCGCTTGTGTTTGTCCATCGCCTTGATTGAGCTGAGGGTCAACATTCATGTACGCTGGGGGGGCTCGTTGTGCGCTACTGGGGGATGGCGGTAGCTGTGGGTACTGCGGGATGAAGGTAGTAGGATGGGGAGCGTCTTGTTGAGGTAGCATTGGCGCAGTGGTGCTATATGCCGACATAGTGCTCATGCCGGTTCTTGGATTGTCGAGAATCGTCAATCTACTGGTGCCTGAGAAGTAGGAAACCTAGGGAAATTCTGGAGAACAATAGCTGTAGACAAGTTTCCTTTTCCATTTTGATCGATGAAAGTGTGAGCATAGTAGAGTTATCACGATATTACACCTCGTCAACACCTAGGGAGAAGCAACTTAATGTCACAGCGTACCTCGGCGGAGGCCAAGGCACCCAGACAGACAGATAGGGCTGAGCCTTCACTTATGGAGGTTCAGCCCTAAGTCCCTAACAACTCTTGAGCAAGCGCCAAGTCTTAGCTTGGTTCCGGGGATCTTTGTACTACTAGGGTGCGGTTTCCGGGGTAGCAGTCCTCGAAAGGTTGGTGCACCTCCCGTTACGCCAACTCAAGACTTTTGGTTGGCAACCTCTGTAGAAACGCTGTACATACTCCGTACTAGATAAGATTAGCGGTGAAGGCACAAAAATGAATGGGAAATCTCATGGACGTGCTACCAATAGGCTTGGTATCATAGCTATTTACAAATGATCTTGAACACTTCAAAGTCACTGCCAAGCCGACTTCGGTACCGACTTTAGTAGAAGTTCCAATCAAGCAAATCCTACAACAGTAGCTCCCTTAAAACCGAGCCGTGGGACAGCATAGGTTGCTTTAATATGCATCTATTATCCGCGCTATCTCGAACTTGTCTCGGTGTTTTTCTCAAGCATGATGTGGTCCTTCTCAGGCGAGCGATTGCCCAACCTTCGGCCCATGACTGATCTCGTCATGGAGCCCCCAGTCTCCATGTCACCGTCCATGTGAGCTGGCGCTTGCGCGGATGAGACAGCACAAGACCTCGAACATCTCACGTCGAATGGACGTCCAGAGATGCCGTATTCTAGCGCCCATGTAGTCCGGAGCATTAATACTTTGAGCGTTTGTCTCATTATATGGATGGGAACTTTCGATCCCGGCCCTGTTCCTTGCTCCAGCATTGATCGCTGGTGGGGCTTGTACTTGAGTCGGATGGGCGATGAACGACTTGTGCGATCACTGGCTGGGCCGATGGTGAGTGATGCTGTAGGGCCGGCTTGCAAACAGACGGTCTGATACGTACTGGCTGCGCAACATTATCCCCTAGCCATACCGTGCTCGCTCAAACACCTTCCACCTTCCACGATGCACTATGACATAGATGAAGCGCGCATCCTTACATCCATAAACGCTTCTTGGCGTCTTTTCGGTTCGCTTGCTGGCCAAAGCTCCTACAACGGCTTCCTTTTGGGGGCCGTTGTGGCCGACGCTTTACCAACTGTCCTGCATGCTACGCAGACTGATCATTTTCTATCTAGCCTGAATGGGCGTTCATGATCCTGAGAAGCTGCTCGATGTGCAAGATTGCTTAGACAAGGTTGACTGATGCTTGGTCGCCCTTGTGAGCATTCCAAGTTGACGAATAGTCGACCGGCAAACCTCAATCCGAAGAGCAATGCAATAAAGCTGTGGTTCCGATGTCGAATCTACGAGTACGGCCCGCATACAAATCCCAGTCCTCTGTAGGGATGAGCCATATTCTTAACGAGCAGCTGCCAACCTTGGTAGACTCATGTCAGCCCCGTATTGACCGCGAGGATCTCGATCGGCAACGCTGTGTCTCTCACGTTCATCCTGGACTCCATCTTGGATAGATTGGACAGTGAGTTCGGCGCATCACGAGCCACTTGCTTGCGTGGATGCTGGTAGCATTCATCTATGAGGAAGGCTTCACTAGGCCGGTCTGTGGTAGTATTTTTCATTCACTCGTGGTTCCGGTCCCAGCTACCATCAGGCAGGCAAGTGAGCAGCCAAAGTCTGTTGAAGCTGGTTCAAAGAGAGCGGCTTCGTCAAGAAGTCATCAGCACCGGCGGCTTTAAATAATGCCTGAGCTTCGGTACTAACAACCGCTGTCAATGCAATGATGGCTCTTCTTCTAGACAGCGTGCCTCGAGCTTCCATGGCTCGGATCTCTCTTGTTGCAGCAACACCATCTTTGCGAGGCATGGACTGATCCATGAGGATTGCGTCAATAGTTGCATCATGATTTAGGATCTGCTCAATGGCATTCTCCCCGTCGTCTGCGGTCAACACTTGATACCTCAAGGCTGATAACATCTTCTTACCAAGCTTTTGGTTGATCTAGAATTTCAGTCAGTCCAGGATCTGAAGACGAGGACAAGATAAGCATACTGGATTGTCTTCAACCAGAAGTATCACAGGCTGCCTTGCCATAGGCTCTTCTTGAAGTTGTTCCTTGTACTCGCGGTCAAGAATTTCAACCGTTGGAGCAAAGGTCACAGCTTTTGTTAAGATGTTATTGGATGGTTCCTTGGATGAAGCAATGCGTTGCTCGAAGGAGTGCCAGATCAGCGGCTTCTGTATGGTGATGAAGTGTGACACTGACTGTATTTCAGGAACCTGCTTTAAGGAGTCTTGCGTATCATAGGGAATCAGGACCGCCGTTCTGTCCTGGTTTACAAGTCGTTGAAGCTTTGTTGGATTTTGTTTCAAGTATAAGAGATCCACCCAGATGTACTTCCAATTAGTATTAAGGAGGTCAGAGAAGTCTTCAACTACTTCAGCGTCGTACCCAAAAACTTCCCATGCTACACGTAAACCTTGAATGGATCGCTCGTTCTCCCCACAAACGATCGCGATGCAAGGACGATCCTGCGTAGCTTCTTGGCTGTCCTGGAGGTTTTCGGATAGCTGCACGGGTATGGTGATAGTGAACGTACTGCCAGTTTGCCCAGGTCCGATGTCAGCCGTATCTGTATGTTTACTGTCCACCTGGATGGTTCCCTGCATTTTATGCAATAATTGTTTGATGATGCTCAAACCAAGTCCTGTGCCTCTCTGGGAACCCCTGACTTGAGCTTGCGTAAAGGGTTCGAACAGTCGAGGCAAGAAAGAGGGTGGAATTCCTGACCCGGTATCCTTGACCGTCGCGATAATATTGTCATGCTCCATCTCTACAAGTAATAATATATAACCAGACCTTGTAAATTTCAAAGCATTAGAGAGTAAGTTCATGAGTATACGATGGATATACGTGTCGTCCAAGAAGAGTGAGTGTGGGACGTCCGGTGATACAACAACCATGAGATCGACTTGTTCGGCGTCATCGCGATTTGGTAGAAGCATCAAGATCGACTCGCAGACTGTCCTCATGTCTAGAGCAATAGGTCGGCATGCAGCCTCCGCGTGGCGTTCAAGTTTTGACCAGTCAAGTACGTTGTTAGTAACTGCAAAGGTATCAGTATGGCACATCAAAGTAAACCTCGGTGTAATTCACTTAATGATAGGGTCTTCGTAGCATGCTGAATGGCATATAGCAGCAGACGACCTTCTTCAGTCAACTCCGTGCGGGAAAGTAAGTCGCTATAACCCTGTAAATGATGGAGCGGCGTTCGTATCTCGTGAGAAGCCGAAGCAATGAAGTCGCTCCTGGCTGCGGCAGCTTGTTCGGCATTCTCCTTCTGGGCAATAGTCTTCCACAATTCTTTTCGTGTCAACACGATCTGCGTTGATCTCAGGAGTTAGAATTTTTTTTTTCTGGGCAGAGGGATGACTTCCGAGACATGGCATAAATTCCAAAACGATTACCGCTGGGACAGATAAATAAGCGGAAAAGATAATCACCTCTGCTAGTTTATTGCGTGAAAGAGTTGCAACATGCGCCAGGAGGAAATTAGCTGCTATACACGTCGTGATGGCGATTGTGACAATAGCCGAAGCCAGTACCGGTGGATAGCCTCTAGACTCAGAGGGATGGTCGTAAGACCAGAAAGTTGCCGCTGCCATTCCTGTATCGGACTGTTACTTGTGAAGATTGACGGAGGGTAAGGGGAACATACCAGTAAAGTGCATTGCTGCCACGCCAGTACTTGCAACGATGGAAAATAAAAATTGCTGAATTAGGCGAGTTTCTATTCGGGACATAAGTATGACACCGACAAGGCAGACGACCCAGCTGATCAGACCAGATAGAATAACGAGGAAAGGATGGAGGGTAAGATAGCCGTGAGGGATTTCCAATGCAGCAATACCGACGTAGTGCATCCCTGTGATGGCAAGTGACCACAAAAAGCCCTTGAGTATATTCTTGAAGGTACAGCCGGTGTATAATGCTTCTCCAGTCGCAATGAACGCATTTCCTGCGGGGGCGGTGCTTCGATGGGCAATGTTCATGACGTTAGCGAGTGCGTGCGAGCTGTGCGTCGACCCCATGAAAGACGAAGATCGACCAGGATCAGAGAAGGTGCTGGACGGCCTCGACATGTCCACAAGCGAGGTTTCTGGGGACAGCGCCGGAAATTTGTTTGCAGGATCGCCATATGCTGCGGAGTTCAACGGATTGGTAGGCGATCCAGGGTCATTGCCGCCACGAAATACTGTCTCTGCGTCTGATTCAGGCGAACTTCCTTGAAGCAAACCGTAAACTTCCGAATCCTCTGCGTGGTCATTGTAGTCCTCCTCTTCCTGCTCCACCTCTTCTGAATGGGCTTTGGTGCCATCATCCCAGGACCCAGAGTCCGGATCCGCAACAAAACCCCTAGTACGTCGTCTCCTCCTGCGAAAAAGACTTTTCTGCTGTCTTCCTCGATGATATCTTTCGAGTAGTAGGTCGGATGCTAGAGCGGCGAAAGTGAACGCAACAGCCAGAATCGAGCTGATGATCGTCAACGGCACATCCACTCCGATGGGAACGTCTAGTTCGCATGCCAGCATGGCGACAAAATGAAGACTCCAGATAGAACAAAATCCGAATGTTAGACTTCCCAGCATAGTCCAGATCAGTACATGCGAAAAATGGACGGACGCCCGCGCTTGGCACATCCTGCAAGACCCTGTCAGTATCAAGACAAGCCGCGTAGTAGCATGACATTAGGAATACGCACAACTGGGTAGAGGTAAAAGCTCCCAGAAGCGAGACCGCAATTGATGCAGCTATCATCATTTTGTTCCATGATGGGTCGAGTTGACGTAGTAAAGTCTCGTCCTCAATGATAGCTCCAGTAATTGGTCCCATCGTTGTATGGTTTGCCTTGTTAGATGCTCGTCCGACGTCCTCAAGAAGTCTCAGAGTGTTGCAGGGCGCTAACGGCAAGAAGCTATGCTCGGGCGGGATCCTCCATGTCTTCAACAGGAATGCGTTCGTCGGTATTTGAGTATGTTGTATCGTGGTCGCGATCAAGATGATGCTGCAGATACGGGTCGCTGTAGTGTTACGAGGCGTCTGGAGTGATTCAGACACGATAAAGACCCATTGGCATCATAGAAGAGCTGAATTGTGGCAGCTCCGCAATTCGGGCTGGCCCCAGATCTAGTGATCTACCTACTTTAGCTTTGTACGGAGATCGTCGGGATGCCTCTTGACAAACAAGGTTGGTGCCTCTGCGGAGGGCGATCACTTTAGCCACTTTCGGTTACGAGGTAACTTGATTTGCCATAGAAGATGGATGGGATCTCGATTGGATCCTTCGAGAATGCTGATCCTTTCCAGCAAGCTCAAACAGGTTCATCAATGTATCGCTCTCTAGCGTCATTATCATCCTCTACAGATATCCTACTCCCTTCGAGCTTCGCAACCCAGAGTGCAGACCCGGCTGCAGTAGTGAGTAAAAAGAGCATACTAAGCACTGGCACCAGCTGGAGTAATAGTGCTGTAGTCCCGAACCATGTGTATTTCAGCTGCCGTTTCTTTACAAATGCGTTCCTCTCCTTCTTCGTGAAATCGAGCAGCTTGAAGTATCTCCAATGGTGAAATGGTCCCGCCCGATAGCCAGTTATAACGAGGAACATAGGTGTCCCAGCTATAGGGATCAGGTTGAGAGGTAGGAACATGATGAATTCGAGGATCTGGCGGAGCGAGAATGGAGAATATATGGCGGACATCGTTGGTTCGCCGAGCTGTTTCACCGGGTTTGGGCCGTCCTGGTCGAGGATACGGGAGGTCGCCACGAGATCCTTACACCCCTCGTTAATAAGGACAGCATCGAAAACATCGACCAGCGTTTCGTCCACGAAGAATGCCTCAAACAACAGGGCCACAATCGCTGCTCCCTCTCCCAGCACGAGAACTGTAGCATTGAGCCATGCGAGCTTGCCGTGGAAAATTGCGAGGAGTGCGACTTGGGGCAGGTATGTCCAGACGAAGAGGTTCGCAAGGACGAACAGGGACAGTAGGATGCTTGGGAGAAGCCGCGCTCGGAGGAGAGGGTATAGGAATGGGTGGGCGAAAAAGTAGTAGATGCCCTGTTGAGTCAGATATGAAGCATCAACACTCCCCACGGCATAGGAGAATTACTTTCAAAGGATAGAGCCATGAAGCCTGTGATACGGCTCTGGGCGAAGCTTTGATGAATCGCAGCACAGGGCCGCGCCTCCGTTGGTCTGTCATGCAAGGTTGTACTGCTTTTATGATGACCGAAAATAAGTTATCTGCTACTCGAAGCTGCCAATGATGATGATGAGGGAAAAGGCAAGTGCTAAGAACTTTCGAACGCTTCCTACAGCCTAGACCGGGCTTAAGCTTACGGAGTTTGCAAGACCTCAAGCCGGTATCGGCAGCCGGCACGCTTTGCAACGGCGGCGAACAATTTCAGACTTTTGACTCACTCAAGATTGGTAATGGGCTCAATTGATGGTGTCACTAGTTCTCCCATGTCCATGATGACTCGAGATTGTATTGAGTGCAAAAGCTTTGCTTTAGCATACTCAATTGCGCGGAGGATGTCTGTTGCAGATGATACCTGAGGTATCAGACATTACATCAATTCCAATTTCCGATCTCTTTTCAACAGGATTCTACTAGACCTGAGGCTTCTGGCACATCTGCCAATGCTCACGCAATATGTCAAGAGAGGCAATTGATCCAGCATCCAATGTCGACCTGGAAAAATCAAATGGACATGGCGAACGACAAAGCTCAGGCACTTCCAGTATGGTGGAACAAGCTAACCCTGGAACCAAGACACAGAGCGGCAAGCCAGTTGATCAGGATTATGATGGGAAAGACATTCTGGCAATCAACGCCTCTACCGGCATCTTGACCAGAGTCCTGAGTCGAACAGCCTCCCGCATCTCCATCGATCCCGGACCACCTCCAGACGGCGGTCTCGACGGATGGACGCAAGCTCTGATGGCGCATCTGATCGTCTTCAACACCTGGGGCTACATAAACTCCTTCGGCGTCTTTCAGACCTACTACGTTGGAGCCCTCGGCCATCCCCCATCCGACATATCCTGGGTTGGCAGCGTACAAATATTCCTTCTCTTCTTCGTAGGCACCTTTTCGGGACGAGCAACAGACTATGGCCTTTTTAGACTCACCTTCCTTGTCGGCGGTCTTTTCCAATTACTTGGCGTCTTCATGACTTCGCTCAGCACCAAATATTGGCAGTTATTTCTCGCCCAGGGTATATGTACAGGCCTAGGGAACGGTCTAGTCTTCTGTCCAGCGCTCTCCCTGTTATCAACATACTTCAGTAAGAAGCGATCTCTAGCCATCGGCATCGGCGCATCTGGCTCCGCCACAGGCGGGCTCGTCTTCCCAGTCATCGTACAGCAGCTACTACCGAAGATTGGCTTCCCCTGGACAGTCCGGGTGATAGGCTTCGTCATGCTCGCGATCCAAGCTGTCACATTGGCGTTCACAAAGCCACGTCTGCCGCCGCGCAAGACCGGTGCTCTGGTGGAGTGGAGCGCATTCAAAGAGCTTCCATATGCCCTTTTCTCAATCGGCATGTTTCTCAATTTCTGGGGTCTTTATTTTGCCTTCTATTATATAGGATCATTCGGACGCAATATCTTAGGGATATCTGAAATCGGCAGCATCAACGATCTGCTCATCTTGAACGGCGTCGGTCTCGTCGGTCGGCTCATACCAGCTCACCTTGCAGACCGCTTCTTTGGTCCCCTCAACACTCTTATCCCATTCGCTTTCGTCTCCGGCCTCCTCCTCTACTGCTGGGCCGCCGTCAGCTCCAAAGGCGGTTTAGTCGCCTTCGCTGTCATCTACGGTCTCTTCGCTGCAGGTATCCAATCGCTGTTTCCAGCGACTTTGAGTAGTCTGACAACCGATTTGAAGAAGGCTGGAGTCAGGATGGGAATGGTATTCAGTGTCATCAGCTTTGCATGCCTGACTGGACCACCATTGGCCGGGGCTTTGATCCAACGCAAAGACGGGGGCTATATTTACGCACAGATGTTCGCGGGAACAGTTTTGATGACGGGGTGCGCGACGCTTGTGGCTGCTAGGGTTGCGAAAAGGGGGTGGAGGAAGGCGAGAGTGTGAGATTTTGGTATAGTACATAGTTGAACATTCTGAATGTACATTTGCGTCTTTTGTACATATGGCATCGCACAGGATATTGTATATAGAAGGCACATAAATTGATGATGGTTGAATGAAAAACCTGGTTTCCTGCTACTCCGTGAACCCTGGTTTCTGGACGGGCCCAAATTGGAGGTTCATCTTGCCCACGGAGCGAAGCGTAATAATTATACAATTCCATGCACTTACGACTTGTCGTAACCATAAACATATCGACTTTTGTATAAGCCTCACTGAAGATATCTCTTGAGTCCCAACGCCGCTACCAAATGTCAGCATTACCCCTCAGCGACAGAGATAGTAGCCAAATACCAATCAACACCAACAGGTATCTCATCAATCCTCCAGACTTGCTCCCAGCCCCCAAAGTCAATATATAGCTCACAAGACTGAAGTTGACCTTTCCCTCCCGATCAAAGTTTGGTTTCAACAACCCCATCTGCCTCATTTTCGCCAATTTCCCTTCATAAGGCGGATATCTCACACTCATCATCCCCTCCAGCCATCCCGGCGTAGTGGTGATACTCCGCCTATGCGAGAAGCACTCGAAACTCGCCTGCCCTCTATACGCACCCTGGCCCGAATCGCCCACGCCGCCAAAGGCGAGGGTGGGCAGACTGCCATGCATGAAGCCATCGTTGACAGAAGCGCCGCCCGAGCGGATCTCAGCGAGCATGCGATCGGTCTCGGTTTTGTTGCCGAAAGGGTACAGACCGAGAGGTGTGGCGTGGACTTCGGTTGCGATACGGATTGCGGAGTCGAGGTCGTCGACTGGTAGGATGGGCATGAGGGGCCCGAAAGACTCATCGACGATGAGACTGTCCTGTAAGGAGTCTACTTGTATCATGGTAGGCTCGATGTAATTATCGCTGTCATCCATTTCGCCGCCCATCAGGATCTTGCCCTTGCTTGCTTCGACCATCTTCTTTAGACGTTGCCATTGTCGGTTATTTATTATACGGCCAAAGTCATCGGTGTTTCGTGCGCCATTCGGATAGAATTCCTTCATTGCCATCTTCATTTCAGCAACGAAGCGATCCAGTACTTCTTTGTCAACCATGGTGTAATTTTGGGAGATGCAAATTTGGCCGGCGTTAACGATCTTGCCCCATAGTAGACGTCGAGCGGCGAGGCGTGTATCGGCATTTCGGGTGACAATCGCTGGGTTGCGACCTCCTAATTCTAAGGTTATAGGTGTGAGTGTTTCTGCAGCCTTTTTTGCGATGATGGTGCCAACGGTTGCACCACCGGTATAGAATATTTTATCCCACTTTTGCTCTAACAGTGCTGTCGTTTCAGGGATTGCTCCTTGTACAGTGGTGTAGCAGGTCGGGTCCAAATAGCTCTCGATTATCTTTTGGATAAGAACCGCGAGATTTGGGGCACTTTCGCTGGGCTTTACGACCACTGTATTACCTGCAGCGATAGCGCCAGCAAGAGGGCAAATGACAAGATTGACAGGAAGATTGTAGGGCCTGTACCAATCTCAGTCGCCTTGGATTAAATTGGGAGTGATGTACGAACCCTATTATCAGAACACATCCTAGCGGGTCCTTCCTGATTTTCGGACTCAAGAGCTTATTGGCAAGCGGGATATCTGGCGCTTTCTCATCCTTCGCCCATTTTTTCAGGTTATCGCAGATGTATATGATCGTATTTGTGCAGAAATCCAGCTCAACAACGTTGGCTTCGAATTTGCCCTGCCCAAGATCTTGCTTGCAGGCGATTTCTAGCGCCTTAGCGTTATCTATCAAGCTACAAAGAGTCAGCTACTGCTCTTACCATGACCAACAGTGGTCTGCTCACCCCCAATAGAGCTTTCGAAGTTGTATCAGTCTGAACTCCAGTGACCTGGTCTTATGGGTGAGGAACGAAGAACGAATACCATTGACGATCTCAGGAATGGCCTCCGACTTTGTGAACTCTAGCTGTGGTGTAGCAGCCATATTGCCTCTCTAACACCTGAACTCCTGATGGACGATGGTGACTATGATTTTGCTGGGTCGAGGTGACTGCGGGGAACGTGAGCCTCGGCTGAGATTTGCTTGGCAGGAGGCAGGCTACTCAGAATACGTATAAATTGCCGTAGAGGCTCGCTTCGAGCGGGCCCAAACAGGAGGATTAGGGCTTGTTCATTTTGTTGTATGAGCGTTCCCACTACGATAATACACTGTTTCAGACGCTGTAGTAAGGCAAGCTCTAGCATCTTGTTTCAATTCCTTTTCGACTGAAAGTGAGATATTTCACACCCTTGTAAGGTTTCACGCCCTCTCCCAAGCCTCTGCTCTTTCTCGTATCAACCACGAGTCCGTCTACTCTGATACCACTCGCCAGCCATCCCTTGACACTGAAACTGATCGATGCCGAGGAAGGCATCAGTGGAGCATTAAGCTGTACCTTCCGCTGATCGGGAGTATTTCTCAGGTCTTTTGTAGCTGTCGGTTTTGCAGGCTTCAGGCCCGAGCTCTGGTAAGCATCCTCCTTTTCGTCGTACTCACCATTCGCCGCGTCAAATGACGATCCATGTATTACGTCTTTTTCTTCGCCAGTCACGGGACCTACCACAGTACACCGGAGCGTGGCGCTGCCTTCTGTCGCATCTTTGGTGGGCACGCGCCATTCCACAACATTCTCGGTGGGAGCAAAGTATGCCTCTCCTCGACTCGCTCGTATATCATTAATGTTGCGTACACCTCCCGGTATAGGAATGTGGACAACGACATCCTTTAGAGCAGGCCCAGCCGTGCTACCTCCAAATATGGGTGTAGATCGACCAGATCCTCCTCCGGCGCCAAGCGTTGGTCTAGACGCTGGCGCTGGCACTTTCGTACCAAAGACAGTAGATGATAGAATTAGACGGACCTCAAAGTCTGCTCCAGAAGGGCCGAGTGACTTTGAGACCTCTATTGTCACCGGCAGCTGGAGTTTCGTATTGGACCATGACTTGAGATCCGGATTTGACGGCATGAGATCTACCTCATAGCCAGCTAACATAAATTTGCCATCTGGAGGGACAAAGCTCAGTTCCCCAGGCCGCTCCTTCCATCTTGCTAGGCGTACACAAGGATGAAACACGGGTAGCTCGATGGCCTTCTCCATGCCTAGCTTACCGCCTGAGGCAGACAGCGTGAGAAGAAGGTCCGGCACACCTGAGATCTTAGATGTAAATGTTATTGATCCATTGGCGAAAGCTGCTAAGGGCCTGCCAGATGGAGCGAGGGTCACCGAAAGCGTCTCTACTATGTCTACATACAGCTCATTGCTCGTATGTCGCACATTAGCGCGCCGCCATGGTATCGCAGGGCCGTTGTTTGTTGGGTTGAGGTTCACTTGCTGCTTGAAGCCTCCGGTAGGAAGTAAAGCTGGCGATGACCTAATGGGGTATGCTGTCAGCGGCGGATGCGCTCATTTCGCGGGACACAGATGGTGTACCCAGGCAGCGTCACCCCTCCTAACAGCTTTCCCAGAAATCCAGACACATCAACGTCGTCCCTCAGGGCGTTTGGCTCAGTGTTGCAGACGCTACCCGCATCACACATCTCATTCAGCAACTGGGCCACGACATCGTAGGCGCCTGTTATCTTGCTCGCCAGCAACGGCCCTCCGAGAAATTCCTCCAAGACATCAGTGACCCTATGGAGGAACTCTAAAACAAACAGAGGCTCTGTTTCTCTGGAGACTGGCGACAAGAACAAGAGATCATTTTGAGTGACGGAGAAGAGTAGAGTCGGTGGATTGATATGCGACAGGTATATTAAGGAAGGTCTCGGGGTGGGGCGAGCGAGGTAGAAAGGGAGCAGGACTCGAGCAGTCGCTGGTCTTGATCGATAGACATGTTCTAAGATGGACTCACTATATCATAATGAGTCAACGAGTCGAGTCAGCAACAAGACGCTTACTTGTATTGATCAAAAATATAAAGCGCCTCGATGGAGGCGCTCATCATGATACTAGCATCTTGTGCGGACACAGAAGCTGAGAACATTGAAGCGGAGTGTGATCCAAGGTCCGACAGCCAATCAGAAGCGAGAGCGGCCGCATAGGGCTGATCCTGTCAACGTCACGTCGGAGCTCTGGGAGTCCACGAATCTTCATGTTCGCAACCTCGCCGTCTGAACGTACGATAGTCTCCCGTGAACATCTGGGTCGAGTGCTAACAACCTTTCAATCGGTTATAAGACATGCCAGAGAAGCCACCACCAAACCCTGCCCTCATCGAACTTGGCCAGCCCGAGAAGCTTTCGAAAATCTTAAAAGAGGACCAAATTGATTGCCTGGCATGTAGACTCACAGGTAAGCTGATACTATGATTGGCCACGGGGGCATACTATTTCAGCGGCTGAGCATATACGTAGGCGCCTCAGTATTCATTGGATTGGGTGCTTCCATCTACTTCTCTGGGAAAAGCCAATTGTCACAGAAAACTCAGATCTTAGCCAAAAAGAGAGGCACCCTTGGGGGAATGAGAGGGAGGATGGCAGGCACAATAATCTTATCGTCCAGCTTCGTTGGAATGGGATTGTATCGACTGATCAACTGAGCTTGATGAAGGGCGCGTGGACACGGTATAATCCAGCCACATGAGACTGGGAACCTGTGAACGACGATCCAGGACTCACGACGCACCAAACCGCGCCTGAAGCTATCGCCCCAATTTGTGATGCAGACATAGGAATGAATGGAAGGAAATTACAAGTCGAAGGGCCTCACTTGATAAAATCGCAAGAAAATTTTGGCGATAGGTTGAGTGATCAATCTAGAACCACTTGCAAAAGGAGAAGATTCCGACCGAGCCCGCGCGTACCCTCAGACGAGGATATCTCGCGCTTAGTGAGACTAGCAAGAATGCTTGGACTCACGTCAAGCTCAGTCCTGGCCTTGAGGACTCAGGGGCCTACTACACAATGACAGAGAGAGATACTCAAGACATAAACTGCACGACGACGAAGAGCGAGTAGGAATCAATTGCCCGTGCAATCTAAACAACCCATTTTCATGTACATCCTATTCTTGTCGAGTCACCCGTTCTGTGACATGCACCATGTGCATCGCAGACCATGGCTGTGATCTTTCAAGTGCGACAAAAGAAAATGGTGTGGAGAGAACAGGACGTAAATTTTTGTAGATCTCACAGCCGAAATTCCAATCTGAGTAGATTTACAATACTTGGTACAGAAATTCTCTCGATATTCTAGATATATTGAAAAAATCGAGACTCTCGAAGAGGTAACATGGGCTTCAAGCGTCCAGGACTCAACAATGTAGGCAGTCGAAAGGTTGATACGGATGATATAGCTAGGTGAGAAGGCCATGCAACCTCTTACCTGGATCGTGGATCCACTAGTCCTACAACACGAAGACGAGTCTTTGTCGCTTCAAGTGCACTCGTCCTTCCGAGGTCCCACGTGCCAAGCTGTTGGGCTTAAATGTAGGGGCCGAACCCTGTGTCAGGCGAAGGATGTTACTTTCAATTATCCCATGGGTTCAGATTAAAGAATGCCGTCAAAGTAATGCATGCTCACAACCCAAAGTGCACCTGTCTCGGAGAAACCCATCACGCTCAGAAAACTCCATCCCTTCTTCGCTGTGACACCCTCAATGCAGGTCTATGGACATAATATATGTATGTTTAAAAAGTATGCAGCTTCTGCTGACATCCAATTGCCATTACACATTAAGTGAAGCGCCCTCGCTTTCCTCCACCGCCTGATCCGTCTCTCCCATCCGCTGGACCTAAATCAAATTCGTAGTCTCCAAATCGAAACGCTCTCTTAGACCCAGCCCCTGCTCCAAATGATCGTGTAGCTGCCCCTGTTCTATTGCTGTGTCGGCTGCCTCGGTGGGGTGTCCGAGACCCGCGAGGGACGACCTCGACTCGAACGGCAGGACCGGTTGATGGCATCTGCCCTGAGGATTGCTGTTCCGATTGTAATCCCGTGTTGCAGGATGTGTCGGGTTGCATGTCGGTGTCTTGGGGATATGGATGCACTGATCGAAAAGAGAAGATCTCCGGCGCTGGGAATGTGGTATTTTGTCTTTCAGTCGGTGGTGGTGGAGCCATAGGAGCTGAAGCTGCCCTTATCGGTGAGGCTGACCGGGAAATCTGCCTCGGTACTTCCGTCTCTTGCATTGTTGTTCGCTGGGTGACTGGCGAACTACTCCTCGCCCGTTTCCCCTGATCGCCCCGATCTTCATCACTGTCACTGGCTGTGTGGGCCAGAGAACTACCATCCAAGCGCTCGGTAGCCCATTGCCTCACCTTCCACCCTTCCCCATCGTCAAGGCCAAGGTTCTTCTTGTCGAGGAAAGCCAAGACATCGTCGAGTGCCTCTTGGTATCCTGCCTCCCGTGCCCTAGCTTGATCTGCAGCTGCAGTTTTGTAGAGATTTGTGACCGAGAGGGCAGCAGCTTTGAAGGTTTGAATAAGCTGTTCAGGTGGTGGATTGGATCTTTTTCTCCGAGGTGATCGAGGCAGCGAAGTGTTCAGGCTCTTCATCGAATCCATATCTGTAGTACTCTATGTATCGGAAGGACCTCAAAGCCTGAGTCCGCTTGATGTAGATAAGTAGTAGTGAATGAGTGATCAGGATTTGGAAACGATGTGGGGGTGGATATGCAGGTGACACGACGGCGCTTCTCCTAGCGGTACGATGGAATATTGACAAGACTTCTGCTTAAAGACTGGAGACGGGAAGCTGAGACTGTAAAATTCAAGTTGACGGTGTAGCCACGAGACAGCCTCCGCTTTTCGCAAAGGACAGAGCTGATGGATGACAGCAAAAGCCGCCGAGACAACAAATGACCTCTAGCGCCGGGAGATCGTCCAATCGGTAGCCGCGTGAGAAAGTTTAGCGAGGACTAAAGAGGAACGCGAGAAGCTCCTACCTGTATCGCAATCATGCATTGCACCTCTACGTCGCTCTCCCCTCTTCTACAACACCACATACTGCGGCCAACAACGTCCACTATACGTCCCCAGGAGCTATTGCGCGACTAAAACCTCTCTCATAATCATCAAATCATCAATATCAACTCGCGCTTTGCCCTTAGTTGGGGTTGAATCCCCCCTCAGCCTCTGGCAATATGGCCCCTTCCACGAAAAATTCTACTGCGAATTCTAAGGTCTCAACACCTTCCAATACGTCCCTAGCGGCCCCCGACGACCACTACAGTGGCCTAAAGCCCGCAGAGGATGCCGACAGCGTTATGGTATGCCCGTGCGCCTTCTTTGATACCTATATCTATCGTAGACAGTCCTTCTCGGATCCTGAGCCAATGCGAAACTTTCTACGCTGATAAACACTAATGACTCATCCTCACAGGAGGATCAAGAGACCCCAGACTATTCCGTAAGCTTCATTATCTTTGATTTCTCCTTTGCCTTACTCTCAATTGCTGATGCTTCACGCAGGACTCGGACACCAATCCCAACACAACGGCTACTAGTGATGCGGAGCCTTCATTTCAGCCTGATGGACGCAAACGGAGAATTGACGCAACAAACTTACGGAAGAGTGTTTTCGGAAAAAAGCACAATCGACTTGACGACTCTAAGGTACAACTTGTTATCCTGCAATACATGTCTTTCCCATTTACATACTAATCATGTCGAAACGACAGGAAGATGATACCATCAAACGCTTTCGTTACCTCTTGGGCTTGACAGACTTGTTCCGTCACTTCATCGACGCCAGCCCAAATCCACGAATCAAAGAGATCATGGCTACTATTGACAAACAAAATATAGAAGACGAACAGAAGGCTAAGAAGGGACGTGCTAGGGCAGGCGGAGCCGGTGGTGAGCGAAGGCGAAAAACAGAACAAGAAGAAGATGCCGAGCTCTTGAAGGACGAAAAGCGGGGCGGTCAAGCAGAAACCATATTCCAGGAGTCGCCGGCCTTCATAAAAGGTGGTCAAATGCGCGACTACCAAGTTCAAGGTCTCAACTGGCTTGTGTCTTTGCATGAAAACGGTATATCTGGTATCTTGGCCGATGAGATGGGGTTGGGAAAGACTCTCCAAACCATCGCTTTTCTAGGCTATCTTCGACATGTACGCGGTATCAACGGGCCCCACCTCATCACCGTGCCAAAATCAACACTGGATAACTGGAAACGTGAATTCACGATGTGGACACCCGAAGTCAATGTCTTGATATTGCAAGGCGCCAAGGACGAACGACATCAGTTGATTAACGACCGGCTGATTGACGAAAAGTTTGACGTTTGCATCACAAGCTACGAAATGATCCTACGGGAGAAAGCTCATCTGAAGAAATTCGCCTGGGAGTATATCATCATTGATGAAGCACATCGTATCAAGAACGAAGAATCTTCTCTAGCTCAAATCATCCGACTTTTCAACTCTCGAAACAGATTGCTCATCACAGGGACGCCGTTGCAGAACAATCTGCACGAGCTTTGGGCGCTGTTGAATTTCTTGCTTCCAGACGTTTTTGGAGACTCGGAGGCGTTCGATCAATGGTTCTCAGGGCAAAATGCAGATCAAGACACTGTCGTCCAGCAGCTGCATCGAGTACTCCGGCCCTTCCTTTTACGGCGAGTTAAGAGCGATGTTGAGAAGAGTTTGCTGCCAAAGAAAGAAATCAATCTCTATATACCCATGGTGGATATGCAGAGAAGGTGGTACAAGAAGATTCTAGAGAAGGACATAGACGCTGTGAACGGCGCCGCAGGAAAGCGTGAATCCAAGACCCGACTGCTCAACATCGTCATGCAGTTACGGAAATGCTGCAACCACCCATACCTCTTCGAGGGCGCCGAGCCCGGACCACCATATACCACTGACGAGCATTTGGTTTTCAATGCAGGCAAGATGCAAATGCTTGACAAGATTCTTGTGCGTATGAAGAAACAGGGTAGTAGAGTTCTCATCTTCTCTCAAATGAGCAGAGTTCTCGACATCTTGGAAGACTATTGCATGTTCCGGGATCATAAGTATTGCAGAATTGACGGATCTACTGCCCATGAGGATCGAATAGCAGGCATTGACGAGTACAACAAGCCTGGGTCCGAAAAATTCATATTTCTGTTGACGACTCGTGCCGGCGGTCTTGGTATCAATTTGACCAGCGCTGACATTGTTATACTTTTCGACAGCGATTGGAATCCGCAGGCAGATCTACAGGCTATGGATCGAGCACATCGAATAGGACAGACGAAGCAAGTGGTTGTTTACCGCTTTGTTACCGAGCATGCTATCGAGGAAAAGGTGCTCGAGAGAGCAGCACAGAAGCTTCGTCTTGATCAGCTGGTCATACAGCAAGGCCGAGCTCAACAAGCGGCGAAAGCGGCTGCATCCAAGGACGAGCTAGTCAATATGATCCAGCACGGTGCAGCTGCCGTGTTCGAAGGAAAGGGTGGAATGGGTGTCCTTGCAAACAAAAATGACATGGACGAAGACGACATTGATGCTCTCCTAGCACATGGAGAGGAGAGAACCAAGCAACTTAACGCTCGGTACGAGAAATTGGGCATTGATGATCTACAAAATTTCACATCTGAGAACGCCTACGAATGGAACGGCCAAGATTTCACTGGGAAGGCCCGCAAGGATGTGGGCATAGCATGGATCAACCCTTCGAAGCGCGAACGGAAAGAACAGTCATATTCTATGGACAAGTACTATAGACAGGCTCTGCAAACAGGTGGAAGGACAGCTGATAACAAACCCAAAGCACCGCGTGCCCCGAGACAGATCCAGATCCACGATTATCAATTCTTCCCTAACCCCCTACCCGACCTTCAGGATCGCGAGACTGCCTGGTTCCGCAAAGAGATTGGTTACAAAGTTCCGTTGCCCGATGATGAGGAAATGGATGAGACTACCAGGGAAGAGGAGCGTGACCTTGAACAACGAGAGATCGACGACGCAACACCATTGACCGAGGCGGAGCAGGCAGATAAGGAACGCATGTCGCAGCAAGGCTTTGCTGATTGGAATCGAAGAGACTTTCAGCAATTCATCAACGGCTCCGCCAAATATGGACGTACCAATTATGAAGGCATAGCAGAGGAAGTTGACGGCAAAGACGCGAAACAGATCCGAGAATATGCCAAGGTGTTCTGGCAAAAGTATACCGAGATCGAAAACTTCTCGAAATACATCGATACCATCGAGGCGGGAGAGGAGAAGACTAGAAAGATTAATCACCAGCGGAAAATGCTGAAGCGAAAGATGGATATGTACCGTGTGCCTCTTCAGCAGCTAAAGCTAAACTATTCTGTATCGACCACCAACAAGAAAGTCTACACAGAAGAAGAGGACCGCTTTCTGCTTGTTATGCTTGAGCGACATGGTGTCGATGGTGAAGGGATCTATGATAGAATTCGCGACGAGATTCGTGAGAGTCCACTTTTCCGCTTCGATTGGTTTTTCCTTAGCCGTACGCCGATAGAGATAGGGCGTCGATGCACTACCCTTCTCACAACAGTTGCTCGCGAGTTCGAAGCGGGCGATGGCAAGGCGGCCAACGGTCATAGAGGTAGGGGACGAGACGAAGAGGACGAAGAAAACGAAGAAAATGCGGCACCGGCCAAAAAGAAGCAGAAGAATGGCGTGAAGGTGAGTCACATGTCACATTCTGCTATTGGACCTGAAGCTCACGGGTATTTTCAGAACAAGCAATTAGATGTGGTGAAGAACGGTAGCAGAGCGAGCACTGGCTCCGGTCAGACTTCACGAGCTGTCAGTGTATCATCTAACGGGACTGGGACGAAGGGCAAAGGAAAGGGCAGGAAGAAGTGATTGGTTATGTCGATTGCTTTTGTTTTATGCACGCTTGACAGGTATCGGCCAATACCACAAGGGCTAGTGGCGTTCTGCAAATGATTGTTTATGAAGGGACAGGGCTACTGGAGGCTTCGAGCTTGAGTTATAAGTACTGTTCAGATGTAAAGTACAATACCAGCATTAGACAAGCCTACGAGCGCTAGATACAAGTCATCAGCTACTCAGTTTATTCACCAGATTCTACTCATTACGCAATCCCACTGCCAAATGTCTAACGTTGAAGAGCCTAGAATAGTAGCTGTTTTGGATCCTCGTCGCGATTTATGTCATACCTCCTAGAAACTGGAGGAACTCCACGAGATTCTACTATTCTAGCATCTGCATCCCCAACTCCCGTACTCTGACTCCTCAAACCCCCATGATCGTTCCCTTCCCGAACAAAGCATCTCGGCCCATTTTCACTTTGTACACAGCTGCTATTCTGTTACCATCTAGAGCCATGTCTACGCAAAGGAGAGCTCCAAAGCAATTCACCCCACTCGACCCAAAAAGAAGCAACGAGTCAAAGGCGCCGCCATTGAAAGGCGTTGTCTTTGATGTCGATGGCACACTGTGGTATGTGTAATTTCCAAGGCAATTCGCCGTCATTTCAGATTATTGAGAAGAAGTCTTTTTGTTCATGGTGATGCCTTTTATCTATGTTGTGTGCATTGCTTTGGATTAGCGGACACCAAGAGCACATGCGTGAAGAGGGTTTTCCTGCCTGATATTCTCTCGTTTTATAGTATAGATTTCCTGATATTCCCCGTTAAGCATCCTCTCAACCTGTTACACGGAATATGCCTATACATAGCCCCATCTTAATCTCCCTACCTCCCTAGCAAACCCCAATCCTACATGTTCACTCAAATGCGGTACGCACCTCCTCCTCCCAGCGCCCTTTCCCATTCCTATCCCCTCTTCTTCTTACCCCTACAGCCTTCCCCTTCTAAAAGCGTACCAAGATCCGCCCTCCAAATTCCCAAAACAACCGACATACTCGACCACATCCACTCCCTCCCCGAACCCGCCCAAACACACGCCCAAGCCACCGTCCGCGCCATCGAAACCTCGGCCATGGTCCACCAGGAGCCGCAGCCGGGCCTCGACGAGCTAATCGACTATCTCGAACGCCTGAACGTAAGGATGGGGTTGTGTACGCGGAATTTTGAGTATGTCTGTCTTTCATTTCGCTCAGGCTCTAATTTTACATTTTCTCTTCCTTCATCTATGAGCGCTGGTCGAAATACCCAAAAACTGTCGCTGAACTATGCCCATCCGCCCGCAGCGGTCCAGTAACCCACCTCCTCCAAACCTTCCTCCCAGGAAAAACATTCGCACCAATCGTCACGCGAGATTTCAAACCCCCCAAACCGCATCCGGCCGGTATCTTACACATTGCCGAACAATGGCAGCTCGAAGACGGAGGCGAGGGGTTGATTATGGTGGGGGATTCGATCGATGATATGACGGCTGGACATCGCGCTGGTGCTGCGACGGTGTTGTTGGCGTGTGAGGGGAATAAGGAGTTGAAGGTGCATGAGCATACGGGTATGTGGATTGAACGGCTGGATGAGTTGGTTGGGATTTTGGAGGAGGGGTTTGTGGAGGGGAGGGGGAATGGGGGTGCGTAGATGAGATGGGAGGGGAGTATGTGTTTTGGATTATGTATCTCTAGTGCTACAGTATCAATGGAGGTAGGCGGAATTGCAAATCGGGAATATTCCTTCTTCTAGTTCTCCAAGCATGAGGCACTAATACGCCAGTTCCGCACTGCCAGCGAAAGCCGAAAATCATTTCCGTCAGTAAGTGCACTCTCTGTGTTCGAGGACTTAATCAATGTAGGTCAGTACCACCGTTGCAACCCCACATTGGCTCAAAGGCCTGAGTCTTGACTCAAGGACTAAGTATACGATCCCGTCAATCATCAAGTCTGAGGTTGATTCTAATACTTGCAACAAAAAGAGTCACTCGAAGATGAGAGCGCTGATTGTGGACGTAGCAATCTTGCAACGTGGGATTCAATTCTTTCTCTAATATACAAAATGCGCGGCTGGGCAATGTCATACTGATCGAAAGCGGCGACGAAGTTGGACATGAGGCTTACCTCAACGCTACTTACTATAAGCACTTTCTCTTCGGCACTTCACCAATATCAAGGACGACGCAGCAAACGTTGGGTGTTGTCGAGAGCAGTGGGCCATCCTTGCGAGTCCAGGAATTATATTGGACACACATCAGACGCTGGAGGACTGTTTTGGCATCCACGGACTACAATCGGCCACTGTCAACGGCTTTGGGATGCGGTGGTAGCCTGGAAAGGACAACCCGAGCATTTATCGAAGACAAGTGAAGTAGTTCGTCGCGGTAGGACTAAGAACGAACTCTGGAGAAATTCAGATACATCCAATTTCTCCTTTTTCCGGAATGGAGTAATGGTAGTTGTGATACTTTGACTGTGCGCGGTATCGAGTCCTTCTGCTCGATTTTGAAGTTCCGAGATCGCTACAACGAGCGGTTTAGGGCTTTCCGTAAAGCTCAAGAGCTTATCGACACAACAACCCTGTCTTCTTGAAGTAGGGGATACTTGTATTCTTGCAGTACTAAGCTGGCCGAGGCGTGTATCAGATTCTGCGACGAGCCTGGGCAAGCAGTAGGCCTGTGGTTATTCGTCCTCTTCAATTTGTTGTTGCGCAGAAATCGATTCTTTTTCGAGAATCTGTATGTCTTGACGTGTCCAACGCCGGTTTAAGGTTGTGACCGTACATCATGGCCTCATGTGGCTCAACCAGCTTTTGGTACGAGTGAATGTAGTCGAACCCAAGTAAAGGCCCCATTGGAAACTCGGAGCAGATATGATGTTCAACATCGAGCTCTCTAATCAGTCGACAAAACCCAGTTCATCGTCCATGACGCCGATGAGTCCTTTTCCAGAAGGGTCTGCTCCTTCACTGATAGGCGGCCAAGCGTGCTGGGTTCTGCGAAGACTTTCGGACTGACGGATGGCGGCTGGTAGGTCACTGAACAATGTCAGCAATCTTTTCGTTATACCGGGCAACTTCCCTCACTTTAGATGTCCGTGGACGACGTAGCCATGCGCTGCTAGCTCTTCTGCTAGCTCGACTTGGTGATTGTCCAATAGGTCTGGATTCGGCACCACGATAAGTGGGACAGCGATTCGAAGGGCATCGAGTATCGAGCCAGAGCCTACTCCACTGTGAGAATCTAGATAGGGTACAGCAAAAGAGCGAAGATCTACCAGCATGGCTGATCACGACGCCCTCATCACTATTGTTGTGCCCTTTCGCAGCCCTCATTTCAGCACCCAAGCCCCGCTTATTGAAGGCGAAGCCACTGATCTTGATGCTTTGATATTCTCCAGTCTTGGTGTAATGTTTCGCAGACTCTTGCAGTATCGTACGTCCATCTTCACCATGCTGTAGACACAAATCTGTATAACCGTGTTGCTTGAGGGCCTCGAGGAATGTGGGACTAAGGGTTGCCCGTATGAGTGAATCAAAAGCCGCAGTGGCCCCAATAGTGACGAAGCAGATCTTTCGCGATGCAAGAGTAGTATTAGATGTGGACATGTTTGAGCTATACAGGTGCCAAAATGAAAGGTAAAAGTGTCTGAGGGTTTGTTCGAGGCACTTGGGCATAAATGGCGGGTGCATCCCCGCGCTGACCCGCAGCCAAGCTTTAGAAGGGTTCACCTAGTAACCGTCCACACCTAGTAACCGTCCAGCCTTATAGGGTTAGTACCCTATAGCTCTGGGCCGCATACCTGGAAATCCAGTCCATGACACCTTTCTTATGCTATAAATCGTCCTATTCGTTCATTATGTCTACCATACTTCTAGAGCCTCTTCCTCCTTCATGGGAGGCTGAATTATCTAGGGAGGATCGCATAGAGCTAGCTTATACAGCCTAGTTAGAGGCCGGCGGTATAGGTAATCAGATTTTATCTATAATAAAGGTAGTAAAATAATATAGAATACTAAAAAGTATACTAGTCGACTAAGTCAATAGTAGTTAATTAAATTCGGTAGCCTATAAGGATTAATAATAACTTAGTTCTAGAGAAGAAGTAACTCTTTTAGCCTAGGTTCTCCGTCTCTAAGTATAGGGTTAGCTAGTAAGGGTATAGCAAGTATAATCTATAATAAATGAAATCCTTCTTATAAAGAGTAATAAGAAGCCTATTAGACCTAATTAGCCTTAAAAATTCATGACCTAGTACCTAGAGGTAAAGATAGCCTATATCCCGCTATTAGATAAGGAACGAGCTATGGCTTAAAATCCTAAAATCCTATTAGGTTAGTTTAACCTCTATCTATAAACTAAAATAACGTATAAAGTAAACGAAAGAGATATCTATAATATAGATGAAAAGGGCTTTATATAAGGGGTTATTACTAAGTATAAAGTCATAGTCTCTAAGTATAATAAAAAGAAAGCCTATATAATATAATATAGG
>JAABUK010003581.1_pt1 | contig 26150 bp, 25 predicted proteins | sample 5559141 | NCBI WGS metagenome assembly JAABUK01 (sample SAMN10711869, study PRJNA513367) | rock metagenome | isolation source: Antarctica rocks | place: Antarctica: Victoria Land, Pudding Butte nord | collected 2016-01-03 | reverse complement strand
ATTTACAGATCTTTATTTCTTCTTTATAAATTAGATCGCGGGTAATTAATTAATTTACCGTATTAATACTCTTAGTTGCGATAATTAGTGATCTATATATCTTCTCTTATCTAATTATGCGCTTAATTCAGATCACTCTTACTAATTCTATTTACGGATGAAGTCTTTAATTAGCTTTAAGAATCTCAGTAATTACTTGCGATTAATTCTGATCATTTACTGCTTTAATATAAATAACATGAGCTCTAACTATATAGATGAATTTTTTGATCTTTATACTTAATATAATTATTTATAATCAGTTTATTATTGTTTCTAAGGCTTCTTTACTTACTTATAAGACTGTAATAACTAAATAATCTTCTCTCATAAGTCTTCAGAATGTAACTATCTTGTTCATAACTTTTCATAATTCCGCGACTCTAATTATATTCAGCAATATTACTATTAGCTTTATATCTATTTCATCTTTCTATATTTAATTTATAATGATTATAATCAGTTCTCTATTCTTCCGATTTATTATTATTTATTAATATTAAATATCTGCGGTTAGAATTCTGACGACTTCTTTATGATTTTCTGCTGTGATTTAACTTCATATCTTTATCTTAATCTCCTGTGATTTCCTCAGCTCTTTCTTTATCTCTTCAATATTTACGAGAATTTACGAGAGGATATAAGAGATTATCAATATTTATGATTTAATCTTAATACTTTTAAGACATTTCACTAATTCCGCTAGTTACGTCTTTTCTATTTTTACAACTTTCTTCTCTTCTTTATTCATTCTTGCGGCTGACTTCAGAATGTTATAAACAATAATAGCGATTTCCTTAAGCTGATTTACTTAATAAGAGGGCTGCATTTCAATTCTCTCTATTTTATTATTCTCATTTAAAGTGTAATATATTTACTTTAATAAGATTTATTATAATAGAGTGACTAATATTTAATAATAAATAATTAAAGTATTAAAAACTGTTAAAACTAATTATAATAAGATTTAGATATTAAAAGATTATAAATAGAAATCACTATTCTTATAAAGAAGAGTTAAAGATAAATTATAATTAATAATATAAGTTGATTATAAAAGAAGAATAAGATTATAAAACTATAAGATAAACAATTATTTATATAATTATTACTAATAAGTTGTGTATAATACTTTTAAGTACTCTTCTTAAGTACTTTTAAGTACTTACTTTTAAATACTCTTTTTAAGCACTCTTAAATACTTATTTTAGTATTTATCTTTAATTATTTTAATTAAACATATCTTTCTAAATCAGATCTTTATAATTCTAGAAGATATTTATCTGCGGGATCTACTATCTTAACTAACTGTTAGACTTCGACAGTTAGAGTCGAGTCTGTCGGCTGTTAATCTGTAGCTGTAATAGATATCTTGAAGTGTTTAAAGTATACTCATTATAATATTTATTATAATAATAACTTCTTAAAAATCAATTTTTAAAGATTGTGATAGAAAGAGTTATATTTAAAGACTGCGTGAAAGACAACTCTTCTTTATCTTTAATAAAATGTTATAAAAATAGTGAGCTTAAACTTTTGTATTAAGTTTCTTTAAGTGACTTAAAGTAAGATAATTACTCGAGAGATTAAGTCTTTAAAAGAGCTTAATCGGGAAGAGAGATATTTAGAGAAGAAAGAGTTATCAGTCAGTGCGAAATTACATGTTACTTTTAACGAAGAGTAATTAACTACTTTCTTTAATTCTCTTTATATTAAGAGTTCTGATAATAATAATTCTTAAGAATCGCGAGATTAAGATTTATTTCTAATTTTTATATATTTTTTAACGTGTTATATTCTAATTATTTTATTAGATAATAAGTTTTATCTTTAATCTCTTAATTATTGAGCACTTTTTTCATTTTATACTTTTAGTCTTAATTGTTTAGTTAAATTAAAGTCTATTTAACGTTCTTTAATGTAAATTTTAAAAGAGAAATATTGAATATAGAATAAATTCTTATAATGTTTAAAAGTTTAAATCTATAAATTGATTTCTTTAAGACTTTCTAAATTAAATAGAGATCAAGTTTTATGTGATTTAATTTTATACTGAATCTTTTGATTTTAATATTTTAATGAAGTAGATATATTGAATCTCTCTCTTTAAAATTTGATTCATTAATTCTCTTAAAGTTATAATATATATTAGATTTTTAATTAATGAATTCAAGATCTTTTATTAATTCTTGATATAGATTAGTTAATAGTTATATACTGATGACTGATTTTTGTGTAAATTATTTTATTTCTCTTAATTATTTATATAAAATTGATTCTTATTTATAATTAATATAGAAAGATGATATTTTAGTTGCTGCTGAAGTATTATTATACGCGAACTATGCTAGTAATAAAAGTATTATTTAATTATTTTGACGATAGTTTATATAGTATTATAAATATTGTTTCAGTATTTAATTAATTCTTTCAGTTTGTTTATTTATTTGTGAATAATAAGCTATAAATAGTTTATATTTAATTTCGAGTTGATTTATTAATAACTTTTAGAATTTAGAAGTGAATAGTTTGTTTCAATTAGAAATGATCTCTGTTAATATATCGTGATTTACGAATATTGTTTATAAAAATGTATAGATTAAATCTTCGGCGTTTAATACTTTTATATAGTTAATAAAATAGATATATTTTATTAATCTATTAATAATAATCAAAATATTATTATATTTAATATTAATTATTAAGTTCTTAGATAATAATAACTTAATAATGAAGTTTAGTATAATAAATTTCTATACTTCTTCAGATTATTTTAAAGATTGTATTTTCTTATATGATTTATATTAGAAGTACTTAATTTTCTAATAAGTATTGCAGTTAATAATTTACTGTCGAATCGCTTTATTTATTTCTAAAAAATAATAGAATCTGAAAATATGTTTTAGAATCTTCTTTATTTCTTAATATTTATAAGACGTCTTCTTATAATATTATCGAATGATTGTTTTCTTTACTTAATTTATAATATATATTAGTTCTTTATATAAGATCAGCCCGCTATCTTATTTTTAAAAGATTGAATATTTTTTGGAATTCTTTCGAATTTCGCGGGATAAATAATTATTTAAATATAATCTAATAATTCGATCTTTCTAATTTTAATTAGAGATCTGAAATGTTAAAATGATTACAGCGTGATTATATATTATAAATCTATTCTTGTTCTCGCGTAAAATTGATTATAAAGTAGGTTTAATATCTTAAGTATGATCTGCTTAACGATTTAAAGCGTTAGCTTTAACATTATTATTTTCTTTTTAATAGAAAATTTTGAAGTTATAAACTGATAATAATTTAGATTATCATATCTAGCGTTTATTTAATATCTTAATAGTAGTGAAGTATAATAGATTTTTATAATTTATATATACTTTTATAGAGTACTTAAATTCTTTTAAGTATACTCTTTATTCATTAAATATGATGATTATAGCTAGAAGTTTCTTATTATAAATCTTATAATTAAGTTCCGCTGAAATTATCTTTCTAAAATAGAAGGCGATAAATCTCAATCATTCTTTATTATTAAATTGACTTATATATATATTGATAGCATAATCTAATATATTTGTTTTAAGCACGATTTATCTTTTGAAGTTAAATATTATAAGAATAAAGATTGTTATAAATTTTCATTTTAGTTTTTAAAACGAAGACTTTACTTCTATTCTTTAAATAAAGAATACTTTCTTTTAAGTTATTTATATTAATAAGACAGTTATCTTTAAGTAATCTGTAATGAATCTTCAATAAAAATTGATGAATTCAAGAAATAATTATAATTTCTTTACTGATATAGATTATGATTATTTAAGTATAATTATTATCTTAAATTTATCTATTTAAATTCTTATAATTATTAAGATAAATCTAAGAAACTTAATACTTTACTTATAAAACTCGCACTTCTCGATCTTCATTAATAGATTTTTCGTTTGAAAGACGCGAAATATCTTTCGAACATATTTAATATATTATTCTTTAATTTTCGAGTATATAAGAATGTTATCTAAGTAGATAATATAGAATTGATTTAAATATTCTTTCAGAATATTATTTATTAAAGATTAAAAGAAGATAGAGACATTTGTTAATCTAAAGAATATAATCAGATACTCGTAATAATTATAATAAATTCGAAATGCGATTTTTTATTTCTCTCTCTTCTTCATTTTTATTAGATTATACACTCCTCATAAATCGAGCGTAATAAATCACTTTATTTTATAAATGCGATCGTGTAATTCTAAGATTAATGATAATATATATTAATTTTTTATTATAATATTGTTTAGTTATTAATAATTAATATATAGACGCATTTTATTATTAAGTTTTGAAACAAATAAAACTAAGTATTTTATAAATAAAATTGAAGATTGAATAAATCCTTTCTTTTAATTCTTATTAAGATACTTTTATAAAATCTTAAGTTCTTTCTTAGAAAGAGAATAGATAGATTTATAAATAAATTTCTTATTAAATTCTAAAGAAATCTTGTGATCTCAGAATTAATACTTAAATAGCGCTGATATACTTTTATCTTTAATAAATAAACGTTTAAATTTATTATATTTAGATAAGTACTTAAAGAAACTTTTTATTATTTTCATTAAATATTTATTATTAAGTTTTATTTATATTATTTTTGTGAACGATATTATAATCATATTTAATTTGCAGATATAATTAGAAAAGCTGATAGTTCATTATTTTTAATTAATTACTGAGTTATAAGTTTTTAATTATGAAATGCTTAAAATAATATTATATTTAATTTTCACGATATCTAACATTACTTATTCCGTGTATTACTGAATATCAAGTTTTAATGAGTAAGTTTCTACTTTTACTTATTCTTAGTCTTATTTAATAGAACTCTTATTTATTAATATTAATTAATAGAGTTTATCTTTTTCTTATATAAACAGGCGAAATCGAATTATATATATTAGAGAGATATAGTTTTTAATAACTCTGAAATTGATTATAATTTTAATCTAATATTATTCTGTTTAAGTCTATATAACTAAATATCGTGCGTAATTAATATTAATTACTGCTATTTTCTAAGATCTGAGAGTAAATTCTTTATTATATCTTAAATTTAAAGAATCTTCTTATTTTTTAATTCTTTTAATTTAAAGTTTCTAAAATAAGTATGTTCTTCTTTCGCGAAATAATATTCTAATTTATCGCATAAAAAGTGTGCATATAATTCATGAGGGATACGATATTCTTTATCGCAGATCATTCTTATCACTTCTAATTTCTTAAATTTATGAATTTATATTATATTTACACTTTATATTTCTTTGAGATAAGCGGGGATGTTAATCTTATATAAGTTGATCGCTTTTTGAAGATTATTACTTTAATAATAATGAATTTATTTTAAATTCTAATTTGAACAGTTCTTTATATAATATATTCTTAGTTATAATTTTAACTTAATTCTTTATAGCATTTTCTCGGGCGCATATATTTTATATTAGTATTAGAACTTCAACTCGTAATTTATATTTATATATAATATTAATTCTTAGAATTTAATAATTATTTCTATATAATTCTCGTTATACTTAAGATTACTTAATATTTATTTCTGAGATATCTTAAAGATGGCGCTTAATAATTATTATGCTTTCTTTTATTTAAGTTTCTTGAAATATTATTTCGAGCCGTTCTTATTTAATCTATAAATAATGTATTAATTATTATAATAGACAGTCTAAGATATATAAATATAAGATAATTCTATGAATTTTCGATCACAAATCTATTCAAACGGTTTAACAATTGTTTCTAATATTAATATTACAATATCAGCGCAGCTGACATCTTATATATTATCTGATTCTTCTATTATCTATTCTTTTAATCTGTTCGAGATAACATGTAATTATTATTTATTTAAGTAATTATTAGCTTGATATTCAAATTTTCTATAATAAAGATATAAATTCTTTTTTATTCTCTCTTCTTATTAAATTAAAGAGAGTTTGTCTTAATTAAATTTCTTCTTAAATTTCTTATAATTTATAATATTCAAATTTATTTCTCGAGAGTAATAAACTTATTTCATTTAATATCCGCCTTTTCGATATTTATTAAAAATAAAGATCTGAGAGCGTTCTTATTCTTTTTCCATCTATCTTTTATATAGACAATTATCTATCTTAATAAATATATCGATCAGACTCTCTAATTTATTTAATCTCTCAATTTAAGTCAGTTCATCTTTAACTAAATTCTTCAGTTCTAAATAATATTTTATTATAAATGCTGCATTATTTTATTTAATTCTTAATATAATTTATTAAAACTTGAATGTATATTCTATTACTGAGTCTATTTATTAAAGTTTCTAAACTTCTTATTCAGTAATTCGTTCTTCGTCTATTTCTTTATATATTCATCTGATATATTTCTTAAAGTAAAGATAATTAATGAAGATTTTCTTTATTTCTATTTTCTTATCTTCGATCTTCTTTTTTAAGTAATTTATTAAATATGATTTAAATTAATTAAAGACTTCATTTCGAAAATATATAACTGCGAACATTATCTTAGCTTCGATTATAGTGCTTCTTTTAAGCACTCTCAAGTACTTTTTTTAATATTTATTTCTGATTATTTTGATTGGACGTAACTTTCTAAGTCAGATCTGTTGTAATTCTAGAAGATGTTCGCCTGCGGGACTTTCTGTTGTGTTCTTGATAATCAGAGTTAAGTCTGTCGGCTGCTAATTTGTAGCTGTAATATATATATAATTAAATGTTATTAATAATATAAAGACTAAATGTTTTAAGACTATTTTAATAAAGATAGAAAAGAATTTAATATCTTTTAAAAAAAAGAATGAAGTAAAATTTAAGAGAAGATATATTAAGCGCAAATTATATCTATTATTAATAATTAATTACATCTTTAAAATAATGCTGAAGATTAATTAATCTTTATATAAAATTCTGCATTAGCTTATACTGCAAAAGATATTATTAAAGATCTACAAGAAAGAGAAATAATATATATATAATAATCTTCATTCTCTTTTAATTTAAATTCAATTAAAATAATATAAAATTAGATGAAAGAATAAATATAAGAGCATTATAATAATTCTCTTACACAATATAACGCGTTACACGCAGCTATTATTGCTGCATGGAATGCTGTGTCAGAGATCTATCTTAATAAGCTACTTAAGTCAATGCCAGCAAGATGTTAAGCAGTAATTAACGCAGATGAACAACATACAAGATATTGAAGAGGCTAGTCCTAATTAAGCGATTTGTGGCGTTCTATCTTAGCATTTACAAGGCATTACTAGCGTGCGCTAACATTACTTATGCCTCCTACCGTAGTACAACAAAAAGCGGCGCCGGGTGTGGAGGTGCCAGGCTGGGAGCGATCGTCCGGATCCGAGCTCTCGGGTTGTGGCTTTTCAGCCATGTAACTGATCGCAGATGCTGCCAGGTAAGGTGGTTTGCATCCCGAGCATCCACGACCTTCAAATTGTATGCAAGTAATTGTTCTTTCATATCCACGCCCTGCCAATTGGAAATGTAGTCAGGACGCAAATGCGAGTGCCGATCTTGATCCGGTAGGACTCCACGAGCCATCCGAGAGAGAGGCTGGCCTCCTGCTAAGAAGACGGTGATGTGCGGAGCTGTGAATGCCAGCGTTGAGTGACTAGGGAGAGATATCACACTGCATGAAATGTGTCAAGATCTAGCCATGCAGCCATCCGATTACAGACGCAAGACTTCCCCCTTTCCAGCGATCAAATTTCGCTTGCATGCACAAGTGACCCATCGATCACTCAATATGGTCTGTGCTCTCTCGCTGCCCCGCCGATGTGGTTGATGGCTTGCTGAGTCCCGTCTGACCTAACCAGCCAACTAGTCAAAGCATGGATCATAGTCCGTACGATAACTACCGAAAACTAAGTAATATTTGGAAGCCGAGCACTGAGATAACCAGGTGGCAAGGTGCAGTCAGACGCTCAGCGATGCAAAGGAAGTTGGAAGGAGAGGTCCACCGAACGGATCTCTCGCTGTCGTGTTGGATCAAGACAAGACAATCCTCCGCGCATTCAAGGCCAACCTGTGATGCGAGTATCCCTTGAGCTCCCCAACCAAGATGCAAGGGGGTTGCTCGGTGGATCGAGCCCCGGAGCCTCGGCTAATCAGGGACGTGATTGGTGCACGATTTTCGTACCGCTCTCCCTGGGTTCTCGTACAAGTGCCGTTCAAGATCTGAGCGCTTACCAGGCTCTTGCCTACCAGAATAACTCCATACGTCACGGAAGCTGTAGTGTTGGTAGCCTTCCTTGTCCAGCACGTTTTGCCATAGTCGCTAGTCGCTCAGTCGTTTCCGAGTTCGTAAACAACTGAGGGATCAGATCTTGATTCACATCGTGACACAGTCTCATGTCCACCCCGGTCAGGATACGTGCAGGCTAATGACCATGGTTGTGGGAGGGTTGATCCTGATTGTCGGGACTGTGCAAGGAGAGAACACGTCGAACAGTACTGCCGATAGGTCTCCTTTGCTACTTGTAAGTTGTATTCGCGTGAAAGACTCATTCTCATTTTTTGTTTCGTCATGCTATTGCCGGGCATCGCAACTAAGGAGTCCCACTTATATTCTCGCTTGTTGTTCAGCCAGATTGTTCTAACTTCTGACGGTGCGACATGAGTTTTAGATAAGGTAATTTCGCTTGAACAGATCTGGTTGACCACTGAGCGAAGGATGCGCAATGGATCTGCAGTCTCAAGAGCCGCATTACAGGCAGGCGATGACTCTTTCTCGTGGTTTATCAGCTGCACCTGATCACATGGATAGGTGAGAGGCCTCAACATTACTGTGTTAGGACGGATTAGCACAGGATAGATAGGCATGCGTCTGGACTTGCCTGCAGTCATGCGTTCTGTGGTACCAAGCTGTACGGGCCCCTCTAGAATCGGGGGTGTGGTGTGGTTGGGGTGATGTGTCTCGCACAGAAAGGTCACGGCATGGGGCCAAAATGAATTCAACGCCAACTAGCCAACTAACCAAGGGCACAGGTCACTTTCAGCCGTTCCCGCTTCAATGCTAGTCAATGCTAATGCTGACGGAGAGGGCCAACTATCCAATTGCCCAATCACCACCAGCACCACAGCTGAGTGGCTCCTTGAGACTCGGAGACAACACTTGCAGACATACGATTCAGGCAAGCTGAGATGTATGTTCTTTTCCTGACATCTCAATCGTGAGTACTGCCATGACAGCCGAGCCATAGTTGTGCATCTGCATGTACAGCTCCAGGAGTCGAGCGGGGCCAGGTGGTTGCTTCGGGTGGATGAACCTTCGACCCAACCCATCTCATCCCTGCCAATAATGATCGCCTTGACTCTCGAGGGAGCGAGGAGACTGGTAGCTGCGCTATGTCGCTCCAAGCTGCTGGAATCGCCGGGATGTTCCAAGTTCAATGGCAAACCGACCAATGCAGCGACCCTATTCATCTCGCACTTTTCTCCCCTTTGTGCTCCCCCCCTCAGCTCTGGCGCGCTTTGCCCAGCGGATGTCCTATCCCCAGTCAGCGCCGAACCTTATCAGGCTGGCTGGCGCTAGTTCGCACTAACTTACCAGGTTTCTAGTCGCTGGTCCTTGGTCATTGGGCTGAAGGACAATTATAATTACAAAACATGCCGGTCAAGAGTCAAGGCTTAACACGAGGCCCCTCGTATCTTAGGCGGCTCATTCCCGTCGCTGTACGGCGTCGACTCCAGAGATCGAGGCCTCGGCGTGCTACGGTAGCGGATAGGAACACTGACAAGCTGACTAGACATGGGTCGTACCACACACCTAACACTCTTCTGTCAAGAGCTTTGATGGACCCATACCAATCGGGACTTAGCCCAGATACTGACCTGTGGCCTGTTTCGAGAGCTTGTTCTTCATTTGGCGAGAGGCCCCCATCCAGCCATCCCGCTGCCTAGAAGCGCCAGGTGGAACGAGCTTCTGAAAGGAATCAATCTGTCGACACTTCTGTTTCCAGGGACCCCCGTCTGTTGGCTCCGTGGGTACCATCTTTAGCAAGAGAGTATATTCTGCGATCAGGACATAGAGTGGTGAGAGAGCAGATCTCATCCTCCTCGCGCCGTGCTTAGACAAACTGGGTTCATTCCGTTCGACCGTCTGAGCTTGTTCATGTCCACGGACCAGGGAGACTGGAGGACAACGCCTCAAGCGCAGTGATCGTCCGCCATACTTCTCCACACGGAGATTTCTCAACACCAAAGCTGCCTCTCTTCAAGAACTTTGCGTGCTTGCACGAACGTTGGAGGACACAAGGCTCACGCGATTCACATTGGCGAAAGTCGCCCCGACGTTCCGAAGTCCTGTTATATCTTTACGTCGCGTCTTGTCACAAGTCTCCTAGGTTTGTCCAACCGTGATGCCTTAGTTCCCGAGACTCACATAACCCAGTCCTGAATTCATCTTTCATCAACTTGACGGACAAAGTATCGGAGTCACGTCGTTGAAGGCTTCAATCAACGTCCTCTACATCCAATATTGGCGCAAGTACTTCAGCCAACAAGTTCATCGACTTGTCTTGCATCAGCAATCACATTCTTGCAAAGGCAACATCATCGCGGCATCAAGACGCTGAACAGCCAGGAAGGATATCTCTAAACCCTTAGAGCATTAGATCGTCATCAGTCATTTGCGTCGCCCTCCCTGGATTCGACGAGCTCGCAGATAGGTCGTACCTGGCCTCAGCTTATACCTCCGCATTCGCAGGCAGCGCAAAAGACGTTGCCGACGCCTTCGAGCAGATATATCGAGTTTTCGAGGCCAGAAGGCCAATCCGGTGACAAGTGCGCGAATCTGGCGGCCGTAGCAGCAATCACGCCCCTGGCGATGGGGACTGCTCTTGATGCACTCAACGCCCCTCAGAGTCTGACGGCTCGGCGACAAGCTGCTTTGATCCTTCCTCCTTTTGAGCTGCCACTACCGCCTTCGTCCCAATTTGTCGCAAATGTTGCTCAAAAATACTCTTCCTATCCTGCATCCAATCCTTCGCAACAAGCATCATCCGCTGTGAGCGTGGGCAATTTGCTCACTCCACCGTCAAACAGCAATTCCGACTCCACGAGCCCCGCTGGCGGTATCAACCACAATAATAACCAAAACAATCCTGGTATCCTGCCTTACACACCGAACAGTTATTGGCCAACGGGCAGTGGGACGACACCGTACAATACGGGCTTTACACCAACATGGCAGGGCTCTAATGCTTTTTTCCCAACCCGAGGAATGTTCTCTCCATCTCTAGGCTCGCTCGTACGGAACAGCAATAACTCTCCCAGTGCTGGCGAGGGTCAGAGCTTACCACCACCACCGCCGTACGACTTAAATGTTCTACCGCCTTTCCAATCTTCGATGTCAATGTCTGCACCCCCGAACTCGGCTGTTGCTCTTCAACAGCAACAGCAGCAGCAGGCCATGTCCAATGTCATGATGTCGTCCCAGAACGGCATGCCTTCCACAAGCCAATCACCTCCGCTTCATTCTTCAGAAGCGATGAGCCAAAAATCTGCCTCGACTCCCGCTCTCTACGGAGGCTCTCAACCATCGTCAACACCACAGCAGGCAAATTTTCCCTATGGCGGCCAGCCTCAAATGGAGCCCTGCCCTCATTCCACGAGTGCCCCTCCAACCTCCCGTATCTCACCTCCAATGGGACAATCGCCTGTGAACAACACACCATCACAAGCTCATTTTGTCCGTCCTCCATATCCTTCCTACTCATTGCCTGCCATGCAAGGTGCCATCATGACGAACGTGCACAGTCCTGGGAGTCAACTGTCCATGGTCGGCAACATGCAGCATGGAATGATGCCACAGTTCAACAGCGGATACGCTGCAAACGCGCAGAATATGTACAGCAACCAGCAGCATCAACATCAACAACTGCCACTTCCCAATGATCGGCCCTTCAAATGCGATCAGTGCCCTCAGAGTTTCAACCGAAATCACGATTTGAAGCGACACAAGCGGATTCATCTAGCTGTGAAGCCGTTCCCTTGCAGTCATTGTGACAAGAGTTTTTCGAGGAAAGACGCTCTCAAGGTATGAATTTTTCACACGATGCGACGCATGCGCGTTTACTAATATGTCAACAGCGACACATCCTTGTTAAGGGCTGTGGTAAACGTGGCCCGGAGAGCTCCTCCAAAGAGGACGAAACACTGGTTCGGACCGGTTCGCACAGTGATGATGCTGATGACAGTACCGTCATGAGCGAACAAGCTTGATTGACGTCAGAATCCCAAAAGTGTTTGCAATAATCGTTTGTACGAGTATACTGGTGGATAGGGTCTTTCTTTTTGGGTTTTGCTGGGAGCCGGCCAGCTCAGATTATGATGGACAACTTAATGTGTTTGAGTTTATGACGGATAAGCTGGGCATCGGGCTTCTGGATCCTGGTTGCGTTCTACTTCTCGATCCCAATTTGCTAACTGCTTCCTCGCTCCTGATTTTCGCTAATCGTCGACCCAGACGCTGATTTGCATAATGGCATACCCCACATAATTAGCAGCCGCAAACGCCGGGCGATAGTGAGTCTTTCTCTGATGTCAAAGAAAATCACGCCGTCAATGTATCTGAACCTCTCCTGCTTGCATCGTTTCGAGGCGTTGAACAGCACATTACAAGTCGCAAGACCTGGCTTGGCTCTCCTTTTCGTGCCGTACCTGGGCTCACATTCAACCAAACGGGCTAAGCTTTGAGGCGGTTGTCAAATCCGGGGTCAGTGAATGCCAACCTTCGAATCCTTGTAGTCAGATCTTCAGGCACAGTACAATGGGTGATGTCAGTGAGGTACGAGTAGAAAGTACGTGGCCGAGAACATGATGTGGGCATGCGAAGCTTGCCTTTCTCAATAAGTCTCCGCCGAGAAGTCAGTGCAGAAATCTGATTGCCTGACGATGTTGGACTGGCAATTCGGCAGTCACTGCAAGAATCTGGGGAGACACACCCAACGTCATGCTCCCCCGCGATCCCACAGTTAAACACTCTGCACAAGTTTCTTGTTCTTGCTTCAAATACCCTGCACGTCCTCAACCATCCTTCCGCCCCACAATCAGAGTTACCTGACTTGACAGTAACAGGCCAGCAGCTTTGCAAGATGTCGCTCTCTCGTCACGTATGTCGGCCTCCTGAAAGCAGTTCGATACTGGATCTAGCACCATGGAAGGAATGCCCGCTAACGATGTATCAGGTCGATCCCGATGAGATTTTCAACAAGCTGCACGGCAGCTCAGAACATGCTCAAAGACATGGTGTTCATCTACGCAACGCTACCTCATCACTAACACCATATTCGTCGCGGTATGCCAGCAGGGAGGAAGTCTCCAAATTCAAAATACCTCAAAATGGTGCTCCCGCAGAAGCAGTCCACCAGATGCTGAAGGACGAGCTAGATCTGGATGGTAGACCCAACCTCAACCTTGCGTCGTTTGTCGGCACCTACATGGAAAGAGAAGCCGAAGCACTGATGGTAGAGAACCTCAGCAAAAACATGGCAGATGCTGATGAGTATCCCGCGATGATGGCCATGCATTCCCGATGTGTTTCTATCATTGCCCATTTATGGGGAGTCCAAAAAGGTGAGACAGCAATCGGCTCAGCCACGACAGGTTCGTCCGAAGCCATCCACCTCGGAGGCCTGGCAATGAAGCGAAGATGGCAAGAGAAGCGTCGCGCTGAGGGCAAAGATACTCTCAAACCCAACATCATCATGGGCGCCAATGCCCAGGTTGCACTTGAAAAGTTCGCGAGATATTTCGAGGTCGAAGCGAGGGTTCTAGACGTGAGCCAAAAAAGCAATTTCAGACTTGATCCAGAGCTTGTGAAACAGAACATTGACGAGAACACTATCGGGGTTTTCGTGATTATGGGAAGCACCTACACCGGTCATTACGAACCAGTGGAGGAAATCTCGAAGATTCTTGACCATTATGAGGCAAAGACAGGGGTTGACATTCCAATTCACGTAGATGCTGCGAGCGGCGGGTTCATAGCGCCGTTCACGTACGCACGTGCTGGTGGGCCAAAATGGTCAGTATTTGACTCTCCCTCATGTGCTTCCTGACTCACTCAATTTCCACAGGAATTTCGAGCTTCCTCGCGTCAAGTCTATGAACGCGTCTGGTCACAAATTCGGACTCGTATACGCTGGCGTGGGATGGATCATTTGGCGAGATGAATCGTATCTACCTAAGTATCTGATTTTCGAACTTCATTATCTGGGAGGTACGGAAGAGTCGTACACACTCAACTTCTCGCGACCAGGAGCCCAGGTTATCGCACAGTACTACAACTTGGTCCATCTTGGTTTCAATGGATTCAGAGCAATCATGGAGAATTGCATGGAGAACGCGAGGCTTTTGAGCAAAGCACTAGAGGCCACTGGGTGGTATACTTGCGTCAGCGACATTCACCGCAAGAAAGGCGAATTCACCTTTCAGGGCCCGAAGGACGTCGTCTCCGCGAAGGAGGACGAGACTTCTGCGGACTATAATGCTGGTCTGCCGGTTGTTGCTTTCAGGCTCTCTGACGACTTCAAAAAGAACTATCCTCATATCAAGCAATCCAGTGTGAGCACGCTTCTCCGGGTAAAGCAATACATCATCCCGAGTCCGTATAGCATCCACGTAATATACAAACAGCTACACTAACTCCGTCCCTAGACTACCCAATGCCGCCGAAGGAGGAAAAGATTGAGATCCTACGCGTGGTCGTCCGAGAAAGCTTGTCTTTGGACTTGCTTGACCGCTTGATATCAGACATCATCAGTACCACCCAAACCCTGATGGATTCCGACCCGGTGGATCTGGCCGCTTATCAACCAGCAGCTACTATGATTGAGAAGCAGCACTCCAGTGCAGGGTACGACGCCAAGCACCGGCACCATGCCAAACGACCTATGAGCGAGGGCGTGCACAGGACAGTCTGCTGATTGAGGCTCGAAAGGCATCGAAGAATCACAGATGTCGTGGAGTCTCGGACGACGTTCCGATTACGAGGAACGGAATGCGCAAGTCAGAGATTTCTATCGCTGTTGTTGCGGACTTACGCACTTGCTTTTCAACCAGCTGACTCTTGGTGCTGGTCCCAACCCGACGCGGTACAGAGAAGGTCAAACCCTTCTGGCATAGTCCCTACTGCCAAGGATGTATGGCAGCAAATAAACTGAACTCAAATTGCGATGCAGCTATCTCGTTGTCTAAATAGGAGCACGTTGAAACCAGAGTGTGCATCAAATGACAAATACGATTACAATGACGAGCAGTGCTTCCATCTTTCAATCTGCATCTCAGTGAGCTGTCCGCCATCGGGTAATATCAGGGACGATTGGGTTTTAACAATTGTGAGTCAGGCTCCGCGATACCAGTATCGGCTATTGATGCCATGGGGGGACAGGGAAGTGGTGAGTTTAGGTTCATCGTGGCTCAAACCGAGCCAAGATCTTGTATAATTAGAGTGAGATCTTAGGCTACCAGGGAACCCGGTTGGACTTTTGACGTCGCTCAATCCCTTCGCACAGGAGACCTAATGCTACACGAACATCGCCTACAGACAAGCCAATCTCGGATAGCTGAAGAAGTGGCTCCGAAGAGCTTCTCACTGGGCTCAATTACAGTGTAAAGCGCCATCGGATCTTGCAACTAAGAGCAGCCTGCCCGACGGATCTTGTGAACCACTGCCGATAGTCCTACGAGTCTGCCGCAGCGATCGGAGCTTGGTGGTCCTATTGGGCGGCCACTTGCCTGCGGGAAGCCATTTACGGTACCAATACACGATCTAAGTGATCTTACCTACTTAGTACATCTACTAGGATGTTCATTTAAAAACCTGGATTGCCATCATCAGATCTTCGATCAGGACAATCCTGAACGTCGTCCTGTCATGTTCTCGGCCTCATCCCCCCCCCTTTGACACAATCGAACTCTTCCTTCGTTCAAGTATCACAAGAATCCTTGCAACATTCTCCACCCCTTCAGTCATCGGCAGCCCTGTTAGTTGAATAAATTTTAGTCTCCTTCTCGGACCTCACATTGTCATACGTGGCAACAGCTACTTACTCAGCCCGTTGCGGACGCAATGGCTACTTCCAGAGTTTTGATATATCTTCTTCGCCGAGATCTGCGACTTGCAGACAACCCTGTCTTTCACGAAATATTCAAAAGCTCTCAGCAGTCAAAACATCCATATACTCACGTATTACCTTTGTATGTGTTTCCTGCTCAACAGATAGAAGTTTCTGGATTTCTTGCCTCTCCTGATGACCGGTCGCCATATCCAGAAGCGAGATCAGAGCACGGCGGGTTTTGGCGATGTGGTACGCGTCGTGCAACGTTCTTGGCGGAGAGCGTATGGGATCTCAAGACGGCACTCGAAGGCATTGGCAGTGGTCTGACGGTCAGGGTTGGCATGGTTGGCGATGTAGTCAAGGACCTCCTTAAAGCTTTCAGGAAGTCTGGATCAACAGAAGCCTTCGGATTATGGATGACAAGCGAAGAAGGCGTCGAGGAGAAACGAGAGGAAGCCGAAGTCAAGAGAGCAGTCGAAGCAGAGGGGACAGAATTCCGGTTATGGGTTGACGAGAAGTATTTGATCGATGAGTACGTCTTGTACCCATTTGCGCATACCCTTTGTGAAGGCACATTAATTTGGACTAACTCGACGCCATTCAAACAGCCGAGATATACCACACACCAAGCCTAGCGACCTACCCGATGTCTTCACTACTTACCGTAAATCCGTTGAGCCCCTACGTGATGCGCCTCGCAGGGTCCTTCCAACTCCATCCCAGCTTCTTCCACAGCCACCTGATGTGCCACCTCAGTCATCTCCCTTCAGCATCCCAACTTCCTTGGAAAGCATCATCTCAGCTCTCCATAAACCGATCCTGTCAGCGCCGCTTGTCAAGGACGAACCGTCATCGATTCCCTCAGGGACCACTTCCGCCCATCCGTTTCGTGGTGGTTCAAAGGCTGGCCACGCCAGAATAAACCATCTAGTCCAATCCGCAAGCATGACTCAGTACAAGGACACGCGCAACGGACTTCTTGGAACAGATTTCAGCACGAAAATTTCTGCCTGGCTCGCCCTCGGCTGTATCACTGCGTGACAGGTTCACCATGATCTTCTTGCGTTCGAAGACGGCAGTGGGGGTGGAAAATGGAAGGGCGTTCAGGGTTATGGAAAGGGTGAGAACAAGGGTACTGCAGCTGTGAGATTCGAGCTTCTCTGGCGAGACTACATGCGACTTTGCACTCGCAAGTTCGGCCCACGATTATTCCATCGGGGTGGCTTCCGAAACGATGACTCTTATCCGTGGGAGATGCCAAACAAGGCAAATCCAGAGTTGCAGGAAAGGCTTACGCGATTTTTGAACGGAACGACCGGAACAGGTCTAATCGATGCGAGTCAACGCGAGCTCTTCCTTACCGGGTATACGAGCAATCGCGCCCGGCAGAATGTGGCCAGCTACTTAAGCAAGCATCTCGGTCTGAACTGGATGTTGGGTGCGGAATGGTACGAGAGCTTGCTGGTGGATTACGATGTCAGTAGTAATTGGGGGAACTGGCAATACGTTGCAGGAGTAGGAAACGACCCGCGTGGCGAAGCCAGAGTCTTCAATCCTGTCAAGCAAGCTTTCGATTATGATCCAGATGGCGAATATGTCAAAGCGTGGGTGCCAGAGTTGAGTGATCTGGACGATCCCCAAAAGATCTTCCAAGCTTGGAAGATGAGCGACGAGGAAAAGAAAGAGAGAGGACTGCAAGGACGGGATATTGTCGAGAAGCCTCTGAAGAAGATCGATTTCCATGTCGGACGGAAAGGCGGCAGAGGCGGCCAGTATGGAGGCAGCATCAAAGGCACCAGGAGGCAAGATAAGAGCGGTGAAAGTGGTCGAGGAAGAGGCGGTGGGAGCTTTGGTGCACGAGGAGGCTACCGAGGCAGGGGCAGAGGGGAGAAAGCAAGAGGACAGGCAAGACAGGGCATGATGGATAAGGCGAATGGGATGCAGTGAACGGTTTTCATCCCGCATAAACCAATGCAACGGGGAGGGAATCGAATTGTGTAACGGGAGGCCACAAAGAGAGACGGACTGACAGTAGAGAAGGGCGAACACCTTCAATACATCTCCTGTTGCTACGTACCTGTGTGTGGAGACAATCCAGATCAGTCACCCAACCTAGGGCAAACCCTTGAATTGTTCAAGCTCCGGAGTTAAGACCGCATCATCTGTTCTCCCCCTCACCCACCGCGATTCAGCCATCGATCCATTGGTCACATTGAGGACAGCCGTGCTAGAGTATGGAAACAGTGTCTCACAATTGGTCAAGTTCCCGGCCTCCATATACTCCACCCGTCTCATTCCTGTTCTTGCAACTTTCAGACCTCGAGTGATCTCACCCCTCGCTCGACCACCGTTTCAAATCAAAAGTACATTCGCCAAAGCAATCATGTCAAAACATAGCGAAGCTTGCTGCCAGTGAGTTCCATCCAATGAATCCCCCCATCACACACGGCAGCATGGCTGACTTCGAACAGGCTCCCTCCCGTCATCACGGAGGGCTACAGGACCAAAGGCTCCTACCAAACCCTCAATGGCATGAAGACATGTACGAGATACATTTCGAGCTCCCTCATCGGACTCTTGGACTCTTGGCTAATGCCACCTCTTCTCAATAGATGTCACCGGCCCTGCAAACGCCACGCAAGCCCTTCTTCTGATCTACGACATCTTCGGCTATCAAGACCAGATCCTGCAAGGTGCTGACATCCTCGCCCACTCGGACAAAGAGCACCCCTACCAAGTCTACATGCCTGACTTCTTCGACGGGGATTACATTGGCCTCTCTGACTATCCTCCTCAAACAGAAGAGCAGAAATCAAGAATTGGTTCATGGTTTGGTGACAAAGCCAACCCGGAAAAGGCGCAGAAGCGAATTCCTGACTGCCTAAAAGCGGCCGAGGAGTCCAATTCTAACATCAAAACTTGGGGTGCTCTAGGATATTGCTGGGGCGGGAAAATGGTCAGTTTGGCCAGTGGTCCAGGCACTCCGTTCAAGGCTGGGGCACAGACTAGCCCAGCGATGGTTGACCCAAAAGATGCGGAGAAGGTCACCATTCCCATGTGCATGTTGGCGTCCAAGGATGAGCCGGCCGAGGATGTCAAGACGTACGAGCAGTCTCTCAAGGTCGTTAAGCACGTCGAGATATATGACACTCAGCTGCATGGCTTCATGTCCGCAAGAGCTGACCTGAAGGATGCGGAATGCTTGAAGGAGTACGAGAGGGGATACAAGACCGTCTTGACCTTCTTCCACGACAATCTGTAGGGTGAGCCTTTGCTTTTCCCTGAGGAGATGCTGGTTGAGAGCCGCTGATCCTGACGAGCAGGCAACGTTCAGGAGTCAGTCTACCGCCTCCTCCAGGCTTTGAGCCTGTGTCTAAAGAGGAAGGATCAAGAAGGCATTGGAAGGGCATTAAGTTAGCTGCTTTTCTTAGATGATAGCAAAAGAACTTGATGAACGTTTCCGGCTGGCTTCACGATGTGATGCAAACCAATCACTTTGTAGACGAGAACGGCCTCCTACTATGCAATGGCAAATACTTTGTTCGATGCACCCTGAGCTCATCCAGGCCGCGCGTCGTCCGGTCACTAGTTTGCTTCGCGGATACCAACGGAGCACTTCTAGAAGAACAAGGCAAGGCATAGATGATGACGGGCCCTCGTACTGCTTCAGAATTCGCCTTGCTCACTTCTCCGTTGGTTTCACCCAGTCTACTCTTCCCACTGCATTTGCACTCCCCTTCATCCTCTCGGCAGGTCCCTTGCCCATCCAGAGCGGCATCGTCAGGTCTAATCCTTCCTCAATGTCCCACGATCTACCTCCCTCAATGTACATAGCTCTTCCATGCAAGCCCTGATGCTCATTCCACTTTGTCATCCCTGGAGCGTTCGAACCCAGCAGCTCCTTTCCACTCGAACCTTCTCCCAGTGGAGTGGACAGGCAATTCGAACCAGGTCCAGCCGCACAAAGTCCAACAGCCAATGCAGCAACATCATCGGGCTCATTGACAGGAAGTCCCTTTGCACACCACATGTCTTCAAATGACTTTGTCATTCCCGTCCTTACGAACGATGGACAAACAGCATTCACCCGCAATCCATGGAACGCGGTTGGTGTACTTGATCTCAAGCTCCGCATCAGACCTAAAACGCCATGTTTCGAGGTCTGGTACAGAGGGATGCCAGGCGTACCGAGGAAGCCTGCGAGGAAAGACAAGAAGACTATAGACTTGTCATCCTTCGCCTGCTCGTTCCCATAGGCGAGATACTGACACGCAATCCTCGCCAAAAGCACAATGCCTTTCAAGTTGATGTCCAATACTATTGGATCACCTGGGTCCCTTTCCACACCCTCGATTCCCAGAGCCGGGTCGAACCAATTTCCTTGCTCCATGACTCCGGCATTCGCGACCGCATGGTCGACGCGTCCAATATTTGTCCATCGCCGATTTGATCAAAGCCAGGTTGTCAGAATGGGAGCGGACGTCGCATTTTAGAAAATGCACTCCTGGATCCTCGTCAAGAGAGGATTCAGGTGCGAGTGTCTGCACAAGGGATTCCGCCACATCGACATTGACGTCGCCGAAAATAACCTTAGCTCCCAAGGAGTGTAGATGTGATACCATTGCGGCGCCGATGCCGGTCGCTCCACCCGTGAGCACGACGACTTTGTCTTTGAGATTAGCTGTGGGTGCAGCCTTGGGGTTGAAGGATGTCATTGTGGCTACGAATTCTGGCTATCGGAATAGAAGGGTGAGTCAACAACGTTCAGCGCTGGGGCTTCAGCTTCTCACGAACGTCTCGCAACCACGGAAATGTTCATTGCTTGTATTCGTTGCGAATCTCAATTCCGAGTCAGCTTGCCGTGTTACGGCCTGTCGAAGCCGACACCGTCGAGCCTGCAACCAATCCCATCAGATAGGCCTTGCTAGAAGTCACTGGTTCCCCTTTCGAACCTGCGAATGCGTGTCTTTAACGGAAATGGAATCACCCTCGCTGGATCCGAAACTGATTTACTCAATTGATAGTTATACAAGTTTGAGGGTTCGAGCGCCGTTGACTGCAAATAAGTCTTTCGCACAGTCTGTAGCCGCTGTGCAATTTACAATAGACAGTCCCGACCCGTTCCCTCTGATATGCAAAGGAATGGCTTCAAGCGCGAGCAAATTTCAGCGGGCTCAGCATCAAGAAGTTCGCTTCCTGCTAAATCTCCATTGGGCACTGAGGAAATCATCAATGCAAGTCTTGATCGAGACTTTCGGTCATAGCTATCATGTCAAGAATGCAGTATTCAGAGAGACTCCCACGGAACTCTTGCAGACTGGGATTTTCTCTATACACTTCTTCAATGCAGCTATTTGCTCTCTCCGACAACAAAACCACCTCCGAGTAATATGGCTGGCTCATCTAGGTTATGATGCTCATAGCTATACAAGAAGTCAGTGCTTTCTTTCCACACAAGAAAGTTCCAGTCATCAAAGCTTTGACTGCCGAACACCCAAATGTCAGAAGGGCAAAACTTACCTCAGCGTCCCCACGCCCCCGGCATCCAGTAAGAACGCCGTGTGCGTCAATGGCTTGTCAATCCATCTCATGGCGAACGCTCTCAGGATATGCCCATGCGCCACGACCAAAACGTCACAATTCGATGTGGCTTCGCCTTTTGGCTTTCCGATTACTCGAGCATGATACTTGGTCTTGATTTCGTGGATTAACCGATCCAGCCGTTCAACGACTCGTCCGGGAGATCTGTTCCAAACCAGCAGTAATCAGCTTTCATCCCACGACACAAGCGTACAAGGGAAAACGCAAACATACTCCCCACCTGGACATCCATCCCTCCAAATATCCCAAGGTCCCAGCCCCGCAGCCTCTCTCTTCTTCCGAATCTCTGCACTCGTAATCCCCTCATATTCCCCATATTCCCACTCTCTTGTATCCTCTGTCACAGTCACCTTCGCATGCGTGCGTATGGGATCTGACTCATCCCGCGACTCCTGCCACGGATACGGGTCATGACAGCCCAGTCCGAGAAGTTCGAGCGTCCTTTTCGCTCGCTCGCGAGGACTTACATATCTGGAGCACAATCATCATCACCAGATTAGTAAATTAGAAGTCTCGGATCGGAATAGACCTTGCGCAACTAGATTGGGTGTGGTCTTTACATATGCGCAAGCTGGTTCGGAACGATCAATCGATCATCCCCCACTAATGCTTGACCGGTCGCTCGCACTCGCTTCTCCCCATTGGGTGTCAAGGGGATGTCGGTGGAGCCGGTGTGCTTGCCGGAGAGGGACCACTCGGTCTCGCCATGTCGGATTATGAAACATCGTGGGGTGGTCATGGCGAGCGACTTGAGTTTGGTAGGAAGTGGATGGGAAGAGAGACAAAGCGAGAGAGGCAGCGCACTTTGTAGGACGAGCGAGTTCTCCAATGCGAGAAAAGAGCGAGAGACCCAGTCAGGCAAAAGCTGTTCAATGCATTCTCTCTAAGCGCCAACGCGTGGTGCTCTCTTTCATTCCGATCCCGCCGGAGGAGCCATATCCTTTACTACGCGGTCAAGTGTTAAGGATCACGATCAAGTATGGCCTCTTCCCCCGATCCCGCTCGTACAGTAGCCCCTCGAGGTGGGGAGGGTAGAGAGACAAGAAGCCGTGGCCGCCAATGCTCGAAATACACGAGCGACCCTGACCACAACTTCTGACACCACTCGCTGGGGCGTGAACTAGGAGGCTAGTCGCTAGGATGACTTGCAGACATTGCAGACATTGCAGACATTGCAGACAGCGCAGACAGCGCAGACAGCGCAGACAGTGCAAACAGTGCAAACAAGCTCCCATTTTATTTCTTTGTCACTGCGGCAGTCATCTCCCTCCGACAAAGACGACAATTGCATAGTCCCGGGTCGATTCAGTGGAGAGACTTATGATGGGTTCTCTCCTCAAGCGCCGCCGCACCATAGCCTTCACCGCCGGCGTAACCATCATCACCGTTTCCGGAGCGCTCATTGGCGCCACGCTGAAGTCAAAACAGCAGATTAGTGCGCAAGAGGTATCCTTCCTCTCCCCAGTCCTCCTTTCTTTTCTCCATCAATTCTAAGTTTCGCACCTGCTCCACCTCTTACTCCCGCCGAAGTCCACTCCGTGCGAGCAAATACACTCAGCTAACATCTTCCCCATCAGGGAAAGACAAAGAAACAACAAACAGGCGAGTTGAATACAGAGCAGCAGATCGCACTTCTCGAGTCTACAAGGAGCCAATTAGTGAAGCAGAGGGAACATCTGGAGAATAAAATTAGGGAAGTCAAGGAGAAGGCGAAAAAGCGGGAGGAGGTAGAGAGACAGAGGATGGAGAAGATGGGGAAGCTGGGGAAAGGGACGGCGATGAAGTGATGTGATTGAGGTGGTTAGCAGGGTATCGATGGGCACACCGCCGGTTTGGAAGAAAAAGATCAGGGCGGCTTGTTGGTGAAAGGGTTGCACAGAGCTCCTCTTGGGCGAGGGTACGTCAACTGGGAGTATGCTCGCCGCCACCACTTAAACGACCAGACACTATCACTGGATGTCCATAATTCCGCCAAACTCACGAAGACCTCAATCGCCACATAAGGAATCCTGTGGAAGGACACCGGCCTTGGAATATCTCCTACATGTGATTGGATCAAAAAGTCAATTCAATCACCGCCTTGGCTCAGAACGGCCCCACATACGCCGTGCTGAGCAGCTGTTCCCACAACACCTGTGCGATCTCTCGACGGATCGATCGATTGATCGATCAGCCTATCTTACGGCGAGTCTACCGCGACTTCTGCGAACCTTCTCCTCTGCCTCCCTGAATCCCACTGCAGCTACGGATTCCCCTGCCATATACGAGCCCAGTCCCAGCTGATCGAAAGCATGAACACTCTCACTTATCACCGCAGCTGGAAGTCTTACACCACGATACAAAACTGTACATCAACACACATACATTAAGATCTTTCCCGGCCAAGCCAAGGAACGAACCATTCAAACTCATCCTACCGCTACCAACAAGCAAGCCATTAATCAGCCTCGTTCCCGGGACGTGAAAAGTCAAAATCGGCAGCGGCCATATGCTTCAAATCGATTCTGGCTCGCTATCAGACGAGAAGGATGCTAGCATCCCCACAAGCCCGGTTTCGATGAGGGAAGGAAAGGAAAGAGAGCTGTCCCAAACTCAACTTGTTCACAGGCCACTCATTCTTGAAGACCAAGCAAACAGTCCATCATGGGCTTGCTGTCTCGCTGGCTGGGTGTCAGCTCCAACATGAACGGAGAAGAGAGAAACATCCGAGCGAGCAGCAAGCACATACCTACAGAACTGAGAAATAACCAACTACAATGATCTGGAACTCTTCAAATTCTTTTTGGGGGGAGAAGAATTGACTTTTCACGCCCCAGTCTATGTATGACTTACCACAACCACAACCACAACAACAACAACAACCACCACCACCACCACCACAACAACAACAACAACATCATCATTATCACTAACACCTCCTAACTTCCGCAATCAATTGATATGTCAAACATCAAACATCGAACATTTCTCCTAATTGAAAGAGCTCTGTCCATATGCATCTACACATAAACGCATGCCATATCCGCGTCCACATGCCACGCCACTGCAATCAAGTCCACCCACCAATCAAACCCTGCACCGTCACCCACATCAATGTAAAAAGTGATCATTTGCATTTCCGCAAATTCCTCACCACCAATTTACCCAAAACGGAGAAAGACTCCCAACCTCATCTCGTACGTATGGTAATTATGGATCGGCTGTAAGTATCGTACCTTACCATCTCGAAACCTACTCTATCCGTAGCCATGTCCACGTCTGTGTCTATGATGTCCGTCTACCCGTTTATCCATTATCCACGTACAGATATGTCTCCGAATCGATGCCTTCCCCAAGGACGGTCGGACGCTCTCTCTCTCTTTCTCTCTCGCTCTCGCACAGTTCGACCCCGTGTAAGTAGAACTGGAATTTCGGGAGAACGGGGCGATCAGGTATAGAAAGCTCATGTCTGTTCTCCGTTTTTCCCCATCGTGCCGTCGTCAATCATTGGCCCCTCTGCTTTGCTCCATCCATTTGCACCTCAACCATTACCCAACCATGAAATTCTGATTCCCTTCAAACTCCTCCGGAATAATTTTCTTGTGCCCATCTGCCCATCCAACCACCCGTCTATCCATCCCCCACCTCTTGCTCTCTCCTCCCTAGTTCTCCAGGATTCCCGTCCCCAGAGCCGCCAAACTGGCCTCATACCTCGCCGGACTATGATCACTAAGCATGCGACTCCCAAACCTCAACTCACCAAACCGTCCCTCCACATCCCGGACTAACTTCATCTGCACCCTCGTGGCCGGCCTGCCCAAACTCTTGAACACCCTCTCCGTCGCCGTATCTCCATCCGCCCCCGCCGCACCACCCGTCGTCGTTGGAGAAGACCCCTGCTGTTGCCGATCAAACACCCTACTCGTCTCCACCACAAAAACCTCCCCTGGCGGGACCAACTTCTCCGACCCCATCCCCGCCCTCAGCGTCTTGAGCGCAGCCCAAGCCCACGAATCCTCGCCCAGTCCATCCCCCGCCGTATTCTCCATCGGCGGCGCCACGCCACTGTCCACATAAAACGCCGACTGAGCGGCATGTCTGACGCGGTCCCAGACGCGGGATTTAAGCGCAGCGATAGCGCCCGTGGTGTCGTGTTTTAGGTTGAGCGCGACGGCGCGGAAATCGTGGAGGGTTCCGAGGGAGAGGCTGGGGACGATGTCGTTGGAGTTGACGATTGTGGTGATTAGGCCACGGGTGGCGAGGCGGAGAGGGGGGGAGAGCGTGGCGGGTGGGCCGTAGGCGTAGACGTGGATGGGGCGGCCGGCCGGGAGGGTGATGGGTGGGTGGGACATGTGGGAGTTGG
>JAABUK010003580.1_pt1 | contig 26154 bp, 7 predicted proteins | sample 5559141 | NCBI WGS metagenome assembly JAABUK01 (sample SAMN10711869, study PRJNA513367) | rock metagenome | isolation source: Antarctica rocks | place: Antarctica: Victoria Land, Pudding Butte nord | collected 2016-01-03 | reverse complement strand
ATCTTTTTTAGGTTATTTAAAATTATATTAATAAAGAGAGATTAAACCGGTATTAAGGCTCTCCGTTTAATACCTTAATATAACGTTAATAGGACCTAGGTTAGTACTCGTAGAGAGGAGTATTAAAGATTAAAGGATAATAGGCTTCGTGTTAATATAAGATAAGGCTAGATAGGTTTAATAATATTAATTAATGATTTAATAAACGTTTATATTCAGAATCTATAATTAAAAGTCTTAAGGGAAGTTAAGTACGAAGCTCCTATTTATTAGGAAAGTATATAATCTATATAAAAGAAAGAAACTATACTATTTATCCGCTTACTCGCTTATTCCTATATCGAGTAGATAAGTGGTTAAGCGCTTACCTACTCATTAGTCTATATACTACGTCGAGTAGTAAACAGACCCTTAGTGTATTAAGTATACTAAGTCTATTAAGGTTCTCAGCGAACCTTGATCGTAATAATATAAAATATTAATTAGTTTAATAAAGATTAAATCGGCTTCGAGTTTCTTAAAAAGGCGGAATATAATAAAGATCGCGCTTTTATTTATAGACGTATCTAGATTATAACTTAAAATAAATTAATACTACGACGAGGATTAGAGAGTATAAAATTTCTATTAATAATATAGTTAAACTATATAATAGGTTTATAACGGGTAGGTTAAAAAAAGTCTAGGCGTAGATAATAAATATAGATATTTAATTTATACTAGTCTTATATAAAGACTTAAATATACTCCGAAGTTTAAATTCTATAAATATCTTTAGGGATTCTTATTAGAAATTATAAGACTTTACTTTATATATTTATACTACTACTAGTAAAAAAGCGATTATTATTATTATAAAATATAGGAGTATTATTCCCGGCTAGGCTTTAAGCCTTATAACTAAACGGCGTTTTTTATATTAAATAAATATATCTCTCTAGAGAATAATAGTGCCGCGAAAAGTATTATAATTAATATAAATAGAATTTACTCGGAGGAGTTATATTATATTTATTTTAATAACGTCGATTATATAATTTTTAATCTCTCCGATTTTAAATTAAAAGGGCGTTTTAAGAGTAAAATAAAAATTACTAACTACGTAATTAATTTTTAAAGGGGTTAAGGGAATAGTTAATATATCGTCTTTTAATCTATATTAATAATACGAAGATATATTCTTTTCGTTTTCGGAATAATATAATTATTTTATAATTTTTCTCTTTAATTTCTTAAATATAGGCTTAAACGTTTAAGATAATAAAAGTTTAGATTTTATCTATTATAAAAACGAGGCGGTTAATTAACTATCGTCTTATTCGAAGGATTTAAAATTTAATTACTAGGAGAAAGATTATATAATAAAGACTTCGGGGTCGAGTAACTAATTAATTATAAAAATAATTCTATTATAATAGATCTAACGAAAGTTATTATAAATACTTAGGGTGAACTTATAGGTAGTCTATTTATCTTTACTATCTTAATCCGTAATATCGAAATTTCGAATAAAATAATAGTAGAAATAAATATTCTTTTTATTAATTAAAGTATAATAATTATAAATCCTTATAGCCCGATAATTATACGAGATTAAAAAGATTAGGATTTTCTAGTTAAGCTCGTCTTAACGCGATACTAGTTTATATAACTCGACGACGACGTTTACTACGACGGCGGCGCTATAAGCGTTTTATTAATCTACGATATTAAATACTTCGTTATTATATTTTACCTCCGATATTAAAAATAAGAAATATACCTCGTTTATAATAACTAGACGAGAAATAGTCTATTAATTATTAATAGAGGGGTATAATTTCTTTAACTATTTAAAAATAAATATAGAAGATTTAAACTCTATAATAAAGTCGGGTTACGAGCGAGGACCTTTAATAAAAGAGATAAATATAATCTAACTTTTATTAATAATTTCGATTAAATACTTAAAGTATATAATATTATCTATAGTTAACGTCTTTAGAGAGGGAATAATTAATCTAGCGATATTTTAAATAACTCTAGCCTCGTTTTTATTTTTTATATTCTTATAGGCCGTTTTAAATAAATTATCTAGAAAAATTATATTTTAAGGAATTAGTTATTTAATATAAAATATAGTTTTATAAAGGTTTTTATATTTATTCGTAGGAGGTATTTTAGACTTATTTATATAAATACGAGTAAATACTAGGATTATCTTATAACGTTAATTTTTAACGAGAGGATTTTTCCCTTCTCTTAAAGAAACGCTATTTATATCCGATTTATATTTATTTAAAGACGGAGTCGACCTCTTCCGGGTAAATAAATAAATTATATTATTATTTTATTTAATATTTCCTTTAGACTAACCTCCTCCTTCGATTTAATATTAAATAAAATTAACGTCGTTATTTTTAATATTACTACGAAGGTTTATATATATTATACTTTTAATAATACCGTTTACGGGTAAAGTTCGTTAACGTTTTTTAATAAAATTTTCCCGGGATTAAGAAGGTATATAAGTAACTCCTTTAACTTTAGGTATATAATTTTATCTAATCTCTTTACTCCGTTTCTATTTTCGATCTAGATTAAAAGAATTAATTAATTTTTATAAATACTTTAATTTAAATTAATAGTTATAGTTATATACCGAGGGATTATAAAACGTATCTTTTTATTAAATATAATACTAGTTAAAGAAAGAAATTAAAATAGTTATTTTTAAATCTCTAGTTATTAATAAAGATACTTTCTTTCTTATAGACGTGTATTTTTACGAATATATATAACCGACCTTTTTAGTTTAATACCGCGTAGTTATACTACTATAGATTATTAGTTAAAGAACGGTTTAGAATATTTTATAACTATTTTATCTTAGTTATTTAATAAGTTTAGTAAAAGTTACTATCTATATCCTTTAATATCTAACTTCGCTCGTAGTAAAGATATAATAATTAAAAATAAGGGGATAGGAGGTATATATCTTTATTACTACTAATATATAGTAAAATAATATTACGAATACGCCGATAGAAAGTATAGTAATTAGTAGGTAACGAAGTCTTAACGGCGGTATAACTTTAGGGCTACGATAATAACTTAATTAATCTAACTAATTTTCCTAAATTAATTATATAAATTATCGAGTTTATCCGCCGCCTTTTAAAATACATTGTTCTACTTTTAAATTAGTAACTATAACGAGGAATTAGTAAAGTTATATAGAGTAGAGATCCCGAGGGATCGGCTAGTTACTACTATAAACTACCGCGTAATTTGGGTCTATATTTATATTATATAATAAAGATATCTCGAAGGATAACTTTTAATTAAACTCTATAAATTAGTAATTAAGCGAATAGTATTTATAGTAACTATTTTATTTCGAAGTAATTATACCGAAACTTTTATTTATTATACACTTTTAATATACTTCTCCTAATTTATTATAGTAATATAGAGACGAAATAAAATATTATTATTAAAAATTACTCTAGATTTTCTTTTCCGTGAAATTTATATATTTAAAAGTTTAATAATAAAATTAATTCTTAAAAGACTAGGTTGAAAGTTATTTTAATCTATCCTTTTTAGTTTTTAATAACTAATTTAAGAATTATTTACGAATATTATCTAGTTTTTCTTTAAAAAGAATATAGTCTTCTATTTTTATTTATTTATATTAATCTCTATCGACCGTACCGAGTAATTCTAAAACTTAAATTATTATATCGGTAAAGCGGGAGACCGTACAAGAAGAGTCGAGGTACTAAATATATATTTTACCGGCTTTAGGCGGAAAAATAACGAAAAGATAATATTTAAAAAAAAATTAATAAAAAATCTAAAAATAGTAACTTCGGATTTAAGATTTTAAATCCGTGATTTTCTACTAGCGCCGGTTAGCTCGCTAAGGCTATATAGAGTACTATAACTATATTAATTTAATTTAGATTTTAAATTATATTGATTCACGAAAATTATATACGTGTATAATACCCTCTAAGCTAGCGCGGTATTATAGACTATATAATTCATTTATAATTATATATATTTAATTATTTATTAATATTACTTAGACTAGTTTATTCCTATTTATTCAAAATTATTTAAAATAAATCGAGGTACTAAATACGTATTTAGATACTTTAGATAAAAGTAGGTATTAAATCGATCTTTAGGGCTAGTATATAAACTAAATAGATTTAAATACTTTTTCCGCCTTTTTCGGTAGAATACGGGTTTACCGCTTTACCGATACAACTCTAGCTTTTATATTTATTTCGCTTCCTTTATTTCCTAAACGAGAAAATCTCGGAAAGTAAAATATAGAGGATAAATTAAATAAACTCGCGCTTAAATAATAAATAGTCTTTACTACTCGCGTTAAATTTATATAAATTATCCCTTAATTAAAGATTCTTTATTATATAATAAATTACTAGTAAATATAATAATCTAGTATTCAAGACTCTTTTAATAATATAAAATATAATAAATCTTCGTATTTCTTTCGAGCGACAGGATCTCGTATACTTTAAAAAGAGATTATTAAAATAATAAAGATTTAACGAGTCTTTATTAAATCTTATTTATATTATCGAAGTTATTAAAAAGAGAAGGGGTATTAAGCTCTTTAGATTTTAATCCCTCGAAATTAAAAAATAATAAATAACTAATTTATATAAAAAGTAGTTTAATATATACTAATTACTAGTCTATAAAATAAGTAATCTCAATCGGCTTTTAGAGGTTAATAAATATATTATTACTATATAAATTATTATATTATAAATAAATAGATTAAATACTTCTATTAATTAATAGAAAATAACTAGCTACTTTTAAATAATTATTTAATATTAATAATTTAGAGTCCCGGTTTATTTAATATAATTCTAGTTTATTAATAATACCGAGTAGCTTTAGAAATTACTTAACTTCGTAAATATATTAAATTCCACGTTTTTTTATAAAAGTAATATACTCTTTAATAATAATACCTAAAAATAATTTAGATTATATTTAACTTTATAAGAAATTTAAAATTCTTATAAAGACCTCGGTCGAAGTTAATATTTATACGATTATTATTAAGAGATTTACGGTCGGTCGTTAAATTAATAGAAAACTAGGTATTTACTATCGGTCTTTTAATAGTATTAATATAAAGTATATCTTTCCGAGTAGGATACTCTAAATTCTTTATATAGTATAAATTATTAAACTCTCTAAATAACGTCGAGGCTAAAGTCGTTTTAATCTCGATAATCTTTTCGATTAATTTAAACTTATCGTCTCCGTAAAGAGTTAATTATTTATAATTTAATAAAACTCCTTTAATTTCTTCTATCATAATGAATTCTACGCCGACTAGGTTATTTATAACTTTCGAATTTTATATATATACCTCGGGTATAAATAGTTAAAGAACTATTTTAATTTTAAAGATTAAATTAACCCTTTAATATTATAATATAGAAATATACTCACGAAATTTATCGTTATAACTTCGTTTATAGTTATATAATAAAGTCGCCCAGTATTAAAGTTAGGAACTTTAATTATAACTCGTTTCTTATTATTTATAATTAAGAGAAAAGTTTTACTATATTAACTTTCTAGTAGTTTACGAACTACTATATATAATTTTAACGTGATTAAATTTATAATAATATAAATTAATTCGTTTATATCGAATTTAATATAATAATAAATTATTTAATTTATCTCTTTAAAGAGGAACCTCCTAGTTATATATTAAAAAAAGTTTTAATTTTAGTTCTAATTATAGTAGTTTTATTTTATTTTAGAGATTAAAGAAGATATTAAAAAAACTAAACTAAACGTGGATTTTTCGAATTAATTCGTATAATTTACTAAAGTTATATCGCTCTATTAAGTAATTAAAAATATAATAATAGTAATAAATAGAGTAAAAACTAGTCGGTTTTACTATAATAAGGATTTTTTTATCGGTAAATTTTAAAAACTCCTATTAAAACCCTAGTTACCGACCGCGCGGATAGGGCTAGTAGTATCCTACTAATAATTTTTACTAAGAAAAGTTATTAATAAAATATTACTAGTAACTTTAATTTACGGATAAAACTACTAGTATCCTATTAATAGATTTAGTAAATTAGAGGTCCGGGTAAATAACTTTTAATAAATTTAATAAATCGGGGGTTTAAATAGTATTTTATTAATAACTCTAGGTTAATTTTAATAAGATTAATAACTTTAGTAATTTATATATATCGTTAATATATTAATAATAACTAGCCTTATTATAGGGCTGAAATAAATAAAGTTTTATAATTATCGTTATTAACGATAGCGACCCCTAGCGACGACGATTAACGCTAGCGACCTACTAGGCCCGGAATAATAAATTTTAGCGAAAGTTCTCGCGGGGCGTTACCCGGGCATATCCGGGGAGTATACGTATATGAATACTATACTATTTCGTATACTATGGCGTATACCTTGGCGTATGCCATAATTGCGTATACCATGGTAGGCTTTCGTCTGATGTTTTAGGGGCTACTGCGGGGGGCGTATATCGCATATACCTTTACGCATACTATTCGCATGCCATTCGTAAGCTGCGCACGCCATTACGTATACTATAGGGTATACTATAACCCATATTATAGCCCATACTATAGCGCATACTAATACGTATATAAATACGCATGCTATAGGGTATATAATAGGCCTATTCGTCTAATATTTAAGTTATTAATTATTTATCGAGTTACTGAACCTATTAATAATAAGTATTATTTATTAATAGGACCCTGCCCGGACCCCTAATTTACTAATCCTATTAAACCTCGGGTCGGTATTTAATATAGAGTTTTAGTATAAACCCGTAGACGGCTTTCTAACAGGGGTAATAGCGCTTGGAGTATATTAATATTTACTTTTAAGATTTACCGATGTATAAAGATAGAATCGTTCTAAATTTTAAATAATAATACCGCGGAAGTACTTCCGTACTCTAGTTCCAAAAATTAAAAGTCTAATTAATTATTTAGTAAGATCGACTCGTTAATCTTCTAGTTTACGAAGACCTACGTTTATATATCTACCCGACGAGGGGCGATATTTACGACTATTAACTATTACTCTACTCGTACTACTATCGGTTACTATCTTATAATACTCTATATATTTATATATATATCTTAAAGCGGGGACTCTACGAAGTATAATAAAAGTATAATATTAAATAAATAAATTTACTCTTTTTCTTTTATAAAAACCTTTCTATAAAATTAACTATATTTTTAAAAAATTTATTCGCGTTTATTTAACGAGGTTTAAGGTCTTAGATATATTATAAAGTTATTTATTATATTATAAAATATTCTTAAAACTCGCGGTAAATAAAGTTATTATATTTTATATAATATTAGAACTTATATAAAACTAAAATAATAATAGTAAACTCTTTAGTTAAATATCTCGATAAGATAATAAAAGTAGTTATAAAAACTAAATCTAGTATTAAGAAAATATATTAATCTATCGGGGATATAAATACTCGATATTTTCTACCTTTTATTTATAATTTAAAGATAGACGATAAACTAGACCTAGGGGATTAAATAGATAGCGGTAAAAAGAGATAGTTAAAATTCTAAATTAATGAAAATACGGAGAATACTACTTTAAAAAGTATAGTAACTAATAATTCTTATAAAGTATATATAACCGTAGACGTAGACACCGATTAAATAGCGATAGTAGAGAATACTAAAAAGGTTTTTAAAGAGTTTAAGAAAAAAGTTAAAGATTAATTTATCCTATTTAAAGACGTAGCTTTAGGGATATAATTTAATAAATAAGAAATTCTTCGACTAAATAACCGGTATTAGATTTATATTAGTCGCTATATATAATAGAGCTCCTTTAAAGAGATTAGATAATATTTATACCCTAGAATTTAGTAGTATCTACTATACTATTAGAATTAAGTTAATATAGTCTTCTTAGTATTAAACCTATTCGGGTTAAATATATATAAAATAATAAATTATTAATATAGGCTATACTATAGGTTAAATTATAAATTAATAACTAATTAATAAATATACGTATTCTTCCTAGAAGTAAATAGTTTATTATATATATATAGTATATAATATACTTAAATAGATAGGTAATTGAAATCTCCTAAATTAATATATATTAAAATTATCTAGTTATAGAAACTAGTAAAAAATAGTTATATAAAAGGTCTCTTTCGTTAAAGTTATTATATAAAATCCGAAGTAAGTTATATAAGTAGGTAGTAGCGCTTCACGGTCTCTATTTATAATATAATTAAATAAGAGGCTAAATCTAGGTAGACGGAGACTAAGTTAAATAATAATATTTAATATTAATAAACGATATAAATAACGTAAATAGTTATAGTCGAGTACGAGATAACTAGTTTAAACTTCTATTTACTACGCCTCTATACTACTTTATAATATTTCTTTTTACTCTCTCGTTACTCTTTTTTATTTTTTTATTACTCTCTTTTTACTCCCCTATTACTCCTCTTTACTCTTTTACTACTCTCTTTAAAGCGGCCGTACTCCCTTTCCCGATCGAAAACGGTAATTACTAATCCTAAATTCGGGGTATATATAATATATATATATATTATATATACCCCGAATTTAAAACTGGAAATTACTATTCCGGGATAGGAAGAAGAATAAAATTGCCTTAAGAGGAGTAAACAGGGAGTAAGGGGCCGCAGCGGGAGTACTAGGGGAGCACAGGGGGGTAGCGAGGATTCATGAAGGAGCACCGGTGGGAGCGTACGGCTGAGAGCCTATTTTGGCCCCCTAGACGCCAAAAAGGCGTATATACGAGATGCCAGAAATGGATTGTTTCCCCCCGGCTAAAATTGCCAACCTGTTTTCGCCAAGCCTGCTGCCAAGCACACCAAGGTACAGCCTGGGTGCTAGGAATCCTTCTATGAGGTTTATGCCGGTATGGTCAATAACGACAAAGTTTGAGAATCCGATATACACATCAAGCGGCAAGAGTATTCTGCGCTAGGTTAGCGTAAGGGTAATTATTTCCTTTAAATCAACGTTGACTTCCTAACCTATAATACTTAATATTGCAAGAAGACTTTCTAAATGAATATGAGAAGATTCAGAAAATTACAGGAGGCTAGCAAGAAGTTACGTGTCCTGTGTTGCGATTTCCTGACACAGGTACCTTTAACTCAAGTATGAGTAGTCTAGGTTGGTTCTCGTGGAGTAAGGAAATGAACTGTATTGAGCACAAGGAAGGCAGTCCTTGCACTGGTCTACGGAACTTTCTTATGTAAAATGCCCATAGGTGGCTTGCACTGCTCGTAATTGTAAAAAGGTAAGCACCGTCGCACTGTTTTAAGAAAAGGAAGATACATTCCACACTCTACTCTCTTTATTCATTCATTATGCCTGCATGCAACTCGGCTCATAGCAGATCCCCTTCGTCCCCATGCCAGAGAGATGCCGATGTGAATTTGAATCAAGGATGTTGTCTCCAATCGCAAGCGTCTAATTATCAATGTGTCGTCTTTGATTTTTGTCATTCTACGGAGTAGGAGCCTATGCCTTTCTCAGAAGGAAGCGGGGAAGATCACACTTCAGGTTCCCTTTGAAATGAGCCTTTTGAATTCCCTTGCAAACGATCTGCCCATCGGCTTTCTTCGCATCTAACAAGATACCTTTCGATTAGTCCTATCGATGTCTTCCTCTCACATCATACCTTCTTCGTTCTAAATTACTAAAGAAAACTGCTTTTCAGACAGCCTGCTTATCATGCCTGAGGAAGTCAGTCTTTCAATTCCAACGACAAGCGTTTGGTCCCGACTTGGCTCGACTCTGACGGAACAACAATTTTATGCTGCGGTTTATCTGTTGTACATCACGCAAAGACAACAGGACAAAGGTCTGGATTAGAATCATGTTCAATTGCGTAAGCTTACATTGCTTATGTAGACGAGAGAGAGATATTGAAAAAGGAATCGGAGAAACAAGTCAAAATCTTCCTTGATCGCCTCGCATTGCTTTGTGCTCACACGAAGAAACGTAATACACAGAAGCATGTCACTACAACCGGTCTTATTGAAGATGCCGGTGAATGCTCGATTTATATTGCCAAGAACGACGGCCTTCGAGATACCGACCTCGCTTTCGTGAAATGCCTTGAAAATTGGCTTAACAAGAGAACAGACAGTGGAGCCGAAGCTTCGGAGCATGACGACACAATGTGGATCAGGATGGTAAACTTTTGGCAGAGTCGCATCAATTACTATGCACAGGAGGTCGAAAAGCTGTGGAAAAAGATTGGCGACGCCGAAATGGAGACTTTAAGACACTTTAGCGGCCCGGACGCGTTATATGTATTCCATAAAAAATGGAGTATGATACGGGAACGGGTGGACCTAGCGGCCAAATTGAAAGGAGGGTAACAAGATGATGGGGCCACCGAAATCTTCGAAACATTCTACTTCTTCCTTAATCGGGCTCCAAGCTTAGATATTTCCCGAGGTAATGAGGTGAGACCGTATCGAAAGATTATAGCTGCGATCGAGATGCTGGGGATACCGCAATCAATGTGGAGTGCTTTTCTTACATTCCGCGAACACCCGGACTGGACTAATATTCGAATCGTCGTCATCAGAAAGCCAGAGCTTCCAAGTCCTAAGCTTAATATAAGTGGCATCATACAAGTCTTGATGGCTTGGAAATGGCAGAAAACCAGACTAGGTATCGACGAATCACTGGAAGAACTGAGGAAGACGAATAATCCACCAGAACTTTACTTCCATTGTGAGCTTCAAATGCTCTCGATCTTGCGCGGACGTGCGAACGCTCATTGGTACATCGGGTGTAGTAAGCTCTCCTGCGAACTTTGCTGGTTAATTTTGAGAGATGGAAGTTATACTACAAGAGGCTCGCATCACAAAATATCTACAAATTGCGCCTTTCATTTTCCAGATGATCTAGAATAGGGTATGACGAGACTGAAGGAAATACACGAGCTGTTCAAAGGTAAAATTTTTCGTTCTCCGCTTAACGAGTGGACAAAGTATGCAAACCTGCTTGATACAGACCCACAGCACACGGGTTTAGTACACACAGACAATTTAGTGGATGAGGTAAGTCACAGACCTTTTGTAGTAGGTTACAAGCTCATGAATATTAGTCGACAGCAGAAAAACTTGTTAGTGTATTATTCCGATCAATTTCCAGCTACCAGAGGGCGCTATGGTCCCTACCAAATTGATACGAACCTGGAGCCATCCGTAGGAGGGTTTGCGACCGTGTACAAAGCTATCAAGTGTTATGACCCAAGTTCTTCTCATCCTGGTCGACAGAATTTCTTCGCATTAAAAGAGATCGTTATCAAAGATAAGGGGCAATGCGTGGATATCGCGGCGGAGCATGCCATTCTTCATAAGATTATTCCACATCGAAACCTCTTAAGATTGGTTGAAGCGTTTTACATTTCAGACCCTCGTATCGTCTATTTTGTAATAAAACTGTGGGCGCCAGTATCTCTTCACCGATTCCTCGAAGATGTCTTGGAAGGTCATTTCAGGCCATGGTACAAACCAAACACGCTTGGTCAATGGCCATCAATCCTCCTACAATGTCTAGACGGCCTAGAACACCTACACAATAGCTACGAACCGCCTATCACACATAATGATTTGAAACCGCATAACATTTTACTTCTGGCCGAAAACGAGGATGAGGGATACTATGTCCGCCCAATCATTACGGACTTTGGCCTTAGCGGACGGTCCCATACCGGTAATATAAAGAACATCGGCACTAGAAATTCATATTCCCTGAGCAAGTCGAAGGCGAGGGGCCGACGGTAAAATCAGATATATGGGCCCTCGGATACTGTTTTGCTCTTGTCTTAGTGCTTCTTCTCTCGGATCAAGCCGGCTTACGCGACCTTTGGAAGGTTATAATGAGCCTAAAGGTACCCCGTAAAAGCGAAATCGCGAAAAATGTCGAGGAGGTTTTCTCGGTAATTGAAAAACTACCTCAACCTAATAGCCTCTTTGTAAGGCAATTGAAGAGCACTATTAAAGATATGCTCAAAATTCTGCTAAAGGAAAGACCTACTATTAAACCCGTTCGTCAACAGCTTGAAGAGGCTTAACGTTATAACCCATACACTGATACGGAATGTCTGAATGACCTCCATCTTAGTGAATTGGACCAATTGGTAACATCATCAACCTCACGACGTTTTTTATTTGAAGAAAATGGACTTAGAAGAATATGGAGGCTTGATAAGGCTGGTAACTACGCGGACGCGGATACCTAACAGATAGGCATGAGATAATTAATGTGAGAGCGCAATTCGAGCAGTACGTAAGCTATCGGTTCCAGGGTCCACTTTAGTAGAAGACGTATAATGGAGCCGTGGTGGAGAAGGTATATGAGTTTCTTTACATTTACATGTGAGTGTGTTGCAATTTATAATGCCAAGGATTCCAACGTTTTGTGCATACGCTAATATCCGTCTCCTAGATCATAGACTATTCATATGCAAGAGTGCGTCTAAGGAAACAGAATGAGATTTTAAGAAGAAAAGGTATATGAACGCGGCCGTAGGTAAATACAAAATGATAGGCTTACCAGGCAGAAACGTCCTGCGCACGATATGTTGGCTCAACTCGATTGAAGAATAGCGCTAACACCAAGTAGAAGACTGCCTTATCAGGAGGATCGTGCGATAAGAATCAATCAAAGTGCAAAACCGGAAACCAATTCAGTCTAGGCAGCAGACTGAGCAAGACAACACTGTAGGATAAATAATAGGAGCAACTATAGCCGATTAGGATGCAACCATATCGGCCTCTCTAAGGAGCCAGAACCTCTCCTCTCTTTGCTGTGCCCTATTGGGGTGATACTCCAGGTCTAGAACATATACACACAGTGTAATCTAAGTTAGGCGTTAACTCGTATCAGTATAGTGTCAATTTAGAATCCGCATGTACCGCTCATGAGCGTCACCGGTTCAATTGGTCGACAATACAAGGTCTCTAAAGCGTGAGCAGTACAAGGCTGGCCGACCTGAAAGAGGGACTGCAAAGGCTCCAGTAAAATACAGGGCGTACAAAGGAACTTGACTTCTCGCCGAACCTGTATCAATAAGGCGAGATCATCTGACTCAGACCGCCAACTCACGCTCTAGCCTATGGCACGAATAGAAAGCCATTGATGCAGAGCAAGCCCACCTCACCTTATCTTATGCCCGCGCTGCATTGCATGAGGACAGGCATCCACCGACTGTAGCCAACGATAGCCACGCAAGACCAAACGATTCGTGGCCTTTGTAGACTTTCAATGGAAGGCACAACCTACCAGAAAACACTATTATATACTTATAGCAAGGCGTAGGGCATATTCTATTGCTCTGCCAATGCAGTGCAGAGCCATTTCTAATGCCTTCGTTGGCCGATGCCACAATCCCGGCTGATAGTCTCCTGAGCACGATAGTGCATAAGAGCGGCATTCCACAGGAAAAGAGCGGACCACTGGTAGTAGAAGTCTCCTCACCCAACCCAACATCGCTTTTCAATTCACGCTTAAGTTTCCCGAACCTTGCAACTATAAGAAAGGCCTTCGGCAGAGGTTTAGAAACTCCACCCGCCATTTTCGACAACATGGCTTTTGCGTCCGTGAGTATCACGTCCCATATTATAAAGATATGAGTATCATCCTTAACGAAATCTAACGATTCGCGTTTGAATTTGTCAACTATGGAACAGGTCCATGCGCTACTTGTCGAGACTGCCTTTTCTTTTCTAGTTCGTCGGGCAGCGAAACATGCGCCTGCGGCTGCGACAAGAGCAAGCACCATCAGTTGCATGTCCTGTTTGTTCAGGTCCGAGAGGCGGAACAGTCGTTGGCGGGATCACTTTGGGGGTCTGAAATTTGCGTTGATTCTTGATTGAATCTACGAAGGTCCATTTTGTATTGCACCTATTAAGAGAAATCATGAACAGCAAAGAAAACCCTTGGAGATATTTTGTCAATTCAATATGCGACGCAATCAAAGACTACGCCGTGATAATGCCATATCAATCTTCCACCATGGATGATTGCTTTGCCGAAATCAAGCAACCATAATTACCCTTCAAGACGTTCATCGAGGGCGCTAATTACATCGGCGACCGTGATATTGATGGTTCCAGCCGCTTCAATACTGAATATTGAAAGAGTCGGGAAGGTAGAGATTCGGGCGGTGGAGTGCTGTTAACCGTCTTGCGGGGCACTCTAGGTCTATGTGGCGATATCTTAGGATATACCGAGACCTGCGGGTGAAATTCGATGTATTGAGTAGTACTAGAGAGAGTGGGCGAAAAGGGATTGGCCGGGGTCTCTGAGCAGTGTATGGACTCTGGTTATGCCTAAGGGAAAAATTAAGAGAGAGTATAGAGAATTCCGGCAAATGATATGGCGTGAATGACACACAGAGCTTTACCTTTCGCTCATTAAATTCGGCGGACCCCACTCGAAGTTGCTCGAGTCACCAATGCGCACTTATCTGCCCAAGATAATGCTGCGTGTGGTCAAAGAAGACCCAGAAACGTAGGGGCGCCTGGTCCCCAGCAACAGGAATCCCTCTATGTCCACAATTTTCCTTCTTGTCCCCGGCGCAATATTGGTCAATCATCTGAAATCCTGCATTCCACGTCCCGTCCATGAAATCCAAGCCGGAGTCTCCAAATTCATTTTCATTATAGCCATCGGCCCAGGTAGCAATCTCGTCAAGCCCGGCCAGCTCGACGGGATCGCAGGCGACGAGGAAGTTGAGGGCTTGAGGTCGCAAGCTTGGCGTGTTGCAAAGGGTACATAGAGTCCAGAGATGGTAGAATGATCTTTTGAAGCGTGCGCGTTCGGAAGGTCTCAGTGCTGGTTTGTCGCCGCGGAGGTGCGCGCGATGGTGCACCTGGCAAACTTCGTCCCAGTGTTTGCAGGCGGCGGAGGCGCAACGCGCGTCGAAAAGAAAGCGCTCATGGCGAGAGAGGGAGGGTTCGGGGGAATATGGATGGGCTGCGGTGTGGGCCTCTTCTTGCGCAGCGATCAGACGCTCGGCGTCGCTGAAGTTGGGGAGGGCTCGGAGAGCGACGAGGTGGAAGATGGCAGGGGAGTTGGCGAGCCAGATGGAGTGGAAGGCTCGGGATGTTCGGGCCAGGGCATTGACGGCGGAGAAGTCGGCTGTGGATTGGAAGATCTGGCAAAGTATCTCTGGTGGGAGGTCTGTTATGGACATTGTGATCATCGATCCTTTTCAGGCTGCCGATATCAACTTGGTCATGGGGATATGGGACCGTGATCGCGGGTTTACATCTGGTAACGAACGAAGTATTGCCTCGCAGGATTCATGGGCGCAGCGCCGCAAGAGGATGCAGTTTGAAACGTAGGAAGAGGCAGTGAATAGGAAGAGGCAGAGAGCCAGTGACGTCCTGAGTACATACGAGGTCATGATTTAAAGTGTTGGAAATACACTAGTGGGCGATCATGAACATCGCTTTTTGCTACCAGCGCGCAGGCTTCAAAAAAAGTCGCCCATTTATGAAGCAATTATATTATGATCCCGGTTTATTATCCATGGAAGTTATTTCCACCGTTATGCTCTATAACTTGGTTACAACGACGCCACTGGTTGTTGATAAACGGGTTAATATCGTTTTCTATACTAAGATTTTCCTATTCTTCTAACCACGCCATTCCTAACGCCTCTTTCCCCTTAATAAACGGCCGGCGCGCTGTTACACGGTCCTTTATGAGGTTCCAGATATGCTCGATAGGGTTTAGATTAGGGCTGTTACCGGGCTAGTCCAAAAGATTGACGTAGTGCTGAGTAAATAGCGGTTTCTGCCACTGCGACGTATGATTGCTAGCACCGTCTTGCATAAGGTATACCGGCCGGTTTGGGTAGAGCGCAGCGAAGCGGTGGTACGCCGGTAGTAGGAGTGGTTCTAGAATATATTTCTGGTACCGGTACCAGTTAATTCCACCCCGTTTTGAGCGTCCATAGGGTGAAAAGTTAAAATATCCGGGGTGGGATAAAACCCGGCTATGCGCAGCCCTCTCGCCGAGAAGAATCGTGACTCTCTCTGTATATGCAGCCTTTTCCGCCTGTTTTCGTAGTATATCCGCAGCTGCCAGCTGGAGAATAGACGCGTCTCTCAGCTTTGGTTCTTCCGGTTGGTAGATATAGTATGGGCCCTTCTAATTCCAAGTAATTACCCCCCAAAACATGAACGTTGTAAATCCGGAAAACGATTTTTCTAAGTACGCAGGCTCCTACTCCTCATTCTTTAGCCGGGTGACGCGTACTTTACCCCGGTTCTCGCCCAATTTAACCGACGTCTCGTCGGTATAGATAACTAAATCCCAGCCGAGAATGAATCCCCAGTACGTATGATCCAGGCACTAGCTGTAGCGTTTCTCCCGTATCTCTAGCGTAAGATTAGGCTTCGAACGCGGAGAATATCTGCCTAATCCCGCCTCCTGAAAGGCCTTCTCTATCGTTTTTCGTGATGCTTTAACGCGTGCCTCACGGGCTACCGCTACCCATGATTTCCGGCGGTATGCATAGCTAGATGTAGCTAGCTGCGTCATACGGTCGATTTCTTCTTGACATAATAATGGGGGCCGGCCGGACCGCGTACCAGCTACTGAGTTATGGGCATGAATAGAGCTATCGCTATAGATTTTGGCCTGTTTAGCTGAATGGTGCGCATTATTCGTAATTGAGGTAGTTGCGACCCCGGTACGCGCTTGAATGACCTTAAGAGGTGCTCTTTCAATGTTCCGGGCATAGGCAATTACCCCCCGTATAGCTGGGCTTATTTCCCGGCGTCGTTTCTGTGCAGACATGGCTTAATAGGTGGTTATTTATATGTAATTAGTTGTTGCTATGAGATTTTATGGTAGGGCTGGATAAGCTTGGCATTTCCAACACTTTAAATCATGACCTCGTAGTAACTATGGAAGAAGACACGTAACACCAAAAGTCCTGCAATACGCTAAAAATACGGCGCTAAGCCTAGTTAAGAGTCTTGGCACAAATATCCACTACTGTCAATAAATCTATTTCTTTTTATAATATTACTTACATGTATACAAGTTTTGGTGCTTCCCTCCGTACTTTCTTCCGGTCCAGCTGTAATACAACTGCGTAATGCTCACTTGGATATGACAAGCGTTTCCCTGATTGGACAAACATGTTGGGTACTACTTCAAGCAGTGTTCGCAATAGTTAACTATTTAACTGGCAAACTATTAGTTTAGCAATTCAGTTCGCCCTTTTTCCCCTTAATAGTTAGTTGGTTTGGGGTCTCAGCTAGTTCAGTTATGAACTATTTGAACTATGAACTATCAGTTAAAACTGGCAGTTTAGCAGTTTTAATTAGTTCTATAAGGCTGAAGGGGAGCCCCCTTTACGGGGAGGCGGAGTAAGGACTAACTACCTAATTAGGTAAAGCGCGGCCGGAATAGGCCTAGCGCTAAGGATTTCTCTGCCGAGATTTTCAAAGATCTCGAATATCACCCTCCGTAATCTTCAAGTTATGAACGATTTATGAATTTTATGAATTTTATGTAAACTGTTTCAACTATTAGTTTAACTAGCGTAAAACTGCTAAGAACTAGCGTTAACAGTTGGTAGTTGGTTTGGCCATATAACTGAACTAGTTACGCTAAAAATTAGCGTACTTAGTTGGTTTGGGGTCAAAAATCGAACTAGTTAACTATTGCGAACACTGACTTCAAGGTCGATCGATGCTGGATAGTATCGGGTAGAGTCCACACACTACGCCAACTCTCAATATGGGCATAAGCCACCGTCAGCCTGTCAGGAACAGATAGATTGGTGGCTGCATGATCTCTTTCGAATCTAGGATGGGGTGGATAGGTTCTACGTGTCCTAGGTATTAGATAGTTTTCCTTGTATAGTAGTTACGCGATTTTCAAGTGATGTTCGATGGAATAGGATACGAACGGCGTCCCATAAAAACCGCCGTATCTGTGTCCTAATCCGAAACAAAATATGGGGCGGAGCGGTGCTGGGTTCGATTCCCTACCCCTTGGCGGCCTTGGTGGTTCACCTCCTTCCTGTTGTATCTAGTGTGACGGCAAATCCTCATTAGGTATAGCGAATAGAATAAACAATCAACAGCCGATGATGATCCGGGCTTATGAAGGCTATGCTACTCTAACTGAAACCAGAATGTTGGAATATATTGTCACCTCAGCGAAACACATTCGGTGGCCCGTAAGACTACGCCACTTATCAATGCCAGCATAAGCATAAGCCGACTGGCAGGATCAAACGCAGCTGTAAGAATAGCAAAACAACGTCAGTAAGAGTTGCCTGCTTGTCCGAGCCACACATAGCCTGATCTTGTGACAATCCCATCTGTCTCGTCTCTTACTTCAGTATAGTGAGCACAGGAGTATAATCTCTATAAAAACCATGCTTCTCCCCTTGTGTCAAATCTTCTTTCTACTCAGATTTCCAGACCATCATTTACGTTAATTCCTTCAAATTGTCCTATAACTATCTATCTCCTCCAACATTTCCACCATCTTTCCGACGATCACGCGTATCCTTCACCGGGGCCAAGTCTCTCCTGCACGCAGCCCAATAGCGTCATGCATTTCACTCCCCAAGGTCCAGGTCCTCGTCGCTTCATCGGCTCTTTTCTCGCTGTATTAGCACTCATAGGTCCCATCAATTCCGTACTTGCATTTCCAGCTAGCGCTGCAGCTCCACATAATAAACGTGCACTCGATGTTCCCGGACTGGGAGTCGAGCTTGAGATCGCTCAAATCGTATACGACCCAAAAGGTAAAAAATATGAGGACATGACCTCAGATAGGAGAGAGCAACTCAAGGGTGCAATAATCACACCCATCGCTTTTAGCAAAGACCATCCCAAGGAGAATTGGGATATCACCGCTGAAATCTCTGGCACGGATAAGCCTTTCACAGAGATCATCTCAGATGGCAAGAAAAACGAGATCGGAAAATATGGGACGAAGAAACTCGGCGAGCAGATCACCACATATATGGTACGTACATCCTAATTCCCTTCAAGTTCCGGTCTTGCTTGTTCTTACGCGATTGACTTTCGAAATATAGGGGGACTGGGCTCCATGTCGTGACAAAGACTGTAAAGTTCAGATCGAGGGGTTTGCAGAGTACAACCCGTGGGCTGTACTATGGCCCAAGGGTGAAACAAAATTCGAAACACTTCGTATCAGCCCTCAAGCCACAGCGGCAATGCCACTGGAAGGTCTACTGCAAGTCCTCAAAGACGGCAAAGACAAAAAGGACAATGTCCTAGCCAACCAACTCGCTTCCTACAACGATAAAATCGTCATTCCAACTAAAGACAGCTTCAAGGACTTTGGAAAAATCAATCCCGACGACATTACCGACGAATTTCTTGGCTTCTTTTCCCTCCTCACAACTTACTGCATCGTCGCCAACGACAACGATGAAAAATATGGTCCCAAACGTTCCCTCAACATTACGCCACGTACCGATTTCCTTACCATGTACAAGATATTTATCGAGGAGAAGCTCAGAGCTGAGATCTCCGAGTGCGGTAATTCCCTCTACACCATCGTCTCCACGGTCTCCGGAGTTTCCAACAATAAACTCAAGGACTACGAATTCAAATGGAAGCCTGACGATCTTCGCAACAAGGTTGATCAAGACTGGGATGGCAAAGACGACATGATCAAGAAGGGCCGTCTTCGCGTCGACAAGTTCCTAGATGATTTGCAGATGAACGATAAAGTCGCGAAGAAACAGCTCGATCTCCTCAAATTAATGGACTTGTCAACCCGTCACGGACAAATCGGCGGTCTGAACGACCGTATGGAGAGCGTGGTGGACCACCATTCATCTCCGGCTCCGATCTTTGAGTTTAGAGACTTGAAAGCTATCACAGGCGATGATGTGGCGAAGAGGATGGGAGAGTATGAGGACAAGGCTATCGAGATGCATAAGAAGGCAACATCAGATATTGTTGCAGCTTTTGATGCGAGGGTGGGAAAGGAACTGAAGTGTAAGCCGAAGAAGACGGAATGTCCAACTGGACAGGTACCGATTGCTGCGACGGGGAAGTGTATGGATGTTGGACCCATTCCACCCTACAACACAGGAACCTGCTGCTTCCACCTCGAAGAAACACAGATCCCTTGCCTTGGTGACGACAAGAATCTGCTCGCGTACGTCAAAATGGTGGACGACAAGAAGCTCCCGATCGGGGAAACGCAGGTCTCCAACGGCGAAGCAGGCGTACTTATCGATATTAGGAATTCCTATTCTTTCAAGTCGAAATTATTGAATCCGCTCGTAATCACAGGGGAGCATCAAAATAATTACGTGCAGTTTACTATTGGTGGATTGAGCTGGCAGAGCACGACGCCGAATGGGGGGGCGAGTTGTACGGTTGGGGGGTGGGATCCAAGGGAGGGGCCGAGCTGTGGGCACTTTGGGACAAAGCCGGCAAAGAACAATATGGATTGTTGTTTCCCATGTGATGGGAAGACTTAGGTTATGATGGAGGTTGTGGAAGTAGAGGAATGAAACTATGGCGTATAGTTGGAAGCATTGGATACAATTATATTGCGTAACAGTACTTGGGTTATCAGCGGCGTTGGATTAGCTTAAATAGGTATTGAGTATTTGACGGCTAGTTATATCCGTGCGGTTAAGGAAAGTAAAGAAGAATAATCAGTGCATATAAAAGATATTCTACTTCAATCCGTGGACCCCGATTGCTTATTCAAGAGATGATTCGTATATACGGCCCAGCTTCGAAAACAGGAGCCGTCTCCTTCCTCGGCCATATTTCTGGATGTATACGAGGAAAGCGCCGCTACCATAAGGTTATGGAGTTCATATAGATTAGCCACGAAGCCAACAACCGGCATGATCGATTACGCAAGTATCAATAGGGCTGACGTCTACCGGTGTAGTAACAGCAGCCTCCCTTTAAGCCCATGACACCGACCATTCCGGAAATCCCAGTATTAAGATTCATGAGAATTGTGCGACGATTGTTCTCACCTCTTATAACTCAAAAGTGGTTGAAGATAAAATCTAACATCACAAGCTAGGATAAATGCCATCTCATAATTTGTCCCGTAAAAATATAAGAATGTAGAATAATCGTCTTGGTAGATCAAAGTAGCGCTTAGTTGTTATACGAAGACATGGCAATTGATATAAAGTCCGCCAGCCTGAAGGTAACAAATAGGGGGGCCTCAAAGAAAGCTTTGCACTTTTGATAGAGCAGGGAATTAGCATCAATGGTCTTAAAGGTGATGTGGAGCGGAGTGCAGATGGCATTCTGATTCGGTACCGGACTCCATTGGACGAAGCCATTAGAAGTAAGAGAGAGTGGCCTCAAAGTGACGAGTTGCGGAGGTTCTCGAGTAAAATAGATACGTCGACATCAATGCTCAACCATAAAATCCTAGCAAACTGACGCTTCGTCACTTGATGGTAGAGACTACACGTTTGCTTGCGATGTTGAATGATACTATCCACATCCTAGAAAAAAATGGAGCGGTACGAGCTAAAGATCTCTTTAGCAAGTACTGCCCATCACTCGAGATTGCAGCCCTACGAACTCCAAAAATTACTGAACGTCGTTGGTCTCACGTTCAAGTGCCCAAAGTACCTGATTTTTCAGTCTGAACGCACCATTTTTCATGGGTTTGCGCATACTGCCACCAAAGAACCCATTTCACTTTGTATTAAAGCTGCATTTTGATCACTCTTTTTTTCTAGTTCAATATATTTTGAGATTCGAGTAGAGTCACTAACCTTTGTATGGATATTCGTATTTCTCTCAGCCCGTTTTTTCGGGCACCGATTTTCATTTACCCGATGCGATTACTTTAGAAAGCACCTACTCTGTCTACATTAATTCTCGGTTAAATTCGAAAATTCAAACTCATTCTGAATTTTAAAACTTTTTTTTGGATTAATAGAGTTATCAGAGGGAATCAAATAACGTCGCGTGATCTTGAAAGGTCTTGATGGTCCAAAAGATACACGTGCGGCGCGACAGAACTATTCATACAGGTGTATTGGGAGCAGAGAGACACTCTGGCTATTAAGAAAATCTCTTTTCTGCCAATGGCCCTATCATTACAACCACATACAACCCAGCAATATCTTTCCCGCACTCTCTCTTACATCCACATAGTAGGAAAATAAATACGAAGTCCTATAAGTAAAATCATCTTACTTTACAAAAAGATATAAATCCAAATCCAAAATCATGGCCAATCAGCCACTATCTACCTCCCCCTCTCCCCCTCCCCTCCCCATCTCAGACAACAATGCCTTCCTCCTCCTTCTCCTCCTCCATTACAGAATTCACGTCCATTTCCACGATCTCCAATATTTCTCCGGCAAACCTATCAGTCGCACTCGCTTACAGTACAATCATGTCTTGACGTACGTGTGCGAGCCATGCTTCACCTTTTCATACATTGGCGCGTCACACTTCGGCCACGAGGAAGCGAAAAGAATAAGAACGGCACGTCTATCCAATTTTAACGAGGGTAAAGGCAAGGGTAATAACGAAGTAATAGAGATAGTTATAACTAGGACGAGAGGAAGATCAAGACTAAAGAAACCCCTGGGCGTACGAATTCAATGGGAGATTAAGAAAGGCCTGGATCGTCGTTAGAAGGGCAAGAATTCCGGATAGTATAATAGTACGCTTACAAGCGCGGCTTATAATTCCCCGCCAGTATTGGCGAAGAAAGTTAGGGTGAGGTAGAGGGATTTGAAGAGGGACAGTTTATTTTCAGACTAACGGAGGAGCAAGGGCTAGGGGTAAAGCGTAGAGGATATAGAAGAGTGGAGCAAGTTAATAAGGAAGGGGAAGAGGGAGGTAGGTATGGAACAAAGATAAAGGGTTAAATGAAGAAATCGGGCTCACTAGTACACATTCCTGTCGGATCCAAATTCTCCTTTAAATGATAGTATTATCTAGTCGGGTCGAGTAGTATCTAGTCGACCTCTACTAGAGTCATCTTTTAATTCGTGATACCTATTTGGGTATATCATAAGTTTTTGAAAAGTAGGGGCTGCGCAGGTCTCGATATATTTGGACCTCTTTGGTTTCTCCCCACTCTTTCCAGCTCGTACATTGAATCAAATTTCTAACGACTATATACACACCACGCCAATAATTTTTCTAAGCTCTTTATTCCAGCCGTATGTAATGAACAAGTGAGGTCGGTAGACAGCTCGTAGTACCTATCTGAAATACAGTGAAAGCCACTTCTGTACGGCCATCAACCTTGGTGGTCGGCACTGCAGCTCTGGGCTGTAGACCAGATCAATTGGAGCCCAGTGAATCAGGACTTATCGATGTTGATAAAGACACTCTCCCGTTTTGCAGTCGCTACAAGGGTTTTCTGCGTATCATGGTGATCTATAAACTCTTTCCTCTTACACCTTTACGACAACTTCATTTCCTAACCTCGTCAATATGATCGGTTAAATTCAGAGTAGCTAGTGTCGCTTCACTATTTATACATGATCTACATCAACTCTGATGCTTGAAAAAATTGAACTTTGGCAAGATAATAATTAAAAATCCTCTTCCGCCTTGGAAGAACTTATCGTGCAGTCGTCAAAAATGGTCGATGATTGATAAATCAGCCGAACACCTGATCGTGTAGAAGCCTTAAGGAACCGGCTCGTTGCTGATTCTTTTATTTGCCCTTACCGGATTTACTGGTGTAAGATAAAGCCAATAGCGGGCGAAGCTGTAGGAGTACAGGCAATAGTAGGCTAAGCCAGGCAACACTGTTGGATAGATAACACGAGCAGCTGTAGCCGAGTAGGGTGCAGCCAAATCAGGCTCCTTTGAGGAGCCAGAATCTCTCCTCTCTTGCTGCGCCCCCCTCCCTCTCCCGGACGAAAACGGCAATCGCAAATCCTAAGTTCGGGGTGTATATAATATATATATATCATCGTTCAAATATGATAAGATAAAGGGTGCAGTACGTAAAGTTATTCACATGATGCTCGCAAGACGATTTGCTCTAGCATATCAGGAAAGGGTATCTCGAATAAGTTGCTGCTGCTAAAGAAGGACTTCCCTCCACATCATGACTCCTCAACGCTATCGCTAGATCAAAGTCGCAGATAGACCAAGAAACTACAATAGGATGAAACATATGAGAAAGGAATGGATATCTCAAATCAGCCGTAAAAGCCTGTCCAGGAGGGTCACCGCTGACCGTTCCGGGAGTCCATTGCGCCCTAATCCGACTAGGTCTAGTTCCCTAAACGTAGTAGTTGTTGCGTCTGCCACTGGAGCTCCTATGGCGGCCAGAGTGTGATCCGTTGCGTGAGTGACCGCGCCTGCGAACCATATTAGGGAGATGTCTCAAGTCTCAGATCGGCGCCAAAGCTTACCTCGAATCATGACTCCTCCTCCTCGAATAACTCTCCTTCGTCACCGTAACCTCCTCCCGATTCCGATGCATGAACAATAACAAAAAGCTCGTAATCGCAAAGAAGATACAATTCATAATCCCAAACGCGAAGCTAGCCTTCAACATCGCACATGTCTTATTCGTGGCCGCGCCGAACGGCTGATTCCCACTGACCCCATTGCTCCCCAGGCTCAGCGATATTCCCGATCCGTCATTGGTGAAGGAGGTGCAGTTCTCCTTGGAGATACCACGCAGCTCGTAGACGCCGGCGATGAAGGCGCCGACGAAGCAGAGGTCGATGAAGGAGACGAATATGGCGGATTCGCGGGTGGATTTGCGGCGGAAGAGGGTCACGATTGCCCAGACGGCGCCGAGGACGGAGACGATGAAGAGGGTTCTGTGGTGGATTGTTAGTTTTGGATGAGGCTGGGGGAGGGGAAGGAGGCTTACAGGATGTAGGAGGGTGTGAGTTGGTTCGCCTTTGTGAAGATGTGGACGAAGTAGGCCTGGGTGAGGTTAGCACACTGTGGGTTTGTGATTGTATAGGCGAAAGCGTACCAGCATGCCCTGTGTCGGTATGAGAGTCAGGATCTCGCAGGCTCGCCAGAAGGTGAAGAAGAGGCTGGAGAGGAAGCCCATCGTGTTGTGGTGTTTGGTGGGCGATGGCGACTTATGCGCAGGTAGATGTACTGTGTATGCACTCGGATCTAAGATCGTGGCGTATGTGCGGTGAGTTGCGGGTGAAGTGGGAGGATGCAGCTTTTATGTAGTACCGAATGGCAACGTCAAGATCCTTTGGTTCGATTACCGGTTGATGTAGCTCTTACGTGGGGTAGCTGATTGCTGCGCACGCTGTTCTCGAAATAAAAGATGTATGTGAAGGCTGACAAGGATAATTGTAGCCCATGGTAATCGGATGGCGGGGGTGGCTCGGTGGCTGGCAAGCGTGCCAAGACACGTTTTTTCCCGAGCGGTAAACGCCGATCACAGGCTAAAACTTCCGGCAATCTTGGTTTGAGAACGTGGAAATCATGGCAGGTCTATACCTATATTAAATTATTCCTATATAGGACTTGGTTAATCCTCGACATCAAGGTTACGCGATAGCGTTTTGATCTAGGGTACTCGTCATCAACAAACCGTAAGCGAGCTTCGAAGGATGCGCTCAGGAGGTGTTAGACTTCATGAAAACCATGCTAGTTTTAAGTCTCTAGTATATCAAGCTAATGGCGACAAGCGAAATGGTAGACAGCGGCACGATACTCACAAGCATCTCAAACCACCCGGGAGTTTGTTCGGATATAGTCGCATTGCTTTTGATGTAGCAGTCATGAAAGCCACTTCTACTACTTTAGCCTTCGTCAAACCTCAGAGACTTGATATTGCCGTCAAGTTGCTTGAAGTCGATTGCTGTTCCTCCCGCCGCAACCCATTACACCACATCCTCGTCCGATCCGCCTTCGTAACGCACCCTCCAGCCACATACATCCCATCAGCAAAAAAACCAAAAACCAACTCGCGATAAGTGTCCTGCAGCACACAATACCGTGCAATGGCTTCTAAAACCCCCAGCAACTGAAACACTTGAAAAGAAATTGAAGATTCCGGGTTTTCTATGGCGAACGCCCAG
>JAABUK010003578.1_pt1 | contig 26167 bp, 22 predicted proteins | sample 5559141 | NCBI WGS metagenome assembly JAABUK01 (sample SAMN10711869, study PRJNA513367) | rock metagenome | isolation source: Antarctica rocks | place: Antarctica: Victoria Land, Pudding Butte nord | collected 2016-01-03 | reverse complement strand
GCCTCTACCGGAATGGATAACCGTTCAAGCAGTGCAGAACATGCGTCAACAACAGATTCTAACCCTGACGCTTGACCGGGGCGAGGCCAGTGCCATTGCGCTGGCCCTGGAGCAACCCGATTGCCTGCTCATTATAGATGAGTTGCGGGGGCGCAAAGTGGCCCAGCAGCTGCAATTGTCTGTCACGGGTACTTTAGGCATCCTCATTCAAGCAAAAAATAAAGGATACTTACCGGCCGTGAAGCCTCTGCTAACAGCTATTAGCGCCACAAATTTTCGGCTGAGTGAGCAATTGATTCAAGCAGTGTTTAAACAAGCCGGCGAATAAAAAGCTTGTTTACTTCCGCGTTTCCAGAAACGCGATAACGGCCGCCAGTTCTTTCTCGGAAATCACGCCGCCGTAGGCGGGCATATTGCCGCCGCCGTTGACGATGCGGATGCGCAGCTCGCCGGGCGTGAGGCGGCGGCCTACTTCCGTGAGCTCAGGGCCGCGGTGGCCGCCGTGGCCGTTCACGAGGTGGCAGTAGAGGCAGCCTTTGCTGGCGAAAAGGCCCGCCCCCTTTATCACCAGCGGGTCGGCCGAGTGGACGAGGGTAGGGGTCAGGGCTTTGGCGTCGAACTTGGGCGACCACGGCGCTTGCAGGCCCAGCCGCAGCAGCGCCACCATAAATACCACCACGCACACCGAGCCAAACACCGCCCAGGGCCGCCGCAGGGGGCTGCGCTCGCCGGTATTGGCCATGAAGGGCAGCGCCAGCAGCACCAGCACCGTGAGCACCGGCCCCACAAAAATGACCACCGACTCGATTTTGGCCGGCATCAGGGCAAACAGCGCGAACACGGGCAGCAAATACCAGTCGGGCGCGGGGTTGGTGTAGATGGTGGCCGGCGAGGGCGGCTGCGTCAGCTCGGGTGGGCCGTAGATGAGGGCCAGGCCGAGAATAGCAATGATGGTGGCCGCGCCAAAAAGCGTGTCGCGCCAGGCCGCGTAGGGCCAGAATGGCACGCCTACTTTATCCAGCATGGCCTGGTACTGCTGGCGGTAGGTTTTGGGGTCCACGAGGCGGCCGGGCACGGGCGGCTCCGACACGCCGTTGCGCAGCACCAGGTACAGGTGAAAGCCCACCAGCCCAAACAGCAGCGCCGGAAACAGCAGCGTATGGTACGAATAAAACCGGCTCAGCGACTGCCCGCCGATGGTGTCGCCGCCCAGCAGCAGCCGCGCCACGTAGGTGCCGATAACCGGGATGCGCCCCACCTGCTCAGCCGCCACCACCGCCGACCACACGCCGTTGGAATCCCAGCGTAGCAGCTGGCCGGTAAAGCCCATTGCCAGGGTCAGAAAAAGCAGGAAAACCCCGCTTATCCAGCTCATTTCGCGCGGAAACTTGTACGAGGCCGTGATGTAGACCCGCAGCATGTGGATGCCCACCATCAGCACCATGCCCGACGCGCCGAAGTAGTGAATGGCCCGCAGCGAGCGTCCAAAAACTGCCTGGTGGCTAATGAATTGCAGCGACTTATACGCCTCCGACGAGGTGGGCTGGTAGAGCAGCGTGAGGGCTACCCCCGTCACCACCTGCAGGATGAGGCAAAACAACGTGGCGCTGCCAAATACGTAACTCCACTTGGCGCCCGGCGGCACGGGGTGGCGGGCCAGCGGCATAATGGTATCCGAAATGCCCAGGCGGTCGTCGAGCCAGGCCCAGGTACGGCGTAAAATCTTCATCGGGCGGCAGGGCTCAGGATGACGTGATATTAGTGATGGGAATCGGGGCCGTCAGCAGCTCCACGTCGTGGGGGCCGTTGACGCGGATTTTATACTGCGTGAGGCCCTGCGGCGGCGGGCCGGCGGCCACTGAGCCATCCTTGTAATAGATGCCGCCGTGGCAGGGGCACATAAACAGGCCGGCGCCCTGCTCCCAGCGCACCGGGCAGCCCAGGTGCGAGCAGTTGACCGAGAAGGCCGTGAACGTCGTTTCAGAATCGCGCCGCAGCCACGCCGCCGACTCGCTCGACACGCCCGACCACGCCACCGGGGCAGCATTCTCAAACTTGACCAGGTGCGTCGAGCCCACCGGAAAATCAGTCAGCGTGCCCACCTTGCGCCAGGTTTGCGGGTCCTGTTGCAGCAGCGGGGCCAGCACGGCGCTCACCACTGGCACGCCCACGGCCAGGGCCGCCACCCCACCCAGCCCCAGGCTCAGCTTGATGAGAAAATCGCGGCGCGGCTCGTCGGGTACGTGGGCTTCGGCCGCGTTGGGGGGGGTAGGGACCGCGTCGGGAGCGGCCGCGTTTGCCTCGTTATTCATGGCGTAAAATGCTAATCCAGCCCGTGAGGGCCACGGCAAAAATGAGCAGGCCCGCCACCAGAATTACCCAGGTAGTGAGCATACCCCAAAACATAAAAACCAGCCCCATCGCCAGAAAAAACGGCCAATAGGTGGGTTTGGGTAGCTTTTCGGGGCGAGCCTTGGGCCAGTCTTCCGGCTGGGGCTTGGCCCGTGGGTCGATAATGGGCATAGGATAGTTGAAATAGTGTGCTGATGGGGCACCTCAGCTCCTAGCCCCCTCTCCAGAAGAGCGGGGGAACTAGTTTTTAGTCTTAGCGCTAGAAACTAGAATTAGAAGTTAGTCCCCCCTCTCTTTTGGAGAGGGGACTATGCCCCATAGGGGTCTCGTGAGGTGACCCGGCTGCGCCGGCTTGGTCGTTATATACAACTCAGTTTCCGGCGCGGAAAAATACCGCGCCAGCAAAAACACGCAGCCACTTAAGTAGAGCAGGCAGCACGGCACCCACATGATGAGGCCGGCCGCCTGCTGGTCATCGGCCGGCGTGAGGCCCCAGGCATTGGCGGCGTAGTCGGGGGCCAGGCTGGCGGTGCCGCACCAGGCGGCGCGGGCGTAGTGCTGGTACATATCGGCCGGGGCGAAGGTGATGAGCAGGCCCAGCAGCGAGCAGCCCACGCAGGCCGTGAACAAGTAGATGACGCCCGTCAGCGGGTGCAGGTGGTACTCGGGCCTCGGCCCAAACAGCGGCCAGCTAAACAACGCGCCCGCCGCCAGCATTCCGCCCGCGTGCAGCAGTGGCCACGGGCTCAGGGGATTAGCCATGCCCCGGAAGGAGGCTTCGAATACGGCCGGCACGTGCAGCAGCCACATCAGGCCCACGCCCGCGCCCCAGGCCAGCCAGTTATGTTGGCTCAGCCAGCGCGAAAAAGCGGTGAGCAGCCGCGCCGGCTTCGGCGCGGGCCGGGGGGGTAGGCCCAGTACCAGCAGCGGCCCGCACAGCAGCAGCACCACTACGTGCACCACCATGTGCGCGCTAAACAGCGCCTGCATACCGAGGTAGTGCAGCGGCGACGATTCAATTACTATAAATAGTGCCAACGCGCTGACGTACAGCCCGCCGCGCGGCTGCCAGCGCCCGCCCGCCAGCCAGTAGTAGGCCGCCGCCAGCCCGGCCGCCAGCAGCAGCAGGCCCGGATTAAGCGACCAGTGCAGCCAAACCGATGAATTCTCTGAAGCATTCATAAGCTAAAAGCGCGTGAAGTGAGGTAGCACGTACACCACCGTAAAAACCACCGCCCACACGATATCCACGAAGTGCCAGTAAATCCCTACCGTGCTGAAAATGGACGAGGTCGGTCGGTCATAGTCGCCCGCGAACGTTAGCCCCGTCAGGATGCTCAGCACCAGCAGGCCCACCAGCACGTGCAGCCCATGAAAGCCGGTGAGGGTGAAGAAGCTGGTGCCAAACGTGTTGCTGGCCAGGTCGATATGCCGCCCAAACAGGTCGTGAAACTCCCGCGCCTGCCCAAACAGGAAAACCGCGCCCAGCCCGATAGTCGCCAGCAGCCAGAACTTCAGCGCCCCCGGCGCGCTGCGCCGGAAGCTGGCCTCGGCCCGCCAATATGTGAAGCTGCTGGCAAACAGCAGCAGCGTAAACGCGCCGGTAGTACGAATATTGAGCGCCGCCAGCTGCTGCTGCCGAAAGCCCGGCGCCAGTGAAAAATAGACGAAAGCCATGAGCAGCGCCAGGAAAAATATCGTTTCCGTGGCGACGAATAGCTTCATCATCAGTTTGTTATCCATAGCAAAGGGGTAATCAAGCTAAAAATTTTGAGCAACCTGATATTCTTAACGAAGCGGGTTAGGAAGTCGTCAGAACGTCATTCCGAGCTTGCCGAGGAATCTTGCTCGCATCGTTGAACGAGGCCCGAACGACCGCGAGCGAGATTCCTCGGCAAGCTCGGAATGACGTTCTAGTAACTTTTTCTACTTCCTAACCAGCTTCAATTTAAGGTTTTAATCAACCATAAATACTACTTGCCCTTCACGCCCTTTTTCTTGCCAACCTTTAGGTGGTCAGCATCATCAGGGCGCTTGAAATCGCGGAAGGGGCGAATGCTGCGCACGGGTATCACGCGGTCGAAATTTTGGAGGGTAGGGGGTGAGGTGGTGGTCCACTCCAGGGTGTAGGCGTCCCAGGGGTCGCGCGGGGCCACGGGGCCGCTGCGAATGGCTTTCACTAGCACGTAGCCGAGCAGCAGGGTGGCCGCGCCCATTAAGAAGCCGCCGCCGGTCGAAATCATGTTCAGTACTTTCCAGCCGGGCAGGTCGGGGTAGGTGTACACGCGGCGCGGCATACCGAGCGTGCCCAGCACGTGCTGCACCAGAAAAGTAGCGTTGAACCCGATAACAAACAGCCAGAAAAACCACTTGCTCAGCCGCTCATCAAGCAGCCGGCCGCTCATCTTCGGAAACCAGTAAAACAGCCCCGCCAGCAGCCCAAACAAGGTGCCGCCAATGAACACGTAGTGGATGTGCGCCACCACGAAGTAGGTGTCCGTGAGCTGCAAGTCGATGGGCACAATGGCGAACGCGATGCCGCTGAGGCCGCCAATAGTAAACTCGACCAGAAAGGCAATGGCAAACTTCATCGACACCGTGAACCGGATGGAACCGCCGTGCATCGTGGCCAGCCAGTTGAAGATTTTGATGCCCGTCGGGATGCCGATGAGCATGCTGCTGGCCGCGAAAAACCCGTTTACCGTGTTGCCCAGGCCCACCGCAAACATGTGGTGCACCCACACCCCAAAGGCCAGTAGCGCAATGGCAATGCCCGAGCCCACGATAAACGCGTAGCCAAAAACCGGCTTGCGCGAGTACACCGCGAACACCTCCGACAAAATGCCGAACGAGGGCAGAATAACAATGTATACCTCGGGGTGCCCAAACAGCCAGAACAAGTGCTGCCACAGCACCGCCGAGCCGCCGGTGCGCACATCAAAAAAGTGCGCGTGCAGCTGCCGGTCCAGCAGCAGCATAGCCAGCGCCGCATTCAAGGACGGGAAGGCCGCCAGCACCAGAAACGCCGTGATGAGCATCATCCAGACAAATACCGGCATAATGCGCAGGCTCATGCCCGGCACCCGGTAGCGTAAAATGGTGACTACCAGGTTAAGCGATGCCGTTACCGTGCCAATGCCCGCCACCAGCAGCCCCGCGCAGTAATAGTCGATGCCGGGGTTAAAGGAGTAGTTGTATTGGTTCAGCGGCGCGTAGTTGAACCAGCCCGCATCGGGCGCGCCGCCGGCCAAAAAGCTGAAATACAGCAAGCTGCCGCCAAAAAACGTGAGCCACAGGCTGAGCGCGTTCAGGCGGGGAAAGGCCATGTCGTTGGCCCCAATCATGAGGGGCACGAAGTAGGTCGCAAAGCCAAAAATGGCCGGCATCGCCACGAAGAATATCATCGTGGTGCCGTGCATGGTAAAGAGCTGATTGTAGATTTCGGGGCTCAGAAACGTGTTCCGGGGCACCGTCAGCTGCACCCGCACCAGCAGTATTTCGAGCCCGCCAACCAGCATGAACAGCATCGCTATCCACAGATACATGATGCCAATCTGCTTGTGGTCAACCGTCGAAATCCATTGCAGCAGTCCCTGGCTGGTATTAATATCCAGGTCGGGCAGCGCCTGCTCGGGTTCCGGCACAAGTACGGTAGAAGAGGCCATAACTTACTTTAAGTGAGAGAGGTAGGTGGTCAATGCCCGAATGCTGTCGGGGGCGAACAGGAACCGCGGCATGTGCGCGCCCGGCTTCACGGCCTGCGGGTTGTTGAGCCAGCGCGTGAGGTTGCGCTCGTTATTAGGCAGCAGGCCGGCCAGCATGGTCTGGCGGCTGCCAAAGTGCGTGAGGTCGGGTCCCTGCTGCCCGTGGGCCGCCGTGCCCCGAATCTGGTGGCAACTGCTGCACGCGTAGCGCGCAAACAGCCCGCTGCCAGCCTGGGCCAGCGCGCCCTCGGGCGCGGCGGCGGGCGCGGCGGCGGCCTGCAGCCAGCGGGCGTAGTCGGCCGGCGTGTGGGCCACCACCCGAATGCGCATCCAGGCGTGCTGCTGCCCGCAAAATTCGCTGCACGCGCCCTCATAAATGCCCGGTTTCTTAATAGTTACCCACAAGTGGTTTTGCAGCCCCGGAATCACGTCCATCTTCTCGCCGAAATCCGGCAGCCACCAGTCGTGGATTACGTCGGCCGAGGTGCCCTCGATGAGCAGGGCTTTGCCCACGGGGAGGTGGATTTCGTTGGCCGTTTGCACGTTGGTGCCGGGGTAGGAGGCCTGCCACCACCACTGATGGCCCGTAACGCGCACGGCCGGCGTAGCCGCGCCAGCGGGGGGTAGCACCGCCCGCGTAGTACTGATAGTGAGGAAAAAAAATGCCAGAATCAGCAGGGTAGGGCCGCCCATCATTACCAGCTCGGTCTTGATGCTGCTGGAGGTTTGCTCGGGGTCCTGGTCGCCGGGGCGGTGCCGGTACTTCAGCGAAAAATACGTGGCCAGTCCCGCCACGAGCAGCAGCACCGCCAGCGCTGCCACTATAAAGTAGACGTCGAGCGCGTGCAGTCGCTCGGCTTCCGTGGTGGCTGATGTAAAGATGGAGTGCATGGAAAAGGAGTGCGTAAGCACCGGGTTAACCCTGACTAAGCCAGCCAGCTTAGCTAGCCCGATACTGTTGAGGCTAGCAAGGGGATGACGACAGTGGACTGCCCGCTAAGAAGCAATTTCTTGCTAGAAGCGAATCAGTAGCCTACCAACAAGGTACGGGCAATGCCGCGGAAAAGATGGATGAAGTGTTAGTGAACTCACTGACTGGTATAAGTATAAGCGCAACTTAAAGGGCATTCGGGGGGTATGATGAAGGGGGTAGGCCGGCGGCCTGCCAACGTCTTTTTTCTTTTTCCACTTCCGCATTCCCATGTTCAACGCTGTTGATTATCCCAACCAAAACCTGCTGAGCCTTACCATCGCGGGCCACCTCACCAAAGAAGATTACGCCAGTGTCGAGCCGACTCTCAAAGAGAAAGTGAAGCGCTACGGCAAAGTCAACGTGTACCTCGAGGTCGGCGAGTTGGATGACGTAACCCTCCCCGCTCTTTGGGAAGAAATCAAGCAGGACGTCAAGCATTTCAACGATTTTAACCGGGCCGCCATCGTCAGCAATGGCAGCGCGCTGCTCAAAGCCGCCGCGTCCGTCACCGATACCCTTACCCCGGCCGAGGTCAAGCACTTCACCAAAGACCAAAAGGCCGAAGCCCTGCGCTGGGCCCTGGGCGCCGACCCCACGCGGGAGGAAACCAAGCAGATTTATAACTCCTAAGCTGTTGGCTGTTAGCCCAAATTAGCAAAAATGAATTCGTCCGTCATGCTGAGCTTGTCGAAGCATGACGGACGAATTTTAGCCGTTTTCTTGATTTAGGATTTAAGAACAAGTTTAATAACCATAAGCCGACAGCCAAAACAAAACCTACAGGTGGTCGAGCCGGCCGCCGTCTACCCGCACCATCGTGCCCTGCACGAACTCCGACTCGTCGGAGGCCAGGTAGGCGATGAGGGCGGCCACGTTTTCGGGCTTGCCCACGTCGCTGGGGTTTATTTTTTCTACCCCCGACTTCACGTTGGGATTGTTCCAGAGCATGGGCGTGTCAATCGCGCCCGGCAGCACCGCGTTGATACGCAGTCCTTTGGGGCTGCCCTCAATGGCAGCCGAGCGCGTCAGCGACACCACGGCGGCCTTGGCGGCGGCGTAGGGCGTTACGAGGGCCTCAGTTTCACAGGCATGAATGCTGGACACGTTCACTATGGTGCCGCCAGACTTCATGTGCAGAAACGCCTGCTTGATGAAGTAGAACGTTCCCAGCAGGTCCACGTTCAGCGTGGCCATCCAGTCGTCGGTCGTCAGCTCCTCCAGCGCCTTGAAGCGCATCAGGCCGGCGTTGTTAACAACGGAATCGAGTCGCCCGAACTTGTCGAGCGTGGCCTTTACGGTGGCTTCCACCTCGTCTTCCTTGGCTACATTGCAGATGCTGAGCAGCACTTCGGGCGCGCCGGCCTTTTGCACTTCTGGCAGGGCTTTGTCGAGGTTTTCCTGGCTGATATCGGCCAGTACGATGCGGGCTCCTTCCGAAGCCAGCCGCTGGGCCGTGGCCAGCCCGATACCGCCGGCCCCGCCGGTGATAATGACTACTTTATCCTGAAAACGCATGGGGTAGGGGGTTAGTGGTTGTCTTGACGCGGCGCGTTGGCCGTGGTGGCGGAAGGTTTGCGCTGGGCGGCTCGCGCATCAACTTTCTTTTGCCGGGCCCAGTCTTCGTTGCTTTCCTGGGGCATCACGAGCGGGATTTGCAGGCAGGCGGTCTGGGTCGGCAGCACCTGCTTCCACTGGCCAATGAGCTTCTTGTAAGCCTCGCCCACGGGCCGGATATTACGGTCTAAATCATAAAGACCCAGTGGGTTCACGTTGCCGTGGTTTTCGCGCAGCGCCGTGTCCCAGTCCACCTGGTCGGTGAGCGAGTACCAGGTAAAGCCCACGATGGGCACGCCATCGTTGCGCACGCGCAGCACGTTGGCCCACTCCTTCCACAGCCAGTTCACGGCTTCGTCGCCCTTAGGGCCCTGCCAGAGGTTGGTTTCGGTGTGCATCACGGGTAGCTGGTAGCGGTCGTGGTACTGCGTGGTAATGACGTGGTAGCCAAATATTTCGCCCGAAGCCACGGTGCTGCCGTCGGGCCGCACGCGGTGCTCATTGGTGCGGTAATAATCGTTGCCCATGATGCACTGGTGCTTGAGATTATTATCCAGAAAAAAGTGGTACTCCTCCCGCGTCATTCCGCTGTCCATCAGGTACTCGTACATATCCGACTCCACGCGCCGGCCGTAGTTCAGGTCCAAAGACAGAAAGCGCTTGGCGTTCAGAATTTCGGCGGGCTTGATGGCGTCCGGGTTCGAGGCGTGAAAGTATTCCGACGACTCGCTCTGGATGAACAGCGCGTCGGGCCGCACCGCCAGGATGGCGTGCATGGCCAGCACGTTGGCCTTTACGATGTACTTCAGCGCCGTCACAAACGCTTTATCGCTGGCCAGCTGCTCGTTCCACCAGCCATACAAAGCCGAAAACTCGGCGCAGATGTACATTTCATTCACCGGCGTGTAGAGCTGCACCCACGGAAAGCGCCTGGCAAAATCGCCGGCGTACTGCGCGAATAGCGCCGGAAAATCGGGATTCTGAAAATTGCCCAGCCAGTCGGGCACCCCAAAGTGGCACAGGTCCACGATGGGCATGATGTTGCGCCGCAGCAGGTCGTTGAACGTAGCATCGGCAAAGTCCCAGTTGTACTTGCCCGGCCCCGTCCAGGTGGTGTGAATGGGCGGCCCGTAGCGCAGGTACTCAATGCCCAGCTCCTGCACCAGGTCAAAGTCCTTCTGCCAGAACTTGTAGTGGCCGCATTTCTCCATCTCATCCTGGCGCACCTTGCCGTTCTGGATGGTCGGGTAACTGTTTTCGATGCCGGTAGCAAATAAAAATTGGGAAGCAGCCATACAAAGTGAGCGCGTGGAAGAAGGAGTCGGGTCAAAAGCCGGCGGGCGCCGGCACGAAAAACAATTGGCAACTCATACGATAATTCGAGGGGTAGCGCCGACTAAAATCACGCTTTTCTTTGCGTATGAAGCCTTTGTGAACACGCGCTGGCCAGTTGGCAGATGGGTCAACCCGCGGCAAAAGGCTTCAGCAGCAAGAAAAAAGCAGCCTGTTCCGCGGCCGGGCAGAGGGGGTAGTAAACCTTTCTTCCCGGAAAAACCAGGAATTTTTCCGAGCTGCTGTTGTGGATACCGCCGCGTCCTGTACATTTGCAGTGTACTAGGTAAGTAATACACTAAAACACCTGCTTCATGGTCCGCATCCGCAACCTGCATTTTGGGTACTCGCGCCGGGTACTTCAGCTGGAAAACCTCAACCTGGACCTGCGCCGGGGCCACATCTACGGCCTGCTGGGCAAGAACGGCGCGGGCAAGTCCACGCTGCTCAAGAACCTGGTGGGGCTGGCCTTCCCGCTCAGCGGCACCTGCGAAGTCGAGGGCCACGCCGCCGCCCGCCGCCGGCCCGCCACGCTCGAAGACCTGTTTTTCCTGCCCGAAGACGTGCGGGTGCCGCCCGTATCGGCCACGCGGCTGGCGGCCAGCACGGGCGTTTTCTACCCCCGCTTCGAGGCGGCAACCTTCCACGAGTACCTGCGCGAGCTCGACGTGCCGGCGCTCACCAGGCTCACGGCGCTCTCCTACGGCCAGCAGAAAAAGGCGCTCATCGCCTTCGCCCTGGCCACCAATACCAGCCTGCTGGTGCTCGACGAGCCCACCAACGGCCTCGATATTCCGAGCAAGGCGCAGTTTCGCAAGCTCGTGGCCGGCGCGCTGAGCGAGGAGCGCTGCGTCATCATCTCGACCCACCAGGTGCGCGACCTCGACAGCCTGATTGATACCGTGCTGGTGCTGCACCAGCGCCGCATCGTGCTCAACGAAACCATTGATAACCTGGCCGAGCAGCTCAGCTTCGGCACCGCGCCGGTGGGCGCGGCCGGGCCCGAAGTGCTCTACGCCGAGCCGTCGGTACGGGGCCAGCAGGTCATTCGGCCCAGCCACGGAGGAGGGGGTAGCAAAGTCGATTTAGAATTGCTGTTCAACGCCCTCACCGGTCCCGATACTACCCTGGCTACTTACCTCACCCAACTCCAGCAGCAACATGAGCCAGTACTTTAACCTAACGCGCTTTGGGCGCCTACTACGCAAGCACACCGCCGAGCACTGGAAAACGTACCTCATGAGCGCGGCCGTTCTGCTGGGCGGCATGGTGCTGGTGCTGGGCTTCATTACCTACCTCAACAGTGGCCGCCTAAACCAGCAGATGCAAGGTATCTTCTTCACGATGTTTGTGCTGGCAGCGGGTAGCTTCTTCACGAGTACGGTGCTGGGGCAGTATGGCGCGGGCCGGCAGGCCGCGCTGGCGCTCACGCTGCCGGCCTCGCAGCTGGAGAAGTTTATGGTGGCTTGGCTGTTTTCGCTGCCGGTTTTTTTGGTAGTCTTCACCGTTACGTTTTACCTGGCCGACTGGCTGGTATTGAATGCCCTGGGGGCGCCTGATAAAACGCTGGTGCCCTTATTCTCGGCGCCAATTTATCGGGTGGTGCGCTTGTACCTGGTGCTGCACGGGCTGGCGCTGTGGGGTAGTATCTTCTTCCAGCGCCTCCAGCCGGTAAGAGTCGCCTTCATGGGCTTTGGGCTGGCGCTCTTAGCTGGGGTGCTTAATTATCAGGTAGTTGCCCGGCTGCTAGGCGGTAAGCTTCACCAAGCCTTTCCCTTCAGCGCGGCAGTGCTCGATGTAGGGGTAATAAACGTGCCCGACAACCAGCTACAGTGGCTGGCGCTGGTGCCCTTGGTGCTGGCCGCGCTGCTGTGGGCGGCGGCCTACGCCCGCCTCACCGAAAAACAGCTCTAGCGCATGGAGTTCAACGATAATGAGGCAATTTACCTCCAGATAGCCAGCTACGTGGGCGAGCAGGTGCTGCGCCAACAGTGGCCGCCCGACCAGAAAATTCCGTCGGTGCGCGAGCTGGCCGCCGAGCTGCAAGTCAACCCTAATACCGTGATGCGCACCTACGAGCTGCTGCAAAGCCAGGGCGTGGTGTACACCCGGCGCGGCCTGGGCCTGTTTGTGGCGCCGGCCGGGGCGGCGCAGGTGCGCGCCTACCGCCGCGAGCGGTTTTTGCAGCACGAGCTGCCCACGTTTTTCAACACTATTTCGCTGCTGGACATCAGCCTCGCCGAGCTGACCCTGCGCTACGAAGCCTTCAAAACGGCGCAAGCCGCCAACCTGGCGCCTACCCCCCATGAAAACTAGCACTACCTTCCTGCTGGCCGCCCTGCTCGTGCTGCTGGCCTCGCTCACGGCCTACAACATGGCCCTGCGCGCCGAGTACCGCTCGGGCGCCTACAAAGACCCGCTGCACGATTATACCACCCTCAGCTTCCGCGATTTCACCGAAGTAGAAGCGCCGGCCGCCGGTGTGGTGGGCATCAGGATTGTCGCCGGGCCCTACCAGGTGCGCATTAGTCCGCAGGCGGCCAAATACGTGCGGCTGCGCCAGCAGGGTAGCCGCCTGGTGATTACGGCCGCCTTCCCCAACCAGCGCGAATCGCCGGGGCAGGCAACCGTACTCGTCAGCTGCCCGCGGCTTACCCGCCTCACTACCAATGCCGAATACGCCATAAATGGCCAGCAGCACCGCGATAAGCAGGAGATTTTTTACGCTGCCCGCCCGGTCGTGGTCCAAGGCTTTACCCAGGATAGCTTGAGCGTGCGGCAGGACAACGCGAGCCGCGTCGAGCTGAACGACAATCGCCTCGGCTTTTTACGGGCCGTAGCGGGCCCTACCCCCGGCAGCCACGCTACTCTGCAGCTAAACCAGAACAACCATATTGTCGCCGCCAGCCTGACCATCAACCACCAGAGCGAGCTGTTACTGGACGGCGTGTTGATTCCGCGGTTGAGCTACCACTTTGCCGACAGTGCCAAAGCCACCTTCACCGGCGCCGCGTTGGCGGGCCTGCGGCGGTAAGTGGGGGGTAGGGTAAGACCCCGTAGCGAAACTAAGCCGATTGGGCAGAATCGGTTGGGGTAGCGGTTAGCAGCACGGTACGTTGCAGAAACTCCTTAGCTGCCGCAAAGTCAAAATACCGCTCCTTCAAAATCCCGGCCTGGTAGGGCGGGGGTAGGGCCGCGCTCCACTTAGCGAAGTCGAGCAGGGCCGGTGTATCAGCCAGGGCTTGCAGCAGATGAAAATCGACATCCTCCGCAAACAGCCGCAGCTGCTCCAGCAAGGCCGGCAGCAGGTCGGGCGCAAGGTCGAGCGTAAAGCTGCTGTCCTGCTCGTGGTAAACGTGCCCGACGTCCAGCCGGCGCAGCAAAAATACCAGGCTGCGGTTGAGGCGCGTGCCGGCGAAGGTGTAGAAAGTCAGCCGGTTATCCTTCACCCGTACGGGTCGCTCGGGGCCGGGCGCGGGGGGTAGGCCGAAGCCGGCAAAGTCCAGGCGCAGCTGGCGCAGGGCTTCCCGGCTGGCCTCGTCCAGCTCGGGGTAGGCGGTGGCGATGCTGATGACTTCCAGCATTTTCTCCCGAATGCGCGGGTGCACCGCGCCCGCGCCGCCAAAAAAGAGTGGCTTCTTGCCATCGTTGGCCGGCACGACTTCGATGCGCTTGGCGGCCACGTCCACGAGCTTTATTTTCCAGACGCGGGCGGCTAGCAGCAAATTCTCCTCTTCCTGCACCTGAGGCGAATAGGGGATTTCGCCCACCGTTTTGCCCGCGTACACCACCTTAAACGCCGGCTCGGTTTTGAACATACTGTAAAACTCCCGCGAGTTTACCATAAACTCGCCCTCTACCCCAATCAGCAGCTCGTGCGGCAGGGCTTCGAGCCAGTCGCGGCGCAGTAGCTCATCCAGGATTTGTGCTATTTCTGTCGCTGTGATTTCGCTGAACGCCGAGTTGGCCAGCAGCTGCCGCGTGAGCGCCGCCCGGCCCACGCCCCCGCGCTCCTTCACGATGGACAGCGCCTGGTGCAGCAGCAAATCGTAGGGATGGCGGGCGGCGCGCAGCGGCTCCACGAAGCCTTCCTGGTAGAGCAGCCAGCAGGCCAGCGACTGCACGAGGCTCCACGGGTCGGTGGCGTAGAGCAGCAGCTGGCTGGGTGCGCCGTCGCGCCGCCCGCTGCGCCCTACGCGCTGAATGAGCGAGGCAATCGACTGGGCCGCATCAATTTGCACCACCTTATCAACCGAGCCGATGTCGATGCCCAGTTCCAGCGTGGACGTGCAGGCAATGCAAAACGGCTGGCGCTGGTTGCTCTTGGCAAACTGCTCCACGTACTCGCGCACTTCCTTATTTACCGATGAGTGGTGCGAAAAGTAGTTGGCGTGCCCGCCTACGCGCTCGGCTATCCGCTTCAGTTTTACGGCCACGAATTCGGCCAGCCCCCGACTGTTCGGAAAAATCAGGACCTTGCCGGCGCTGGTTTGCTTGTATAAATCCTTGAGTAAGTCCAGCGGCAGGTCAGCCGCCGTCTTGGTTTTGTCAAAGTAGCGAAATTCCGTCAGCATCTCCTTGCCAGCCCTGTCCAGCAGCACTTTGGTGCGGCTAGCCTCACCGGTAAAGCGTTTGGCCTCGGCGTAGTCGCCAATGGTGGCCGACAGCCCTACCACCGCAAACCGCCCCCGGTTCACCGCCGCCAGCCGCGCCAGCAGCGACTGCAGCTGAATGCCCCGGTCGGTGCCCAGAAAGGAGTGGATTTCGTCAATCACCACGTATTGGAGGTTGGTAAACAGCGATTTAACACTGTAAGGCGAATGCACGAACATGGCCTCCAGCGACTCGGGCGTGATGAGCACGATGCCTTCGGGCTGCCGCACGAGCTTCTTTTTGTCGGCCCGGCTGGCCTCACCGTGCCACTTGGTCACGCGCACGTCGAGGTACCGGCACAGCGCCTCCACCCGCTGAAACTGGTCGTTGATGAGCGCGATGAGCGGCGACACGTACAGCACCCGCACCCCTGGCTGCCGAAAATCAACCTTCGACAAAATAGGCAAAAACGCCGCTTCCGTCTTGCCCGACGCCGTGCGTGAGGCCAGGATATAGTTGTCGTCGTCGGCCAGAATGTGCTGAATAGCCGCCACCTGAATAGGCCGCAGCGCCTCCCAGCGCTGGTCGCGCACGTAGCGCCGGATGGGCTCAGCGAGAAGATTAAAACTCATGCTGCTATGGGAAATTTCGCGCAGTGTTTCGGGGTGTTAACGCGCAGTGTCTCGCAGTGTTCAAGCGGCAAAACACTGCGAGACACTGCGCGTTAACACCCCGAAACACTGCGCGAAATGGCGTTAGCTATAAAACATCAATGCCATCCAGCAGTGCATCCACGGCTGACTCATTAGGCCGCTCGTCGCGGATTTGGATGTCGCCAAACAGCTTTTGCTTATTCAGGCCGGGATTCTGCCGCAGCAGACTCAGGATGTTCAAAAAGTCTCGGATAACCTCGCGGGGCGTTAGAAACTCGCTGGCTCCCGGCTTGTTAAACATCTCCTCCATGAAGGCCTGAATGTCGGCCTCCGAGATGTCAAGCTGGGTTTTGTAGTTGAAATCGAAAATCTCCTTCAGCTTTTGCAGCAGCACGAACACCTCGTTGTGCGTGAGTGGGTGCAGCCGGATGACGGGCTGCGCGAAGTCGCGCAAGTCGCTGGTTTCAAACTTATTGGTTTCGAGGCGCGACTTGAGCGCCTGGTAGCTGAAGAGCCCGCGCCGCTCGTTTTCGAGCACCTCGCGGGTGCCGGCGAAGTTGATAAACAGGTTGCTGATTTTGCCCTGAAAACAGTCGTTGTAAATACTCAGAATCTTCTCGTAGTTCTTCTCGCGCATCGTCGAGGTCGAGATTTTGTACAAATTGATGGCTTCGTCGAGGTTTATCATAAACCCACTGTAACCCATGCTCACGAACAGCCGGCAGAAGTTCTTGAGCATGTCATAGTAATTCAGGTCGTGGATGACTTCGCGCACGCCCAGGTCCTGCCGGGCCTCGGTCTTGGTGCGGTACTCGCCCTTGAGCCACTTCAGGGCGTGGCGCCGAAGTAGCTCATTATCGGTGATGTAGCCTTCGTAATATTTTAAAACCACCGTGCCGAAGTCGAAGCCACCCACATCAGTCAGCTCCTGAATGGTGCTCATAATGGCGGCCTGCACCTTCGGCAAATGCGCCGCGTCGCGGATTTCGGTGAGCGGAATGGCTTGTTCCAGCGCTACTTTGCTCACTACCTGCTCTATCCATTTTTCGAGCAGCGTGGCGAGCGCGCCGCCCTCGGGCTTGGTCTGAATCGCGATATTATCCATAATCGCCGCGTAGAGCGCCACGCCCTTGCCATCGTTGGCGTAGAGGCGGTTGTCGGGCGTGAAATCGGCGTTGGCGACCACGAATTTCTGCTTGAGCGCCACCGTATTGAGCAGGTGCAGCATAAACGACTTGCCTGAGCCGAAGTCGCCAATCCAGAACTTGACCAGGCTTTGGCCGTTTTTCACCTCATCAAGCGCCTGCACGAAGGCCGCGATTTCGGGCGAGCGCCCTACCGTAATGTGCTGCACACCCAGCTTGGGCACCACGCCGCCGAGCAGCGAGTTGATAATGGCGGTGGCTTCCTTGGGTTTTACGTTGTCGAGCATGGCCGGGCTAAGCTATCGTAAGCTGTTGGTAATAAGATTCGTAAATAATATAGTCGTCGCCGCTTTCCTCAATCAGCACATCGTTGAGCAGGTCATAGCACGCCTCGTTGAGGCTGTCGATGAGCTGGTTGCGCAGTGCGCCGTGCTGCCGCGCAAAGGCCTCCACCGCCGCCTGGGGCAGGGCCAACTGGTGGCCGGCGAAGAGCATCAGCAGCGCCTGCTGGCTGGCGCTCAGCCCCAGGCCAGCAGCAAAAGTAGCCCCGGCCACCGGGGCGGCGGGTGGCAACTCGATTTCGACCGTTTCGGTAGCTTCGGCCACGGTTTCGGCCGGTGGCGGGGGTAGGGCGGCCGGCCCGTCAGGCACGTCCTGCAAGTACTCATTCAGCAGCTCCACGGTGCCCGAGTGCTGCTGGCGGGCGGTTTGCACGGCGGTGGGACTTAACTCAATTTTGCGCCGCTCCTTGTAGTAGACGCCGGGCACGGCCGCCAGCGCGGCGGCCAGGTCGCGGGTACGAAGCAGCTCCTGCGCCAGGGCCTCGAAGCGCGGCAGGTGCTCGGGCTGCGGAAACAGGGCTTTCTGCATTCGCTTCAGCAACGGCTTGGGCTTGAACGGGTAGCGCCGGCTGCCGTGGTAGAGGTAGTGCACATAGAGCCGGACGGTGGCCGCGCCGCCCGCCGCGCCCAGCTGCCAGGCCGCTTGCTGAAAAATGCTGGCCACCAGGGGATTGCGTGCGTTTTGCTGCCCCAGCGCGTACACCGCTTCCTCGAACTGAGCCGGGCTGGCGGGCAGCAACCTCAGCAGCTGCTCGAAGCGGGGTTGCCAGCGCTTCTGGTCGGCCAGGTTGAGGGCCTGCTCCAGGGCCTCGTCGGGGGGCGGCAGGGCCTGCGCCAACGGGGCCAGCAGCGCGGGCAGCACGTCGCCGAAGTACAGGTTGAACTGCTGGTCGGGGTCGTTCAGCTCCGAGAAATACACGCTGGCATTAAGCTCCTTAAAGTCGAAGCGCCGCCGCACGGCATTTTCACAGTGATGAAAGATGGTGAGAAAAATGGCCGCGCCCACCTTGTGCCCCGCCGTGTTGCGGCTGATATACTGATAGTTGAGCCGGTTGTACACCTGGTCGTACTCCTCGGTGGCATCCTCCAGCTTCCGTATCTGCTTGGGCAGCGTCGAGCCGATGGCCTTGCAGCGGGTTTCCAGCTGGTTCATCACAGCCACGAACAGGCGCACCGTAGCCTCGCGGGCGGCCTCCACCTGCATAAAGGCGTGCACGGGCGGATAAAACTTATTGAGCCACAGCACCTCATGACGGTTTAGCCCCAGCTTTGCCTCGTACATATCGCCGAGCTGCGAGTGAGGCGAATAAGGCGCGGATGGTTGGTAGTAGTAAGGCACCGGGCGAAAAGAAGATAACAAGTGAGGCGCGAGGTAGGCAGGCCGCCGAAGGAAAGCCGGGCAAATTTCGGGTGCCGCCCATTTTATACAAACCGTCGAAGGCAGGAGCCGCCGCCCCGTCAGGCGGCGCTTATTTTCTGGTAATGGCCTTCATAAATAGCATAGTCATCGTCGCTTTCTTCGATGAGCACATCATCCAGCAAGTCGTAACACGCCTCGTTGAGACTGTCGATGAGCTGGTTGCGCAGCGTGCCGTGCTGCCGGGCAAAGGCTTCTACCTCGGCCTGGGGCAGGGCTAGCTGGTGGCTGGTAAAGAGCGCCAGCAACGCCTGCTGGGTAGCGCTGAGGCGCCCCGCGAACTGCCCGGCGGCCGGGGCGGCCGGCTCGGGAGCTTTGGCTGCTTTGGCGCCGCGCGGGGCTTTAGGCACCTTGGGCGTTTTAGCTGCTTGGGCGGCGGGCGGGGGGGTAGGGGCCGGCTCGTCGCGCAGGTACTCGCTCAATAATTCTACCGTGCCGGCGTGCTGGTGGCGGGCGGCGTGGATGGCGGTTTTATCCAGCTCGATTTTCTTGCGCGGCGTCACGTACACGGTGGGCAGCCTGGCCAGCGCGTCGGGCAGGTTTTTGTAAAATGCCAGCTCATTGACGAGTACCTGAAAGCGCGCCGCCTGCTCGGGCCGCGGGAAAAGCTGCTTGTGCAGCGCCTTCGCCAGCGGCTTGGCCTCAGCAAAACGAGCTTGCGTAACGTGCAGATAGCGTAGCTGATAGCCCAGCGCCGCCTCGCGGTGGGTGGCCGCCAGCCGCTTGGCAGCTTCCTGGTACAGCGCCCCAATGGCGGGGTTGCGCTCGTTGCGGGCCACCAGCTCGGCAAGGGCCGTCAGCAGGGCCGGCGTATCGGCGGCCAGCCGGCTCATCAGCTGCTCAAGCTCCGGTTTCCAGCGGCTGGTGTTCTGCTCGTTGAGCAGCAGCTCGGTATCGTGGTCGGGCGCGGGCACCAGGGCCAGCAGCGGCGGCAGCAGCTCCTGCACCCGCCGCCCCAGCAGCTCCCGAAAGGTGGGCTCCAGCTCGGCCAGCGAGCCGCCAAATAAGCCGCCCACCTTGCGCTTGTGGCCCAGCTGCCCGCGCACCGCGTTTTCGCAGAGCCGGAAAATGGCCAGGTAGGTATCGGCCCCGGCCTTGGGCGGGGTGTAGTACCAGGTGGTGCTGGCGTAGTAGCGCAAGGACTTGGCGCGGCTGTCCAGGGTTTTAACGGTTTGGGCCAGCGTGCTGCCCTCGGCCTTGAGCTGCTGCTCCAGCAGGGGTAGCACGGCCAGGTAGAGCCGCACGGTAGCCTCGCGGCCGGCCTCCATATCGAGAAACGTATTGCTGGGCAGCGGGAAGCGGTTGAGCCAGCTGATTTGCCGGGCCGTGAGGGCCAGCTTTTCCTTGTAAAACTTGCCCAGGCTGGGCGGCTCGTAGTCGTGGTAGGTGTAGGTAGAAAATGATGGTGGTGGCGGCGAGGCCGGAGTAGCCGCTCGGATGTCGGCTATCTCCTTTTTCATCGCTTCTTCGAGGCGCAAAAACAGGCCCGTTACGTCAATGATGGAGTCGTCGGCAGAGTCGTTAGGCATAAGGATAGACAAAATACTGGCAACCGCAAGTTACGGCGCGGCGCGCTGGGTAGGGTGGCCGGTGGCCTGCGCAATGGCCGCCATTACGTAAGCCAGAGGAAGTTTCTCCTGTTCCAGGCGGGCGTTGGTGCGTAGCAGCAAGTGATAGAGCGGCTGCTCGGCCGTCGTAAGCTGGGGTAGCCCGGCCGCCTGAAATTGGCCGCCCTGCGCGCCCTGGTGGTGCGCGGCAAAGGTGGCTTCGTCCATCAGCAGCGACTGGGCGGCGGGGTAGTGCGCCCGCAGCCGCGCCAGAATCTGGAAGCCGTGCACGTCGATGTCGCCCCAGTAAAACAGCTCCAACTGCTTGTTATGGAGCCATTCCGCCCCGGCCAGCAGACTCACGGCAAAGCCGCCGCCCCAAATAGCCAGGCCCCCCTTCGACTGGTGGAAAGGACAGGAAAGTCGTCAGGTTCTCCACGATAAAAACCCGTCGGCTGGCCAGGTTTAGCTGCCGAAACTCGCTGGCCCACAGGCTAAGCTGCGACACGGCCGGATGCAACCGTTGCGCCGCATCCAGGAAGCGCAGCTTGATGCTGGGTTCTTCCAACAGCAAATGGAAGCGCCGGAAAAAATCGGTTTCGTCGGCTCGGAGTGATTCGGAAATCAGCGCATCCAGCAACGTGCGCAGAACGGTTTGGTGCCGCTCAATAAATTTGGTAGGCAGCGCCAATGGCACGTTGCGCACGTATTGATTGGGCTGCGGGTGCAGCTGAAAATACTGGCACACCATCAGCAAGTTGGGCCATTCAGTGGCGTAGTCGGGCAGTAGCTTGGGAAGGGTGGGTAGCGGTAGCAGTAGCAGTTCGGGCACGGTAGCCGCCGTTAGTGCTGCGTTGATTTCAAAAGCCGCGAACTCGGCCGCTTTATTCACAAAGGCTAAGTAGTCAGTCAGGGTTTCAAACTCAATACGATTGATTTCACTCTGGCCGGTTTTGCGGTTTAGTCTGATAGTAAGCCAGTAGCCGTCGCCAGTGCGGTTTTTCGCGTGGGCCATCAGTTCTTTTTGTTGGGCGTGAATATGCTCGTGACCCTGGCCGCGGTCCAGGGTTTTATTGGTTGGAATGGGCAGCGGAAAAAGGGTTTCGCCCGCCAGGTGCGCCCGCCGCACGCTGGGGTAGCGGCGCAGGGCTTTGGCGCGCAGCTCGGGCAGGCTAATCATGGGGCGCTTCTTCAAGTTCGGCCGCCGCCAGCAGGGCTTCTTTCCGCTCCGCGCAGCGCCGGATGGGAATATCGACTACCACCGATTTACGGGTGTCGGGCTTGCCTTTGGTCACCCAGTGAATGACTTCCACGTCCTTTTCCAGCAAGTGCAGCGAGGTGAGCGGCGTCACCACCATCAGCTGCAAACCCAGGCGGCGGCAGAGGTTGAGCAGGTACTTCGACTTGTCTTCATCGAGCTTGCTGAACGCCTCGTCAATCACGATAAACCGGAACGACCGGGCCGATTGGGCATCGCGCCGGCCAATGCCGAACTGGTGCGCGATGGCCGCGCCCAGCACCGTGTAGGCCAGCTGCGCGCCCTCGCCGCCCGAGAGGCTGCCCGAGCTTTCGTACACCTGTTTCAGGGTTTTATCGACCCGGAAATACTCGCGGGCTTTGAAGGTTGACCAGTTGCGCACGTCGGTCACTTCCTGCCGCCACTTCTCCTTTTCCCTGGCCTGCAATTCGGTGATGAAGGGTTGAATGTGCGCCACGAAATGCGCCATTTCAGCTTCCTTGGGGTCGGCGGCCAGGGCCAGCCGCGTCAGGTCGGGCCGCCAGCTATGCAGCTGCTCGTCGCGGAACGTGCGGATGCGGGACGTGCGCGAGTCAGTGCGTACCAGCTCGATGTAAGTGTCAGGGTTGAGGCTGAAGTCAATGTCGCGCAGCGACTTGTTTATCTCCTCAATCGTGTCGCAAATGGCTTCGTGCTGCGTTTCCAACGACTGGCAGTAGTCGGTCAGCGCCTTGGTCACGCCCCGGTTAAACTCGTCGCGGAAACGGGTTTCCAGCTCCGCCAGCTGCTCGTTGCGGATTTGCTCGTAGCGGTCCAGGTATTCGGGTAGCTGGTCCAGTTCATTGCGCAGCTCGCGGGTGTCGCTGTGCCAGTCCGCAAACTTACCCAGCACCTCCTCGCCCGGCAGCAAAAAGCCCCGCATCGCCTCCCGGATGGCTTTTTCCTGCGCTTCCTTATCGCGGTGCAGGGCAGATAAGTGCTGCGCTACCGTGCGCTCCAACCGTTGCTTTTGCCCGAAAAACTGCCCATAAGTCAGCGCCTCGCGCACGGGCTCCGTCAGGGCCGCCAGGCCGGCGGTGGGCGGTGCCAGGTCGGCCGCGTCGAAGGTTTCGAGCAGGTGCTGCTGTGCCTGCTTCTCCGCTGTCAGCGCCTGGAGGCTTTTCTCCGTGTCCTTGAACTCGTCGCGGGTGCGCTCCCGGTCTTCACCCAGCTTGTCGATGGTTTGCCGGAGCGTGGCCAACTGCTCCTTCAGCGTTTTGAGGGAAGCGTTTTCGTTTTCCAGCGCCTCTTTTTGCCGCGTAAGCCGCGTGATGTGGTGCGCGTCGGCCTGCCAGTCCAGCTTCGGGAACTGGTTGAATAACAGGAAAGCATCCAGGTCCTTTTCGCGCTTTTCAGCGCGTTCCAATTCCTTGTCAATTCGCCGTAAGTTACTTTCTGCCTGGCTGATGGCCACACGCAGCTCGCGGCCCCGGCGCTGGCATTCGCGCAATAGTTCGCGGTTGTCCCAACCCAGAATGTGGTGGGCGGCGGTGTCGTCGCGCTCGTGCCGGTTTTTATTACGAATGAGGCCCGACGGCAGCACTGCCTTTTCAGCCCGCTCGAAAGTAGCGAAATCATCGGTGCAGACGTAGCCGAACCGCGCCGCCACGGCGTTTTCTGCCCAGGCCGCAAACGGGCTTTTCGGGTTGAAATCGAGCTTAGCCACTACCGTCCGCGCATCCGGGAAAATCGGCCGGGGCGTTTTGCCATCCACCCGGTGAAATACGACTTTGCCGCGCAGGTCGCGCTCGTGGTGGACGTGCGCCCGCCCCGCCCCGCCCCGTACAGGTGCTCCGGCACCAGCAGGTCGCGCCCGAAACTGTGCAGCAGTTTTTCCAGGGCCTCGTTCCACTCGGCTTTTTCCTCGGCTTTCACCTGCATGATTTCGGCCACGAACGGAATATCGACCGGACTGGCCCCCACCGCATCCAGGATTTCCTGCCGGATGTCGGCTACCCGGCCCGTTACCTTGCCGGTGCTGTTTTGCAGCTGCGTCAATTCGGCTTTCAAGCATTCAATATCCGCTTTTTGCGCGTCGCGGGCCGTGCGGGCAGCGTATTTCTGCTCATCGAGCTGCTGTTGAAGTGCTTGCGCGGCCTGCCGGGCCGCCCCGGCCTGGGCAATGTTGGCCTCGGATATACCCGCGTCGGGGTCGGCCACCAGCTCTAGCTGCCGGGCCAGGCGGTTGTAGCTATTCAGGGCTTGCTCTTTGGTGATTTTACTCTTTTCCAGGTCGCGAATCTGGCGCTCCAATTCCTTTATTTCGCGGCCAATCTGGTCGTTGTCAATCTGCCCGGCCAGGCGGATGCGCTGCTCATCGGCGGTTTCCAGGTCGGCTTCCTGCTGGGCCAGCAGGCCGCCGAGGCGGGTTAGCTCCCGGTCGAGGCGGGCGGTTTCGGCCGTCCAGAGGCGAATTTGCTGCCGGGCAAACCACGGTTCCAGCCGCCGCTGGTGCTCGCGGGTCTGGTGCAGCAGCTGTTGCAGGCCCTCGTATTCGCGGCTGCGGTCGTGCACCGGGCGCAGCAGCGCGAGCTGGGTTTTGGCCTTTTCCAGCGCCCGGTACGACACGAGCAAGGTCTGGTAGTTGCCCATAATTATGCAAAAATAATCCGGTCGTTTTCACGTAGCGGTGATTTGGACCAACACAAAACGAAAGACGATTTGAAGAATTTTCTTTTTGGGGAGGAAGCTAAAAAAGCCATTTGGGACGACTACCAGAAGCGCATAAGTGAAATCAGCCAGCAGTTAGCCGACCATCAGCATAATACGAGCCTTATCGCGGATATAACCGATAAGCTGACCCGGTTCCGGATACTACACGAGCGCCGCCAGCAAGCCCGCAAGGCCGAAGAAACCCTGCTGTTGGCGCAGGTACTATATCATCAGGGCGAAGAGTTGCGGGTAGCCGCCGCCACGGCTGCGGCGGCCACGGCTGCCGTAGCCGGGCAAGCCAATCTATTGCAGCTTGAACGTGCGGCAGCCCAGCAGCAAATGCGCTTCGCGCAGCAGGAAGTAGCTGACTACTCGGATTTAAAAGACGGACAGGAAAAGCTGTTGGTCGAACAGCAAACGTGGAAACAAGCCGAGCTAGCCGCCCAAAAAAATCAGCTGGAGCTAAGCCCGGCCGCCGATAAAGCCCGGCAATACCGGGAAGCGGTAGCGCAGGTAGCGGGCTGGCTGGGCACGCATGATGACCTCGCCAAGCTACGTGCCACGCAACAGCGGCATCAGCAAATTCGTCGGGACTATGAACTGCTGGCCCGGCTGGATAAGCAGCTGGTCGCTGATAAGCTAGCGGCGACTTTTCAAGAAACAGGCTGGGCTACGGCCCGCGAGGCGGAACACGCTGTGGCCACCTTGCGAGAGCAGGTAGCGGAGTGCCAGCGCGGCCACGTTTTTACCGATTTAACCAACCCTGATTCGTTGGCGCATTGGGCATTCCAGCGCGGGCGCGCTTTGACATTGGATGAAGAAAGTATCCTGACGCATTTCGGCCGCTTTGCTGAATTGCGCAGGGTAGAGGAGGCGTCGGCCCATTACCTGCACGGCCCCGACGAGTTGTTTGCACAAACGTTGCAGCTGATTGAGGGGCAGCAACAGCCGGGGTTTTGGCTGCACCTGCAAGGTGTGCGCGTGTGGGGGCCCCGGCTAGCCCCCGCCGACTGCGCTTTCACCAATGCGGATTCCTACCGCATTACCCAGGTATTCGCGAAGCGACAGGAGGCCGCCCAGCGCAACCTGACTGCTACGCAAGCCCGGCTGCAACGGGAGGAAGCGGTATACGCCACCTTGCAAAAAGTTGCCGGTTGGCAGCAGGCGGTTGAATTGGTGAGCCAACGCGAGTCATTGACCCAAGCGGCGAGTACCGGGCTGCTGCCCGATAGCAGCGTATTTGACGAGTTTCTGGAGCTGTATGCCACCGATGTGCCCACCCGCGCCGCCCACGAGGAAGTAGAAAATAAATTGCGGGAAGCGACTGAGGCACACACGGCCGCACAAATTCAGCAAGGCATTATCAGTAGCAAATTAATAGAGGTAGCTTCCAGGCTTAGTGGAAAAGATGAGCTGCTGCTAACCAAAAAACATACGGCGGCGCAGGAAGCCACCGCAAAGGCTGAGCAGGACCTGGCCGACTGGATGCGCGAGCACAATTTACCAGCCGAACACCTGCCACTTAGCGACAAACACTTAATGCAACTGAGTGAGGACCTTACCAAACTGAGCTCCGCAGCGGGGGAGCAGCGTACCCTGGCCAACGGTTTGCGGAAGGACGAAGACGCGGCTCGGCAACTATACGCTACGCAAGTGGCAGCGTGCGAAGCCACCAGTGCCGCGTATGCAAAAGCAACGGGCCTGCCAGTGCCATTGCCGCCGGCCACTGCGCCGGCGGCAAGCGAGATGCCCAACGATAGTGAGTATAAGAACGCCGCTGCTACTTACCGAAAGGAGTTTGACACGATAATGGGGCGCTACCTGACGGATGCTGATAAAGAACGGCTGAGCTACGACGATGAACTGTCGCTGCTGATTCAGGAAGTGCTGCCCGACGTGGTGCACGGGTTCGTTGAATCGGAAGAAGCCCTGGACTTAATCGAGGCGCGCCTGCAAAATATCAATGAGGCCAATAATCAAATTGCGGGCTTGAAAATCCAACTGCTGCGCGGCGTATTTGAGCGGGTGAGGGAAGCTTTTGATGCTTACATCGAAGAAGCGAAAAAAATCAAGCGGTATTTCGTCGCCAAAAATGCGCAGATTACCGGCGGCCTCAGCCCCAAGCTGGACCTGTTGCTGTCGGAAGAGTATCCCATTAGCTGGATTGGTGTTTTTGGCCAGCTGCTCAGCGAGCGGGCCGCCGGCAACTCCAGCCTCTTTGCGCAGCTGAGCAGCCTGGAAAGTATGCAGGAACTCATGCGCAAAGCCTACCTGAGTAGTGGGGGCAAGGTGCAAAATGCCAGGGATACCGACCTGCTCAACCCAAAATCTTATCTGGACCTGAGTTTTGATATGAAATCGGCGAGCGGGCGGGTCAATCAGGGCAGCACCGGGCAGACCTTTATGGCTGCCGCGCTCCTCAATATCGCGCGCCTCTCGGTGATTGGTGGCGGTAGCAAGCGCCCGGGCATCCGGCTGATACCGGTGGACGAAGCACACGGGCTAGGTGTATGGTCCCGGAGGATGGGGGAGTAGGTCGAGCGTCGGGTCGCGTTTAAAGATAGTAGGATTTTTACGCCATTCGGCGCAAATAAATTCGTAAGGGGTCAGGCCCTTTAAGCGCTTGAG
>JAABUK010003577.1_pt1 | contig 26171 bp, 18 predicted proteins | sample 5559141 | NCBI WGS metagenome assembly JAABUK01 (sample SAMN10711869, study PRJNA513367) | rock metagenome | isolation source: Antarctica rocks | place: Antarctica: Victoria Land, Pudding Butte nord | collected 2016-01-03 | reverse complement strand
ATAAAAGCTGTTTTCTCATTCAAATTCGCGTAGTAAAGGAGCGCAGCGACGTATCCGCGAAATCAGTTAAATCCGTTTGAATCTGCGGTCTAGTCTACGTTATCGTGTAAAAACCGGTTATCACCCAGCAGCTCGTTGTCATCGCTCAGGTTGAAGCGGGAGATGTTCTGGGCGCTGCTCGGCGTTACGGGCTCCAGCTTCTGGCCGCGGCGCAGGTAAGCGGGCGTGTCGAGGTGAGTCGTGGCCTCGGGCGAGAGGCCCTGGCTTTGGCTGAGCTGCTGCAAGCGGCGGCGGCGCTCCTCGGCCTGGGCCTCCAGCATGGCCGGGCGGGGGCGCGGGGCGGTGGGCTGCGGCCCTACCCCCTGCCCCTGGCCCGATAGCAGCACCGGGTCGCCGGGGGCCGTAATGGGCGCGCCGGCCAGGCCGGTCTGGGCATTGGGGGTAGCCGGGCCGTTTAGCTCGTAGGTCACGCGGGCCGGCTCGGGCGCGGCGGGCGTGGTGAAGGTGGGCACCACCGGCGCCGACTGGCTCGGGCGGGCCGGCTCGGGCGCGCTGGCCTGGGGCTCCGGCGCGGGGGTAGTGGCTACCGGCTCGGGCGCGGCGTCGGGCCGGCCGCTGGTCGAGATGGTATGCGCCTCGCGGGCAAAGCCGGTGGCAATAACCGTGACCCGGATGCTCTGGCCCAGCGTGTCGTCGGTGCCGTGGCCGAAAATCATCTCGGCGTCCTCACCCGCCTTGCCCTGAATGTACTCGGTGATTTCCGACAGCTCATCCATCTCCAGCTCGGCCTGGTCGCCCGACATGATGCTGAGCAGAATCTTCTGCGCGCCCTGAATGTCGGTATTGTTGAGCAGCGGCGAGTTCAGGGCCTCCTCGGCGGCGCGGCGGGCGCGGTTCTCACCCTCCGTCACGGAGCTGCCCATCACGGCGGCGCCCGAGTCCTTCATCACCGTTTTCACGTCTTCGAAGTCTACGTTCACATCAGCCGTTACCGTGATGATTTCGGCAATCGACTTGGCGGCCGTGGTCAGCACCGTATCAGCCTTGGCGAAGGCCTGGCCCATCGTGAGGTTGCCGTAGAGCTGGCGCAACTTGTCGTTGAGAATCACCAGCACCGTATCGCAGTGCTCGCTTAGCTCCTTGATGCCCTGCTCGGCCTGGTCGCGCTTCTTCTTGCCCTCGAAAAGGAAAGGCGCCGTCACGATGCCCACCGTCAGGATGTTGAGCTCCTGAGCTACCTGCGCGATAACCGGCGCCGCGCCGGTGCCCGTGCCGCCGCCCATCCCGGCCGTGATAAACAGCATTTTGGTACCATTGCTCAGCAGCTCCCGGATTTGCTCGCGGCTTTCCATCGCGGCCTGGCGGCCACGCTCGGGCTTGGCGCCCGCGCCGAGGCCCTCGGTCAGGTCCACCCCAATCTGGAGCTTATTGGGCACCGTCGAGCTTTCCAGCGCCTGCCGGTCAGTGTTGCAGATGATAAACTCCACGTCCTTGATGCCCTGCTTGTGCATGTGCTTCACGGCGTTGGAGCCCCCGCCCCCTACCCCAATCACCTTAATGATGGAACGGCTCTGGGTCGGAATGTCGAAGGTAAAATTCATATTGTCAATGAGGAATGAGGAATGAGGAATTAAAAATTAAGTCAGCGAAAACTGTGCGCAATTCTTAATTCCTCATTCCTCATTCCTAATTGAATTTAGTATTGCTTGTCGTCAAAATCGTCAATCAGAATGCCCTTGAGCTTGCGGGTGATGTCACCCAAAAACTTGAGGCCCTTCTGCTCCTTCGGCGGCTTGGGCGCTTCGGGGGGGGTAGGCGCGGCGGGCTGCACGGCGGCCGGCGGCGCGGGCGCGAAGCTGGGCACCACCGGCGCGGCCACCGGGGCAGCGGCCTGGTAGCTGTAGGCGGGCACTTCCTCCTCGCCGTAGCCAGGACGGGCAATGCGCTCGTCCTGAGCCTGGTAGCCGGCCAGCACGAGGCCCACGCCCGTGGCGTGCATCGGCGACTTCACGGCTTCGATTTTACCCTTGCCCAGGTGCTGGTTGGGGTAGCCAATGCGCGTGTCGAGGCCGGTGAGGTACTCGGTCAGCTGCTCCAGGTTCTGGAGCTGCGAGCCGCCGCCCGTCAGCACGATGCCGGCCGAAAGCTGCTCGTGCAGGCCCATGCGGTAGATTTCAGCATATACCAGCTCGATAATCTCCGACATGCGGGCCTCAATGATGTACGCCAGGTTCTTGAGTGACACCTCCTTGGGTGGGCGGTTGGGCAGGCCCGGAATGCTCACGATTTCATAGTCGCTGGCTTCCTCGGCGATGGCTTTGCCAAACTTCACCTTCAGCTGCTCGGCCTGGTTGGGCGTCACGTTGCAGCCCTGCTTAATGTCCTGGGTGATGATATTGCCCCCGAACGGCAGCACCGCCGCGTGCCGGATAATGCCGTCCTTGAATACGGCCAAATCGGTAGTACCGCCGCCAATGTCAATCAGCGCCACGCCGGCTTCCTTTTCCTCGTCGCTCAGCACCGATACGCTCGACGCCAGCGGCTCCAGAATGAGGTCGGCGATAGCCAGCCCGGCCTTGGTCACGCACTTGTTAATGTTATTAATAGCCGCGCTCTGCGCCGTGATAATGTGGAAATTGCCTTCCAGCCGCACGCCGGCCATGCCAATGGGGTCGAGCACGCCGCCCTCAAAATCGACCTTGTAGTCCTGCGGCATCACGTGGATAATCTGCGAGCCGGGCGGCGTCACCAGGCGGTACATGTCGGCCGTGAGGCGGTTCACGTCGTCCTGAGTAATCTCGTTGTCGCCGCTGGGCCGCGTAATGGAGCCATTGTGTTGCAGCGACTTGATATGCTGCCCCGCGATGCCCACGTTCACTACCCCAATATCGATGCCCGACTGCTCCTCCGCTTGCCGGATGGCGCGTTTGATGGCATCCACGGTTTTGTCAATATTGAGCACGACGCCGCGCTGCACCCCGTCGGATACCGCCTTGCCCATGCCCAGAATTTCGAGCTTGCCGTACTCATTTTTACGGCCCACTAAGGCGCAGATTTTCGTGGTGCCAATGTCGAGACCGACGACTATTTTATCTTGTTGCATGGGGAGGTAGTGGGCAGTGAAAGAGCAGTGACTAAAATAGTTAGCAAATTAGCTAAAAAATAGATTTTTGATTAACAGGCGGTTACTACTCGCAGATTATCTGGTTTTGGTATTCCACGTTCACGCGGTGGTAAGTATCCCAGCCTAGAACTGACGGAATTTGACGGTAAAATACCATCAATTTCGCGAATTTTCCAGAAATATCTTCCGGCGCGCCGAATTCTATACGCTGGTCGCCGACCTGTTGCGTGAAGCTGAGCTTGCCGCCCGGCTCCACGAAAACCTCGGCCACTTGGGCGCGCCAGAAGGGGTGCTCATCGACGTAGCGCAGAAAATCGAGGTAGCCGCGGCTGGTGCTGTCCTGAAAAAAAGTGGGGGGTAGGGTGCCGCCGCCCGCCCGGCTCACCGTCGCCACCCGCGCCGTGTAGAGCGGCGAGAGGGGTAGGCGCTGGCCGTTGGCATCGACGTAGGTATCGAGGCGGTCGTCGGGGTGTACGAGCCGGGCAATGGGACGGTTTTGGTGAATATCGGCGTGCAGGTTGCCGGCCAGGTCGCGGTACACCTGGGCATCGCGCACGAACGGGTGCGCCTTGAGGCGGCTTTCTAATGCGCGCAGGCGCGGGCCTTCGGGCACGGTGCCAATTATGGGCTCCTTGCCGCCATTGGTCAGCAGCGCCGTAACGCCGCGCTCACTGATGAAATAATTATCAAACTCGTTGGCTACGTTCACTACGATATTCCGCACCGGGCGATGGGCCTGGCGCAGCGCCGCAAACGCGGCCATGCCACCCAAGCCCAGCAGGCTGGCCAGCGCGACGAGCAGATTGCGAACGGTCTTATCCATAATAATCGCGGATTAACGCTGATTGAGCTGATTCAAACGGCGCTTGTTTTTGGGTAATTAAGTAGGGAATGAACAGGTATTTTTTGAGAATGAAAAGCCGAATTAGTTGCTATTAAAAGTTGGTTAACTCAGGATAATTTTCAGCTGCGGTACCAGCGTATCGATGTCGCCGGCGCCCACGGTTGCCAGGATATCAAAAGTAGGATTATTTTTCGCATGTTCCAATACTTGTGCTTTGGTTTGCAATGATTTAGCTTCGGAAGTGATAGCAGCCAGCAGCATCTCCGCCGTGACGCCCGGCAGGGGCAGCTCGCGGGCCGGATAAATGTCCAGCAAAACCACTTCGTCGGCCAGGCTCAGACTCTGCGAAAAGCCCGCGGCAAAATCACGGGTGCGGGTAAATAAATGGGGCTGAAAAATGACGCGTAATTTCTTGTCCGGGTACAGCGCCTTCAGCGACCGCAGAAAAGCCTCAATCTCGCGTGGGTGGTGCGCGTAGTCGTCTACGTACACTTTGTCGGGGCCGGTTACGATAAATTCGAAGCGTCTTTTCACGCCCCGGTAGGCCGCCACGGCCTCAGGCAATTGCGATTTAGTGACGCCAAAAATTTGCGCCGCCGCCGCCGCCGCCAGCATATTTTCCACGTTGTGAAATCCCGGTACGGCGAGCTTTAGCCCTGTTACTACCCCCTGCGGCCCGTGGTAATCGAAGTGAAACTGGTGGCCTTCGACCGTAATATTCTCCGCGAATAAATCGGCGCCCTGCGCGGCCGTGAGGCCGTAGCGCAGCACCCGCGTGCCGGGTGACACGGCGGCGGCCACCCGCGCATCGGCCGTGTGGTTGAGCAGCAGCGTGCCACCGGGTTTAAGCTGACTAACGAACTGGCAGAATGAATCAATCAGCGCGCTTTGCTCGCCGTAAATATCGAGGTGGTCGGCGTCGGTGCTCGTGACGATGGCCACGTCGGGGTGCAGCGTCAGGAAGCTGCGGTCATACTCATCAGCCTCCACTACCACGGGCGCTTCGGGGCTCTGGGGCAGCAATAAATTCGAGCCCGGATTTACCGCGATTCCACCTAAAAAAGCGCCCGCGTCGAGGCCCGCGTGGTGCAGCAAATGCGCCACCATGCTGCTGGTGGTGGTTTTACCGTGGGTGCCGGCCACCGCGATGGTGGGCCGGCCCTCGGTGAGCACGCCCAGCACCTGGCTGCGCTTACGAATAGCGTAGCTCTGCTCGCGCAGCCAGGCCCATTCGAGGCTGGCAGCCGGAATGGCGGGCGTGAGTACCACCAGCGTCCGCGCTTTATTTTCCCGAATTTCCAGCGGAATATTTTCCACCGCGTCGGCGTAGTGCACGGCAATTCCTTCGGCCGCCAGGGCTTGCGTCAATGGGGTTTCGGTTTTATCGTAGCCGCTCACCTGGTGGCCGTTGGCCCGAAACCAGCGCGCCAGCGCCGACATGCCGATGCCGCCGATACCAAGGAAGAAAACGTAGGGGAATTGCTGCATTTTTTAATTTCGCGCAGAGTTCGCGGAGTTTCGCGGAGCGTTATTTTAATAGGCTAAACAGCTCGTTGACAATATCGTGGGTAGCGTCGGGTCGGGCCAGCTCCCGCACGCGCTGGCTGAGCTGCTGCTGGCGCGCGGGGTCAGCGAGCAGGCGCAGGGCTTCGTCGTAAAGTCGCTCGGCGGCGTGGGCGTCGGTGATGAGCACGGCCGCGCCCTTGCTCACCAGCGACAAAGCGTTTTTGGTCTGGTGGTCCTCGGCCACGTTGGGCGAAGGCACCAGCACGCTGGCCTTACCCGTGAGGCAAAGCTCTGATACTGAGAGCGCCCCGGCCCGGCTGATAACCACATCGGTGGCGGCGTAGGCCAGGTCCATGCGCCGGATAAATTCCAGGGCCTGGAGGTGGTCGGCGGCGTAGGGCGCAGCCTGCTCGCGCGCCTCGGGGTAATAGAGCTTGCCGGTTTGCCAGAGCAATTGCACGCCCGCCTCGCGCAGGCGGGGTAGGGCAGCGGTGGTGGCCAGGTTGAGCGTGCGCGCGCCGAGGCTGCCGCCCACCACGAGCAAGGTTTTTTTAGCCGGGTCGAGATTGAAAAACTGCTGCGCTTCGACACGGCTGCCGTGGGCAATTTCGGTGCGCACGGGGTTGCCGGTGAGCACGATTTTATCGGCCGGAAAGAATTTTTCCATGCCGTCGTAAGCTACGCAGATTTTACTTACGCGGCGGCCCAATAATTTATTGACCAGGCCGGCGTACGAATTCTGCTCCTGAATTAAGCTCGGAATTCCGCGCGAGGTAGCGGCCAGCAACACCGGGGCCGAAGCATAGCCGCCTACCCCCACCACGGCGTCGGGCCGAAATTCCTGAATTAATTTTCCGGCCTTGCGCACCGACCGAAATACCCGCACCGGAAACATAAGATTCTGCGGCGTGAGGCGGCGCTGCAAACCCGTAATATCGAGGCCCACAATCTGGTAGCCGGCCTCGGGCACGCGCGTCATCTCCATGCGGCCATTGGCGCCCACGAATAAAATTTCGGCGTCGGGCTGACGCCGCCGAATTTCATTCGCGATTGCCACCGCCGGGAAAATATGCCCGCCCGTGCCGCCGCCGGAGATGATGAATTTCATGGGTTAATTGGTTGTTATGTTATTCTCACAGTAAGGTGCAAAAAAGAATGTCAGTCCGAGCTTGCCGAGGAATTTCGCTCGTAGTCGTTCAGGCCTCGTTCAACGACGCGAGCGAGATTCCTCGGCAAGCTCGGAATGACGTTCTTTTTTGCACCGCCGCGCGTGACGAGTATAATTAAGCATAAGTAACAATCAACTACGCATACTGCGCGCGCTGGCTGGGGATGCGCACGGTGTCGGCGGGCTCGCCGGTCATGGGACGGGTTTCGCGCTCGCCGCGGCTCACGGCCAGAATAATACCCACGCTTAATCCAGTAAAAATCAAGGAAGTACCGCCCATACTCAGCATGGGCAGGGGTAGACCCGTGACCGGGCCCAGGCCCACGGCCACGCCCATATTTACCATCGCCTGCAAGACCAAGCTGAAACTCAGCCCCGCCGATAGCAGGCCGCCAAACGCGCCCTGGCTGTTCATCACGGTTTTTAATCCCCGATACAGAAAAGCGAGGTAGAGAAATAGCACGACCAGCCCGCCAATCATGCCGTATTCTTCGATAATAATGGCGTAGATAAAGTCGGAATACGGGTGCGGCATAATATTGCGTTCGGTGCTTTTGCCGGGGCCTTTGCCGGTGAGGCCGCCCGTAGCGATGGCGATAAACGAGTGCTCCAGCTGGAAAGCGGGCTTTTTATGGGGGTTGGAGAAATTCTCGATGCGCGACTGCACCGTTTCCCAGCGTTGGCCCGCCACCAGCCCTACCCCCCCCAGCGTGGCCCCAATGAGCACCATCACCAGCATTTGCCGCATGGGCACGCGGCCGATAAACATGAGCAGCAAGCAGGTCAGAAACAGCAGCAGCGCCGTGGAGGCATTCGACAATACGATGAGGCCACAAATAACTCCTACCCAGAGCATTACGGGTAACAAGGTGTTTTTGAAATCGTGCAGGTGCTGCTGGCGGCGGCTGAGCATACTGGCCAGGTGCGAAATCAGCGCCAGCTTGGCCAGGTCGGAGGGCTGGAAGGTCTGGTTGATGACCGGGATGGTGAGCCAGCGCGAGGCGCCGTTGGTTTCGCCGCCCATCAGGTAGGTGAACAGCAGCAGCGGCACCGACAGCAGCAGCGCATACAGCGACAGCCGCGAGTAGTGGCGGTAGTCGATGCGGTGGGCCAGCCACATCAGGCCCAACCCCATGAAAATCAAGCTACTGTGCTTGAGCACAATCAGCTCGACCGAGCCGGTGCGGCCGTGCAGCTCGTTGCGATACGCCAGCGTGCCGGTAGCCGAGTACACGACGGCGATGCTGATGAGCGAAAACAGAATAACGATGGCCCACAAAATGGGGTCGCCTTTGAGGTTGCGTTGCAGCCAGGTGTGGGGGGTAGGGGTTTCCATAAATCGCAGATTTTCGCAGATTAAACTGATTTCGCGGATTCGGATGGTGCCAGCGTCTGCACGGCGGCCATGAATTGGTGGCCGCGGTCTTCGTAGTTTTTGAACAGGTCGAAGCTGGCGCAGCAGGGCGAGAGCAGCACCACGTCGCCGGGGGTGGCCAGGGCGGCGGCGCGCCGCACGGCGTCGGCCATGCGCTGGGTTTCTTCGAGGTGCGGCACCTGGGTTTCAAACGCGGCGCGCAGCTTGGCATTGTCCACGCCCAGGCACACGAGGGCTTTCACTTTTTGCGCGGCCAGGGGCTGCAAGGGGGCGTAGTCGTTGCCCTTGTCGGTGCCGCCGGCAATCCAGACGATGGGCCGCTTCACGCCGTCGAGCGCATACCAGGCCGCCTCCACGTTGGTGGCCTTGCTGTCGTTGATGTACTCGACGCCGTTGATTTCGGCCACGAACTGCAGGCGGTGGTCAGCGTTGCGGAAGCTGGCGAGGGCGGGCTCAATGGCCGCCGGCTCCACGCCGGCCACCCGCGCTACTAGAATGGCAGCCAGCACGTTCTGGCGATTATGCTCCCCGATGAGCGGCGAGCGGACGGTGCTGATAAGCTCGGTCGGGCTATAGTAGCCAGGTAGCAAATCAATGCGCACGGCGTCCTGCTTTTCGTAGTAGCCGCCGAGCTGAAAATCGGTGCGGTGGTGCAGGCTAAACGGCATCTGATGCACCGGCCGCAGGGCCGCCTTAAAGTAGCGCTGGATGTTCTCGTCGTCGGCGTTGTAAATGAACGTGCCATCGCTGTCCTGATTGCGTACGATATTGAGCTTGGCGCGGGCGTAGGCTTCGAGTGAGTAATTATAGCGGTCGAGGTGGTCGGGGGTGATGTTGAGCAGCACCGCAATCCAGGGCTGGAAACGGTCGATATCATCCAGCTGAAAGCTGCTTAGCTCCAACACATAATACTCAAACTTATCCTCGATTACCAGCTCGGCCAGCGAGTAGCCCACGTTGCCGGCCAGGCCCACGCTCAGGCCGGCTTCCTTCAGCAGGTGGTGGGTAAGCAGGGTGGTCGTGGTCTTGCCGTTGGTACCCGTGATGGCAATGAAGCGCGCCCTGGTATAGCGGCTGGCAAACTCAATCTCCGACACAACCGGAATTTTTCGCTCGCGCAGGGCCTGGATAACGGCCGCCTTTTCCGGGATGCCGGGGCTTTTCACTACTTCAGCAGCTTGCAGAATGCGGTCGAGCGAGTGCTGGTTTTCCTCGAACTCGATGCCGGCTTTGGTCAGCTTGTCCTTGTAGTCGGGCTGGATAGTGCCGCGGTCGGAAACGAACACGGCGTGGCCTTTGGCCTGCGCCAGCAGGGCCGCGCCTACGCCGCTTTCGGCGGCTCCAAGAATGACAACGAGATTTTGCACGGAGTTAGCGGGAGTAAAAAGGAGTTTTGCGGAGGAGAATTAGCGCAGCTTGAGAGTAACCAACGTAATGACGGCCAGCATAATACCCACAATCCAGAAGCGTGAGACGATTTTACTTTCGTGGTAGCCGAGCTTCTGGTAGTGGTGGTGCAGCGGCGACATGCGCAGGATGCGCCGGCCTTCGCCGTACTTGCGCTTGGTGTATTTAAACCAGCTCACCTGCACCACTACCGACAGGTTTTCGATAATAAAAACCCCGCACAGAACAGGAATCAGCAGTTCTTTCCGCACCGCCAGGGCCAGCACGGTGATAATACCGCCGAGTGCCAGCGAGCCGGTGTCGCCCATAAAAACCTGCGCCGGATAGGAGTTATACCACAGAAACCCAATGCACGCCCCCACGAAAGCCGTGCAGAATATCACTAGCTCGCCCGAGTCTGGAATAAACATAACATCCAGATAATCAGCTAAAAATGCATTACCGCTTACGAAGGCAAAAATAGCCAGCGTAACCCCGATAATGGCCGAAGTACCGGCCGCCAGCCCGTCGAGGCCGTCCGTGAGGTTGGCGCCATTGCTGATGGCAGTAACCAGAAAAACAACAATAGGAATATAAAACAGGCCGTACAGCCCTCTGAAAGCCGTGCCGGCCTGGGCGAATAGGTCGCCGTAGTTCAGCTCGTTGTTTTTCATAAACGGCACCGTCGTAATGGCCAGGTGCACGTCTTTAAATACCTTACTTGCGTCAACGGCTGAGTACTGGCCATTGGGCAGCAAATACTCGCGCACCGTAATCTCGTTGCTGTAAAACAGCACCCAGCCCACCGTAATACCTAAGCCAATCTGGCCCAGCACTTTAAAGCGCCCACTCAGGCCTTCTTTATTCTTACGAAAAATCTTAATGTAGTCGTCCAGAAATCCAATCAGCCCGAGCCATACCGTACTGAGCAGCATCAGGATAATGTAGATATTGCGCAGGCGCGCAAACAGCAGCACGGGTACCAGAATAGCCAGCAAGATGATGAGGCCGCCCATCGTGGGCGTACCTTTTTTCTCCACCTGCCCTTGCAGGCCGAGGTCGCGGATGCTCTCGCCCACTTGCTTTTTTTGTAGCACGCGGATGAGCCGCGCCCCGAAAAACTGGGCAATCAGCAGCGACACGATAACCGAGAGCGCCGCCCGGAAGGTCGTGTACTGAAACACGCCTGCGCCAGGCAGGTGGTAGTGCTCGTGCAGGTAGCGAAAGAGGTAGTAGAGCATTTCTTTTCGAATTATGAATGAAAAATTATGAATGAAAAATTGATTTTCAGGCAGTTGGGCATTACCAATTCGGCTCTTCAATTTCTCATCAACAATTTTTAATTCATAATTCATAATTTTTAATTTCAAGCAAAGCGGCGCGTAGCTCCTCCCTATCATCAAAATGCGTTTTCACGCCTTTAATCTCCTGGTAGGTTTCGTGGCCCTTGCCGGCCACCAGCACGAGGTCGCCGGGGCGGGCGAGGGCCACGGCGGCCCGGATGGCGGCGCGGCGGTCGGCAATGGTTTGGGTGTGGGCGTCGGCGGGGGGTAGGAGGCCGGCCTGCATCTGGCGCAGGATGTCGAGCGGGTCCTCGGCGCGCGGGTTGTCGGAAGTCAGAATCACTTCGTCCGAAAGCTGGGCGGCGAGCCGGGCCATGATGGGGCGCTTGGTGGCGTCGCGGTTGCCGCCGCAGCCCACCACCGTGATGATGCGCTGCTCGGGCCGGCGCGTCTGGTGCAGGGTTTGGAGGACGTTTTCGAGCGCGTCGGGCGTGTGGGCGTAGTCCACAAGGCCACTGATGGCCTGGCCGGGCACGGCCACGGGCTCGAAGCGGCCGGGCGCGGTGGTCAGGCCCGAGAGAATGGTGAGCACCTCGGTGGGGTCTTCGCCGAGCAGCACGGCCGCGCCGTACACGGCCAGCAGGTTGTAGGCATTGAAGACGCCGATGAGCCGGAAATGCACCTCGCGGTCGTCTATTTCGAGCAGCAGACCGTGCATCTCGTTGGCTACCAGCCGGGCGCGGAAGTCAGCCGCCGAGCGCAGCGAGTAGGTAGCGCGGCGGGCGGCCGTGTTTTGCAGCATCACCAGCCCGCGCTTGTCGTCGGCGTTGGTGAGGGCGAAAGCCGTGCGGGGCAGCGCGTCGAAAAAGCCTTTTTTGGCCTTCAGGTAATTATCGAACGTGCCGTGATAGTCGAGGTGGTCGTGGGTGAGATTAGTGAAGAGGCCGCCCGCGAAGCGCAGGCCGCCTACCCGGTGCTGAGCCACGGCGTGGCTGCTCACCTCCATGCAGGCGTGGGTGCAGCCGGCGGCCACCATCTGCGCCAACAATTCGTTGAGCCGGATGGCGTCGGGCGTGGTGTGGGTGCTGGCAACGACGGTTTCGTCAATCTGGTTCTGCACCGTGCTCAGCAGGCCGGCGTGGTAGCCCAGCTCGCGCAGCAGCTTGTGGAGCAGGGTGGCGCAGGTGGTTTTGCCGTTGGTGCCGGTCACGCCCACCAGCACCAACTGGCGCGAGGGGTGGCCGTAGAACGCGCTGGCGATGGGCCCGAGCGCGGCGGCGCTGTCAGCTACCTGCACGTAGGTAGTGGCCGGGTTCAATTCGGCGGGTAGCTCTTCGCAAATCACTACCCCTACCCCCTGCTTCACGGCTTGCCCGATGAATTTATGCCCATCGGTGGCGGTGCCGCGCAGGGCGCAGAACAGCATCCCCGGCCCCGCCTGGCGCGAGTCGAGGGTGAGGCCGGCCACGGGCACGTCGGGGTTACCATGCTGGGCGAGCACGTTGGTTTCGGCGAGCAGCGCAAAGAGGGGTAGGGTGCTCATGCGGCTTTCTTGTTTTTAGCAGGCGAGGTGGCCGTCTTTGTTCTGGTGGCGGTTGCCGCTTTTGTTCTGATGTCGGTTCCGGCATTTAGTCTGACGTCGGTTCCCGCAGAGGGCGCGGAGGTAGGCGCGGAGGTTCGCTGAGTCGTGCGGATATCGGGCTTGTTGGTGGTCGTTTTTTTAGGCTTGGCTTCGGGCCTGGAAGCGGGGGTAGGAGCCGTCGCTTTCTCTTTGGCAGCCGACTTTGCTTTTGCTGAACTGGGCTTGGTCGTTGACTTGGCCGCTTTGCTGGGGCGGCTGACTTCAGCCGGAATAAGCAGGGTATTCTCCTCAATCTCGGTGTGGACCGGCGCGGGTAGGGCCAACGGGGCGGCGGTAGGCGCGGCGGTGGGCGTCAGCACCAGGCCCACGACCAGGCCGCGGCGGGCCGGGTCGCCGGGTGCTACCGACTGCACGCGCACGCGGCCGGTGCCGCTGGCCTGCACCTTAATGCCCCGGTTTTCGAGCAGAAACAGCGCGTCGCGCAGGGTGAGGCCGCGCACGTCGGGCATCCGGCCGGGGTGGGCCACGCTGGCATCGGGGCGCAGGGCCACGGTGCGGGCCACGAAGGCAGTATCCACGGCGCGGGTGGCGCGTACCCATTCTTCGCCGCCGGTGGCATGGGTCTGGCCGGGCAGGCCGATGCGGTCGCACACCAGCGCGATTTCCTGCTGCAAGCCGGCCCGCACCAGCGGCACCGGCGAGCGCCGGGCCGGAATGCGCGCCAGCATGGGCCGCTGGCTGGCCTGGTCGCGGGCCATGCAGCGGTCGGCAATGTCGCGGAACACCGGCGCGGCCACGTCGCCGCCGTAGATGCGACCCTTACTCGGCGAGTCAATCACCACGATGCAGCTGTACTTGGGCTTATCGGCCGGAAAAAATCCGCAGAAGCTGGTTGAGTACGTTTTGGTGTACTGCCCGTTCTTGAACTTCCAGGCCGTGCCCGTTTTGCCCGCGATGGCGTAGTCTTTGGGTCGGATGGCCTTGGCGGTGCCTTGCAGCACTACCCCCTCCATCATGGCGTGCAGCTTGCGCAGCGTGGCATCGGAGCATATTTTGGGGTTCAGCACCTGGGTATCGAAGTGCTCCACCACCTGGTCGGCCTGCTTAATCTCGCGCACAATCATGGGCGCCACCTTCACGCCGCCGTTGGCCACGGCGTTGTAGAAAGCCAGCGTCTGGAGCGGGGCCAGCTTCAGCTCGTAGCCGATGGCCATCGTGGAGAGCGAGGTGCGGCTCCAGCTACGGTCCCTGGGGTCTTTCACGTAGGGTAGGGCCTCGCCGCTCATCTGAAAGCCCAGCGGCTTATCGAGGCCAAAGCGCTTGAGGTAGTCACTATACTGCGTGGGGTTGCCGGCAAAGTGCTCCTGCACCAGCCGCGCCACCCCAATGTTGCTCGACTTTTCAAACACCTGCTGCACCGTGATGCGGCCGTTGGCGTGCGAGTCCGTCTTCACGGCCCCGCCAATGAGCATGCGGCCGGGGCCGGTGTCCACCATGTCGTCGAGCTGCAAATTAGGGTCGGCTTCAAACACGGCCATCATCGAAGCCAGCTTGAAGGTCGAGCCCGGCTCGGTGCGGCCCTGGTCGGCAAAGGCGTAGTTATAGTCTTCCTTGTAGGTGCCGTCGGCGGCTTTGCCGAGGTTGGCCACGGCCTTGATTTCGCCGGTCTTCACCTCCATCAGGATGACGCAGCCGTACTTGGCGTCGTTGGCCACCAGCGACTTATAGAGCGCGTCCTCGGCCCCGTCCTGGAGGTTGATGTCGAGCGTCGTCTTCACGTCGTAGCCCGGCTGGGGCTTGATTTCAGTGCCGTCATACACCGGCTTGAGGCCGCCCGGTACGCGCTCAAACAGCGCCTCGCCGGCCCTACCCGCCAGCTTTTGCTGGAAAGTAAACTCCAGGCCCGCGCCGTTCTTGTCCTCGTTCACGAAGCCCACCGTGCGCTGGGCCAGCCCGCCGAAGGGCCGGAAGCGCTTATCTACCTTCTCAAAAATGGCCCCGCCCCGGCGCCTGGCCCGGAAGATGGGCCAGCTCGCCAGCTCTTTCTTCTCCTGGAAATTAATTTGCCGCGAATTCAGCCGGATGTAGCGCACGTCGTGGTCGCGGTGCGCCGCCATCAGCTTCTGGTAATACTCTTGCTTGCTGCGGTCCTGGAAGAAATGCGCCAGGTGCCAGGCCAGCGAATCGACATTGGCCCTGAACACGGCATCATCGACCACGCCGGGGTCCCAGGCCACCCGGTAGAAGGGCAGCGAGGTCGCCATAATGCTCTCGTTGTCGGAGTAGATGTTGCCGCGCGTGGCCGGCACCGGCTGGTAGCTGATGCGGCGCTCCTGCTCCAGGGCGCGCCACTTGGCCCCCTCCTGGTACTGAATGCGCGAGATTTTCCAGGCCACGGCGCACGAGAACAGCGCCACTCCCAGAAACGCGAGCCGCACCCGCGTCACAATGGATTTCTTAACGCTGCTTTTCATGGCTTACTTTTTTGGCGGCTTTCCCTTGAACTACTTGGGCTGTCTTGTGCTTTTTTGTACCAATTCGCTTGTTAACGGGCTTATCACTACCCCCTGTCTTAGCACCTGAAGCACTGTTCAGCAATGGCTTATCAGCAATCGCAGCCGGCGCGTCTTCGTCGGCGAGGCCGGGTGGCGGCGCGCCTAACTCCAGGGCCTCATCGTCGGTGGGCAGGCCCAGCTGCTGGCGGCGGGCCCGGCCCTGAATGGAGTCGGCGCGGGCCGAGGCTACCGAGTCGCGGGCGGCGCGGGCGGCCAGGGTGTCGGCGGTGAGTACGGGCATGGTTTCCAGCTCGGCCTCGTCGAGGCGGCCGGCCGGCACCGCGATGCGGAAGGGCGGCGACGAGCTTTCGACCAGCCCAATGGCGGCTACCTTGCGGGCCACCTCGCTCTGCTTGCTGGCCTCCATGTAGTCCGATTTCAGGGTGGTGTAGTCGGCGCGCAGGTCCTCGGTTTCCTGCTTGAGCCGCTGAATGTTACGGTTCATGCGGTTGCCGTAGTGCGTGTTGCCGATGTAGAGCAGCGTGAGCAGCATCACGAAGAGCAGCTTGGGCAGGAAGCGCACCGGCAGGCCCTCGCGAAACAGCCCGTCGAGGCCCGTGAAGCGGTCGAGCAGCGAAAACAGGCTCCAGCCGGTGGCCGTGGCCCCGTCGTGGCGCTCCCAGGCGGGCGCGGTAAACTCCGGGGTTGGCTCAGCCGGCTTGCGCGCCTTTTTGGGCGCGGCGGGCTGGGGCGCGGCTACGGCTACGGGTTCGGCCGCCGGCGGGGGGGTAGGCGCGGCCACCGGCGGCGCGGCCACTACGGCGGCCGGCGCCTCGTTCACGGGCTCGGGCACGCGGGGAGGGCGCACGGTATTGGTACGGGGCGGACCAGCTACAACGGGACGTATCGTATTACCGGCCATGAGCTTACGCGGGGATAGAAGTTCGGACGCCGATGCGCAGCTTGGCACTGCGGGCGCGGCTGTTGTGAGTTATTTCGTCGGCCGAAGCCTCTACCGGCTTGCGCGTGAGCGCCTCGAAAGGCAGGCTGACGCGGCCGTACAAATCCTTCTCGGCCTGGCCGAAGAACCTGCCCTGGCTCAGAAAATTCTTCACCAGCCGGTCTTCCAGGGAGTGGTAGCTCATCACTACCAGCCGGCCGCCGGGGCGCAGCACCTGGGCGGTTTGGGCCAGCATCTCCTGCAAAGCGGTCAGCTCGTCGTTCACCTCAATACGCAAAGCCTGGAAGACCTGAGCCAGGTACTTGTTCTCCTTCCCACGGGGCATAATGGGCTGAATGGCCTGCTTAAGCTCCTGAATGGTGCGCAGCGGGCGCTGCCGCCGGGCCTGCACCACGGTGTGGGCGAGGGTACGGGCGTTGGTAACTTCGCCGTACATGCCGAAAATGCGGTGTAAATCGCTTTCCTCATACTCGTTGAGCACGTTGGTGGCAGTGGGAAGGGACGGGTCGGCGGCGTCCATGCGCATGTCGAGCGGCCCGTCGAAGCGGGTGCTGAAGCCGCGCGCGGCGGTGTCGAACTGGTGCGACGACACGCCCAGGTCGGCCAGCAGGCCATCCACGGGCAGGGCGTCGCGCCGGGCCAGCTCGGCCGCGAGGTGCCGAAAATTGGCCCGGATAAACGTAAACTGCGGGCTGGCCAGCTCGGCGGCCTCGCGCTCGGCGGCTTCGTCCTGGTCGAAGCTATACAGGTGGCCCTCAGTCAATTGCTTCAGAATACGCGCCGAGTGGCCGCCGCCGCCAAACGTGACATCGACGTAGCGGCCGCCGGGCACCAGGTCGAGGCCGGCCAGGCATTCGGCCAGCATCACCGGGCGGTGGTAGGCGATATCGTTGGGGCGGGTGCTCATGCGGCCAGGCCAGGCAGGGCCAGCGTTTCGGGGGTGTCCGATAAGAACTTCTGGGCCAGCTTGGAAAATGCCTGCTGGTCTTTTATCAGGAACTCGTCGTAGCGGGTAGGGTCCCACACTTCGCAGCGGTTGCCGAGGCCCACGATTACGGCGTCCTTTTCGAGGCCGGCGTAGCGACGCATGGAGCCCGGCAGGCCAAAGCGCCCGATGCTGTCCAGCTCCACCTCCGTCATGCCCCGGAAGAAATTGCGCTGAAACTGCCGGTACTCCTCGTTAAACTCGTCCAGGGCCATCACTTTGGCGTGAATCAGCTCCCAGGCCGAGCGCGGGTAGAGCACCAGGCAGGGCTCGAAGCCGCGCACCAGCACCAGCTGGTTGGCGTAGGCATCGGGCAGCGCCGCTTTCACCTTGGCGGGCAGCACCAGCCGACCTTTGGGGTCGAGCTTGCAGTCGTATTCGCCGGAGAGAAGCTGGTGCATGGATGGGACAAGTCGGGCTGGACCGCGGCGCCAGCGAGGATAACAAAAGTACGAGTGGTTTCAAAAAACTCACCACTTTCTACCACTTTCTACCACGGCCCGAAAAGCCCTTAAACGAGCCAAAATCGCAGATTTAGTCAATATTGAAACAATGTTGCATTAATTAAGACAGCCTAAAGCATGGCGTTTCGAGCAAAATCGGAGGCTGCCTGGATGGGGCACGAATTTTATTTTAAAGCGAAACAATGTTGCAAATACTATCCAGCCTGCTACGCTTTAGTCGGGAATGAGGGGTAGGGCTGGCAGCAGCTAGGCTGTTGCCCACAGCAGCTAAGGCCGGGCCGGCCCCTACCGGCAGGGCCCGGTTAACGGGGTCGGTAATTTTTTTGTAATTTCGGCGTAATCTCAGCCACCCACCCTTTGCCTGCCCCGCCCGCCTTTTCGGAACCGGAATATCTTCGCCGCCTCAAGCAGGACGACGAGCGGGCCTTTGACGCGCTCTTTCGGCACTACAGCGCCCTGGTGTATCGCTTCGCTTACGGCTACCTGAAGTCGCGCCCGGCGGCCGAGGAAATCGTGCAGGAGTGCTTTATTAAAATCTGGGAGAAGCGCGAGCAGCTGCGCGAAGACGTGCCGCTGAAAGGCTACCTGTTTACGACAGCCCACCACGCGGTGCTCAACGAGCTGCGGCGCGACCAGCACCACCTGCGCCTGCACGGGCAGGTAGCGGCCGCCGGCCCCGCCAGCGTAGCCAACGAGGCCGAGTACCAGGAGATGGAGGCGCTGTACCTGGCCGCCCTCGACCGCCTACCCCCCAAGCAGCGCGAGGTGTTTGTGCTGAGCCGGCAGCAGGGCCTCTCCTACCCCGAGATTGCCGAGCGCCAGGGCGTATCGGTGAAAACGGTGGAGGCGCACATCGTGCAGGCCCTTAAGACACTGCGCAAGTATTTCCGGCTGCACGGCGGGGGTATTCTGGGGCTGCTGCTGGCGCTGGCCATTCACAAGGGCTAGTTTTTGTAGCTGCCGGCTAAGGGGTATAGGGCGGTGTATTGGGTGTGCGGCGGGGCTGGGAGCCCTCCGCGGGGCACCTCACTCCCTAGCCCCCTCTCCAAAAGAGAGGGGGAACTAGCTCTAGCATAGCTTTCTAGAACTAGAACTAAACTAAAAATTAGTCTCCCCTCTCTTTTGGAGAGGGGGCTAGGGGGTGAGATGCCCCGCGGAGGGCGAGCTACTTCACCGCCTAGCCCCCTCTCCAAAATACGCGCGGGCCGTTTTAAGCCGGCCCCTCTCTTCCCACCCATGCTGAAAAAACTGTTGCTCCTGAGCCTGAGCGCCGCGAGCGCGGGCTTTATGCTGACGCCGCTGGCCCCTACCCCCCGGCCCGCGCCGAAGTGCGCGGCCGGCTCCAACCGACGCCCCCGGCCGCGCTGGACGATTTGAAAATCGTCTTCTTTGGCTCGTCGGTGCCGTTTGGGCAGGGTGCCACGGGCAAGTACGGCTACGCCAGCCGCTACGCCACGCTGCTGGCCCGGCGCAACGCGGCCGGCCAGGGAGCGTCCTGGACGACCAGCAACATCTCGGTGCCGGGCGACAACACGGTGAAGGTGCTGGCGCGCTGGGACCGCGACCTGCCGCCGCAGCGGGGCAGCTACGTGGTGTACGCGCGGGCGCCCGGCAACGAGGGCATTCACGGGGGCGGGCAGCCGGTGTTTGACCAGTTTGTGGCCAATATGCAGGTGCTCATCCGGCAAGCGCGGGCGCGGGGGATGGTGCCGGTGGTCACGAACAGCTACACCCGCAACGACTACACGGCGCAGGACTACGCCTACATCCGGCGGCTGAATCTGCTGTTACAAGGCTGGGCCATGCCCACCGTGAACCTGCTCGGGGCCGTGGACGACGGCACCGGCCACTGGGTCACCGGCTACTGGGACGACGCCCTGCACCCCAACGACCTGGGCCACGCCGAGCTGCTGCACGCCTGGGTGCCCTCGCTCTTCGATGAGTTGCGGGCGGGCAAGCCCCTACCCCACCTCCAGCCCACGGCGGGCGTGCGCCTGGGCCGGGCCGGGGCGCTGCGCTTCGTGCCCGAGGCGCTGGTGCACCCATTCACGCAGGTGTTCAGCTTCCGCACCACGGGCCGCGGCGCCCTGCTAACCTTGCAAGACAGCACCCACGCGGGCAGCCTGCGCATTGGGCGCGGCGGCCGGCTCACCTACGCCTCCGCCTTGGCGGGGCAACTTACTACCCCCGCCAGCGTGGCCGATGGCCAGTGGCACCAGGTAATGCTGACGCATTACTTCGCGCGGGGCGAGACGGTTTTGTACGTTGATAGCAGCCGGGTAGGCAGCCTGCGCGAGCGCCTGCGCATGCGCCAGCTCACGCTGGGGGGTAGGGTGGCCCCCAAGGGTGGGAAGTTCCGCAACTGGCTGTTTTACCGCGCGGGCATGAATGCCGACGAGGCCCGCGCGCTGGCCACCGACTCGCTGCCGCAGTCCAGCCTGGAGCTGTACGCGCCGCTTGATGGCCGCCAAGCCGACCGCGACTCGCTGGTTAACCTGGCTCAGAGCACCAACGTGCTGACGCGCGCCTCCGGGGCCAAGTAGCCACGGGGCCAATGACAGGTTTTTACAAATAGCAATAATCAGAAATACAGCGCCTTGCGAAGCGCTCTGGCCTACCCTGAGTGGCTGGTGGCGCGCCAGTAGTGGTGGTGCTCGCCGGGCAGGAAGCCTTTCCTGCTATTTTTTAGTTCTGTCAGCCAGCGCATTAATACGATTTTATCTTTTTTTGGGCAGCTGACTAAGGGGGGTGGGGTAGGGTGCGTGTACTACCGCAAACGATTGCAAATGGTGGAGTGATTACTCAATCACCCGGCGTGGCTGGCGCGAGGCGCGGCCGCGCTGGGGTTCGCCGCTCGCTTTCGCTAGCTCTATGACGCCAGACATTACCCAAGAATTAGTTGCGGCCTACGTGCTTGGTACGGCCACTGCCACCGAGGCAGCGGCCGTGCGCGCCTGGCTGGCCCAGCCCGCCAACCAGCTGCTGGCTCAGTACTGGATGCAGCAGCACTGGGACGCGCTGGCCGCCGCCCCGCCCCTACCCCTGGCCAACGAGCCCGATTACGAAGACCTGCTGCGGCGCACCCGCCTCCAGCTGGCCCCGGCCGCCCCGCGCTACCAGGCCACGCCCACGTGGCGGCGCTGGGCCGCGGCGGCCGCGCTGGCCGGCACCGTAGCCAGTGGCGGCTGGCTCTACTACGGCACCCACCAGTCGGCGGCCCCGCTGGCCGTAGCTACTCCGTATGGCCAGACGCGCACCCTGACGCTGCCTGATGGCTCGCAGGTGACGCTCAATGGCCACTCGACCCTGCGCTACGCCGCCACCTGGCAGCCCGACAAGCCCCGCGAGGTGTGGCTCGATGGCGAAGGCTTTTTCTCGGTGCGGCACATGGCTACTAACCAGCGCTTTCTGGTGCATACCACGGCGGGCCTGCAAGTGGAGGTGCTGGGTACCAGGTTCGTGGTGGCCCGGCGCCGCGACCAGACGCGGGTGGTGCTGCTCTCGGGCAAGGTGCGGGTAGAGTTTGACGACCACCAGCAGCCCGACGTGATACTACACCCCGGCGAGCTGGTCGAAACCCACGACGACCAGCCGGCCCTGGTGACGCACCAGAAGGTGCACACCGCCCCCTACGCCGCCTGGAAAGATGCCCAGCTGGTGCTCGACGAAACCACGATGGCCGAGCTGGCTACCCGCCTGCGCGACACCTACGGCCTCGACGTGACCGTGGCCACCCCCGAGCTGAACCGCCGCCGCATGACGGGCACCGTACCCGTGAGTGACCTCCCTACCCTGCTTCAGGCCCTCGAAGAAACCTTTCACCTGCAAGTCACCCGCCAGGGCAACCAACTGACCCTGGCCGAGAAAAAGTAGTTTTTCTTTTCCTTCCCCCACCCCATTATGCCTACACTTCTTACCCCCCTGGGCAAGCACTACGGCCGCCCGGCCTGCCTGGCCGCCAGCGTACTGCTACTCCAAGCAATGGGTACGCCGGCCGCGGCGCAGCTACTGGCCGCCAACGTGGCCGTGCAAAGCGCACCGGCCCCCAGCCGCGCCAGCTCAGTATCGCTCAAAACCCTCTTTAAGCAGTGGGAAAACGAGTACCACGCCACCATTTTCTACGAAAGCGCGCTGGTGGATAACAAGCGCGTGCCGGTGCCCACCGAGGCGGCCGCCACGCTGGCCGAGCGCCTGGCCACGGTGCTGCCCGCCGCGCACCTGCAGTTTAAAGAGCTGCGGCCCAACTACTTCGTAGTAACCGGCCAGCCGGCGGCTACCACGGCCACGGGAGCTGCCGCCGTAGCGCCGCAGGACATTCCGGTGACGGGCCGCGTGACCGACTCCAAGGGCGAGCCGCTGCCCGGCGTGACGGTGCTGGTGAAAGGCACCACCACCGGGGCCTCGACCGATGCCGACGGCCGCTTTTCGATAACCGTACCGGAGGGGAGCACCCTGGTATTCAGCTCGGTGGGCTTCGTGCGCCAGGAGTTTCCGGTGGGCACGACCCGCACGTTTGAGATTCGCCTCAAGGAAGACCAGCAGAGCCTGAACGAAGTAGTGGTGGTGGGCTACGGCACCCAGAACCGCCAGGAGGTGACCACGGCCGTGACGTCGGTGGGCGCGGCGGCCATTGAGCGCCAGCCGGTGGCGGGCTTCGACCAGGCCCTGCAGGGCCAGGCCCCCGGCGTGCAGGTAACGGCCCCCTCGGGCGCGCCGGGTGCCGGCATCAACGTGCGGGTGCGGGGCAATGCTACCCTCAACCTCAACGCCTCGCCGCTGTACGTGGTAGACGGCGTGCCGATTATCCCGGAATACCAGCAGGAGCTAAGCGTGGGCAGCCAGCGCCTGAACCCACTCAATACCATCAACCCCAACGATATCGAGAGCATTGACGTGCTCAAGGACGGGGCCGCCGCCGCCATCTACGGCGTGCGCGCCGCCAACGGGGTAGTGGTTATCACGACCAAGCACGGCAAGGTAGGCCAGGCCCAGGTGGGCCTGAACGTGTACTACGGCCGCCAGTACCTGCGCAAGAAGCTGGCCGTGCTCAACGCCCAGCAGTTTGCCCAGGAATTCAACGCCATTCAGGCGGGCGCGGGGCTCGCGCCCGCTTTCGCTGACCCCACTAATCCCGGACCTTACAACACCGACTGGCAGGATGCCGTGTACCGCCCCGGCTACCAGCAAAACTACCAGCTCAACGTGAGCGGCGGCACCGAGAAAACCCGCTACTACGTGAGCGGCGGCTACTTCAACCAGCAGGGCATCAGCCTGAACTCGGGCTTCAACCGCTACAACTTCAAGATTAACCTCACGGAAGAGCTGAGCACCCGCTTCCGCATCGGCACCAACCTCAACCTGAGCCGCACCTACACCAACGGCAGCGTGCGCTCGGAGGCAGCCCTGGGCAACGGGGGCACGGTGCTGGGCGCGCTCTCCCAGATTCCGACCATTCCCATCCTGAACGCGAACGGCACCTACGGCGTGAACCCGTTCAACCAGTCGGACAACCCGGTGGGCAACCTGCTCGAAAGCAGCAACCTGGCCACCGTGTACCAGGTGGTAGGCAACCTGTATGGCGAGTTTGACGTGCTCAAAAACCTGAAGGCGCGCACTTCGGTGGGCATTGATTTCCGCACCCAGGACGAGACGCAGTTCACCAGCACTAACTACCCCGGCACTTCCAACGCCGACGCCTCGACCCGCGGCTCGGCCCGCACGGCCAACAACCAGCAGACTATCTGGCTGCTCGAAAACACGCTGACCTACAACCCCAACCTGGGCGACGTGCAGCACCTGACGCTGCTGGCCGGCCAGTCGATGCAGGCCTCGAACCGCTACACGGCGGGGGCCTCCACCAAGGGCTTCGGCTCCAACGCGGTGCCCTACCTGGGCGGCGGCTCGTCTATCCTGGACCTGCCCTACAGCTACGCCGACCAGTGGAGCCTGCTCAGCTTCTTTGGCCGCGCTACTTACGACTACGACGGCCGCTACCTGGCCCAGGTGAGCCTGCGCGCCGACGGCACCAGCCGCTTCGCCACCCAAAACCGCTTTGGCTACTTCCCGGCCGTGAGCCTGGGCTGGAACGTGGCGAAGGAGTCATTCTTCCCGCAAAATGCCACCATTTCGAACCTGAAGCTGCGGGCCAGCTTCGGGGCCAACGGCAACCAGGAGATTTACACGTACCAGCGCTTCCCCACCTACGGCACGGGCTCGAACTACCAGGGTAGCGGCTCGGCCATCCTGAGCGGCATCTCGCCGAACAATATTGGCAACGAGGCTCTGAAATGGGAAACTACCCGCCAGTACAACGCCGGCCTGGACCTGGGCGCGTTCAATAACCGCCTCACGTTCACCTTCGACATTTACGACAAGCGCACCAAGGACCTGCTGCTGCAAGTGCCGATTCCGCTGAGCACGGGCGCGCCAGTACCTGGCGGCCAGGCCAATGCCAGCGTGCTGCAAAACGTGGGCAGCGTGCAGAACCGGGGTATTGAGATTGGCTTGGTCACGACCAATGTGGAGTCGAAGGACAACGGTTTTGGCTGGACGACCAACTTCAACGTTAGTGGTAACCGCAACAAGATTCTGGACCTGGGCCAGCAGGTGAGCGACGCCGGCGTGAGCACCAATCGCACTATTCTCAGCACCGGCTACACCATCTCGCAGGTGGGTAGCCCGCTGGGCGCCTTCTACGGCTACCGCACGGCCGGCATTGTGCAGAGCGATGCCGAGGGCCAGGGCCTACCCAAGCAAAATGGCCAGGCTCCCAAAGCCGGCGACCTCCAATTCGTGGACGTGAACGGCGACAAGGTAATTGACCCCAAGGACCAGACCGTGATTGGCAATCCCAACCCCAAAGCGTTTGGCGGGGTCACCAACAATTTCTCCTACAAAGGCGTGGAGCTGAGCGTGTTCTTTCAGGGAAGCTTCGGTAACGAAATCTACAACCAGACCCGCCAGCTGCTGGAATCGCAGTCGGACCCTCTGAACCAAACCCCGCGCGTGCTCAACCACTGGGCTCCCGGCAACACCAATACCGACGTGCCGCGCGCGGTCCGCAACGACCCGAATCAGAACAACCGCTTCTCGAACCGCTGGATTGAGGATGGCTCCTACGTGCGCCTCAAGAACCTGACCCTGGCCTACAACGTACCCACGGCCCTCTCGAAGCGGGCGGCCATCAAAACCCTGCGCGTGTACCTGACCGCCCAGAACCTGGTGACCTGGACCCGCTACACGGGCTACGACCCGGAGGTGAGCGCCGACCCGTTCTCCACCACCGGCTTTGGCCGCGACTACGGCGTGTACCCGCAGGCGCGCACCTACACCGTGGGCCTGAATGCCAATTTTTAAGCTATTAGCCGGTTAGAATTCCTATGAAAAAGCACTTTATTTTTCTGCCCGTCTGCGCGCTCAGCCTGCTGGCCGGCTGTAATTTTCTCGACAAGGCCCCGCTGGTAACTATCGCGCCTGGTAACTTCTTTAAAAGTTCGAGCGACGCCGAGGCCAGCATCACGGCCGCCTACGATGCCTTGCAAGGCACCGGGGCCTACGGCCAGGACCTGAACGTGATGGGCGAAATGCCCTCTGACGACTGCACCAGCACCAACGGCGACGTGAACGCGATGGATAAGCTCATCTGGGTGTCCACGACCAGCCAGGTTTACAACGTGTACCAGCAGGCCTACCTGGGCATCAACCGGGCCAACGTGGTCATCAAGTACGTGCCCACCGTGAGCATGGACACCGTGCGCCGCCGCCAGATTACGGGCGAGGCGCGCTTCATGCGGGCCCTCAACTACTTCAACCTGGTGCGGGCCTACGGCGGCGTGCCGCTGCGCCTGGTACCCACCGAAAGCGGCGCGCCCGCCGACGTAAACCTGGCCCGCGCCACCAGCGACCAGGTGTATGCCCAGGTGGTGGCCGACCTGACCGCCGCCGCCGCCCAGATGCCGCTCAGCAACCCCAACCGCGCCACCCAGAGCTCGGCCAACGCCCTGCTGGCGCGGGTGCAGCTCACCCAGCGCAACTGGACCGCCGCCCAGGCCGCGGCCCAGAAGGTAATCGCGGCGGGGGCCTCGCTCAACTCCTCGTTCAACGCGCTGTACCCGGCCGAGAACAAGAGCGCCGAGTCGCTTTTCGAGATTCAGTACGCGGGCAACAACGACGGCGGCAATATCCTGCCCGACCTGATGCTACCCTCCCCGCTGGCTACGTACTCGTTCCCGAAGTTTAACATCCCCACCGCCGAGCTTATCAGCTACGCCGATACCGTGAACGACCTGCGCTGGGCCTACGCCGGCAACGTGACGGCCGCCAGCGGCGCGCGGGTGGGCCGCAGCCACGTGAGCTACCTCGATGGCAAGCCCGGCCGCAATGGCAACAACAACGACATCGGGCCCTTCGTGTACAAGTGGCGCAGCCTGGGCAACGGCTTTAACTCGGTGGATAACACCTACGTGCTGCGCTACGCCGAGGTGCTGCTCAACTACGCCGAAGCCAGCAACGAGCAGAACGGCCCCAGCGGCGATGCCCTGGCCAGGCTCAACCAGGTGCGCCAGCGCGCCGGCCTCCCGGCCCTCACCGCGGCCTCGCCCCAGGCCCTGACCAAGCAGGCCCTGCGCAACGAAATCGACCGGCAGCGCCGCCTCGAAATGGCCTTCGAGGGCGAGCGCTGGTTCGACCTGCTGCGCTACGCCCGCCACACCATCGCCGATGGCACCGCCCAGCACGCCGTTACGGCCCTCGACATCATTCAGCAGATGCGCGGCGCGCGCGACGTGAACTACCTGCTCTTCCCCCTGCCCCAGGCCGAGCTGAATACCAACCCGCTGATTCAGCAAAATCCGGGATTTTAAGAGGGTGAGGGGGTAGGAGAGTAAGGGGGCGGCTGTCATTGCGAGCCTGCGAAGCAATCGCACCCGAGCGACACCCGCGCCAGCCGTTTTGCCGAACCGTTCTGGTGCGATTACTTCGCAGGCTCGCAATGACAGAC